>WNGR01009540.1_pt1 | contig 17713 bp, 18 predicted proteins | sample 5407581 | NCBI WGS metagenome assembly WNGR01 (sample SAMN13153383, study PRJNA577476) | soil metagenome | isolation source: 80 cm soil or saprolite under Garry oak tree replicate 2 | place: USA:California | collected 2016-06-15 | reverse complement strand
CGCGCGCAGCAGGCGCGCGCGCGTTCGGCAAACGGAGGAGACCATGCCGAGTTATAGCAATGCTTTGCCGCCGAGCGCGATCTGGCCTGGTGATTTCGCGCAAGTGTGGAATGCCGAGCAGCCGGCACCGGGGAGCGGCGGAGCCTCCGCCAGCCAGCGAGTCGCACTCGGCATGAAAGAAGGCGGCCCCGGTGGGTTCTCGGTAACTGGATTTTTCTCCGGCGCGCCGGGCAGCTTCGAGATTGACGTGCAGGTGAGCGACGTGGACGCGGACGCGCAATATCAGACCTGCGCGAACGGAAATCTCACCACGGTGGATGCGACGAACCAGACGTTCCACTTCGATGGTTCGACCGTGCTGGCGACATTTGTGCGCCTGCTGCTGCGTAGCCGGACCAATGGCGTGAACGTCACGGCCGATATTCGCAGGCTATAGCGGCTGACTGAGTGCATAACTTCACGGACGGCCCCGAGAAAATCGGGGCCGTTTTCTTTTGGAGACGGAAAGTGAAGAAATTCCTGCTGTTTCTTGCGGCGGTGCTGCTGCCGCAGCCACTGATGTTTCTTCTGAGTCCCCAAGGAACTCCGCCGGGGGCGTACAACTCGGGCGGCAGTGGCAGCGGCGGGACCAACTTCGGCGCGACCACCGTGATTGTGTCGGGCGGCGCGGGCGGCCTTTCGGGCACCAGCGGATTCGGGACCACGGCGAACGTGCGCTACTTCGTCGCGGCGAACGATACCGAGACGGCAGAGCTAAATCCTACGGCAGCGAACATCACGGTAGAAATGGCTCCCGGTGTCACGATCCGGCAGCTAACCGGCTCAACAAATCTTTTCCACTTAGGCAATGGCGCGAACAACTTCACCATTCGCGGCGGCGGCCTGAGTACGGTCAGTTCGGGAACCTGCGCTCCGCTGGTTGTGGACACGCCGGCAACGCCCGTCAACAACATCACGCTCGACAACGTGGAGCTCAACGCCAATTCCTCTACGTGCACGGATTCGGGCGCGGGCTTTGTGAACATCAGCGGCGGCTCGCATCACTCACTCGACGTATGGAGTCCTGCCGCGAGCGATCACCTCATCGTTATCGACAACAGCACGCCAGCCACACACAACCCGATCAGCGACGTCACGATCACCACCCGCCACGGTGATTTAGTAGAATCTAGCGCAACTGGAATCGCGATTAAGCTCTGCCCGAATAACCAGCCTGGCGGAACCGCGCCGATCTCGCTCGTGAACATCGACGCGACGGTTCAAACAGCGGATACCGGCTTTAAGGGTGGCTGGAATTGTAATGGCTTGGGCCCCATAGACTCCCATGTGAAGATGCGCATTTCCCTGACCGGCTCTTTGGGTAATGACGCGATGTTCTCCGGCAGTTGCGCCGCGCATTGCCAGTTCGATGTGATCGTGGACGATAACGGGATCGAAGCGTTTGGCGGCGGGATCATCATGAACGATTCGGCCGACTTCACCATAAACGGCATCGTTCACGAGACCAATTCCAGCAGCCTCATGCCTTTTCAGGCGTTGGACTCCAGGAACTTCACGGTCAATCTTAATGCGGGCGGCGACACCAATACGATCAGCATCACTCCGGTGAATGGCTGGAGCACGACTCAGCCCTGCATGCAGATTGGCACTACCACAGGACAGGTGATCGGGAACATCACCATTGGGAATGTGCGCTGCCTGATGCCGCCATCTTCAACGGCAGACTGCCTCGATGTATTCACCAGTGGGGCTAACAACCCGGTGGTCGATAACCTGACCATCACTCCGGGGCTAAAGTGTCTTGGGGCGAGCGGGGCGGGCAGCAAAGGAATCAGCCTAACGAATACGGCCACTGGCGGATCGCAGAGCTTCGCCAATGCGGTGATCAACAATCCGTGGATACGGAATTTTGTTACCGGGCTGAGCATCGGCGCCGGGGTCAACCAGACGCAGGTGAACGGCGCGCTCATTACCGGCGCAACCACACCAGTGAGCGATTCGGGAACCAACTCGCGCATCTGGACGCATCGCGTGCAGACCACGGGCACGCTTTCCAGTGGGGCTCTGGCCGTGACCTTTAGTGGCAACGATGTATGGACTGGCGCAACGACCTACTCCTGCAACGGCAGCGACCAAACCACGGTGACGAACGCCGTAAGTTTTACCTATACGTCGGCGACAGCCATGACCATTACGGGCACGGCGAGCGACGTGATCCGCTATCAGTGCTGGGGCTACTGACATGGGAAGGAAGCGAATTGGCGAAAATTCCCCGGCGGCGGAAGAGCGCGCGGCTGGGGAACAGATCGAACGCAATGATTGCGAGGGCGACGGGGGCGCAGAGCGCCTCGCCGTCAAGGCTCACAAGGATGCAGTCGAAACGCCGCCGAGGCTGACAAAAGCCCATCCGATTCCGCGGAACCATCGCGAGTTAGCGCTGGCGATCTTTGCGGCGTGCAACCCGGCGGCGCTCGGATGCGAGGTCATCGAGAAGAGCAACGACCGCGGCGCCGCGACGAGGCTCCGGGCCTTAGAGACGTTTGCCGATTGGGCTTATGGCAAACCGGCCACGGCGGGAACTTCCGGACGTGTGCGCATTATCTGGGATATACCTTTGCCCGCACATAAGGCAATCAATCACGAGCCGGAAGAATTAGAAGGAGGCGAGAAGTGAGCGCATCGTGGAGCAAGCAGAAAATCGGCGAGATCGTGGAATTCGCGGGCGTACTGGCCTTTGCCGCCGGAGTGATCATCAGCGTGCAGCACTACGCCATTGGCGCGCTCTTGCTCGGCGGAACGGCGGCTTACGCCGTGGGCAAGAAGCTACGCGCCGTTTAACACAGGCGTGGAGTTCCAGCCCGAAGCTGCGGCGCCGCAGGTTTCGGCGCAAGCGGCGGAAGCCGAACAGACGGTTCGGATTTCCGATTACTACACGCCATTTCAAAGGCAACAGGAGTTTCACGATTGCCGGGCGAAGTATCGGCTATTTGGCGGAGCCGCGGGCCCGGGAAAAACGAAAGCGCTACTCTGGGAAGCGATTAGCCAAGCGGTTGGCACTGACAATGTGGACACGCTGCTTCTGCGGCGCACGTTTCCGGAACTCGAGGGTTCGCTGATCAGCTATTTTCGCCGGGACGTGCCGCGCGACCTTTACCGCAGCTACGACGAAGCGAAGCACATCATCACCTGGCACAATGGCTCGACCACCCGCTTCGGCTATTCCGCGGGCGAAAATGACGTCTATCAATACCAGGGCGCGGAATTTCTCTTTATCGGAATTGACGAGCTCACCCACTTCACGCTGGGCCAGTGGCAATTTCTCACCAGCCGCAATCGCTGCGCGGTTCCGGGGACGACTCCCAATATGGCCGCGGCGACCAACCCCGGCAATATCGGGCACGCCTGGGTGAAGGCGCTCTGGGTGGACCGGCGGCCGGCGCCGGGGATGGACCGTCCGGGGCAATACGATCCGAGCGACTACGCCTTCATTCGCGCCACGATTGCCGATAATCCGATCTACAAAGACGACGCGGATTATCTGAAGACGCTGAACGCGCTTCCGCGGCACCTGCGGCAGGCGTTTCTCGAAGGCGATTGGAACGTCTTCGCCGGACAGTATTTCGATCTTTTTGATGTGCGGCGGCATACCGCGCGCGCCGAGCAACTCGGTCTCGAAGCGTGGTGGCCGCGGTGGATCTCCATCGACTGGGGCTTCGAGCATCCCAGCGCGGTTTACTGGCACGCGGGTGCTGGCTCCGGTTTCAGGAGTCCGGTGGACTCCACCGGAGTCCAGACAACGGACCGCACGGGCCGAGGTGCAGGCGGCACCCTTCGAGGCTCAGGGCAGGCGGGCTCAGAGGACGGCCGGGGCGTAATCACCTATCGAGAGTTTGTACAGAACCATCTCTCGCCGGGCATGCTGGCGCAGGCGATTGTGGAGCGGAATAAAGGCGAGAAAATTCAATCGATTTATCTTTCGCCGGATGCGTTTGCGCATCACACTTCGGAATTGACGATTGCCGACCAGTTGGGCGAAGTGCTGGAGAAAAACGGCCTGCCGCGGCCGATTCCCGCCGATGACGATCGTGTGGGCGGCTGGATGTTGATCTACCAGATGCTGCAAGACGACAGATGGCTGATCGCCGACCACTGCGAGCGGCTGATCGATTGCCTGCCGACGTTGGTGCGCGATCCGGCAAACGTGGAAGACGTCCAGAAAATGGATGGCGATGATCCGGCGGACAGCGCGCGCTACGGACTTAAATCGCGCCTGGGGCCGGGACGCGCGCCCATCGAACAGCGCGTGGCTGAGCGCATCAGCGCCGCCGATCTGACTTCGCGGCACATCTGGACGGAGAAATTTTTGGCCGAGGAGCGCCGCGCCGGGCGCGCCCCGAAGCTCCCACATCGCCGCTGGCCGCCGCCGCCGCGATAACAGCGTGGTCTGCGTTGCCTACATTTGGAACTCCGGCGATTTTGGCAAGCGCCGGTACTCCACGGGAGGTTTGGTTTGGACGACATCTACAATCAGAATGGTAGTGGAGGTGGATCTTGGCTGGACGACATGCTCGATATCTTTTCGCCACAGCCGCCGTCGCCGCCGTCGCCCAAGGCCCCATCTGTGCCGGATGCGAAACTTCCCTGGACGCCACAGGGCAAACTGACTCAGGCGCAGGATGCCGTGAGGCAGAACGACGCATACCAATGGAGCGGTAACGAGGGAGATCCGACCTTCTGCAATGTGGCCACCGGGGAAACGATCAAGGCAATCGGCGGTCCCTTAGACGACCTGCGGTATTCTCCTGGTGGTAACTACAGAGTGGCGAACGACGCGGCAAACAAGTTGCAGGGATCGAAGGACTGGCAACAGGTCTCTCCCACTGAGGCTCAGGACCTTGCTAATCAGGGTGTGGGCGTGATAGGTGTGCAACGTAATCCAGGAACTAATCCGCGTACGGGGATGCCCAATCATGGACACATGGTCACGGTTCGCCCTGAAGATCACCCGGGCCTGGCGGAAATGCAAGGTGAGGCGCCCATTGTCAATAATGTCGGAGCAAGGCGCAACGTGGTTCCTGCTGACCAAGCGTTTCCTGACGGCACCCGTCCAGTTCGTTACTATGCGCCAAAGCAGCGGTGATTTTTGCGTTAGGGCTATGTGGGCAGTGTGTCTAGCGGCCGTTTTCTCCACTACGGGGTTATGTCGGCCGGATGAGGCCACCGTTGAAAAACACGCAGCGGGTCGAGCGAAAGAGATCGTCGCGTATGAGGGGCGGTGGTGGGCCTCCGCAGAAAGGGAGGAGCGAACGGGATTCCTGATCGGAGTTGCCGATTGTTGGTCAGATGCCGATTTGCAGGGACCTCGGGGTGGTGACCTCGAGGACGTCGACAAAGCCATTAGCAAGCACTATGAGAGCCATCCACGAGACCAAACGCTGTCTATCGTGGAAGCATGGGCCAAGGTCGAAGCCTACCTGCCAGTGCGAACCCATCCCGAGGACGGCGAACGATACAGGCATCCACACGGCTTTCTCGACGGCAACTGGTACAAGCAGGGCTCGTATCCAGAGCGGATAGGCTATCTGCAGGGTTATCTCGGTTGCTTGCAGACCTACTTGAATGATCCGCCGCAGAAGTACTCGCGTTCTGTCGGCTACTACGATGATCATGTTTGGGACCACGTCGCTTCTAGCCGGAATGGAGAAAACGAGGCTGTTGCCGTGATTCTCTCGCGGTTTCGGGACCGCACTGACGGTAAGCGGGGCCCGCTGCCGCCGATCCGGCGGAAATATCCTTACTACGTAAGTCCTGAATTCCCGGTACAAAAGGATTGGCGTTTCGACGGCCACTGGTGGCTCGATAATGCGGAGTCACCAGAGCGGCTGGGCTTTGTCCAAGGGGCACAGGATTACCTGACGTGGATCGCTCATGATGAAACGTTCTCGAGCTGGCCCGTGCAGGTGGTGAGCGCCATCAACGCCTACTACAAAGCGCACACCGATGACCAAAACGCGCTGGTGCTGAACGTCTGGCGAATGCTTGCTCCCCAAATTCCTCTGCCAACCCCGGCGCAAAGGCGCGATCGATGGAACCAAAAGCCCAAAGGCAGATATCTTGGCAACATTTGGTGGAGCACAGAACGCACCTGGTTAGTTCCGCCAGATGAGCGCGAAGGGTTTCTCGAAGCTTATATCTGGTGTCTTCTGAATTATGCGAATCAGCCGGCGGAGACATATTCGTCTAGTCCTTACGATTACGAGGAAAAGATTGGGAATTACCTTATGGCGCATCCCAAGGCCGTCAATGAGCCCCTGGCCAATCTTCTTTATCTCTTCCGCGATAAGCCGAAGGTCAATTGACGCGGCGAACGCGGGGCGCCCGCAGGAAGGCCCGGGAACGATTGACACCTTTCGATCCTGCGGCATATGATGCACGGCCAAGAGGACCTGCCGTGCGGATTGCCCTCGTTTTGCTGATCCGGATTGGCATCGTAATGCTGATCGGCGTCGCCGCCTTGCCTCTGGTTTTGCCGCTGCGAGCACAAGAGAAACGGCGCGTCTTTATCGCGCCGAATGCAATTCGGCGCACCCAGGGATATAAGAGCCCCTCGTACGACGAGAGGACTACGACTGTCGAGGATCGCACGATCGAGATGTCGCGCGATTTTTCGGAGTCGTGCAAAGAGGTGACGGTGAGCGCGGAGCGGCGCAAGGCCGATTACATTGTGCGGCTGAATTGGAAAATCGGGCGAAGCCAGATTGGCGTGTATCGCACAAATGGAGATCTAGTCGGCGTTGCCGACAAGTCCAGCATAAATGGTTCGGTAAAAGCGGCCTGCGAGCTCATCAAGAGAGACCTGCCTCAGACTGCGGCAAAAACGGAAGAAAAACCAGATCCGGCTCCCACGAAGTAAGTGCTTGTTTTCGCAATTGTCTGATCCTCAAGATCGACGAATTCTGACGGTATAGCTTGCCTCGGGCAAAGAGAGATGCTTGGCCCGCAGGAGCGGCCTCAGAATGAAAGGTTCGTGTGCCCTTAACGATCGACAACATGATGGATTGGCTCGCAAGAATGCGGCAGGGGATGCGCAACCGCTACGTGCGCCTGCTCGAGACGCAAGTGGCGCGAGAGCGCGCGGAAATCGAACGGCTGCGCGCGGAGAACCGCGCGTTGCTCAATTCGCTGCTGGGCACGGCCGGCGTGCCGCCGATCGAAGCGCCGCCGGCGCACCCGGCACAGATTGCACCGATACGGCGGCGGTCGTGGCAGCAGATCTTCGCGGCGCGCGAGATCGAGGCCGCGCGAGAGGCGCGTGCTCGCGAACGGGAACATGAGCGCGCTAGTGCAGCGCGTTGAGTGCGGCTGGCTCGAAGATGCGCGACCCATCCTCGCAAACAGCGCCAGGATGGGGCACCAGAAGAGCCCGCCCGAAAAAGCGAGGAAAAAGCAGATCCCTCGTCGTTCGCCCTCATGAAGACATGCGGGCGAACTTCCTCGGGATGACAGCTTTTTGTGTATGTGCTGCCGTAAAGCAAGGCGCTACCTGCAACCCTTCTCTTGCCTCAAACAGCAATTTATATCCGCAGCCATCATGAGGGCAGATGAGCACGTCTGAAAACGCGATCCTGAAAGACACGCAGCGCGGCGCAGCCGTCGAAGCCGACGGCAATGCGCCCACACAATCGGTGCAGCCCGGCGCCGGCATTTCGCTGGCGCTCGACTCGCAGAATGATCCGCAGGCGCAAGCGCTCGGCCCGAATAACGAGCGCCTGGAGCAAGCGGCGCCGCGGTTGGTGAATGCGTTGCGGGAGCTGGTAGTGCAGTTCCGCCAGGAGGGAATCGTCGCGCGGCGGCACGAAATCCGGCGCATTCGCCAAGCGCGGCTCTTCTGGCAAGGGCTGCAGTACGCCTGGTGGAATCCGCAGGACATGAACTGGCACCTGCCGTGGGAAGCGAAAATCTACGACGACTCGGCACTCGCGGATATGCCTCGCTACCAGTTCGTCACCAATCTCTACCAGGCGTTCGGGCTGTCGTTCGTTTCGGTAATCAGCCAGGACGTGCCGGCCACGCGTTTTTATCCGCAGTCCACACTGAATGAAGCCGATATCGAAACGGCCAAGGCGGCGTCGCAGGTAGCGGACCTGGTGGAGCAGAACAATCGCGTGGAGCAGCTGCTCACGGGCGTGGGATTTTATCTCTGGACCGATGGCAAAATCGGCGGCTACGTGCGGTACGTTGCCGATGGGCAACGCTTCGGCTGGCGCGACGAACTGGTGCTCGAGGAGCGCTGGGTTCGGCTGGGCGGGGACGCTTACGTCTGCCCGCAGTGCGGGGCGGAGATTGAAGTGGGCGACGAGGGCGGCGGTGGCGCCGCAGCGACGGAAAAATCCCCAGGGTCGCTCGCGCCCTCTTTAGTGACGGCGCATTCGCGCCTGGGCGTGAGCGCACCCTGGGCTGCAAATGCAGAGCAAAACCGACGGAGAGATTCTTCGGCCCTGCGAACCGGGCCTCAGAATGACAGCGCGGGGCAAGGGCCGCCAGGTTTTCTGACCGGCACGATCTGCCCGCAATGCGGCGCGAGGCTCGGCGCGAACGATTTTCGTCCCGCGCCGCTCGTGCCGGTGCCGCAAACCGTGGGCACGCGGCGCGTGGCCAACGGCCAGGAGGTGATCTCCATCGTCGGCGGTCTCGAACTGAATACGCCGGTGTGGGCCAACGAGCAGCACGAGTTCCCCTATCTGCAATGGCAGATGGAAGTGCACCGCGCCAAGCTGAAGGCCGCTTTTCCGCACGCAGCCGATAAGATTCAGATGGGCGGTCCGCAAGCCGCGGATGATATCTACGCGCGGGCCACGCGCATTGCCGTCTCGCAAGGCATGCCTGCGATTCACCCCGGCGACGCGCTCTTCAATCTCATCACTTTTTCGCGCACCTGGATGCGGCCGTGGGCGTTCTATTCCATCGAAGATGCCGCGGTACGCGATCAGCTTCTGCGCCTGTTTCCTGACGGCTGCTACGTGGCGTTCGCGGGCGAGACGTATTGCGAATCGCGCAATGAATCCATGGAGGACTGCTGGCGCGTGATGCACGCGCTGCCCGGCGACGGTCAGAATCGTCCCAGCGTGGGCGATTCCCTGATCGACGTGCAGGAGCGCTACAACACGCTCTCCAATATGCAGGCGGAGACTTATGAATACGGCATTCCGCCGATCTATGCCGATCCGCAGGTGCTCGATTTCGACGCGCTGGCAAATCAAACCGCGGAGCCCGCGGCGCATTATCCGGCGCGCGCGCGGCCGGGAATGTCCCTGGCGGACGGATTCTTCCAGCCTGCGCCCGCGCAGGTGCCGCCGGACATGCTGCGTCACCAGCAAGACCTGATCGGACCCATCGCGCAATTTCTCACCGGACTTTTTCCGGCCGTCTTCGGCGGGGAAATGGAAAACGTAAAAACCGCAAGCGGCTATGCCATGGCTCGCGACCAGGCGCTCGGGCGGCTGGGACTGGTGTGGCGGCGGCTGAAAACGTTTTACTGCGATTTGATGCTGCTGGCGGTCGATTGCTTCCGCAAGAACCGGCCGGGCGACGTGGAGATTCCGTTTCTCGGCGCGGGCGGCGAATTCGAGGCGCAATTCATCCGCCTGGCCAACCTGAAGGGCAATATTCAGTCGCATCCGGAATCCGACGAGACTTTCCCGCGCCTGAAATCGCAGCAACGCGCCGTTCTGCAGCAGCTCATGGCCAATCCCGATCCCACCATTCAGGCCGCGCTGCGCGAGCCGGCCAATCTCGGGTTCATCAAGTCACTGGTAGGCTTGAGTGAACTCGTCGTGCCGGGCGACGACGCGCGCAACAAGCAGTTGCGCGAGATTCAGACTTTGCTGACGGCCGGGCCGCTTGCCTTAACGGGGCAGACTTTGTTAAGCCCGCAAAACGGCGTGATGGCCACGCCTTTTGCGGGCTCGACACCTGAAACGCTTGCGCCCGGCTTACTTGCCGTTCGATCGACGGTGCCGGTGGACGAGTTGCTCGATGATCACGCCACAGAGTTCGAGGAATGCCGGCGCTGGGCCAGCTCCGATGCCGGTCAAATCGCGCGGGTCAGAGTTCGAGGAATGCCGGCGCTGGGCCAGCTCCGATGCCGGTCAAATCGCGCGGGTGCAGAATCCCGCGGGCTTCGCCAACGTGCGCGCGCACGCCGCGGAACATGCCGCGGCTCTCGCGCGGCAGCAGGACTTCTTCAAGCGCTGAAAACGCCGCGTCTCCGCGCGGCTTTTCAGCGCCCGACAACACCAATACGGCGTGGACGGGTGTGACATCTTTAGGCCCGGAAAGCGCCGCGACTTCTTTGACGGCCGGGCCGCATCCTGTTGGTGCGCCCGGCCTGGACGCCATAACTTCTCCGCGATTCGGAGGACAAAAATGCAGCAGGGAAGCAGTGCGAGCGCGCTGGCAGCGCGCACGGCAGGAATGACGGACGAACAGATCCTGGATCTCGATCTAGAACAGATCGCCGCGGAAAGCGCGGCGCAGTCGCCTGCCCCGCAAGATGATTTGGAACTCCTGGGGTCGCCGGCGACGTCGTTGACGGCCGGGACTTCCTTTAGCCCGCAGGGCGCCGTGATGGCCACGGCCCCTGCGGGGCTCGACAACACCAATACGCTGACGCGCGATCCGCTTGCCCCTATGTCGAGAGTGCCTCTTGCACCTGGCGCGAATGCGGAGGGCGAGCCTTTCGCGAAAGCCGCTCAGGGTGAACCCGCGTGGCTGAAGCAAATGGAGACGCAGCCTGCGGCTGCAGCCGAGGCGCGCCAATGGCGCGAAGCGGCTCAGAACGTGGCCGCGCTGGACGCCGCTTACTTCAGCGGCGATCCCGGCGCGCGTTCGGGTTTGGCTGGGCGGCTCTACGAGAGCGATCCCGCGGCATTTCGCGAAATGCTCGCGGAAAGCGCGCGCATGCTGGCGTCGCGCGATCCGCAAGCGCTCGCGGAGCTGGCACGGCAACTCGGCGTGAACGATGCGCAGGCGCCGAATGCGCCCGCGAAGTCGCTGGCGCAAGCGGCGCGCTCGCCTGAAGCGGGCGCCTCGGCGCACAGTCCAATTTCCTCCGACAACCGCGGCAACGCGGCATTCCCGGCCGAGGCCTATGGCGCATTTGAATCCGCAACCAATGAAGATGTAGCGCGGGGCACACGGGAGGCCATCGACCGCACGCTCAGTTCCACGCTGCCCGAAGGCATCGGCGAAGGCACGCGGCGGCGCATCGGGGACGACATCTTCCACGAGCTGCACGCCACGCTTTCCGCCGATCGTGAGCTCAGCCGGCAAGTGGGCGAGATTCTGCGCGGCTGGCATTTCGATCCCGCTACAAAGCAGCAGGTGGTGTCCCTGATTTCCACCCGCGCCCGCGCGGCGATGCCGGAGGTGGCGCGGCGCGTCGTGGCGGAGTGGACTTCTTCGGTACTCGCTTCCGACCGCGCACGCGTGGCGCGCGTGGATGCGGCGGCTTCGCGGCGCGACATCACCGGCGGGCGTCTGCCTGCCTCGGTTCCCACGACCGCGCTCCGTCCTCGAAACATCGATTACTCTCGCATGACCGACGAGCAAATCCTCGACCTGTAGCTCTCATTTGTCGTGAAGGATTATCCGGAAGGACTGACAAATAGCCAGACTCGCTTAAGGCGGTATTTATCGGTGCGTTGGTTTAAACCATTCTACGAAGATATTTGTTGCTGATTCGATACACACGGGTTGCATCCAACCCGGACGCTCCGGTTCGAGCGGACATACCTCGAAGTCGCCGAACACAGGTTCAGAATCGCCGGCATCCGGATCTTTCATCGCTACCCTGCGTTTGTACTCGGCTTCATAGGCTCTTTCTAGGTTCGATGGGAGTTCCGGATGTAAGCTGTCCTCCAGGTCGTGACGCTGAGAGTTAGGGCCGCTGAGAATACCCATAATTCGTTTGGTGCCCACTTTCCACATGCGCATGGCTGGGTTGCCGTTGCAGCATGTGAGGCGGCCGCGGGTCCAATAACACGACGCCGCATTCGAGGGCGTCTTGCAGGGAATTTTCCGCTGTGCTGTTTCCTGCGGAACCGCCTGCGTAACTAAAGCGCACATCACCAGCGCCGAAGCCAATAGGTATCGCATGACGCGAACGCTAACACACACCTGACTGCCCCTTCAACCGAGATGGCCTGCAGGGCAAGCGAGCGCTGTTGTCCTGCCTGAATACAAGGAGAGATTCTTCGCCCGAAACACGGCGCTCAGAATGACGCCTGTCTTCGCGGGGCGCCTAGGCTCGCGAGGGCTTCGCCGAAATTTATTCGCAGGACACCGCGAACCGGGCCGCAGTGCGGCCAGAGTGAGCGGCACAAGCCAAACCCGCACGGCCAGAAGTGGCTGTGCCACTGTATTAACGCGCCGGGCTCCCCTTACCGGGGACACCGGCGCTACTGCAAAAAGGAGAAAACACGATGGCGCAAATGCAAAATACGCAGACCATTGCGCTGCAACTGGAGAAAGTGCGGGACAAGGTGCCGCTGCTGTACGAACGCGACGACGTCCTGCTCAGCATGATCCAGCAGCGCGGGGACATCGAAAAAGTCAGTTCGCGCAATATGCGCATTCCGCTGCAAGTGAATCCCGGAGGCAAGGCCGGCTCCTACAACGCCGATGGCGGCGACCTGGGACGAGGCTCGGGCAGCGTCTACGACGTGGCGCAGATTTCGCCGATTTTCTTCCGCTTCGCGGTGGAAATCAGCAAGCTCGTCGAATACAGCACCAATGCGCGCGAGAAGGCCATCGAAAACGCGGCCAAGCGCGAGGTGGCCAACGGAATGAAGCAATTCCGCGCTTTTCTCGACAAAGTTTTGCAGACCGCCGGAAACGGCGTGCTGGGCGCGATCGGTTCCGTGAGCGGCACCACGCTCACCATGAACACGCCGCCCGGGGCGGCGCTGGTTTACGTGGGGCAGACGATCCAGATCTACGACACGACCATCACCACGAACCGCGGCTCCTGCAACGTCGTGGCCGCCGATCCGATCAGCACCACGCAGACCATCACCGTGGACGCGTTGCCGGCCGGAACCGTGGCCACCGACGTGATCGTGCACGACGGGCTCTCCGGCGCGCAGCCCACTTCGCTCTTTGGCATAAAGTATCACCAGAATAACGCCACCACAGGCACGTGGATGAACCTCAACCGCGCGACTTATCCGCAGCAATTGCAGACGCCGCGCGTCAACGCCGCGAATTCCGCGCTGGTGCCCGGCTACGTGCGCCTGGCCATCAACAAAGTGCGCAAGGCCCTGGGCATCGGCCAGCTCGGCAAGCTGATCGCTTACACCTCGGTCGAGCAGGAACACGCCTGGGAAAATCTGGGCATCACCATCAGCCAGGTGATCAAAGAGAACGCGGCCGGCAGCGCCAACGATCTCGATCTGCTCTTTTCCGGACGCAAGACCATGTCCGGCGTGCCCATCAAATCTTCCATCAGCGCTGACCAGACCCGCGTGGATTTTCTCGACCTGTCGCATTGGGGACGCGCAGTGATGAAGGACATCGACTATTTCGAGGTCGGCGACCAAACCGTCTTCCCGATTTATGGAACGTCGGGAGGACTCTCCGCGGCATTTATTTTTTATTTCGATACTGGCTTCCAGGTGTTTTCCGATTCGCCGAGCAGCGGGGCATTCATCGATGGGTTGGCGAGACCGATCGGCTACTAAGCAATTCACTGAGAACTGAATCGAACGACGTTCCGAGAGTTGTCATCCTGAGCGCAGCGAGGGATCTGCTTTTTGCTTGGAGATCGAAACAGCAGATTCCTCGCGCCAAAATCGGGCGCTCGGAATGACAGACTGCATTGATTGCCTCCAAAAGAAGCTCGAAGCGGAAGGTCATATGCCCATCGTCAATGGCAATTACTACATGAATGGCGATTACGGCCAGTCGCTCGAACAGGGGAAGATCGCCGACGCCTTTCCGGGCTTGGCCGCGCAGACCGGCTCGGGCTCGTGGGCGGATCAGCTGGTCGATCATCTCACCACGCCGCGATCAGCTACCGAGCCGCCACCAGCTCCGGCGCCGCCGGGAATGCCGCCTGAAGCTTGCGACGATATGAAAGCTAACCAACTGACCGTGCGTCAGGTTGCTAATATCGTCGCAAACGAAGACAGGGACGTAACGCCGGGTACGTCTTCTGCGGCCGACCTAAGAGAATCCAAACTTTGGAAGGCCCATGCCATTATCAACGCGGATCAAACGTATGCGATCAGCGAGATGCCCTTGTGCGCACCGCCCCGAAGGAAGTCACACCGGGGTTGGAGAACTCCCTCCAATACAAACAGGCGCTCGATGCCGCACGGCAGGCATTTCAGGAACAGCTTGCCGGAAAAGACCCAACCGGCGGCAGGATGTGGTTCAACAACCGCCCTACCGCCTCGACCGGTCTTCGCAACCTGAATCCTAACAATCCGAACGCTCCCAAGGTAGGTGTATACAAAGTGTTTGGCCCTTTCCAAAAAGGAAATCAAAATGTATATACTGACATCAACGAAAACCAAAATCCTATGCCAGGTCATCCCAGGAAGAGATGAGATCGGCTAAACGCTGGCTGTTACTCTGCGCCGTCTTGTTTTTCAGTCTACCTGCCGGTGCGCAGGTCAGCCAACAGCGATTAGTCGACATGATGCTCGACTGCACGATGCATTCAGACGGCGGCATTTGGCAACCCAAGACTTTGCTTAAAGACGGGCTACTGCGATTCACTTATCTTCACGAAACGCGAAATCTGAAGCCAGGACCGTATGATTACAAGGATGAGCGGCGCTATCTCTACGTAGCCTTTTGGAACCTCTCGAAGACAGATGCGGAATTTCTCGATTTCTCGATTGACAAGTCCGGCACGAGAGATTGGCTAACCGTTTCCAATAGCGGGGAGATTTCGGTTTCCAAGGGGAAGCTGAATTTCGATTTTTTCCAGGGCGGAGAATGGATGCGCGAGCACTACTTGATCCGTGCAAGGAAGCTTCGGGATGCGCCTGTGCAGATTGTTGCCGTGCGCGATGTCAGGCGAACCGGTGTGCTGTGCGACTCTTTCGCGTATCCCCATCCCGAATACGACCCGAATTGGCATTCGCCAAAACCTGAAAAACGATGATTAGGCCGTGGCCGTTCACGTCAGTATTGCGAGCCCGCCTAAAGAGCGATAAGGACGAAAATCTCGCAAGCTTCCATTACTGAAATTCAGACCGATCAACAAACAGATTTTTCGCGGATTCGACGCAGACGGGCCGCATAGCGCCGTGATCGCCACGGCCTTTTCGCGCTCGACAACCCCAATTCATCTAGCTGGCAGGACTCTGGCAAAGGCCCGCATCATGCCCATCGTCAATGGCAACTACTACATGAATGGCGACTACGGCCAGGGACTCGAACAGAGTCGGATCGCGGATGCCTTTCCCGGACTTGCCGAGCAAACTGGTGCTGGCGATTCCTGGGCGGATCGCCTGATCGATCATCTCACGACGCCACGCTCGGCCACCGAGCCGCCTCCGCCTCCTGCGCCGCCGGGCATGCCGCCGGAGGCTTACGACGATATGAAGGTCAACGATCTGAGGGGCCGGGATGTTGCGGGCATCATTGCAAACGAAGACAGGGATGTTACCCCAGGAACTTCCTCGCCCGAGGAGTTCTACCAATCCAAGGTTTGGAAGGCGCATGCCATAATCAATGGCGATCGCACCTACGGCGACTTAAGACTTGATCGTGTCCATACCGCGCCCAGCGAGGTTACGCCCGAACTGGAGAACTCGCCCCAATACCAACAGGCACTCGCTGCGGCACGGCAAGCCTTTCAGGAGCAGCTTGGGGGCAAGGACCCGACGGACGGCAGGATGTTTTTCAATAACCGATACAATGAGTACCTCGGACCGCGGAAGATCGGTAACGGCAGCCAAGAAGTCGTCAAACGGTTTGGCCCATTCCAGTACGGTTCGCAAAAAGTCTATACTGTGCTCTATGAAAACCTGCCAGAAACGCCCGCGGCGAAGTAGGAAATGATCGCTTTTCCACGTTGCTTCCTTTTGCTGTTTGCGGCCTTGGTATTGCTGTGTCTTGCAGGGCGCGCGCAGGATGGCGCCGCGATCCTAAGTACGAGGATTCCGCAATGTGCTGTGCGTTCCGTGGATGGGTCGTGGATTCCGAAAGAGCTTTATGCAGACGGCGTGCTGAGGTTCACATATTTGTACGAGCCGCCGAAGAAGAATCCCGGAGAGTATGACTATCGGGATGAGACGCACAACGTCTACGCCGCGTTCTGGAATCGCACTAGGACGAAAGGCGAGTTATTGCAGTTCGTATGGCTGCGCCGCGCGCCGCCGGTACATCTAAGGATCGTGAATAATGGCCACATCGTTACGCAACAGGGAAAGATGGATATCGAGGATGCGCTCTGGGGCGTGTGGACGCACGAGCATCTGACGAGAAGACTGGCGCGGCTTAGAACCGCGCCGCTGCAAACCGCGGCCTTCCAGCAAATACCCACGCGCGGCGCGACGTGCGACTCATATGCTCATGCCGTCGACGATTCGCCACGTTCATCTCCGTCCAATCCCCGATAGAAGCAGATCCTGCTGACAGCCTATTTGCCTAGGAGCGATCGCTCGACCAAGAGGTTCTTTGCGGATTCGACGCAGACGGGCCGCATAAAACCAGCACGCTCAGGCGCGAGGGGGCAAACCTCGAAGTCGCCGTAGAGAGCGCCGAGTCTTGACGACCAGACTTTGTCTACATTGGCGGGGAACTCGGGGTGTTCTTGGTCGGGCGATAGCCGGTCATGGGAGACCGACGGACCGCTATAGATCCCGAGCAGACGCTTCGTTCCAATTTTCCACATTCGGAAGGCCGGGTTTCCGGTGCCAAATGCGACTCGGCCTCGAGTCCAGTAGCACTCGGAGGCGTTTTGAGGAGTTTTGCAGGGAATTCTGCGCTTGGGGCTGCTCTGTGGGACCGCTTGCGCCCAAAATGCGAGGACAAGCACTGAAGCGATCAGAAACAGGGAGCGCACACGCAGAAACTAGCACAACCCGAGAGCAGCTACGACTTCGGGGCAACTGCATAAGGATACAGGGTGGTTCGCGTGAGTTCCCCTTGTAGCAAAAGCGCCGCGGTTCAGCGCAGCCTTTTGACGTCCCGAGAATCGCGGCACGCTGAGGTGATTCGCGTTTTGCGGGAGCAGGACGAGGCGGCTTCTTTAGGCCGGAAAAACGGCCTGCCCTCGTTTGAAACGCGCGAAGAAAGCCTTCGCGCAAGCACGCCTTTTCCCGGTCCGCTGTCCCGGACTCCGAGAATGCGGAGCTCGACAATCCCACCACGCACGCCAATAAAAGTGCTTCGGGAGCAGCATACCGCTCCCGAATCAGTAATGAGGCGGCTGGAGATTGCCGGCGGCAAAAGCCGCTTCGGCGAGCCGAATTACCGCGCAGTGTGGGGATGGTCGCGCCTGGCGTGGGTAGGCGGCAAATGGGAAGACCGCAACGCGGCGGGCGAGCTCGTGCGCGAATGCGTGGAGCTGCGGCGCGTGCCCAAATACGCGCCGCAGGACCGTTGGCATATCGAACGATGGCTGCCGCCGGAAGCTTATGGCTCGCCGCGCGCCTGGTACGCGCAGACCATCGAACGCGAGGACGGCGTCAGCGTG
>WNGR01004585.1_pt1 | contig 17714 bp, 18 predicted proteins | sample 5407581 | NCBI WGS metagenome assembly WNGR01 (sample SAMN13153383, study PRJNA577476) | soil metagenome | isolation source: 80 cm soil or saprolite under Garry oak tree replicate 2 | place: USA:California | collected 2016-06-15 | reverse complement strand
CAGACGATAGTCAATGGAGGCTATAGCCAGTCTCCAGGTCAGACGGGCAGACAGCAGTCTGTGAATTTGAACAGTGAGAAGCGGGACAATAGCAATACCCGAAGCCAGCTCGCTGATAGCTTCGTGCTCTAGTGACCCTCCTGTCTGACGCCTGATATCACCTGGTGGCAAGAGAAAAAGTAAGGTCATTGGGCGCACGCTATTACCTGCCCCCCAGGCAGGGTGCGCCGACAGGGGGCTTCGCCCCCTGTCCCCTATGGTTACAAAGGGAGGCCGATCTGGGTCGTCGTCCCTGAGAACTTCATTTCTCGTTGAGAAGCCGATGCATCGATTTGCATGGTCATATTGCTTCGTCGGATGATGGCTGACGACCCAAAACGAGCAACGAACCACGTGGTTCGTTGCTCGTTTTGGGTCGTCAGCCATCATCCAATCATCCAATCACTTGTGTCTTTTTGCTATAACTGGTATCATCAGGCTGATGTGTGCAAGCAATACAGATTCTTCTGCTGTCCAATATAATAATTGCAAAGAACAGAAGAGATTCCAGAAATCTGCACGCGCTACAAACAGTACAATGTTAAAAACAATAGGCAGTGCCAACATCAAGGAGGATTAACCCTATGCCTATGACCTGTCCTCGCTGTCAAAGCCAGGTTGCCGATGGAGTGAAGTTTTGTGGTGTCTGTGGCAACCCGATGCCTACAGCCGCAGCCCAAACCCCAGCGCAACCACAAAGTCAGTATGGAACACCACCACCCCAGTATGGCGCACCACCACAATATGGTGCTCCGCCATCCTCACCACCACCCCAGTACGGTGCTCCACCATCGGGAGCTTATGTACCACCAAACCAGTATGAAGAGTATGCTAACAGCGCATTCGGCAACGCTGTTCCAAGAGCAGAACTGCACAACCCGAAAGGGCCGATCAGGGTTGCTGATATGACCATCAATATCGAGGGCGAACTGGTGCCAGTAGTGGATATTATGCTTGGGAATCAGTTGCCCATCTACTTCGAGCATCATATTCTGCTCTGGAAGCACCCAGGGGTGCAGATCGGCTTCAAGTCGTTGAAGGGAGCTGCGAAACGCTTCTTTGCAGGTCTGCAGATCTTCATCTCCGAGGCGCAGGGACCAGGCAATATCTCCTTCTCTCGCGACTCTGTCGGTCAGATCGTGGCACTACGGCTGCAACCGGGGCAGATGGTTGAGGTACGTGAGCATCAATTCCTGGTGGCCTCTGGCAATGTTGATTACAACTTCACCTTTGTCAAAGGGGCAGCCAATATCCTGTTCAGTCGCACAGGTCTGTTCATTGACCAGTTCACTGCTATCGGCAGCGAGGGAATTGTACTGCTGCACGGCTATGGCAACGTCTTCGAGAAGATGCTTCAACCTGGGGAAACGCTCGACGTTGAGCCAGGTGCATGGCTGTGGAAAGACCCATCGGTACAGATGACGGTGACGACCGTTGCAGGCTCACAGCGTGGTGGCGGCATCCTTGGGGCTATCGGAGGCTTCATGGCTGGTGCCTCGATCGTGCTCAACCGCTTCACCGGGCCAGGCCGTCTTGGTATCCAATCGATGACCTACCATCCGCCTCAGCCCGAAGGTGCGCAGCAAGCAGGTGGCCAGAGCAATGTCAATTTGGGGCAACTCTTCAATTCATAAGAATAGACAATTCCTTGCATCCACCAGGGGTGGATGCAAGGAATTGTCTATTCTTATGATTGCTTTCCTTTCTCTCGCTCTCGATTGAGGCGCAGAATCTTTAGCATATACTGCTCAGAGTTCAAATAGTAGGGGTTGCGCTTGATGTACTTGCCGACAACGGAGATGGGATGGAGTTTAAGCATCTCTACCACCAGATTTGGCAACAATTTACTGTGATCGTAGTGCATGAGCGCAATGATCGGGGCATTCTGGAAAGTAAATACTGCATCAGAAGCCGCTTCATACTTGAGGATCTGCTCAGGGGTAGCAATGTCTTTGCTCAGCCAAGTCATGTCTATTGAAATACGTACCGCCTGCCAGCCTTCGCGTAGGGCTTGAGCAATAAACGTTTGATGGGAGGAGAGCAAAAAATAAGGATCAAAGCGTTTGCCGTTTGCCAGAAACATCTCTCGCTCCTCGTGTAAGACTAACTGCCCTGCCTCAATTACCTCGTCCACGTTCACCTGGAGCTTCTGTAACTCTTCGCGTAGTTCGCGAATTTGTGCTGGGGCAGCAGCAAACATACACTTCTCTGAGAGCGAAAGTCCCACTCGCATCAGGCGTGCTGTGACACCAGGAATTTCGGTCACTTTACTATAGAGCTGGCAGATATGCGAGCCAGGGGGGATACGCTCAGTTTTACCTTCAACACTCAGGTCCATGCCTACCTCTTTTCTGTTTAGTGCTTATTGCTCAACCCTGCGGATTATACGCTCTTGACGAATGTGAGCAGCGCGATTACTCATACTAACAACAATCAAAGCGAGGAGACCGAAGATGAAGACACCTGAGAGAAAGGCCCACAGCAGAAACAGCAGCGTCTTCTGCAAGGACAGAGACAATACGATAGAGACGGCGAGCGGACATAGGGACATGAACAGGGGAATAAGCAAGGCCCATGTCAGGATAACGCGCAGACCTTGCGCACGCGAGAGTGGTTCTTCCCCATTATAGGGAAAGAGGATACGGCGAATAAGTGTATAACGGGCTGGATTCTGCATAAGTCTACTGCTGTCCTTCCTTGTGCCGCGATTGTAACCAGCGCTGCAAGATTTCTTCTGCCTGGTAGAGAATATTAACCTCGTTCTGATAGGTCAAAAGACGGGATGCTTCGGCTATAGGAAACCATTCTACCAGGTCGTACTCGTGATCGTGCAGAGCAGTGTTTCCCCCAATTGCCTCGAAGAGGTAGTGGCGCACCTGCTTATGATAACGGACCTGGTCGCGCACGAAAAAGTAGGAGATACTGCCAATATAGGCAATCAAACGTACCTTTAATCCCGTTTCCTCCTGTACTTCTCGCACGGCTACCTGTTCTATCGTTTCTCCAGGTCGAGGAGTTCCCTTGGGTAAGGCCCAGATTCCAGCATGGCTACGTCCTACCAGCGCTACTTCCACCGAGAGACCCTTCTCAACCTCCAGAGCTTCCAGCCGCGATTGCTGTTCGCCAGTTACAGGTTTGTTTCTGGTTTCGCGCCGGGGAACAAGTCGGAAGACTACCCCGCCTGCTGAATACGCCCGTACTGTTTTAAACCGCTCCATTTTCTGTGATATACCCTCTCTATACCACGGCAACCTTGTCAGTCTCCTTATTTATACACACTATACAACATCTGCCCGTCCTATGGTTGGGAGTACAGGCTTTCCACAAGGTTTGAGGCGACCTTTGCGGTCGCCCCAAACCTTGTGGAAGGCCTACAATCTAGCTGTTGCGAAGTATAGCGAATGCGCTCAGCAGTGTCAAGACAACGCACGGCGAATGGCTTCAAGGTTCCTGGCAGGCGTCTCAGGCGGAATAGAGCAGCCGGGAGCAAGTAAGAAATGTCTTCCATCTGTTAGCTCCAGGGCCTTAGCAACTTCCTCCTGCACCTGGTCAGAAGAGCCATTTTTCAGTACTGTTTTCTCACTGATACCCCCCATTACTGCCTTGCCAGAACGCATTTTTCCTTCGCGCAGATCAGGATTGCCCTCCACAGTCGCAGCCCAGTTGATTGCCTGGACCGGGTAGGCCGCGATGAGGTCAAAGTAGATGTGCGAACCACAATTGTGGGCGATGTTGAACTTGCTGCGGCTCCTGATAGCGTCCAATATCTCCAGGTCGTATTGCTCGCCAAACTCACGATATTGGTCCTCCGTCAGCATGCCTTCACTGGCCCAGCCATTCGTTGCATAGAAGATACCACTGGCTCCCTGTTCCAGGCAGGCGATGGCATAGGTGGTAAACGTTTCGGTGATGACACGCAAGGCCGCATGCATGGCACTCCGATCCTCGCGAATCGTCTGTAGCACTGGCTCATTGTTATTTCCAGCCAGGTATTTTGCAACGCCTAATGGACAAAAAATTGTCTGCACGAAGTAAGCATCAAAGGCGATGGAGTGATTGATAAGTCGCAAGGCACGCAACTGCTCTCCCAGCGCACCCTGGTCCGGCTCCAGTGGCCGAATACGCTTCCAGTCAGAGGCGCTTTTGATAGGAGTATCCTCGAAGATCGGTGCCTTATACTTCTCACCGGAGGGGCGCACCTTGACTCTCCATCCCTCGACGTGGTAGGAGGCACGCGGATTGACCTTCATGTAATCCCAATCGTAGCGGGTGAAGTTTTCAACCATGGCCTCTGCCAGTGTATGGGCATCCCATTCACGTTCAAAGTCATGACCCCACATACTCGCCGGGACACGATCTACCGTGTCACCACGCAAAGCAGCATCGACACGTTCTTTTTTATTCAATGTTGTTCCCTTTCCGTCTATGTTATATTCGCATCCAGTTGGTAACGTGCCAGGAGGGTTGTCTCTGAGGCATAAGCCGAAATGATTAAGACAACACGAGTGACCCGTGAACCAAATTTCGGTATGGAGAGTGTTCCATGACCTGTGGCAAGGTCAACAGGCACCTGCTGCACAGTAAATTTCTGGCCCTGGTAGACCAGCGCCTGTATCTCATAGTGCTCTGGCAATATATTATCTGAGCGGATAAATCCTTTGCTTACCCATCCATCATCACTATCAAGCATATCCTGAAAGTGGAGTTCAGGAATACTGACCTGGTCAACGGCAAAGCCTTGCAAGTTCACAGACTCATCTGTGACCTCCTCAAAGCGCACCTGAATATTTTTGCCAGCATAGGGTGTCAGGTCTATACTTTCCTGCACCCATTTGGGGGAACTTCCACCACCACTTTCCCCTGTATAACCATTGCCCCAGTTGGCCCCATTCGGATTGCTAGTTGTAGTATATTTGCCCTTCAAGGTTGTCCAATTCATACCATCCGTCGAGACTTCGACAAAGGCATAATCATAATCTGTCTCCAGGTCAAACCAGGTATCAAACTGTAACGTTACATGCCTCCCTTTCAAACTGGTCAGGTCAAAACTATGGGTCAGCGTGCTATCCATGTTGTCGTAGCGATTACTCCACCATTCGTTCGCAGTCTCATAGGGATCATTCTCAACCATACGAACAGTTGGAGAGCCACTCAGTGAGACCATCAGCGTACCAGAATGTCCTGGCGGTCGAATATCATAGTATTCAGCAGCGTATTGATGCACTGTATCGACCTCTGAGGTTGGAAAGACATTCAATGTATGCTGCGGCTTTATCCCTATCAAAGGGATAGTAGGATAGCCATATACGCCATGGTCCACACGCGCGTCTGCAACAAAATTTGCAATGTACCACTTATGCAAAGCATCAATAAAGCGGTCGCGGTAGCCATGTCTCGCCAGGACATGGTCAAAGTTCCTTGGAGGTTCTGCCTGGTCTTGTAACAACTCCTTAAGTATACCATAACCACCATAGTGCTCGGAGAAGTAATCCATAAAGAGATAGGCTGCCCCATAATGCGTGAGAGCTACATTGATATCGTCGGTCCAGTCAGTCAGTTGAGTATCTGGCATCTCTATAAAGCTCTGATCCAGCCCACCAGCAGAAAAACCATTGATATGTTGAGCGAGTACCGACATCCCTTCATTCACCCAACTCAGGTCAAGGGGATGTTGATACCAGTGAATCATGTGCTGAAACTCATGGGCAAGCGTGCTATTGTAGTCACTAGTGCCAGGACGTGTTCCCTCCAGGTTAACATAGAACATCTCGCGCTCATTGCTGAACGGATTGATAGTTGTAGGATACTCATCACTGGCGGAAAAATAGCCCCCAACGCCATTACCAAGGCCAGCGGCGTTGAGTATAGTCAGATGAACATCATCATCGATGCCAGGAGACCACTCGCTCCCAAAAGTGGCACGATCTTTTGGGTAAATTTGTGTCTCAAAAGTGTTCGCAGACAATTGCAGGGCTATCATATCCACCTGCCATCCATCTTCTACATACATGTAGATATGGGGAGTGATATAGACAAGTTTTGCATAGATACGCATGTTGCGGCGCGTATCCAGATTACTAATCCAGAAGCTGTCCTCCTGCCCAAGCACTGCATTGAGCGGAGTTGTGCGTCCGACATGCGGGATAGGGCTAGCCGTGTGGAGCTTGAGCCGTTGAGCAAGACTATACAAGTCACGCACAGGATGCAGCGTCATAAGCAACAACTGCTCCGTCTGCAAGAGATTGCGCAAGTTCTGCGGTGTTGGTGAGGACAACTTGCCCCCCGGCTGAGTCGCGTTCGGCGTCGCCGTTCCTATAGGCTGGCTGCTCCAGAAGGGTGTGCAGGATGAGAGGAGGAGGATACAGAGGAGAAGAAAAATATCAGGTTTCAGTTTGATCATCCTTCCTCTTATCCTTCCAGTTCTTTGAACCGATACCCTACACCCCGTTCAGTCAAGATATATTTAGGATGGGCTGGGTCTTGTTCGATCTTTTGGCGCAGATAGGTGATATAGAGGCGAAGATAGTGCGCCTCATCACGATATTCGTGTCCCCAGACTTTAGAAAGCAATGTTTCGTGGGTCAACAGTCGCCCGGCGTTATTCACGAGATGATAGAGCAGACGATACTCTGTTGGACGCAAGACAACTTTTTTGCCACGAACAATTACTTCGCGCTTCGAGAAATCGATCTTCAGGTCGGGATCAACGACGATCTCCGTCTTCCGTGCAGGTGAAGGCATGAGCGAGCGGCGCAGCAGTGCACGAATACGTGAAAGCAGTTCACGCGGACTAAACGGCTTTGCTATATAATCATCGGCACCAAGGTCCAATCCACGTATCTTGTCCTGTTCGCTTTGACGTACTGTCAGCATAATCACCGGGACGGTAGAAACCTCGCGGATACGGCGCAAGGTCTCAAAACCATCCATTTCGGGCATCATGACATCGAGTACGACAAGGTCGGGTAGGTTCTCGCGTAGTTGCTCCAGGGCCTCCAGACCATTGCTGGCTTCCAACACCCGGTAGTGCTCAAGCTCCAAATTCATACGTACAACATCACGAATACGCAATTCGTCATCCACTATCAAAATGGTCATGTCGCGTTGATCAAAAAATTCCTTTTCCATCAAAACACCACCATCGGCAATTGTGCTTTCTCTACACGCGGTAGACTAAACGAAAATGTTGATCCCTGATGCAGGGTACTATCAACCCAGATGCTTCCTCCATGTGCCTCGACAATCGCTCGACAGATATACAAGCCCAGGCCAGCTCCTGGCGTTGAGCGTGTCAGGCGATTGCCAACACGCCGGAAGCGATTGAAAATCTGCTCCTGGTCACGCAAGGAGATACCGATGCCACTATCGCTGACACTGACGATCACTTCATCACCAGTGGCGCGGCAGGCAACAGTCAATGTACGGCGCTCAGGCGAATACTTGACAGCATTATCCAGCAAATTTTGTAGTACCTCTTCAATACGATCTCTGTCAGCCATGACGGTTGGAAGGTTCGCTGGAATATCCACGGTCACGGTAAAGTCAGGGCTTTTCGCACGGAAACGACGCACAACTCCCTCTACCAGGCTTGCCAGGTCGAGTGGTGCAACCTCCATCTGGAGACCGCCCGCCTCGATACGCGAGGCATAGAGCAGATTGGCCACCAACTTATTTAAACGGTCAGCCTCTTCTTCTATCGCAATCAGGCGTGAATGTAAGGCTTCTTGATCCAACATGGCATCAGCACGCGCCAGTGTCGAAGCATAACCTTTAATGATCGCTATAGGCGTCTGCAACTCATGCGAGATCACAGAAATGAACGTTGAACGCTGTTCCTCCTGCTCACGCTCCTGGCTGATATCGCGCACATTGAGAATACCATTGATCGGCTCACCTCTCGCTGAACGTATGCACGAGGCCGTGACACTCACATCAAAGCGCTGACCATCGCGGGCAGTAATCACCATTTCGCGATTCACCACGTCCATGCCTGCAAATGCCTGTAGGATTGGTGAGCCTTGTAGACCAACGTCATTCCCCTGGCGATCTTTCGGACGCAAGACCTCATAGTAGAAGCGCCCCAGCACCTCGCTTTCTCGCCAGCCTGTCAAGCGTTCCATTGCTGGGTTGAAATCGATAATGCGAAGTGCGCTATCAACAGTCAGGATGCCCTCTGCGCTGTGTTCGAAGATAGCGCTCAGCCGCTCCTGCTCTTTTACCAGCGACTGCGCTTTCAAAGCGAAACGCAAACCAGCGGCAAGTTGTGCGATAAACAGGCGCAAATTGCCTTCTGACCCTTCAAGCCATTCAGCATATGAGCTAGAGCGCCCATCAGAAGCATCAGTATCCTTGCAAGCTCGTCGCAGGTAATGCAATATTCCCAACACGCCTGCCTGGTCATGTACGAAGAGAGAGCACCGTTCAATCGGCTGGTTGGGTGGAATGAATTGAGCCCCTACGTCGTCAGCTCCTGCATCATAACAGAGTCGAAGTTGCCCAAGCAATGCCGGGGATACTGTTTCCACGACCAATGGACGGGCCGAGCCTGGCTGCACACCTGTTTGAATGCTTGCCAACAGGATTGGGAGTGCCGACTCGCTTAGACCATAAAGAGTATACTCCTCACTGCTCTGCGGGTCAAATGCCTCGTTCGCTACGACAAAAACACCCGCCTCACCACCGAGCAAGCGAATAGCGCTTCCAATGAGCACGGTCAACTGATCATGCAAATCCTTTGGTTGTTGGGTCTGGGACCAGGACATCGTTGCAGGCTCCATCTGCTAAAGAGGATGGAAAGGGGACAGACAGGGATGCCTGTACTTTCTATGATTGTGTAAGAACCCGGATATTTTGCAGCTTTTTCTCAAAGTTCGTCAGGGTTTACTCCCAGAGAACGTAACTTCTCGGCCAGGGCCCTGGCTCGCTGCGCCTCTGCCTCGGCTCGCTGCTTCTGGACCTCTTTTTCCGTGAGACGCATATGACCATCACGTCCATAGAGGCGTAGAAGTTTCCCATCAGGAACCAGCCAACTGTTCAGATGAGGACTCCAGAGCCGCCCCTGTGGATCAGGAGGCATCGGCACCATCTCCTTGCGTGATTGATCCAATCGCCAGCCAAGCAGGCGTCGCGACGGATCATGCCAGAGAGAGACAGGATTGGGGTCATAGACATAGTACTCCTCGACCCCCATCGTGCCGTACTTCTCTGGCTTGACCTCCAGATCAGTCTTCCATGTCTCTGCCGAGGCAATCTCGAAGACCACATGCGGGGCAGGATGATTAGGTCCCAGCGCCCAACTGAGGCCTTCCTCACGCTCTACCCCTTTGATCACTGCGATATCTGGGGCAACAGGTTTCTCCTTGCGATCACGAGTCCGGTAGAAGTTCAGGCTCTCGTAGATGGCGACAAGCTGCCCGGAGAAAAACCATTGTAGCACTTCGATCAGGTAATCGATGAGATCAGCATGCAGGACCGACTGTCCCATTATCTCATCATCCAGGGGATGAGAGTCGTAGTAATAGTAGGGTTCGTTTTCAAGAGAAGCTTGCACCTCATCTTCAAATTTCTTCACCATGGCGCTCTCCTTTCATGGGTCGAGAAGTTGGCTCCTGTCCCCCACCTGGGAGGAGGTGTATGGTTATCGCTTATGATAGCATACGCTCAGAGCACTTACAAGGGCTGATGGTAGCCCTCATTTATTTGCTTTGTCATATTTTTCGCTTTGGTGATAGTATACCATTATATTTTGCAAGCAAGGTATAAAACATGCATTTCGACATCTTTACCCTCTTCCCAGGGATGTTCGAGGGACCATTTACAGAAAGCATCCTCAAACGGGCACAGGAGCGGGGATTGCTCAGCATCGCCCTGCACAATATTCGCGACGCCACCACCGATAAACATCATCTTGTCGATGACTATCCCTATGGCGGTGGGGCTGGCATGGTGATGAAACCAGAACCAATCTTTGCCGCAGTTGAGGCTGTTTACCAGGGTGGGCCAATCATCCTATTGACTCCCCAAGGACGGCTCTTCAATCAGCAGATAGCGCGTGAACTGGCCCAGGAACAACGTATAACGCTGCTCTGTGGACACTACGAAGGCATCGATGAGCGCGTCCGCCAGCACCTGGTCACCGATGAACTCTCGATTGGCGACTATGTGCTCACAGGGGGAGAGTTGGCCGCTATGGTGGTAGTCGATGCTGTCAGCCGCCTGATTCCTGGTGTCCTGACCAACGAGTCCACCGAGGAAGAATCGCATAGCACTAACTTGCTGGAGTATCCACAATATACACGCCCCCCGGAGTTTCGTGGCTGGAAAGTGCCGGATGTGCTGCTTTCCGGCAATCATGCACAGATTGCACGCTGGCGAAGAAAGGAGTCGCTACGCAGGACAAGGGAGAGGCGGCCAGATTTGTTTGCGAAGTTGGATTTGAGTGGGAAGGAGGATGTGAAGTTGGTAAGGGAGTTGGAGGAGGAGTCATCTACAGAAGCATGATGAGTTGACCATACTTACACCACCTGTTATATTAGAGTTGAGCAAAGGCACAAATACACAGGGCACAGAATCTCAACTTATTCTCTGGGGGGAGAATATCATGGTAGATGGAAACAGCAAGCAAATAGGTCAGTTTCGCACATCGGAGAAGACCAAAGAGCAATGGTTGGCTGAGGCCAGCACCTATTACAAGTCTAAACGTTATGAAGAAGCCCTTATGGCTTGTGAGTGCGCAAGTAGACTTGACCCTAACTATGCCAATGCCTATAGTGGAAAGAGTCTTGTACTCAGCAGCCTCAAGCGCTATGAAGAAGCTCTTATGGCTTGTACACAGGCCATCCAACTCGATCCTAATTTCGCTCGAGCCTACATCAGCAAGGGAGATGCTCTCCGTGGTCTCAAACGCTACGGATCGGCTATTGTTGCCTATGAGCGAGCCATTGAGCTCGATCCTAATTTCGCTCGAGCCTACATCGGCAAAGGGACTGCTCTCTTTGGCCTTAGGCACTACACAGAAGCTCTTGAGAACTATGAGCAAGCCATTCAACTTAATTCTAGTGATGTTCAGGCATACATCGGTAAAGCAAATACTCTCTTCGAACTTAAACGTTATGAAGCGGCTCTTACAGCTTATGAGCAAGCCATTCGACTTGACCCCAACGATACTGAGGCATACGATGGTAAGAGGCGTGTTCAGGACAAACTAGAAGATCCCATCTACCAACTCAAGCAAACTCTTACTGCTTGTGAGCAAGCCATTCAACTCAACTCCAACAACCCTCAGCCATACATTAGCAAGGCAAATGCTCTTCTCGAACTTAGACGCTATGAAGAAGCCCTTACAGCTTATAAACAAGCTCTTCGATTTGATCCCAGCAATGCTCAAGTCCACCTTGCTAAGGGACGTACTCTTTCCAAACTTAAACGCTATGAAGCAGCCCTCGCAGCTTACGAGCAGACTCTTCAATTTGATCCCAATAACTCTCAAGTCTGTACTAAAAAAGAGGTTATCCTCTCCCAACTCAAAGCTAAGTTCCTTGAAGAAGGAAAAAGTCTATACCAACTTGGACACTATGAAGCGGCTCTTGTAACTTATGAGCAAGCTCTTCAGTTCGACGCCTCTAATGTTAAAGCCTGTGTAGGAAAAGGAGATGTCCTCTATGCGCTCAAGCGGTACGAAGCGGCTCTTGTAACTTATGAGCAAGCTCTTCAACTTGATCCATATGATGAAAGTGTCTATACTGCAAAGGGAAGAACTCTCGACAAGCTTGGACGCTACAAAGAGGCTCGAGATGCCTATAAGGCTGTGAAGCCAAGACAATTTAAAATAGAAACGTTCATTGAAGAGCCTTTTCGTTATCCATAAATCTCTCCCAGCATCTCACCATCAACAACACGCAATGGTGAATGCTTCTTATGAGACTTCTGAAGCTGCTCGGTATTTGGCAACCATAGTGCCACTCCTGATAAAAAGAGGGAGGACATCAGTGCTCTGACGTACGCATGAATTTTGTGAGAGCAGCATCCCACCTTAACTCCCTAAGATCATGCTCAACAAGTGGATGGAAGATTGTATCCTCTGACCATCCCTCAACTGTACAGTTCACGTCTTTCAACGGAATATCATGACGTTTGAGTACATTCTTCAATTGCTGAATGCAACGCACAGTCTGCTCTGAGCTTCCTTGCTTTGAGAAGGTCAGTCGAAGAGAGGCAATGAAATGTGTGTAATATTCAGGGTCTGTGCTATCAGTTTGGAGGAGGACATGAAGTTCTATCCGTTCAGTAGGGGATTGTAGGACAAATAACCACTGGAACTCCCAATCCTTCTCTGGCACAATACGAGTGTCCCAAGGGACGATTTGATATACATCGGTATGCCAATTGCTGGGGTACTGCCAGGAGGTGTCACGCATGACAAAAAGGGCATACAGGGTGTCGAGGTCAGGAAGTTGGTGGTCAAACAATGGTAGTAATACTGTTTCATGATGAAGATGATATGTTATTACGCCATCCGATAGGGCCAATAAGCCAATCTTCTTGCGCTATCATATCTTTTCCTTCGTGAAACAGTATAAGCCATCTGTGTAAAAGAGTGTACATGGCTCCCGCCCATCGAGGAGAAGTGAGGTGATTTTCATACGAGTTGGTACCGCCTTTCATGTGTGAGGAAGGGTATCGGTTGTCGCGCTGAGTTTAGAGTATCAGAAGGTAGCTGAGTTGCCTTTCATAGAAGGAAAGTATTTTCTATCTACAGCCAGTTATCAATTCTCCAGGTATGTCTCAAAAAAGGAAATCAGTCGTTCTCGTACCCCAAAAGGCTCTCAAAACCGTTGACAAACCACAATCATCGGTATAAAATAATTTCCGTAATCCATTAATGCTTTGCCCTCGTGGCGGAATGGTATACGCAGCAGGTTGAGGGCCTGTGCCGAGAGGCGTGGTGGTTCGAGTCCACTCGAGGGCACCCAGGTTGAGGGCACTCCTTGTGAGTGCCTGTTTGTTATTTTACCTGGCTTCTTATGGGCGACTAGCTCAGTTGGTTAGAGCGGCTGCTTTACACGCAGTAGGTCTGGGGTTCGAATCCCTAGTCGCCCACCTCAAACGGCTTTACAAGCCATTCTGTAGCAATCGAGCGTAACTCTACAGAAGGGCTTTTTGTGTGTTTTCTTGAGTTGAAGCCTACTGCCTTTGACCAGTTAGAGGTGGGCTAGGGTTTTTCTGGTAGGCGTGCGAGGATTTGAGTAAGTAGCGTCTCTAAACGGTCGAATCGCCCTGTATGCTCACTCAGTACTCTTGTGTGCTCACTCAGCACTCTTGTGTGCTCATTGAGGAGCGCGGTATGTGCGTCAAATTTCGTTTCGAGTTGATCCAGACGTATCCTCATCATTTCCATGCGTAACCCTGTTTGCTTGCTTTCTTGCGTCAAGGTTTGAAGTAAACCGAGCAGGATGGTGCTATTCTCGTTTACTTCACGTATGGACTTTCCTATTTCTTTTTGCAGTGTTCCAAAGGATTGTTCTAGTGCTGGAAGTCTCTCTTCTTGTGTTGGCATAGGGATTTGCCTTTCACTAAACGTCTGGTTCATAGGTCAGTTCTATTATTATGAGCACCTTCCCATCTCGGAGTTGCTCCTCAATAAAGTTATGTGCACTTTTCTTTAATAAGCATTCGTCTTAATAAAGGCTCCTTTAGTAGTGATCTACCCTATTAAAGAAAAGTGGTATTTTCCTTAGTAAGGAAAGGATAGCACAGAAATGTTTATTTTCCAATACCTGGACTCTACATTTCTATCACTTCATCTCGCCTTATCGCCATTATAACGTTACCCTATTCCCACCCGCAGGCATCGTAAACCGCAAGAAGCCACCTTGCGCAAGGCGGGTACAAATCACTGTCAAGGTAAAGAGGGCAAACAAGAGAGCAGCGCTTTTCAACTCGTATATCCCTAGATCGACAAGGCCCAGGTGCTGTGGACCGTTTGTGAAGAGACGCCATAGGGCTGGCCCTTGCTGGACACCGCCAAGAGCGCTGACGGCGAGACCCATGGTGAGGGAGATAAACAGGTCGATGCCAAGGCAGATGGCAGCCATACGGGGGCCAAGGAGCCAGAAGCGTTTACTGAGGCGTTCACGTTTTGTAGATTGGATGCGGTAGGTTGCCCAGATTGGCCCGGCGAGGTATTGCAGGGCCAGGAAGAGCAATGGGACAGCGACATATGTCCAATCGGGGAAGACAGCCGGGGTAATCAGGGCACCAAGGCGACCTAGCGTGTAGAGGATCACGCCCTCTATCACACCACGTCGATAACTCACTTTAAAAAACATTAGGAACCTGCTTGCTCTGTTCAGTTGCAGCCGCAGCTACCACCACCACAACCACAGCTTCCCATTGAGGGTGCAATATCGTCATATCCTGCCTCACGATCACCGCTATGAGTAGCGAAGACGGAGAGCAGACGACGGACTTTTTCACTGTGGCATTTTGTGCATACTACATCATCGGCATGCTCATGGCTGACGAGAAGTTCAAATTTGGATTTGCAATCCGAGCAGCGATATTCGTACAATGGCATAGAAAGTGACCTCCGGTTTGTTGGGAAACGGTGTAATACCATAGATATTTTACGGCGTCGTTGAGGTAACATTTGCGACATGCCAGATTGCTCCTCAAAGAGAGGAGAGAGGTGGCCAGAGGAAGGCCACGCAACAGCGCAGTTGGCTGGTGCTCTCCCTAGTATACGACGAAGCAAGCGAGCTGTCAAGGAGTGGGGATTTATGAGTGGATGTCAGCTACCCAACTGACATCCCTTCATAATTATTTGGCGGGCCTGCGGCCCACCAGGAGGGAAAAAGAGAGAGCGGGGACACCCCGCGCCCCGGCAGGGGGCCTTGCCCCCTGCACCCCCATTTTTTAGCGGATGTTAAATTTGGTTCGCGGATTCTGCCACAAATCAAGATTGGAATAGACGGCAAAATTGTAGGGGCGCAATGCATTGTGCCCCTACGCTAAAGAAAGAGGGAGGGACTGAATAGCTATGGCATTAACAATAGGAATTATTGGTCTCCCACAGAGTGGGAAGACAACACTCTTTAATGCGCTAACCAGAGCAGGCGCACCTATCAGTGGCTACGCAACGAGTACTGTGCAGGCCAATTTTGCGGTGGTACAGGTGCCTGATCCTCGCCTGCAGCCTCTTGCGGAGATTTTTAACCCGAAGAAGGTGACCTATGCAACCGTTGAGTTTGTGGATGTGGCAGGTATGGGGCAAGGAGGACAGGGGCCAAAAGAGAAACACGAAGGGCTGAGCCCAGAGTTCCTGGGACATATTCGCAATGCGGATGCGCTGGCAATTGTCCTGCGTACCTTTGCCAACGACAACGTCCCGCATATCTATGGTGATGTGGATCCTAACCGGGACCTGGATAGCCTGAATGCAGAATTGGCACTGACTGATCTGGCTACCGTGGAGAAGCGCATTGAGCGTACTACGAAGGCTGCTAAATCGGGCGAGAAGAAGTATCAGCAAGAATTAGAGATACTGGGATTGCTGAGAGATACGCTGAATGATCTAAAACTGGTGAGTCAGCTTGAACTGCTTCCACAGGATCGGGCTACGCTGAAGGAACTCTTTTTGCTCACGATGAAGCCACGCATGTATGTGCTCAATGTCAGCGAGGATGCGCTGGGCGAAGCGGCGAAGGTGCTGGAACGCATTGCCGGGGGAGAAGATGTTGATGTTTCAACCCTGGAAGGTGAGCTAAAGGGCATTGCGACTATTGCAAAGCGAGCCAAAGCTGAAGGCTCCGAGGTGGTGGCTGTCTCTGCGCGGTTGGAGGCTGAGCTTGCAGAATTGCCGGAAGAAGATGCTGCTGAGTACCTGGAGTCACTTGGTTTGCCCAAATTGGGAGCAGATCGCGTCATTCAGGTTGGCTATCGTCTGCTGAATCTGATTACCTTCCTGACCGCCGGTGAGGACGAAGTACGGGCCTGGACGGTTACGAAGGGAGCGAAGGCACCGGAGGCAGCAGGGAAGATCCATTCAGATATCGAGCGTGGTTTCATTCGGGGTGAGGTGACGCGCTTCGAGGATTTTATGGCCGCTGGTGGCTCTTTTGCAGCGGCGGCAAAGAAGGGGTTGCAACGGCTTGAAGGGAAGGATTATGTTGTGCAGGATGGTGATATCATCCATTTCCGATTTAATGTAGGGAAATAACTCTGTGTGCAAGTTTTTCCTTTGAGTGCCGCCTGCGGCGGCCAGGAGAGAAGAGAAAGCGGGGACACCCCGCGCCCCGCCAGGGGCGGCCGCCCCTGGACCCCGCCGAGGCAATATGTAGCGTCATTGTTTTTTAGTGAGAAGAGCGCTCTCTGCCCATCGATACCAGGCCTACTCCGGCCAGGATGGTGAGCATGGCTACCAGGCCTATGCTGGTAATGTGCTCTCCGGCAAGGCCGACTCCCAGACCTACTGCCACGACTGGGTTTACATAGGCATAGCTGGTTGCCAGGGCCGGGCGTACTCGACGCAAGAGATAGCCATAGGCGCTGAAGGCGACGAGCGAGCCGAAAATGATCAGGAAGCCCATTGCCAGTAGAGGTCCCATGGTAGGAAAGCCCGACATCTTCTCGCGAAGTACCAGGCTCAAGAGGAGCAGTAGGATGCCCCCGGCGATCATTTGAGCGGCGCTTGCCATCAGTCCCTTGGGGAGAGGCAGGCGCTGGCTCCAGATTGAGCCAAAAGCCCAGCTCATCGGAGCTATCAGCAAGGCGATGGCACCTATGGGATTGGCCTGCATGCCATTTTCCAGGTTCAGGAGCACTACCCCTATGAAGCCGAGTCCTAAGCCTAACCACTCTATGCGTGTGGGCCAGCGTCCGAAAAGGCCGGAGAAGAGTGCTGCCCAGAGAGGGACAGCCGCGATGCCGAGTGCGGCTAAACCAGAGGCTACCCACTGCTCGGAAAAGACTACTCCTCCGTTCCCACCCATGAGCAATAGCCCTCCCACCAGGGTTGAGCCAATCCACTGGCGACGGGTAGGAGCTTGATAACCACGAACTCTCAAGAAGGGATACATAATGCAGCCAGCCAGCCAGAAACGTATGCCAGATAACATGAAGGGCGGGAAGCTCCCCAGTCCTATACGCATCGCCAGGTAGGTGCCACCCAAGATTAAATAGAGGGCAAGCAGAGATAATACTATAGCAAAGCGATTACGAGCGGGGGAAGCAGGTGCTACAGGAGGTTCGATAGTCACTTCTACATTGTTGTTCGTCAGTTCTTCTTGTGTAGTTTCGGTTGCAGATTCGGTCTGATATCTCTCTTTCATCGGGGTTCCTAATCTGATTGGATGGATAAATGCTAACGAATATAGAAACAATACTAATGGAGGAGTGTATTCCTTTGCCAGAGCCAATTCGCTCTTTCTCAGCCTCATTGGCCCGCAAGCGGGCCTCTTTTACATGTTTGTGTTGGAGTGGGGTTCGTGGCTCCGCCACGAACCCCACTCCAACACAAACATGCCGGGAAGAGCATCTTATATCAAATTCTGTGGTATACTTATTTTATGAAAAAGCCAATCACCGTGAAAGCTCATGTGAGCCTCGAAGCCATTGAGGCGCGTTACCGCAAGGCCAAAGACCCAGTAGAGCGAAGCCACTGGCAAATCATCTGGCTG
>WNGR01013282.1_pt1 | contig 17716 bp, 22 predicted proteins | sample 5407581 | NCBI WGS metagenome assembly WNGR01 (sample SAMN13153383, study PRJNA577476) | soil metagenome | isolation source: 80 cm soil or saprolite under Garry oak tree replicate 2 | place: USA:California | collected 2016-06-15 | reverse complement strand
TGGCAGCCCAGTAGCCCAAATAAAACTTAAACTTTTTTTTTCAAAGTTTTTCGATAAAATAAATTCTGATAAGTGGTTAACACCTCACAGAGTTTTCTATGAGTTTTATTAGACCAAAAACTCTGCTTTGCACGCAGTGTGAGTGGCCAATGCATCTACGAGCGATAACGTGACTGGATAGCGCGGGAACCCGAACATTTCAAGAGGCTGGTCTCGAAGGTAGCGGAGGTATTTGGCTGAGTAAGTGGCATCTTCGGGCTGCTCGGAGTCGTTCGAGCGTAGGAAAAGTGTTACGGCGAGAGTGACAAAATTTTGAAGGATATTTGCTTGGGGTTCTGGCCAAGACCCCGGTTGAAGGAGTATCCATTCGGTCAAATGAAGAATTGCCCTGTCGAGGTCATCCTTTTGGTTTGATAGCTGATAGCGACCGAATCGCGCCATAGCTAGGCAATAGACACAGGTAGGGCGAAAAGGATGAGGTCGAGGTAGCGTCGAGAGCGAATGCTGGGATTCGGCGATGAAGGAATCGATTTCGTGGATAGATCCTGTCAACAATTAGTTGAGACACAGTTGGTACGGGAGGGGCCCGGAAAGGCTGAGAGGGTATCACGGACTTACCTAGTACGTCGGCCATGCTTGAACGCTTGAACGTCTGAACGCTCGAGAATCGGAATGTAAAGTGAGGCGACGAGTTGGGCTATTGGGGGCGAAGAGAGACGCGAGTCACAAATGGGTCACTTTACGATGACCAGGACCAGGATTTAAGGTATTGGGACCACGCTGGAAAATGCTAACGTGTAACACACCCTCACCTTGAACACGAGTATCAGATGAGGCACTGGCATGGCAAGACATACAGGGGAACATCCACACGACTGTGGGCGTCTGTCACAGTCTCCATGTACAGGCAGGGAACTGCTACCAAAGACAACAGTAACCTGACGAGCAGGAGGTCGACCAGAGGCAGTGACTGTTGTACAGTCAACATTACACGAGGGCGTGGTTTAATACAGTAATGGTTTAATTCATGAAAGGAGCGTAACGTAAGCACCTATCGTCACCAACTTGCCTCCCCCCGGCCCTGGTCTCCGCCATCGTCGAGTCGTCCCTTTTGGCCATCCCGTCTCCCTCAACCTCTTTGACCTGTTACTCTGTTCCACCACCTGACTTCCAACAACTCCTCCCTGTTTTACCTGTGAAACTAAATTGCACGCGTTCTCGACCGCAATACCGGACTGTCGTACGGTGCTATTTTTCTTTCCTGCTTCCTTTGCTCACCCTTGCTTCCATTTGAACCTCTCTTAGACTCGTCGTGTTGCCGCGTCTGTCTCCATCTCCGTTGTTCCATCCCTATTCCCTTGTCCGTGTCGGTTATTCCGACTTACATGCATGGGCGTAGGTATTTTCGTGTGTATTTTGGCCACTGATTTGGCCACTGACTACTACTGACTCTGCAAGACTGTATCTGCTCTGTGTCTCCATTCCCTCATTCTCCTTTTGCGGTTCTCTCAGCTAGACTAGGCCGCATGTCGAGGACACCCTAGTTGAACTCCGTAAATCCGTTCGTCTCGAAGTTTCCGTCCATCGTCCTCCTCGTCTCGTTCGCGTTCGACTCAGCCTCGTCAGCGTCTCGCTCACCCTAGTTCTGACACCCCTGACGCTCGCCTTGGTCCTTTCAACGCCGTCTTGCTATTTTCCCGAGTTCTCACCCAATCTCACTCGGTCTAGTCGGTCGCGCCTTCGCCTCAGCTCCCTCCTTGCTAGTCGCCACACGCCTTCGTCTCCCCTTAACCATAGTTCGTCTTCTGCTCGGGTGCAGCCCCGCTCAAACCCCACGCGCCGCAACTCTCAACACTTTCCTGATCCCGGTCTGCACTCGCCCCCTTTCTTTCTCGATCTAGACTCTGGCTGGTTATCTCACTCTCCCCCATACCCCTGTTTGAATCCCCTCCTTAGACTCAATCTAGTCTTTTCGATGCTTGTCTCACTCTTCCCCATCCATCCCCTTGAATCCTCTCCGTCACTGAGTTCACACACGCGCTTCGTGGCACGGACACAGAGCTACTCGTCTCGTGTTTCGATCAAGTGGAAAATGGGGGAGAAAGAAAGTTCAGGATGGGTGTGTATTACCATCATCCCAGACAGACACGAAGTAAGAAAGGGGCGATTTATTAAAATAATAGAAATGCGGCGGAAATCTGCGAACCAACGTTGTGCGTGCTACAATGTGTGCGCGTGAGGTCCTGATGCAGAGCGAGATCCGAGGAGAGGGGAAAGGAAGTGATATCAGCCAAATGATAAGCGGATAAGAGAAAGGGGAAGGTATACGGTCTACGGAATGGACTTGGCAATGTTGAACTAAATTGCTTTATCGCTGACGATGGTTGACACGCCAACATCGAGGCGATGCGAAGGCTAAGGTGAAGTCGGGGGAGATGGACAAGAGCACCGCCACGGATACGGGGATGTCAAACAACCAGTGCGGGTCGATTTGAGACTACTGTCGAGGATAGCGAGAACAATATCGAAGCTCAGAAATGGGATGATGGTGACGAAAGGGACGGTGAAATGACGAGGCGGGAGCGTCGGGCTTAGAGCGTCCGGTCTTCTACCCCGGCTTGAGAGCTTAAGTTATACAGCAGTGAGAACTAGAGGGGGAACAGTCGTGATTATATTCGGCGGTGAACCGCAGGCCTTAAATATATGCCGGTCAGCAGTTAAGCACAGTCCAGTATGTAGAAGTAAGTATGAAAAGTAGAGTCTCGTAGCGGAAAGAATCGATCGCGGGAGAACACGAGCAGCGAACGCAAAGGGGAAACGGTAGAAGTGGCCGTTCTCTGCCGGAGTGATGAAGGAGCGGCGGCAAAGAACGTAGTCTCTGAGCGAACGGATGACGCGGGACGTGTTCGTTCCTCTTTTTCGTGCCGCCATCCGTCCACCTAAGCTCTCGACCGGTTCAAAGAACCAGAACGCTTTTATTTCGCCCGCCCGCCACACCCAGTAATTGCCAAGGGATCGGTGATGAGGTCCACGTTTTCCGACCCTCATCAGCTCGCTCTGGGAGGGCCCCGCCCACCCGTTGCGACCTCGCCTCGGAAACGTAAACCCCTCATCTCCGATCGAGAAGCACTTCGTCCTTTCGCCCGGTATCTGTGCAGCCATTCAACCTAGCTCTTCTCACTACCTATTAGTAGGCTCAAGAGCTAGTGCACTTCGACAACTTTGGTTCGCTGTGCCATGCGCCGGTCCCCTTCCCGCCCGGCGCCACACCAAACCTAACAACGAGAGCAATGCGGTGACTCGCAAGGACGTGCGGAGTATATATCTGTGCCACAACGTTCGATCACAGGTCAATCAATAGGATCGTCAAAGGTAGGAGATCATCGCCTTAACCCGCTTATCAAGTATCAGGTTATTCATGTATAAAGATATTGTGGGAAGCAGCGCCCAGTTGGGGACGTAGTACCAGTCGTGGAGCTATCACTGGCACTGCTAGAAAACCACCTTAAGTGTATCAACCAACACCAGTATCGGGAGATATCTTGCACCCATCAAACAGATCCGCGAGAGCGTTCCACGCAAGATCTTGGGGTTGTAATCGGTGAGCCCTCAGCCCTCAAGGGCATGAAACTCTTTAGCTTTCGGATGATACGAGTGTCAAATGCGAAAGTGGTAGGAGAATAAGGAGCAGGCCCTGGCGGTAGGTTTGAATGGACGTTTTGTAGACATTCGCACGCTGGACAGAGCAAGATCAAAAGGTGTTCGCGGTCTTTGGATGAATGGTGACGAAAAAGGTTCAGCATGTCCTACGGATGATGTCATTTCAGGGCCGTGCAGAGTTACCGTCGCAAACTACGGGCGCACGAGTCGAGGAGATATCCTGTCCAATAATGCGCTTTTCCAGGGCGATGCCACTGGAACATCAAAGAAAAACCACAACCGCACTTGGAAACAAAAATTAGATCCAGTTTTCGCGTCGTCTAGTTGCGAGAGAGCAGTTGCAATATGCATGCCTTCCATGAGGGACGTATCGAACTTCTCCGAGTGCCAATCTTCGGTCTACGAGATATCAACGATGCTGCGCGTATGACGAGTGTGACGAGTTCAAGGAGCCGGGTAGGGTCTGGCTGTAGTCGTTCTTGGTGGGGAACAACTTCTGGCCCGGGTTTATGTCTGTTAGGTGTATTTAGTTTGCGGAAGGGTATATCCGGCGCGCCACTATTGCTGCCTCTTTCAGGATGTAAAATAGACAAAGGGGAAAGTGGGTTGGCATGGGCGCACCTCGCAAGCAATAGTCCTGTCTAATACGTAACATACTTCCTCAGGAAGGAGTGGAGCGAGCGAAGAGAATACGAGCCGCTCCACCTCATCATCGAGAATAAGCCCACTGTCCATGCGAGCGAGGGTCACCTGGGCCGATCTGAACAGGACTGGCATTAACAAGAGACGAGGGTGAAACGCGTTCTGATTGCCTCGAGAGCGCTCATTGCATCGTAGAGCGTAAAGTCTTCACATCTCCTAGTCCCGTGTCTACGCACGTTGTCAATGCATCGTTATTCTTGACCAGACGCAGACAAAGCTCACCTTGCGCCGCATCCAGGAAATAGACAAAGTCATCGCCGCCAGGCAGACAAGAAGTTGATAGTTCTGCACTGGCGTCAGGCAACACGCTCTCAGAATTATCTGGAGCGTGTTGCGACGAAGTCGTACCGTCGCTGTAGAAGTTGACTTGCCTTCGGAGCTTCGGGTCACGACTTCACGTGATTTCCCTTTCGTAGCGCGGGCCGGGTAAGTTACGCTTGAAGCTTGAGCTTGAACCTCTGTTTGTATTCTACTGTAGATGCTCGGAACGCGTTGTCTCCCGATTACACTGGTGCCAGCTCGCAGCGTGTATTCCATTTCTTAGGAACTATGGTTTCACTTCATAGTCCAACGAGCAGCAATTCATCGGCGCTATTTGGATCAGATGACACCTCTTTCCTCGAAGCTCTCGGGGTCGCCATTCTTCCTGGAGATGTCGCTCGTCAAGCTCAGAACGAAGATGTACATCGCCTATCGTCTTCTCCCTCACCCATTCTAGAATCCAGTAGTCTTGAGCCACCTCCCTGTGCTCAACCTACATCAAATGCTCAGCCGCCTCGCGTCGGTAGTGACGACGAACCGGAGCTACCTACTACGAAGACTCCATTGCATGCGAGTTTACATCCTCAGCACACCCTTTTTGTAATCAGCGATGATGATGAACCATCCCTATTACAACTCGAGTCTCCTCCTCTTGCTCAGTCGAGATATCGGAAACGTGCACATTCCATATCGAGTAATGATGAACCTGCTCACTCCCCAACCGACTCTCCGACCGGTATTTCAAGCTCGCACCTGGATTCCGACACCTATGGAGCGTCGCGGTTCGGTGAGTTCGGCGAGTACATGCGCCGTAAGCGTGCGAAATTACAAATACAAAACTCGGAAATGGGAGACACCCCGAGAGGAAAGGCCTCGGGAAGCCAGCTTTTCAAGGGTCTTTCTATCCATGTAGGCACACTTGCCTCTGTCTTCTTGGTAGAAGCACTCAGAGACGTTAGATCAACGGTTGGACGGAGCCTTCTGTTCAGGAGTTGCGTAAGCTGATTGTCGAGAACGGCGGGATTTATCAAGCCTATATCGATAAAAAGACTCTCGTGTGCGTAACGCAACGCTAACCCCACGCTGACTTTATCGGAGTACTGACTGCGCATAGCACGCACATCATTACTTGTTCCCTCACACCGGCCAAGGTCCGTGACTTCAAACATATGAAAGTGGTTAAACCGGAGTGGGTCGTTCAGAGCGCCAAAGCCAGCGTGCTTCTGCCTTGGCAGGACTTCATTTTCGTGCCCGGTGGTCGGCCTGAGAGTGCGCAGGGCCGTCTTGCACAGACTTCCTTGACGGAATTCTCGGCCAGCAAGCCACGTAATAGCACGCTAGAGGGTGCTCTGCTCTCCAAAGAGAACCCCCTATCGTCAGAAAAGGACCCTTCTACGTCGCTCCACCCTCTGCAGGCGCCATCCCTGCACCCGCCTTCATCAACGACTCCTATTCCCAAGTATGCCGAACATGAGTCGAATCCTGCCGCGGAACGTGCCATGGCAGATCCGGCCTGGAGGGCAGCACACACGTCCGCAGCCCCAGGGTTCATTGCAGGATACTATGCCAACTCAAGATTACACCACCTCTCCATGTGGAAAGCGGAGTTGCGCACACTAGTTGCGGAGGCCCAAGAGCTAGCCGAAAGGGGGGATATCCACACTGCGCCTAGAACTTCAGAAACAGGCGCGGGAGTGAGCATGCGCGGCGCGGCCCTGGTCATGAAAAATCCGTTGAAAGGGAAGGAGAAAATGGGCAACAAGACTGAGCGGGTGATCATGCATGTGGACTTTGACGCCTTCTTCGTGAGTGCCGGCCTAGTCAGCCGTCCCCACCTGCGCGGGAAACCCGTGGTCGTGTGCCACTCGCAACACGCGCAAGGTGGAGCATCGAGCACAAGTGAAATTGCAAGCGCTAGTTACGAGGCCAGGAAATTTTGTGTCAAGAATGGGATGAGTCTCCAACAAGCGCAAAAGCTGTGCCCGGATTTGGTGACAATCCCCTATGAGTTTGAGAGGTGGGTCTCACATGATCTACTCGAGGCTTCTCTATTGAGGATAGTGCATCAGATACAGGCAGCTCTCGCTAGAATTTTATACAATCCTCATGTCGTACGCGGACGATTTACAGGCTGTGTCTGTCGACGAAGCGCTCATCGACGTCACATCTACCGTGGCGCAAATGAGAGTAGTACCCACAGGTGTCATTGATGATGGTGATAACACTTCGACGGACATCGCCAAGGAGCTTGCAGAGTCGATGCGTGCGCAGATCAAGGCTACCACGGGGTGCAATGGTACGTGTTGCGTTGTTTCCGATCGCAGACCCTGACATCGTGTCTAGCCAGCATTGGGATTGCGCCTAACCTCATGCTTGCACGTCTCGCAACCCGGCGTGCAAAGCCAGCCGGCTCGTTCCATCTCCTTCCGACCGCATTTCGGGATTTACTCCCAGATCTCGACATCCAGGATTTGTATGGGTTCGGGAGGGCCGCGCGTGATAAGGCCTCTGAGAAGCTTGGAACGACCAACCTGGGTGAACTTGCAGGGCGAAGTAAAGCAGCACTATGCGATGCTCTGGGCAATGCGACGGGTGAAACCCTGTATAACTCCATACGTGGGATGGATGACCGTAAACTCGAAAGTGACAAACCACGGAAGTCGGTCTCTTGCGACATTAACGTAAGTACAGGAGTACGCGAGCTGCTTTTGATGTGATCGACAGGAGCTGACCTACACGCACACACGCAGTACGGCATTCGGTTTGAGAATGATGACCAGGTAGAGGCGTTCATCCATCAGATGTCAGAAGAAGTCGCACGTCGTCTGGATGCGATCAACACGAAGGGCAGGTCTCTTACCCTCAAGATCATGAAGCGAGATCCTTCTGCGCCAGTGGAGGCTCCGAAGGTATGTCACTGTACCCACTGCCTTCCGTCGACGTCATTCAAGTTTTGAGTCTCCTGCATTACAAGTTTATGGGACATGGCCAATGCGTGACGTACAATAAGCAGTCTGCCCTTGCAGGCCTGGACGGGCGCGCGACAAGCGACCCACGCGTGATCGGATCGCTCAGCTGGCGTTTACTGCGCACGCTGAGTATTCCCCCGCGTGAACTAAGGGGAATCTCGATCCAGATACAGAAGCTTGATGCTCATACAGGGTCTATCCTTGCACCAGTTCAGGCGCACCTGCCCTTCCGGCCAGCACCGAATCCCCCAACCACGGGCACCATCGTTGGACCCGCACCAAAAGCCCGAGCGCCTCCCACTGAACCCGTGACTGCACAGCCGGAGCCGAAAGGACCAGCGGCTGGGGCAGACTTGCCGTCATTCTCTCAAGTCGACATGTCCGTTTTCGAAGCGCTGCCGGAGGACATCCGCAAGGAACTAGAAGCAGAGTACAACCGGCGCTCCGCACCAGCCCCCAACAAGTCGGAGCCCCCAGCTGACCTCATACCCCGCGCTAATTCCGCAATTCCGTACCGTGGTGGGGGGAACGAGAGGCTCCGTAGCCGTGGTACGGATGCCGTAAGCAGCAGAGGCCGGCGCGGCTCGCTCGGGCGTGACCAGGCGCGCGGAGCAGCCTCGTGGGTTCTTCGGCCGCGGGGCCGCGGTCGTGGTCGCGGTGATGGGGCGGGCGGGCCGTCCCGCGGGGGACTGCTGGCCTTTTTACCCGCGCCAGCGCCGATGGTGCACGTCAAGCCTGGAGAGCTAGCGGAGCTGGGGATCGACGCGGAGGTGTTCGCCGCGCTTCCGCGCTTCCGGTGCGGATCCAGCGCGAGCAGCTGGCCGCAGCGCGCGGCGCGCGGGTACGGCCCTCGCAGCAGCCCGTGCGCCCGTCGAGTCCGCTCCGCCCGCTGCAGCGGCTCGAGGGACGGTGGGCGCCGCCGCAGGGCCCGCACGAGTACATACCGCCCCCGCCACCGCCGCGCGCGTGCTTTGCGGAGGCGGAGCGCCCTGGGCTGCGCCGGGGAGACGCGGGGACGTCGCCTGCGGTGGATGGCGCGGACGTGCGGCGCATCGTGCGCGCGTGGGTGGAGCAGTTCGTCAGGCACGTACCGCATGCGGAGGACGTCGCGCTGGTCGGGGGGTACCTCGTGCGCTGCGTCGCGACGGACGTGGGCGCGGAGCGTGCGGTCGGCGTCATGCGGTGGTGGGGCGCGCTGCTGAGGCGGCGGTGGGCGGTGTGGGAGCATGCGGATGAGAGGGACGAGGAGCCCGAGCCGGGGGAGGATATCCGCGTCGAGATGGTCGGCATGGGGTGGTGGCGGGCGTACCGTGAAGTCGGGGACAACCTGAACGCGGTCGTGCGAAAGCGGTTCGGGGGGTCGCTCAAGTTCAGATAGCACACACATGATTGTAGATGAAACTCATTTTGTCGTATTTGTTGTTGTACAGTAAAACACATCATCATCAAGGGATCATACATATATACTTTACCTATGCTACCGCCGCGACTTCTGCCGGCTTCGTACCTGTGCCGAGGAAGAAGTGCACGGCGCGTCCCTGCCGTTTGGCCGAGGTGAACAGTTCGAAGGACACGTTCTCGAGCCCGGCACCGACGAACACCCCCACGGATGTCCTCCTCGGAAAAACCGCGCGTGTGCGCGACGATGTGCTCATGACCAGCCATGATAGGTAGTGGCGGCGGCGCGCCACCATCGCAGTCGCGGTCGCCTGGCTGCTCCGCTACATGCGCGATATCGGCAACGGCGAGAGTGCCGCCGGGCTTGAGGTACTTGACGAGCTCGCGCGAGACGTCGTCGACCGCGGCAAAATGGTGGTACGCCATCGAGCACTGGGTCTCAGAGATTCAGTAAAACCCGCGGGAAGAGGGAGGAGGGAAGAACGCACGACGATGAGATCAAAGCGGTCCTGTGCGCCGAGCTCGGCGAGCGCGCCGACCGCGCACATTTCGTGCGACTCGAGGCCCTGCGCGTCCGCGCGCGCGTTGTACAGCTCGACCATGCGGGGGCTGATATCTACGCCGACGAGGCGCGCGACGTGCGGCGCGAGCGCACGCGAGACCTGTCCTAGAAGGGCCACAAAAAAAAAATTCCCAAGTCATATATGAGCCACTTTTTTTTCTCTTTGCTCGGTGGAGCAGGCACGAGCAGGCACGGGTGTGGTAGTAGTATGGGCACTTGGCACCGTACCTGAGCCACATGCGTAGTCCAGAACGCAGGTCGTGTCTTCATCGAGCGGGAGGACGCGGCGTAGCGCGCGGGCGAGGCGGAGCGCGAGTTGGCGCGCGTCTGGGTGCCGCCTGTCATAGTCTTCGCTGAGCGCGTCGAAGTGCGCAATGTTGGCTGCTTCGAGCTGCTGCTTCGCGTCGATGGTGGTGGCTGCTGGTGCTGGTGCGCTGTGAAAATGAAAATGATGGTCGTGATTGTGCATGTGGGATTGCGGAGGTGGTGATGCCGTGATCGTGCCCGTGGTGGGGTGGTGCTGGTGGTGAGGGCGCCCGTCGAGCACTGCCGGTGAGTATGTTGGGTGATGTGTAGTACTAGGAGACATCAATGTGTGCACGAGAAGAGCAAGGCACAGGCGCGCGTAAAGGCGTGGAAAGGAGTTATTAGGATTTGATAAACGGGGTTCTAGACGGGTAGGCAGGCGTGGGTGTTTTTTCTTGGTATTAGGGGTCGCAAAGTGGAGCGCAATTCTATGATGGAAGGCGCCAGGACTGCCCTCGCGCAACGCAGGCGCAGAGTAATATGTTTGCGGGCCGCCACACGCACACCTTCACAGCTCACGAGAGGGATCAGCCCGTTCTACGCAGAAAACAATATCTGGGCAGGCGCATCTGCCTTGTGGCCTTTTTGATCACTCGGCTTTTGAATTTCGCGCTCAGGTCGGATCAGTCCTGGGCCACGCGGCGGTGAGAAACGCCCCCGTGGTCAAATTAGGTCCCAAGCACGCCAACGAAAGGAAACCAGGTGCCCTTTGCGGCCTTATTTTTGATTGGTGTGGAGCCGAATCGCAATCTCTAATCTCCCTTTCCCTTTTCTTAATCCCCTTCTGGGTAACCACACGTGTGTCAATTATGTTATGTGATTGTCAGGCATGGAAACCCTGTCACGGCATGTGGCAAATGTGAGAGTAATAATCACCCGGCGCTGGCCACTCTCAACCCGGGTTCGTCCCCTTTTTCCCCGCCAAGTTTTTCCTCATACAAAGGAACCGAACAAAAAAAGGAGAACAATGTCAATTTCATGGTTTTCGAGATCGAAACATAATTCTACCAATGCTAGTTATGTATTATCGGTACATGTGTTGACAATGCGACAAGAACCCCGCTCCCCGTGAATAAACAATAAACGCTTAGTCCCATGAGCTCACAAAAAAAAAGGAAAGGATAAACGAGTGTGAGTGAAGTATGCTGCAGTGAGCTCCTGATGCAATGGAACCCAGCGTCAGTAATTAATACATACATACATAATGAGCCAGCGGGGAGGGTCGACGGCAAGATTGTGCGCAGCGGGCAAATAAGCAGAGGAAAAAGAAAAGATGAGAGCAACACGAAGATCCGCGTAAAAAGAGAAAAACATTGGGAAAGAAAAGGATAATTAATAGGTACGAGCTGATTACCAGACGGCCCGCGTCGCGTACGCAAATTGACCGTGAGCGGACTTTGGTTTTTGAGGGGGAATGATCGAGGGAGCAACTGCTGGGGCGACGGTCTTCGGTTTCGCAGAGGATATTGAAGCGTGGCCATGAGGGATAACAGGAGCCTCGATGGGGCTCGATTCAGCCGAAGCGACCTTGACGAGTCCTGGCCCGTGCGCATCGGGAGGCGTTTGAGGGGATGCCGATGACGCCGGTGAGGTAGAGGCCGAACGAGAGGCCTCGGGGGTATCGGGGGGCGAGGAGGGGTATGCGATCGGAGGGCTTGGGATGACGGGAGCGTCTTTGGGAAGTGAGACGCGAGCGGTGAAGGAGGGGATCGAGCTGCTGGGATTAGGGTTCGCACTGTGGGCGAATGGAGCAGGGGCGGTTTGCGGGAGCACAACCGTGGGGTATGGCCCTGAGCCAGCGAAATCGTGGCGAACGCGACTCTCGAAGTCGCGTAGGGTAGAAGGGTCGACGTTCAACTGCCATTCCAGATACGAGCACATCTCGCGCTCCATCTGGTTGATCTCCCGGAGCGCAAACATGCCTTGACCGACGATGCACCAGGACTTGTTCGAGTAAGTGTCGTCGCAGATGATCTTAGAGGCCAGCATGAAAGCCGAAATAAATAGCCGGTGCCCAGAAGAACCCTTCGCAGCCGGGAAGCGCGCCTTGAGACGTTGGAGAAGGTAGAGGGCCGCAAAGGTCACAGATGGGTGAAGACGGGTGCGGTGGAGGGCATAGGCGATAAAATGATCCAACCGAGGGGTTGGTGTGGTGGAAGGCGGCGCAGGGGGAGGGGGGACATCCGGGCAAGCAAAGAGATGGGAAACGAAGCGACCACACAGTTTGGCTGTGTGCTCGTGTCCATGATACGGGTCACTCCCACTGGCACCCTATCATACGACGAACGAGGCGAGCGTGAGAAACTTGGTTGAAAAAAGGTTAAACTTCGGATGAATGACACACCGAGGCGGGACCGTGGGCTGTAGTGGTGGCGGAGGGCCTAGAGATTTTCTGGGCCTTCCTGAAGGGAGAGGGATGCCGAGCCGTTGAGGGACCAGATACAGCAGCCATTGAGTGTTGGGATGGGAGGGATCCGATATCGATGGAGGAACGGAGAGTTTGGGGCGGGACTATAGAAGAGGGGGCGTGAGTGGGACTGGGGTTAAGGGGGGCACACTTATATGGAGACAAGGCAAGGGTGATGGGAAGCGAAGGATGGAAAGGGAGGCAAATGGGGGTGTAACAGGGCACGAGGCGCCGGGGGGAGGCTCTCACGATGAAGTCAATTTCTGAGACTGACAGGCGGAAGCCAGTCAAGCGGTTTCAATGGCCTCGTTTTATCCACGCCTCTTGTTCAGCTTTGGCCTCGAGGCCGGCTGCACTGTCACCTTCCCGCGCTCCCAGGCAAGGTGTGGTGGGCAATCCTGTCCACCCATCTTCTCATCCCGTCCCCAATAGAAAAAAATACCCAAATCGGGCCGCAATCGCCGAGCGCTACCCAATGCCAGGTGGCTCATAAAAAGACATGATGGTGGAGCGATCGCTCACCTATCGTAACGTATACAACACCAGGAAACGAGGTGGGATCTGTAACGCTACAACTAGCGCAAGAGTGGAATGGGTGGGGAGGAGAGGAGCTGAGGATCAGGGTCGGAGGGGAAGTGGAGACGGCACAGAGCCTGATATATATAATGTTGCATCAGTCACTCTGAAAATTTTTCTGCGTTACCTAGCACTCCTAGTCAGGTCAGGCCCGGCTAGCCCGTTTTTCGGACCTCTTAGACGCCGCAGGTCTGAGATTCGTTGAGATCCAAACAATCGGACCTCGCCACCTTCCTCTTTTGGCTTTATCTTCCGTTCATCCCCTTTTTCTCATCCCAGCCCCGTATCGGCCGACTCGGGTTTGCTGTACAAGTACTGCTCTTACTTTCACTTTGACCCGCAGGTCAGCAATGACACAATTCCATTTTATTCTTATTTCAACCCAATTGCGAATCATTTCCAACTGGGCCGGCCACTACGGGCTACTTACAGCCGGCGCGTTTTTTTTTCCACAAACGCCGCGCATTCACCCCGTACAGCAACAGCTACAGTCACTCATCTCATCCGTTAGATACTGGTATAACATAATACGCGTGATTTGAACGTCATCAACAATTATCCCCTGTGTGCTTTTGCTGACCCCAACACTTTGCTGACTGCTGTCATTTTCAATTCCGCGCCATGTCCGTCACACACGGAACTGACAGCTACATTTCACAATTCGGTCCTGATACATTGTACGACTTCCTTAGACCGTCAGTCTGTCTCCTAGCGGTGGGAGCCTTGGAAGGGCCATTACAGCAGCAGTGTCTATGCACTTAATTGTCCGGATCCGTGTCTCGCACACAGCCTCAACTCTTCCTGTCACATCAAGTATACAACCACACCGCCTGTGTGATCATTACCGGCGAAAAAAAATCCACACATATGATCCAAAGCCGTGCCATCATGATCTTCGCGGTTTCATACTTTCGACGTAGTAGTCTCCAGGAACACTGAACCGCGGTACAATCTTGTTGGTCCTTATCAATGTTGGCAACTGCCAACACAACGAACCCAACAATGATTTTGAGTTGGTGGTGGCAACAAGCGAGGCACATAGTAAACAAACTGGCACAAAAAAAGGCAATGCCTTTGACCGCCTTCCTGACCCTTCTTCTACATCGGTGACAGGGTTTATCTAACGACAAACGTTGCCATCGCCTATTTTGTCACTGCCTTTGCCCTCTCCAACCGGCATCTTGTGCGTCCGTTAGGAGAAAATCGTACCACATCACAGCCAGTGGCACAGTCGCGAGGTGCCACAGCGCATGGGCATCGAGGGCCCGTCCCAACGGCGGAAAGTCTAACAGCTCTAGCGCGGTTGCTGCGGTTGTCAATGCGACGGCTAGCGCGGCTGTGCCAACATATGCGGGTCGGTAGCCTCGGGGCATCATCGCAAATCGGGAGAACAGGGCCCTACCGGGCAAAGCAAATAAGAGCCAAAGCGCATTGTGCGTGAGCCCGAGTGTGAGATTGAATATGGTATTGTACGTGTAGTCAAAGCGCGGCGCGAGGCTGAGGTACGCAACGTGTGCGGCGTACGCGACCGTGGCCAAAGCGCGCCATGCGTGGAAGAGTGGGCGGCGTCTGGGACGGCTTGGAAAGGCCGGCGCGCTTGTGTGCAGGTGGAAAAGTCGCACGACAGTCATGTGAAGCGCGTATAGGATTGCAAGCGCTGCCGAAAAGTAGTCCAGTTTCTCTGTTAGTGGCGTGTCTGTGTATGCGCGAAGCGCCGGAACGAGCGCATCAGTCAGATAAAACATGTCTCGCTACTATCAGATGGAGAGATAGAAAAGAACAAGGATCTCTCATATGGGGCAGGCAGAAAGGGGCGGGGAGGAAGGTGGGGTGCGGAAGGGACAACCGGACAGCCGAGGAGAGGCAAAGGAGAACACGGAACGAAGAAAGACGCGGAAAAAATGACGCACCACGCGTGTGGAACACCGCGGACCAAATCCACGCGTTGACGCTGACGTACGCCCATGTGATGTAGAACGGTCGCATCGGGTGCGTGGGGTGCATGCCGCGGCGGAGCCAGTCCGCTCCGAGAACGTGTATGAGCAAGTTGGCGAAGGAGAACGCTACCGCAGCAGGTTCCTGCATGCCCGCGAACCGCCAGAACGGCCATTTGCCGTAGTACTGCTGCGCCCGCACACCGCTCTCCGCCGCCATGTCCGTCAGCGTGTGCATGCAGACATACTTGCAGTCGTCCATGCACGTCCAGAGCGTGAGGCGCAGCGCGAGGGGCTGCGCGTGCACCGGGTGACCGTCGGGGGTACAGGATTGCCGTGTGCATTGCTGAAGACACCGTTGGAATTCGTTGGAGCGATCACCGGACGATGCGAGAGTGCCGGCCGTGAGTACGAGGAGGCATAGCGGAAGAGGGTATAGGCGCATGAATGAACGCGTTACAGTAAAGCCGTGGGTCTTGGCGTGGTGTGTGCGCGTGACATCAAGGGGAACTCACGGACTCCACGGCATCCCGGGCACAGCACGGCGCAGCACAGCACAGCAACCGGTCTAGCCGGATCCTAGATATGCTGACTCATCGAACATTGCCCTTAGTCAGCAACCCGTATCGCGTGTCGGCTGTCACACTTCCTGTCATTCCTGCTCATCTTTCAAACGGTTTCCTGAAAACATTCTACGGCCCAGGCGTGTCCCGGCTACTTCTCGAAAACTCGTGGGCCTTCGAGATTCCAAGGCCCAGGGGTGTGATCGCTGCTGTAGCTCCTCACGCATTGTCTTCTTCCCCTTCACAGGTGTCCGGGTCAAGGCAATCTTCACATCGTGATGGTCCGCAAATATGAAACGTACACTTTTTCTTCGGCAAAATTTTTTGCGGACAGGGGTACCGAGGGTGTCGCTCAACCCCTAACAGAAAGGGTCAATGTGAGTGCAGTGCACACAATGAGATGGCCAAGCCTTATTGTGAATGCGCGTGGTGGTGGTAGCCCCACTCTCGCCCCATAGTGTCCTATTATTTTCCCAAAGGCGTGGGGGAACACCATTATGGGGTGCGTCACAAATATGAATCATCGTACAATTGTATCCACATTCACGCTCCATGCTGCGCAGGAAAGACACCCAATGAAGCCACACAGGCTCTCCCTGACCAATGCACTTGTCATGGGGTATGGCTTGGACAAGCAGATTCATCACATCCACAACCCGCGACCCGCGACCCGAGAAGAGCTGGAGGTTTACCACGATCCTCAATACATTGACTTCCTTTCTAAGCAAGTACGACGCCACACCAAATCAGGTCTATCACTCTAACAGATGGCACCACAGGGTGACGCCCATGAACCAAGATGAGATGAAACATCTCATTGACACGTTCAATTGCGTCGAGGACTGTCCGATATTTGCGGATATGTTTGAGTTCTGCAAGTTGTATGCTGGCGCCTCTTTGGCTGGCGCACGCAAACTCTCCGTGGGAACGACGGACACTGCGATCAACTGGTCTGGAGGTCTTCATCACGCCAAGCGTAGCGAGGCGAATGGATTCTGTTACGTGAACGATGCTGTGCTGGCCATTTTAGAGATGCTCAAGTAAGTGGATTGCGTAGTTGTGCGCCGGACGCGGAACTGAGCACGTCATCCAAGGTACCACCCTCGCGTATTATACATTGATATTGACATCCATCATGGCGATGGCGTGGAGCTCGCGTTTTACCACTCGAACCGTGTCATGACTGTCTCTTTTCACAAGTACACTGGCGACTTTTTCCCGGGCACAGGTAAACTCGATGATAACGGCGCAGGTCTCGGCAAGTACTTTTGTATCAATGTGCCCCTGCAGGACGGCATCGACGACGATATGTACTTAACGGTGTTCAAAACGGTCATCGGTGACACCGTCACGCACTTCCAGCCCACGAGCATCGTGCTCCAGTGCGGTGCCGACTCGCTGGGCCTCGATCGACTCGGTGCATTCAACTTGTCCATTGCTGCTCATGGGGAGTGCGTTAACTACGTACGCACCTTCGGCGTGCCACTACTTGTGGTTGGTGGAGGCGGATACACGGTCAAGAATGTATCGCGTTGCTGGGCATACGAGACTGCCGTGCTTGTCGGTGCCGACATCCCAGACACGCTCCCGGCAACGATTTACGACGCGTACTTCGCGGATTCGGGCTGGAAGCTGCACCCCCCGCTCACGGGTAAGGTGGACAACCTGAACTCTCCGGCGGGCCTACAGCGCATCACGGTGAGCATCCGCGAGAAGCTACGCTATCTCGGTGGCGCACCAAGCGTCGCGATGCGCGAGATCCCACCAGGGCTCGAGGAGTGGCTCGCCGCCGAGGAGGCCGCTGCGGAAGTGGAGCAAGACGCGGAGGCCGACGCGAGCTCGAGTGCGCGACCGTGGCGCAAACGCACCGCGCAGAACGAGTTTTACGATGACGACGAGGACGTGGACGGTGAGGAAGGGGTGGACGGCGGCGACGACGTGCCTGCGAGACGCGCACCACCCGCGCGCCGCACGCGGAACCCCCGGCGGGCGCCGCGGCGCTCCTCTGCGCGTAGTCGGCCGGCGGCAGGAGCAACGAAGGAGGACGAGGGAGAGCTATTGCAGCCAGAGCCCGGCGACACGACTGTTGGCGCGCTGACGGCGCCGGCGCCGGCACCGGTCCTAGTGCCAGCGTCTGTGGCGGCGTCTGTGTCTGCATCTGCGTCCGAGTCGGCGGCCGCCAGCGGCTCAGGGTCAGTTTCGGCGCCGGCCCCAACATCACGCGCGAGCCGCTCGAGGCGGGGAAATACACGCACGCGTAGGCCACGTGTGAAAGAAAAGGAGCAAGAGGCGCAGGAAGATTCGCCCCCGACAGGTGCCGAAGAGGAACAGGCCGAGTCTGTTCCGATGGAACTCGATGTCGAAGCGTTTTAAGGGCG
>WNGR01008610.1_pt1 | contig 17717 bp, 17 predicted proteins | sample 5407581 | NCBI WGS metagenome assembly WNGR01 (sample SAMN13153383, study PRJNA577476) | soil metagenome | isolation source: 80 cm soil or saprolite under Garry oak tree replicate 2 | place: USA:California | collected 2016-06-15 | reverse complement strand
GGCCAAACCGCTCTCCGATCCTTAAAGCTTCGCTTGCAGCGCGCGCACGAAATCGGACAGACCGACCTGGCGTTCGCGCTTGAGCCGCTCCGCGGCAAGGATCGCGCGCAATTCGGCAAAGGCCTCGCGTTTGTCGCGATTGACAATGACATAATCATATTCCGGCCAATGGCTCATTTCGCCGGCCGCTTTCGCCATGCGCGAGCCGATCACTGTCTTGCTGTCCTGTGCGCGTCGCTTGAGCCGGCGCTCCAGCTCTCTCGCCGTCGGCGGCAGGATGAATACGCTGACAAGATCCGTGCGCGCCTTCTCGCGCAACTGCTGCGTGCCTTGCCAGTCGATGTCGAACAGAACGTCGCGGCCCGCGTGCAGAGCTTTGGTCACCGGAGCCCGCGGCGTGCCGTAGCGATGGCCGAACACGTCCGCCCATTCCAGAAGTTCGCCCCGCGCGACCATGTCATCGAAGCGACCGCGATCGATAAAATGATAATCGCGCCCGTCGATTTCGCCGCGGCGCCTTGGGCGGGTAGTCACCGAGATCGAAAGCTCGACCTTGCGGTCCGAGCGCAGCAGCAGGCGTGACAGCGTCGTTTTGCCGGCGCCTGACGGCGAGGACAGCACCAGCATCAGCCCGCGACGAGCGACTTTGTTGTTTTGATTTCGCTGCGCCGATCCCATGGTTATTCCACGTTCTGGACCTGCTCGCGAAATTGCTCGACCGCAACCTTGAGCTCCAAGCCGATATTAGTGAGCTCGACGTCATTCGCCTTGGCGCACAGCGTATTGGCCTCGCGATTAAACTCCTGAGCGAGAAAATCGAGGCGTCGGCCGATCGGCCCGCCCGCTTCGATGAGACGCCGGGCCGCAGCCGTATGGGTGGCAAGGCGGTCAAGCTCCTCGCGCACGTCGGCCTTGGCCGCAATCATGATCGCTTCCTGATGGAGCCGGTCGGGATCGAACCGTTCCGATTGGGCAAGCAGCGTGGCGACCTGATCGGCAAGCCGCACGCGAATGGCCTCTGGCCGGCGTCCTGGCGCGCCCTCAGCGCGCTCGGCCAGCGCAGCTATTTCGTCGAGCCGCGTCGCCAGGACGCGGCCGAGCGCAGCGCCTTCACTGCGGCGCATCTCGGCGAGTGCCGCAATAGCGTTGGCAAACCCGGCAATCACCGCGCTTTCGGCGACGCGCCGCTGATCCTCATTCTCCTCGGCGTCGGCGATTTCGATCACGCCTTTAAGGGCCAATAAGCCGTCGAGCGAAGGTGGGGAGGCTTCGATCTTTGTCCCGAATTGGCGCACCGCGGCCAGGATTGCATCGAGAACGGCGGTATTTACTCGGACCGTCGGCACCGCGTCGCTGCGTTCAACCGTCAGATTCGCCTGCACCGAGCCTCGCGTTAGCGTCTCGGCGACCCGGGCGCGGACCGGGACTTCGATTGCATCCCAGCCGGGCGGCGTCCGCAGCCGCAGATCAAGCCCTTTGCCGTTGACGGATTTTATCTCCCAGGCCCAGGCATAAGGACCGGACACACCATGGCCGCGAGCAAACCCGGTCATGCTCGAAAGCGCCATGGAGCCAAACCCCGCCAGCAATCGTGAACAACGCGCCCGAACTTACCGGCGGCGCTTCACGGTCACAAGCATTGGGCTTGGTCGAATTATCGAGAGTCAGTGGGCAGCTGGCAGACGAGGCTTGGGCGTACCGCGGGAAGGCGCCGACGATGGCGCAGCCACGGCGGCCGGCGCTGACGGCGCTGCCATCTGGTCTTCGATCGGGACCTGGTCCTTCTGATCGGATTCGGTCGACCGCAGCCGCGTGACGTTCCTCTGGTGCTGCTCGTAGGTTTCAGCGAAGACATGGCCGCCGGTGCCATCGGCGACGAAATACAGTTCGCGCGTGCGCGCCGGGTTAGCAGCCGCTTCCAGCGAAGCCCGGCCGGGGTTGGCAATGGGTCCGGGGGGTAATCCGTCGATGACGTAAGTATTGTATGGCGTCGGTTGTTCGATTTCGCTCTTCATGATTGGGCGTCCGAGCGTGCCCTTGCCGCCCACCAGCCCATAAATGATTGTCGGATCGGACTGCAGCCTCATCTTTTGCTTGAGCCGGTTGACGAATACGGCGGCGACGCGGCTGCGTTCATCAGGTTTGCCGGTTTCCTTCTCGACCAGCGAGGCAAGAACAACAAGCTGCTCCGGCGTCTTGAGCGGAAGGTCCGGCGAGCGATGATCCCACGCCTCCCGCAGCAGCCGCTGTTGTGCCTGCTGCATGCGTTGGATCATTTGCTCGCGGGTTACGCTGCGCGCAAAGTTATAGGTATCGGGCAGCAAGCTGCCTTCGCGCGGGATTTCCTTGATATCGCCGGCCAGAACATCGTCTTGCAACAAGCGCGCGACGATCTGCTGTGACGTTAGTCCTTCGGGAAGGCTGACCTGGTGCGCGACCACCTTGCCTTCGACAATTGTGGCGACCACGTCGCGCATGCTTGAATGTGCTTTGAATTCGTATTCGCCGGCCTTGAGATCCTCGCGAGCCTTGAGGACGAGCACGCCGCCGATGAATAGCCAAGATTGATCGATCACGCCTTCGCGGGAAAGAATATCGGCGATATCGCGCATTCCGGAGCCGCGCGGGACATTCACGATACGGTCTGCCGGCAGCGGGCCCGCCGCCTCGAAGCGCTGTTTGCCAACAAACAGTGCAACGCCGGCCGCCAAAGCCACAAGCACGAAGGCGCTGATAACCGCATTGCCAATGATAATGAGCGGATGCCGTGCGCTCGCTGAGCGGCGCGCCGGCAAATCGACCCTGTCGGGCTCGATGGCTGCTCGCGGGCTCCGCGGCACGCGTTTGGCCTCGCTCCGGCTGAGACTTCCGGCCGCGGCGCTGGTCGCATTCGCCGCCGAAAGAGATAACGGGTTGGTGGCCGGGCTCGCGCCAATCTCTGCCGGACTGGAGCGTAAGGATGGGCCGGCGCGCTGTTCGCCATTCGGCGGGGTGCTAGCTCCGGTCACCGCCACACATCCAATCTTGCGACTCGCATGGTCGACTTTGCGATGAAAGCGCGAAGCTCAGATACGCTTTGTTGGTGAATTCCGCCGTATCCGGCCACACAGAGCGTCAATCGCAGGTGAGTGCGGAACAAATGTGGCGGACCGCCAAAACAGCGCATTAGTGCGCTACTTTGCGGAAAACCAGCGAAGCGTTCGTGCCGCCGAATCCGAATGAATTCGACAGCGTGACGTTTACCGGTCGTTGCTGCGCTGTATGCGGCACAAGGTCGATCGCGGTTGCAATCGACGGATTGTCGAGATTGATAGTCGGTGGCACCACGCCATCACGCATCGCGAGTAGACAGAAAATCGCTTCGACGGCGCCCGCGGCGCCAAGAAGGTGACCGATCGAGGACTTTGTTGACGACATCGCGATATGGGCCGCTGCATTACCGACAAGCCGCTCGACAGCTTTGAGCTCGATCTCGTCGCCAAGCGGAGTCGAGGTGCCATGCGCGTTGATGTAATCAATGTCGGCGGGAGAAATCCCGGCGCGGCGAATTGCGGCAGTCATGCAGCGAAATGCACCGTCACCGTCCTCCGCCGGCGCGGTGATATGGTAGGCATCCCCAGAAAGACCGTAGCCGACAAGCTCGCCGTAAATGCGCGCACCGCGCTTTTTGGCGTGATCGTATTCCTCGAGCACGACGGCGCCCGCGCCTTCCCCCATGACAAATCCATCGCGATCGCGGTCGTACGGCCGCGAGGCGCGCTCTGGCGTCTCGTTGAAGCCGGTCGAAAGCGCGCGGCACGCCGCGAATCCGGCAAGCGAAATCCTGTTGACAGGCGACTCCGTCCCGCCTGCCACCATCACATCGGCATCGCCAAGTGCAATCAGCCGGCCGGCATCGCCAATTGCATGCGCGCCTGTGGAACAGGCGGTGACCACGGCATGATTGGGTCCCTTGAGCGAATGGTTGATGGATACATAGCCGGACGCGAGATTGATGAGCCGGCCGGGTATGAAGAAAGGCGACACGCGCCGTGGTCCGCGGTCGCGTAACAACAACGCTGTCTCGGCGATCCCCTCGACGCCGCCGATTCCGGATCCGATTAGAACGCCGCTAGTGATCTGATCGGCATGTTCTCGCGGGTGCCATCCGGCATCGTCGAGCGCCTGCGTGGCTGCAGCCATGGCAAAGACAATGAAATCATCGACCTTGCGCTGCTCCTTTGGCTCCATCCAATCGTCAGGATTAAAGGCTCCGGCCGAGCCGTTGCCGCGCGGGACCTGGCCGGCAATCTTACAGGAGATGTCGGATACGTCGAATTTTTCTATGCGATTGATGCCGCTTTGCCCGGCGAGCAGTCGCTGCCAGGTTTGCTCGATCCCGCAGGCGAGCGGCGTCACCAATCCGAGCCCCGTGACAACCACGCGTCTCATCGAGGGCGCTCCCGCTAAACGCAGTACGAATGTCGTCCCACCGCATATAGGAATATGCGGCGGTTACGGCAGTCCATATCGATCATGCAAAAATACCGGGCGATCCCGACCGGTCAGCTCTTTGCGTTTTTTTCGAGAAATTTGATCGCGTCGCCAACGGTCAAAATCGTTTCGGCGGCGTCGTCGGGGATCTCGCAGCCAAATTCTTCCTCAAAGGCCATGACGAGCTCGACCGTGTCGAGACTGTCGGCGCCGAGGTCATCGATGAAGCTGGCGTTCTCGGTCACTTTGTCCGGCTCGACGCCGAGATGTTCCACGACGATTTTTTTCACGCGCTCGCCAATATCACTCATCGTTCCAACCTCATCTTGCAACGCGACCCGTCAAGCTCGCTTCGATTCTGTCCAAATACTTCATTGAACTTGCCGACAGCCGTGGGTCGACACCGATCAGAGGCGGACGTAGCGCCCGGCGCTCCGGGATTCCGGCTCCCCCAGCCCGAGTTCGGTTCGGTTACCACACTTCAAAACGGTTGACCAGCGCGCCGACATCTCGCCCCCGCCATCTACTACCGCGTTCAAATCATGGCCATTCCGCCATTCACATGCAACGTTTGGCCGGTCACGTAGCCGGCCTCGTTCGAAGCGAGAAACACGACCGCCGCAGCGACCTCGGCAGGGGTGCCCGCGCGGCTTGCCGGAATTTTTGCGACGATGGTTTCCCGTTGCTTGTCGTTGAGCTTGTCCGTCATCGGCGTGACGATGAATCCAGGCGCCACGCAATTGGCGGTAACGCCGCGCTTGGCATATTCCTGCGCCATGGCCTTGATCATGCCGGCGATGCCGGCTTTGGCGGCAACGTAATTGGCCTGGCCGGGATTACCGGTCGTGCCCACCACGGACGTGATCGCGATCACACGCCCGAAACGCCGCCGCATCATCCCGCGCAGCGCGGCACGCGCCAGCCGGAACGTGGCGGACAGATTGATGGCGATGACTTGTTCCCAGTCCTCATCGCGCAGCTGCACCAGCAAATTATCGCGGGTGATCCCGGCATTGGCGACCAGAATATCGAGCTGTCCCATTGCCTCTTCCACGCGCGGCACCAGCGCTTCGGTCTCGGCCGCATCGGCAAGGTTACAGGGCAGAACATGCACGCGCTCGCCGAGTTCGGTTGCGAGCCGATCGAGAACCTCGCGCCGCGTTCCTGAAATTGCGACCGTGGCGCCTTGGCCGTGAAGACTGCGCGCAATCGTGGCCCCGATCGTGCCGGTCGCCCCGGTCACCAGCGCCGTCCTTCCGGTGAGTTCAAACATGTTTCGACCCTGACCCTTTCCAGCCGCAGCAATAGCTCAGCCCCGCGAGGCTTTGAACCTTGCGATGTCCTCAGGCGATCCGATTGCGGCGGCCGACGCGGCCTCGGCGATACGTTTGATCAAGCCGGTCAGCACCTTTCCGGCGCCGATCTCAAAAAACGACGACACGCCAGACTGCGCCATGAACAGGACGGATTCGCGCCAGCGCACCGTAGCGGTGATTTGTTCGACGAGATTGCGCACGACCGCTGCCGGATCCTTGACCGGACGCGCCGGCACGTTAGCAACCACCGGCACCAGCGGCGCCTTGACCGAGACCCTGGTCAAGGCTTCGGCCATCACATCGGCGGCAGGCTGCATCAGGGGACAATGGAATGGGGCGGAGACTGGCAGCATCATCGCCCGCTTGACCCCGCGTGCTTTGGCAATATCCACCGCGCGTTCCACCGCGGCCTTGGCGCCCGACAACACCACCTGGCCGCCGCCATTGTCATTGGCAGTTGCGCAGACACCCGCGCTCGATGCTTCCGTGGCAATCGATTTCGCCTCCGCCAAATCGAGGCCGATGAGGGCCGCCATGGCGCCGGCACCGACCGGAACGGCTTTTTGCATGGCCTGGCCGCGGACGCGCAATAAGCGCGCGGCATCGGCGACCGAAAGGGATCGCGCCGCGGCGAGCGCCGAATACTCGCCAAGCGAATGGCCGGCGACGAATGCGACATCTCGCGTGATGTCGAGACCCGCCTCTTGTTCAAGGACATGCAAAGCAGCAATCGACACCGTCATCAGCGCGGGCTGTGCGTTCTCCGTCAGAGTGAGAGTCTCGGCCGGACCGTTCCAGATCGTATAGCTGAGCCGCTCGCCCAACGCGGCATCGACTTCCTCAAAAACTTGGCGCGCGCAGGTGAAGGTGTCGGCCAGAGCCTTGCCCATGCCGACGGCCTGGCTGCCCTGGCCGGGGAAAACGAATGCAACGCTCATCGGCTAAAATTGGCCCCGCTAATTGATCGCCCTCGCTAGTGTCCCGATTCCGAAGTTCGTAAGCATTTGCGGCGCGCTCGTACGAACTTCGGAATCGATAAGGACACTAGCAATTCTATCCTTGTAGTGCCGCTTCTGAACCCGAAGTTCGCATCCGAGCGCTCCGCAAACTTGTGCGAACTTCGGGTTCGCGGCACTAGAAACGGGCGAAAGATACCGTGATGCCATTGATGTCAAGGCGACTAATCCTGGTAAAATAACGACCATCGCGCTCTGCGGGCGGCAGTGCAGTCTCTTGCCTTTCTGGGCGGGCCGCGTATAAGGCCGGCTTCCGCTCGACCCCGGCCGGGGGCTGAACGGACGGCCGTGCATGCGCCTTATGGCTTGCACGGTAGGACTCTCGGGTCCGACGTCCGGTGTCCCCGCCTTCAGAGCATTCGAGCCTTTCCCGAAGGGTTCGAGGGGCTTCGCGCCCGGGCGAGCACGAGATTAAGGAAAGGGCAGCCATGCCGCTTTATGAACACGTCTACCTTGCGCGCCAGGACACCAGCACGCAGCAGGTCGAGGAATTGACCACGCAGCTAAAGGGCGTGATCGAAGGGCTCGGCGGATCGATCAAAAAGACCGAGTATTGGGGCGTAAAATCCCTCTCCTACCGCCTCCGCAAGAACCGCAAGGCGCATTTTACTTTGATGGATATTGATGCGCCCCCGCCGGCGATCAATGAAATCGAACGCCTCGAGCGGCTCAACGAGGATGTTGTTCGCTATCTCACGATCAGAGTGGACGCGCATGAGGATGGCCCGTCGGCGATGATGCGCCGGGCTGACCGCGATCGTGATCGCGATGAGCGCCGCGACCGAGGCGACCGTGGGGGCGACCGGGGCCGCGATCGCGACCGGCGCAGCCGCGACGAGTCCGAGGATGCCGTGAACGGGACGGAGGAATAGGGAATGGCTTTTTCACCGCAGGGCGCAGGCGGGCGCCGCCCGTTTTTCCGACGCCGCAAGAGCTGTCCGTTCTCGGGCGCTAACGCGCCAAAGATCGATTACAAAGATGTCAAACTGCTGCAGCGCTTCGTCTCAGAGCGCGGAAAGATTGTGCCGAGCCGCATTACCGCAGTATCGGCAAAACGGCAGCGTGAACTCGCCCAGGCGATCAAACGCGCTCGCTTCCTCGGGCTCTTGCCCTACGTGATCCGCTAAAGCGAGGCCGGCATGGAAGTCATTCTATTGGAACGCATCGCCAGGCTTGGCCAGATGGGCGATGTCGTGCGCGTGAAGGACGGATTTGCCCGCAACTTTTTGTTGCCACGCGGCAAGGCGCTCCGCGCCACGGCGGAAAATCGCACGCGCTTTGGAACAATGAAAAGCGAACTCGAAGCGCGCTCGCTCACGCTTAAGAGCGAAGCGGCACAAGTGGCCGACAAGCTCGACGGCAAGAGCTTTACCGTGCTGCGGCAAGCTTCCGAATCCGGCCAACTATTCGGCTCGGTTTCGCCCCGCGATCTGATTGGTCTGCTCGAAAATAACGGTTTTCGCCTAAACCGCAGCCAGATTGCGTTGAACGCGCCGATCAAGTCCATCGGCCAGCATAAGGTGCCGATTGCGCTTCATCCTGAGGTGGAAGTTTCGATCGCCATCATTGTCGCTCGCAACGAAGATGAGGCGGCCCGTATTGCGCGCGGCGAGGATGTGATGCAGTTGCGCGAACCGACTGAACAAGAGGCCGCGGCAATTGCCGCCGAAGCGTTCTTCGAACCGGGAGCTGGCGAGAGCGCGCGCACGACGGAAGGTGCGGAACAAGCCGAAACCCCACCTCCGCCTGACAACGCCTAAGCGGATCCGAGCTCGAAGATCCCCTCTCAGTCCGGGATATTGTCGCGCGGCACCGGCGCGTTCTCGTCCGGCGAAGATTCGGCCGACGCCCCCGCGCTTTTAGTTGGGGCAACCTCCGGCTTCGCAGGTTCGGCCGAACTCGGCGCTTGGTTCGGCACAGGAGCTGCCGCAGCGGGAGCGGTTGCCTGCTCTGCGGGGGCACCTTCTTCACGCCCCTGCTGACGGTCCCCACCGGACTTCTCCGGTTCAGGCCTTGCCGCCGTCGAGGTCGGACGAGGCTTGCCCTCGTGGCCCTTCGACTCCTGAGTTTTGGGTTCTTGGTTCTTCGGTTCCTCAGTCTTGGCCCGCTCGGGTTTTGTCGGCGCGGGAGCATTACCGCCAGCACTCATGACATAAGCGGCGAGCGCCGCCGCCTGCTCGCGGCTGGTCGCGTAATGCTCTCGCAAGAACAGCGAAAGCGTCAGACCGTTCCGTCCAGTGGCAAGCCCGCGGGTCGTCTTGTGGCAAACCGCGCAATAATTCGCGAACAGTTCAGACGGCGGTTTGCCCCGATCGATATTGGTCTGTGCACTCGCACCCGGCACCATGACGAGCGCCATTGCCAGGCCGATTCCGATTACGGACGCGAGATGCCGAACCACGCTGAGCCCCCCAAACCACCCCGACTTCGTGACCATACTTACCCCAAATCTCGACCGATGTGAGAGCATTGCGGCCTTGCCTGCCACGGCATTGCTGGTCAAGGAGGAATTTGTTTTAATCACGGCAATAACAAGACTTCACCCGCGCAAGCGCAGGATGCAGTCACTTAGGCGGCAAAGCTTTGATCAAGCGTGCGTCCTAGCTTTGCAGAACGGGCATTGTGAGTGGAGGCGGCCGTGGATCGGTTGCTGCTCATATTCTTGCGCCGGTTTGTCCGCCGCGGTCCTCTGACTGTGACGACCGCGCGCGGCCGCACAGGCACGTTCGGCGACGCGACCGGCTTCCCTGTTGCCGTCCGCTTCACCAGCGCCACGGCACAGCGGGGGGTGCTGTTGGATCCCGAGTTGAAGCTCGGCGAAGCCTATATGGACGGCACCCTCGTCATCGAACGGGGCTCGATCGTGGACCTCCTGGCGCTGTTATTGGGTCAGGACGGGATCGGGGCGCGCAATTGGGCGGTGCCCCGTTTCATCCGCTATCTGTTCCGCCGTTTGCAGCAATTGAACCTGCGTTCCCGCGCGCGCTGCAATGTCGCTCATCACTACGATCTCGACGGCAGACTCTATTCGCTATTCCTCGATGCCGACCAGCAATATAGCTGCGCTTATTTCGAGACCCCCGATCAGTCGCTCGACGACGCGCAACTCGCGAAAAAGCGGCACGTGGCAGCGAAGCTGCGGGTCATCCCCGGCGTCAGGGTTTTGGACATTGGCTGCGGTTGGGCCGGACTCGCGCTTTATCTGGCCGAGATTGCCGGCGCGCGGGTTACCGGCATTACTCTTTCACAGGAGCAATACCAGCGCGCCACCAGCCGCGCCCGGGAGCGCGGCCAGCGGGATGTGACATTTGAGCTTGTGGACTATCGCGATGTCGCCGGCCGGTTCGACCGGATTGTGTCAGTCGGCATGTTCGAACATGTCGGGGTCGGATTTTACGACGCCTTTTTCACCAAGTGCGCGAAGCTTCTCGCGGAGAATGGGATCGCGCTCTTACATACGATCGGCCGCAGCAGCCCGCCCGGCATCACCAATCCATGGATTGCGAAATACATATTCCCGGGCGGCTACATTCCAGCCTTGTCGGAAGTACTTCCCGTGATTGAGCGCGCCGGTCTAGTCATCACGGATGTCGAAGTTTTGCAGCTTCACTACGCCGAGACACTCAAGGCCTGGCGAGAGCGTTTTCTCGCGCACCGAGACGAAGTGCTCCGCCTGTACGATCAGCGTTTCGTACGAATGTGGGAGTTCTATCTGGCCTGTTCGGAAATGGCGTTTCGCCAAGGCGACATGGTCGTTTTCCAGATCCAGATGGCGAAGCAAAAGGGCGTCATCCCGGCCACTCGCGACTATATCGGCCGGGAAGAGACGCGGCTGCGCGCGCTCGAGACCGGTTACAGGCTGCCGCTGCGACTCGCTGGCGAATAACGGGGAAAGCCGCAATCAACGCTTCCATTGTCCGCCGGCTCGACTATCGACAGGAGTGGCGGTTGCGCAGCTTTGACCGCTGTCGTTGAGTGGGCCGCGATGTTGAGTAGCCACTTTGGACCGATCCATCGCCGGGTTACGGCCACGTGCCGCAAAACGGCCACAGCACGCGATTCCTTTGACCGGGACCATGCCAGTCTTCGATTCGACCGCACGCAAGCAAATTGCCCCGGAACCGACGTTCCGCGCGGCGCCGCATAATATCGAGGCCGAACAGGCCTTACTCGGCGCTATCCTCGTCAATAACGAGGCATTCTACCGCGTCTCCGACTTTCTCGAGCCGAAGCATTTTTTCGAGCCGATCCACCAGCGTATTTTCGAGCTTGCTGGCGGGCTTATCCGGGCAAATAAAACCGCCACTCCGGTGACGCTCAAGACGTTCCTGCCTGGCGACATCGACATTGCAGGGCTTTCACTCAATCAGTATCTCGCCCGCCTTGCCGCCGAAGCGACAACAATCATCAATGCCGAAGACTACGGCCGCACGATTTACGACCTCTCCGTACGCCGCGACCTGATCGCGATCGGCGAGGATATGGTGAACCTCGCCTATGACGCACCGGTTGAGTCGACTCCGCTGCAGCACATCGAAGACGCCGAGCGGAGGCTCTACGAGATCGCAGAGACGGGCCGTTACGACGCCGGCTTTCAACGCTTCGCGCAAGCGCTGACGACCGCGGTCGACATGGCGGCGCGCGCTTACCAGCGCGACGGCCGCCTTTCCGGGCTGGCCACGGGCCTGACCGATCTCGACAGCAAGATGGGCGGCATGCAGCCCTCGGACCTGATCATTCTTGCCGGCCGTCCGGGGATGGGCAAAACCGCGCTCGCCACTAACGTCGCCTATAACGTCGCCAAGGCATGGACCGGCGAGGTCCGGGCCGACGGCCACCTGGCTACCGTCAATGGCGGCATTGTCGGCTTCTTCTCGCTCGAAATGTCCGCCGAACAGCTGGCCACGCGCATTATTTCCGAACAGACCGGAATTCCGTCGAACAAGATCCGGCGTGGCGACATCGAAGAAGCCGATTTTGAGAAGATCAGGGACGTTTCGGTCGACCTGCAGAACCTGCCATTTTACGTCGATGAAACAGGCGGACTTTCGATTGGGCAATTGGCCGCGCGTGCGCGGCGATTGAAGCGGCAGCGCGGGCTCGATCTGTTGGTCGTCGACTACCTGCAGCTTCTGCAGGGATCGAGCCGCCGCGCCGCCGAAGGGCGCGTCCAGGAAATCACGGAAATTACGACCCGGCTGAAGGCGCTGGCCAAAGAGCTCAACATCCCAATTCTGGCCCTCTCGCAATTGTCGCGGCAGGTGGAAGGCCGCGAGGACAAGCGCCCGCAACTGTCGGATTTGCGCGAATCAGGATCGATTGAACAGGATGCGGACGTCGTCCTCTTTGTATTCCGGGAGGAATACTATCATCAGATACGCAAGCCGACCGAGGCAAACCGCGAGAAATTTGCGGAATGGCTGGCGGAAGGCGAGCGTGTGGATGGCAAGGCCGAAATTATTATTGGTAAGCAACGTCATGGTCCCACAGGAACGGTCGAATTACAGTTCGACGCCGCGGTGACTCGCTTCGCCAATCTCGATACCGCGCACCGGCGCGACTTCTAAGGCACCGCAGGCGTGCTTTACGGCCGCAGCGGCGGCGGTCATAAGCGGTAATCATGGCACGCGCAAAACGCCTAATGCCCGCAGGATCGGCGCCGGGCGTGGCGGAAACCGGCGGGATATTGACGATCGATCTCGCTGCCATCGCCGCCAATTGGCAGGCGCTGGCACGCCAACTCATCGCCGTGGAATGCGCCGCGGTTGTGAAGGCCAATGCGTATGGCCTTGGCCTCAAGCCGGCGGTCACAGCGCTGGCGCAGGCGGGCTGTAAAACGTTCTTTGTCGCGGATCTGGCGGAGGCGCGAACCGTCCGCGCGGAGGCGCGGCAGGCCACTATCTACGTGCTTCATGGCTTCACGCTCGAAGGTGCGGACGCCTTCATCGAGCTTGGCGCGCGGCCAGTGATCAATTCGATGACCGAACTTGCCGAATGGGACACATTCGTTGCCGCCCGCGGCTGGCAGAGCGGCGCCGCGCTGCATGTCGATACCGGCATGCACCGCCTCGGCGTCTCCCCAGAGGAGGCCGCGGCGCTTGCGCCGCGTGTTCACACTTCAAATCACGGTATCGCGCTGTTGCTGAGCCACCTTGCTTGCGCCGAGCTTCCCGACCACCCGCTCAATGCCATCCAGCTGAAAATGTTTCGCGAGCTTCGCACCCTCTATGCCGGCATTCCGGCGTCGCTCGCCAATTCTTCCGGAATTTTTCTCGGCGATGCGGCGCATTTCGATCTGGCGCGGCCGGGTGCGGCGCTTTACGGCATCAATCCGACACCGGGCCGGCCCAATCCAATGAAAAGCGTTGTTGAACTGACCGGGCGCATTCTGCAGATACGCAGCGTCGGGCGCGACCAGACGATCGGTTATGGCGCCGCGTGGACGGCGCGGCGCAATTCGCGCATTGCGGTGGTCGCCCTCGGCTACGCGGACGGGCTATTACGTGCCGGCGGCGGCAGTGACGAACGCTCAGGCGGGTCGGGAATCGTGGCCGGCAAAAGATGTCCTATAGTGGGCCGCATTTCGATGGATCTCCTCGCGCTCGACATTACCGACCTGCCCGACGGCGCCGTGCGCCGGGGCGACTTGGCTACGCTGATCGGCGGCGAACTGAGCATTGACGATGTCGCGGCGGCGGCGGGCACGATCGGCTATGAGATCCTCACCAGGCTCGGTCCGCGCTGCCATTTGACTTATCGGAGCGTATGATGGCACCGCGCGCGCCAAACTTCATCTGCCAGAATTGCGGCGCAGCGTTTGCGCGCTGGGCAGGCAAATGTGAAGCCTGCGGCGAATGGAACACGCTGGTTGAGGAAACCGCCAGTCGTGTGCGCGTGCCCTCGCGTAAGGGCCGGCCATTCGCGGTCGAGCCCCTGAAGGGCGCGACTGCGGAAGCGCCACGGCTTGCCTCCGGCATCGCCGAATTCGATCGCGTCACGGGCGGCGGGCTCGTGCGCGGTTCAGTGCTTTTGCTTGGCGGCGATCCTGGGATCGGCAAATCTACTCTGTTGCTCGAAGTCGCGGCGGCATTCGCGCGGGGGCGGCACCGCGCTGTCTACATTTCGGGCGAAGAGGCGGTGGCGCAAGTGCGGCTGCGCGCGGAACGGCTCGGCCTTGCCGAGGCGACGGTCGAGGTCGCAGCGGAAACTTCGGTTGAGGATATCGTAACGACGGTGTCGCAGGGCGTGATCCCGCGCATGCTCGTTATCGATTCCATTCAGACTATGTGGACTCAAACGGTCGATGCGGCGCCGGGAACCGTGACGCAAGTCCGGGGCTCCGCCGCGGAATTGATTCGCTTTGCCAAGCGCAGCGGCGCGGCCGTCATTCTGGTCGGCCACGTCACCAAGGACGGTCAGATCGCCGGTCCCCGCGTCGTCGAGCATATGGTCGATGCGGTTTTATCGTTCGAAGGAGAAGGCTCGCAACAGTTTCGCATCCTGCGCGCAATCAAGAATCGATTCGGCCCGACCGACGAGATCGGCGTCTTCGAAATGACCGGCGGCGGGTTGCGGGAGGTCGCAAACCCATCGGCACTATTTTTGTCCGAGCGCGATCTCGGCAGTGCCGGCACCGCCGTATTCGCGGGGATCGAGGGAACGCGTCCGCTGCTGGTTGAAATCCAGGCGCTGGTGGCGCCCACCATACTGGGCACCCCGCGTCGGGCCGTCGTGGGCTGGGACCCGAATCGGTTGTCCATGGTCTTGGCAGTGCTGGAGGCGCATTGCGGCGTGCGCCTCTCGGGGCATGACGTTTATCTCAATGTCGCCGGCGGATTGCGGATCCAGGAACCCGCGGCGGACATCGCCGCCGCCGCGGCCTTGGTATCTTCGCTGACGCATGCTCCCCTGCCCGCGAATGCCGTCTATTTTGGCGAAATCTCGCTCTCCGGCGCGGTTCGGCCGGTTCCGCAAAGCGCTGCCCGTTTGCGCGAGGCACAGAAGCTCGGTTTCGCCAAGGCAATCGCTCCGGAAGCCGCGCGCAACGACGCCCCGGAGGGATTTACCCTCGCCACAATAGGCACCCTCGATAATCTCGTGGCCGATATCGCGCGCGACAGCACCCCTGCCCTGCGGCGGGTGAGCCGCCAGGATAGCTGATTTTGTTGCCAACTTAGCTTGCCAACGGTGAGGTTAATTAGCGCTTCGTGAGGCGCGTTCAGGGCCCGTTATCCGGCTGCGGAAACAATCGCGAGAAGATGGGTGACGGCATGGCGCAGCCCCGCTATACACGCGGCGGAGCGCCAAAAGCCCAGCCGAATCGTAGCCGAATCGTAGCCCATGCCGATCACGCTGCTCGATATCGTCCTGATCCTGGTGATGCTGATTTCGGGCCTGCTCGCCATGGTGCGTGGTTTCATGCGCGAGGTCCTCTCGATTACCGCATGGATTCTGGCGGCCGCCGCCACGCTTTATTCCTATGGCAAGCTGTTGCCTTTCGCCAAGCAGTACTTCAACAGCGATATTGTCGCCGCGATTGTGGTGGTGGGCGGGGTTTTTCTGCTCACGCTGCTGGTTGTTTCGGTCTTCACCATCAGAATTTCCGACATGGTGCTTGATAGCCGCGTCGGAGCGCTTGATCGCACGCTCGGATTTTTATTCGGGCTCGCTCGCGGCCTGATCATCGTCGTCATTGCGTTTCAGTTCTTTATTTGGCTCGTTCCTGACCGCAGCCAGCCACAATGGGTCAAGGGCGCCAAATCCAAGGTGGTCCTGGCGGGGACCGGACAATGGCTGATGTCGATGTTGCCGGATGACCCGGAAAGCACCATTTTAAACAAGTTGAAGCGGGCCCGTCCTGAGGACACCGATGCTCCGGCTGCTGCACCCGACCAACGGCGCAGCGAGCTCGAAAGGTTGGAGATACCAAGGTCATGACCGGATCTGCCGCCCTCGACCTCGACGCGGATCGGCTTCGCGAGGAATGCGGCGTCTTCGGCATTTTCGGACATCCTGACGCGGCAGCGATTACCGCGTTGGGTCTTCATGCCTTGCAACACCGCGGCCAGGAGGCTGCCGGAATCGTCACCTTCGACGGCAAGCGGTTTCATTCGGAACGGCGGCTCGGCCTGGTCGGCGACGCCTTCTCCAGGCGGGAAGTCATCGATCGCCTGCCTGGCAATGCGGCGATCGGCCATGTCCGCTATTCAACGACCGGCGAGACGATTTTGCGCAATGTCCAGCCGCTGTTCGCCGAACTAAATGCCGGCGGATTTGCGATCGGCCATAATGGCAATCTTACGAACGGCCTGAGCCTGCGGCGTCAGCTCGTGCGCGACGGCGCCATGATGCAATCCACCACCGATACGGAAGTGATCCTGCATCTGGTCGCCCGGTCCCACCGCAATCGTTTTGTCGACCGGCTGATCGAGGGCTTGCGCATGCTCGAAGGCTCTTACGCCTTCGCCGGGCTCACCAATAAGAAGCTCATCGGCGCCCGCGATCCGCTCGGCATTCGTCCGCTCGTGCTTGGCAAACTGGATGGCTGCCCAATTCTCGCCTCCGAGACCTGCGCCCTCGACATTATCGGCGCGCAATATGTACGCGACGTCGATAACGGCGAGGTCCTTATCTTCGACGAGGACGGCGCGCATTCGCACAAGCCGTTTCTGCCGCTGCCGCCGCGTCCCTGCATTTTCGAATACGTCTATTTCGCCAGGCCCGACTCGATTCTCGGCGGTCGCAGCATTTACACGGTCCGCAAAGCGTGCGGCGCGGAGCTGGCGCGCGAAGCGCCCGCCTCGGCCGACGTCGTCGTGCCGGTGCCGGACTCTGGGGTGCCTGCCGCGGTCGGCTATGCTCAGCAATCTCGCCTCCCCTATGAGCTCGGCATCATTCGCAATCACTATGTGGGCCGCACCTTCATTGAGCCGACCCAGCATATCCGCCAGCTCGGCGTTCGTCTTAAGCACAGCGCCAATCGCGCGGTTGTGGCCGGCAAACGCATCGTTTTGATCGACGATTCGATCGTGCGCGGCACGACTTCGGTCAAGATCGTGCAGATGATGCGCGATGCCGGCGCCATCGAGGTGCATTTGCGCATTGCCTCGCCGCCAATCACTCATCCCGATTACTACGGTATCGACACGCCAGAGCGGGACAAACTACTTGCCGCAACGCACGATCTCGAGGGTATGCGCAAATTCATCGGCGCCGACTCGCTCGCCTTTCTTTCGGTCGACGGCATCTATCGCGCAATGGGTGAAAAGGGCCGCGACCCGGTTCGCCCGCAATTCACCGATCACTGCTTTACCGGCGATTATCCGACGCCGCTGACAGATCGCACGGCGCAAGACACCGACCCTCGCCAGCTCTCGTTGCTCGCCGAAGCTAGCTGAGAAATGACGCAGCCTCTCGCCGGGAGCATTGCGCTCGTCACCGGCGCATCGCGCGGCATCGGCCGCGCTGTCGCGTTGGCGCTCGCCCGCGCCGGCGCTCATATCGTCGCGGTGGCGCGCACCACCGGTGCGCTGGAAGAAATCGACGACGCAGCGCGGGCAGCCGGCAGTTCGGCAACTCTGGTGCCGCTCGACATGCGCGATTACGCCGGCATCTACCGGCTGGCTTCCGCTCTCAATGAACGATATCAGCGGCTTGATATCATGGTGGGCAATGCCGGCGTCGGCGGGCAACGTTCGCCGCTCGATCACATCGAGCCGCAGAACTGGGAGGAAGTGATGGCGGTGAACGTCACCGCCAATTGGCATTTGATCCGCACTATGGACGCGTTGTTGAAGCGCTCCGCCGCCGGACGTGCCGTATTCATCACCTCGGGGGCGGCAACCCATGCGCGCGCCTATAGCGGCGCCTATTCAGTATCCAAAGCGGCGCTTAACGTTCTGGCGCGAACGTA
>WNGR01003275.1_pt1 | contig 17720 bp, 14 predicted proteins | sample 5407581 | NCBI WGS metagenome assembly WNGR01 (sample SAMN13153383, study PRJNA577476) | soil metagenome | isolation source: 80 cm soil or saprolite under Garry oak tree replicate 2 | place: USA:California | collected 2016-06-15 | reverse complement strand
GGGACTAGGTTGACCTATGCCTTGTCTGACTTTCAGTAGCCATTCAAGAGAGCGGAATACCGATTCCCAGTTCGTTGCCTCGCCTAAGTAAAATTGGGCAATAGCCACTTGAGCCCTTACTTGATTGTTCTGGAGCCATTCATCCGCATCAAGGATTTTTGCGGCGGCCGTAAGCCCTTCTACGATTGCTGAATAAGATGGGGTTCCTCTGGATTTCCAGAAGTGCCCAATGGTTGCTCGATCCTTTCGATAGTCAGATTTGAAGGCTCTGAAAGGTGTCTTGTAATGCTTCGTGAATCGATCGAGCATTGCTCTAACCGGTAGCTCCAAGAGCTTCGTGTCGAAGCGCTGGCTCAGAGAGCCGAGATGGAGGGCACGAGCCTCCCATTGACTCTTGAACAATGCTATTTCTTGAGGCAGTTTCTTCAATTCAGGTTCAGGCATGCGGAGCCAACCTTCGACTACGGGTTGAGGCCGAGCCAAGATTCCCGCTAACTGCCCATATTTCTCAGCTACATTAAGTGAGACTGGTTGCTCAAGACCCGCACCCGTGCCCAGTGGTTGGAATAATCCCTGGACAGCAGATATCGATGCCGCAAGAGAGCGCATCAAATTGACGATGGTATCGACGACAAGCATTTGCGGTTGGCCCGAAAGCTCTACTCGTATTCCGTACCAGGGATGGTTTCGTAGATTGTCAAAGACGTGAGCGAGTTCTTGGAGGCTAGCTATTGTCTCAAGGATTGCCTCCAGTTGGTGCATACTCGTTTGAATCGCTGCGCTCGGAAGTTTGAACTCGACATTCGGAGCGCTCATCACTTTTGAAAGGTGACCGTGAACTTGGAAGGCAGAGAGCTTGAGCGCGCCACGAACTGAGTGTAGCTCCCGAACATAGTTGTTTAAACGATCTCTAAGGCGGATGAGTTTTGCATATTGCTCGCTCGCGTCGATCTCGGAGAGAGAGGGTGACGAGCTCAGCGTCTTCGCTAGTTCTTGTACGACTTGGGACTTGTCGCTTCTATGACTGTGGACCTCGAGACATGCAAACGAGAGTCCGGCCGACTTAAGTCGCCTGTTTACGACTTCGAGCGCGGCCATTTTTTCGCTGACAAAGAGCACCTTCTTTCCGTCACGGAGCTCCTGAGCAATGAGATTGGCTATCGTCTGGGACTTTCCGGTTCCCGGGGGACCTTGCACCACGAGGTTTTCTCTGTGTCGAGCCCTGAGAAGCACCTCTACTTGGCTGGAGTCGGCATCGAGAATGGGAAAAACCTCCGAAGGATTCAATATCTCATCTAGGTCGCGAGGAAAATTCAGAGAATCCTGTGGTGTCGTCGGAACCTTTGACAGCGCGCGAGCAATTGGGTGATGACACGCCTCGTCGCGATGATAGGTCAGGTCGCTGTACATGACGAATTTCTCGTAGGTGAATCTCCCAAGGCTAACCCTACGGGCTACTTGCCAGCCGAGCTTTTTCACGATCTCATCGACACCTGCCAAGTACTGCTCTACTGAAGCACCATCGAGTTCGTGGGGTAAGTCAGGCAGGTTGATTCCAAAGTCTGCAGTGAGTTTGAAGCTCAGTGCCGGGTTGAGCACGATATCTTCTTCGACAAATTTCAGAGTGTACGGTTCATCGAGGGACTTTCTCTCGAGTCCCACAGGGATTAGGACTATTGGGGCGAGAAATTCCTCGTCTTGGGGAGAAGCTTCTCTCCATCTTAGAAGCCCAGTTGCTAGGAAAAGCGTGTGAATGCCCTGTTCTTCCTGCCAGGTCAACCATTCATGCCGAAGTCGATAGAGGCTGCGGGATAAATCCGCGATTGGAAGATTAGTCTCTAGGTCGCCTTTGCGAATTGGGGGCTCTTCTGGGATGCCTTCCGTTTGCATCGTGTTGGCCAATGTTGCTTGTCCGTCAGCCACGGACATTGGAAAGGTTAGAGCATGCCCTTTGTTGACGATCGTGTCTACGAGAAATGGAATATCTGGTGAAGTGATTTCAACTGATCTCTTCGCTTTCGCTTCCGTAAGGTAGAGCAATTTGTTGCGTCTAGTGAGATCTAGAAGGCGTTTCTTCCATTGCTCTAGCTTCTCGAACACAGGTTCGCAATCGTTGTTGTCCACGCCTTGCATTAACTAGTTGCTCCAGGAATCCTCCTTGTTCTCAGGTTTTCAATAGATGCAATCGGAACTATTATGTCTAGCACAAAAGAGAAGGAACACCTGAGAATAGTTGAATTGGAAACACTGAGTAGAGTTGAGTGAAATGGGGTGTTGAGACCCCGAGGATATTAGTCCGACCGATGACTGGTGTGAATGTGTCTAACGAGTGTCTGCACCACAAAGTTTGCTGCGACTTGGTAACCCTTGTCCAAGAAGGTCGCTCCGGTCAGTGCTTCGTATGTCTTCGCGAGAACTTTCTGGGAGCTCAAAACGTCTTTGCTTCCCGATCTGCGCAGGTACTTTCGTAGGTTAAGTGTCTCAGCTACCTTTTCCAGAACCAAATTCGGTACAAGTTCCTCGCGCTTATTGTGGAGGGACTTCACATCCCCGTTGGAGTTTCCGTAGAGTTCCTCAGATGTCACGAGTCGGAGAACTGCATCTCCCAAGAACTCCAGTCGTCTATAGCTCTCAACTTCCCCCAGCTGTGGCCTTCCCCTCACTGAGGGATGTGTGAAGGCTCCGGAAACATCGATCACATCGTGATCGGACTCAGCGGGGTCTTCGTTATCGAGACCAAGAACTACTCAGGTAAGTACGTGTGCTACGGCGACAAATGGTTCTTCCAAGGAAGGCGCCAGAAGTACGTCGTCTCTAGTGTGAGCGTTCAAGCCAGAAACAACGCGAGAGTTCTCGGGAAAGTGCTCCACTCATCAGGTTTCACAGTGGAGGTCAGTCCCATAATCGTTTTCGCCCATCCGTCGGTCCAATTGTGGTTACATGGTCTAACAGTGCCCGTCCTGACGAGCGGCGACATCTATGATTTCGTGCTAGGTCAAAAGCCAGGTTTCCCATTGACTTCTGAATATTCCAACAGAGCGCCGGACAAAATTCTGGCAAGTAGCGAGGCTAGACGGTCTCTACTTCGATGATCGTGCCGCTGTAAGTGCCCTGAGTCGTTTGCCAAGCTCTCCGAAGGTCTTGACACCGGTCTTCAGAGCTTGCTCTAGATCATGCTGTTGGACGAGTACATGGCGCCATTCCCCATAAGTGTGTCCACTCATCTTTTTACACCACAGGTCTGCTGCCTCGCTCTTCACGAAGGTATTTGTCCTAATCTCTCCTTTGGTTTCGGCCAGCCAACAGATGAGCCCATCGGGTCCATCCTGGTGAACAACGATAAAATCGGGGTAGTACTGTCTTGGTCGTCCACTTTCGTAATATGTGAGCGAAAATCCGAATCGTTCATTCTTGAAGTATCGGACTACATCGTCAGCCCCATCAAGAAATGAGGCGAACTCTTGTTCCAGGTCGGAATGGCACGCCACAAGGTTAGTGTGTGTTTTCCTGCCTTCGTAAGTTATCCCGGTCCACTGAAAGCGTCGGATAGACGAGGTGTCCAATATCTCCGGATCTCCAAGAACGGGTATACCTCGAACGCCGTCTTGAGCCGAGTTTCGGATCGCGGTCTCCAAAATATCAAGCACCCTCTGGCTCCAGTAAGGTATTCCTACATCGCGCACATCGGAGGGGGAACGGGCTGTGAGTCGAGTCTCGAAGTATTGAAGTACAATTTCCACCAGTTCGTCGAAGATTAGACCCGCGACGAATTCCCCATCAGACTCGGATGGATTCGTTCGATCGAAGAGGTCACTCGCTATTTCGAAGGCGGACTTCAAAAGAGGGTTCTCACCGCGAAATCTCGTTAGGGTCATGGCCCGCTTCATTTCTGATCCCACCACTGGGGTCGCTCCAAATTCCGCCGGGGTTTCGTTGGAATTGATGACTACCTTTGGAAGTTTGTTGACTAGCACTACCTCTGAAAGAGGTTGCACGACGGAAACTGCCCACGATCTAACATTCGGTACTGTAATCTTGTGTTGGCTCTTTCTTTCATCCACTTCAATCCAGACGGGTTTGTGGCCCCATCCGCCGATTCTCGGGCGTTTCCTCTTTTCCACGGGAAACCCAATGAAGGGAATGCCAAACGCGTCTACGGTCTCTTCATAACCCTCAGACCTCTCTCCAAGGGGTTGATTTAGAATATGATAGTTGGTCCTTCGAAGTCCCCTCCCAATTACTTGCTCCGTGAGAAGTGGAGAAACAAAGGCTCTAAGACCTAAGATATGGGTGACTGTTTTTACGTCCCACCCCTCAGTGAGCATGTTGACGCTTATGATGCACCTCACTTTTTCTCCGAGTTGGCCTACGCTGCCTACGGTGCTGACCATCGCCCGGAGAACAGCTTCGTTTCCCTCTTCTGCGTCGAAGACTTTTGAATCAACTTGAATGGTGACCCACTGTCTAGGGTCAACATCCCCAGAGTTCTTTAGAAGATCGCAGTGTCTCGTCACATGCTCGAAAAGCCACTTGGCCCTCTTCGCGTCATTCGCAACGATTAACAAGACTGGGAGCGGGGCACCCAACACCTTGGGCTGCGAGGCCCATGACTCGAAGTCCTCCTTCCAGCTTGAGTAAATGTGCTCTATAGCGCCTTTGCATGCAGACAAGTAGTCTTCTTTGGATTTAGCGTCCTTGACTAGGTCCCATAAATTGAGATAGATTCTGCCCTTATCTCCTTCCTCGGGAAGGCGGACGATCTTGATCAGTCCTGACTCGAAAGCGTCATAGACCGAAAAATCCGAAATCAACCATTCGAACAGGGTTCCTTCGGGTTTTGGAGATCCTGAGCCATACCACGGAGTCGCAGACATGTCGACAATCATAGGCACCCTTGCCGCCTGAGAGGTTCGTTGAAGAATCGTGCTCCACTTGATGTACGCAGGGTCCTCATCTCTCGCTACCCTCTTCTCGCCATAGACGTGGTGGGCTTCGTCATTGATTATTATCAGATCCCGCCAGTTTCCAATAATATGTCGGACGTCATTGGTGCGAGTCTTATTTCTTCGGCGCTGGATGGCCAGTAAGACAGATGCCGGAACAAATTTGCCTTCCTCCTCAAAATCATCGGGGATCCAATCATCTCTCTGAGGGACGTTTGCTATCGCCTGCCAGTTTCTCACGGATACGTTTGGGTGGAAACTCTCGAGATACTCGGGAGGGATTGTATCAAATTCTTGGTAGAGACTCTCGGTTCCGTCGGGCTCTAGCCCGTCTCCTCGTGGGACACCACTAACCCTGTCTTTGACCGTAATGTTAGGGACGATTACGAGGAAGTTGGACGAGAGAGACGAGTTACTGACGTTCGCTTTGTGTAGCGAAGCCCAAGTTATCAGAAGAGCCATTACAAGGGTTTTTCCCGTCCCCGTGGCCATCTTGAGGGCGTATCGGAGCAGTTCTCCTGTCTCTGGCATTTTCTGCTTGTTCTTCACCTCATAGAGATAGATGACACTCTCGACCGCCTCTCGCTGGCAAAAGAAGAACCGTTTGTGTTGCATCTTGCGCTCCTCGTCACGTTCAAACCACCATTCCAGCAACCTGCGAGTGACTGCTGATGTCCCTTGATAGGGGGGACGACCGTTTCTCCATCTTTTCACCTCGTTGCGTAGTTCATTGACAAATTCATTGAGATGCTCTTCGGTCACTCCCATATCCGTTATCAGAGAGGATTGTTTTCCAAGGACTCCCTCAATCCCTCCCTTTGATTGCTTAGCAGATGCAAGAAACCGCATGGAGGGCCGACGGCTCTCAACTTGGAATGTACGACCTCCTGGGAGAAGTCGATAGTGCCTGTCGGGCTCTGCATACGCGTCGCAAACAACAACTCGATCTACGAAGTAACTCAATGGACCCACAGAGCCTACTGGCCCAGTTCTTTTACAACCGTTGATTCGTTGCCGAAGACATCAATCACTTTGACCGCGATGCGCTTATAGCCGCGAGTTCTGAAGGGTCTAGACGCAGTTTGAAGACTCAGTTCCTCTTTTGGAACAGTAGCCTGAGCTAGCTTATCCAAGTTCAAGTCAGGGATTTGGAAAAACATTTGGCAATCAACGAAGCAATCTCCATCATAGTCTTCATCGACATACCAAGCCGAAATGTATCCGGAATCCACAGCTTTGTAGGCGGTCGATCTCGTTTTCCGGTCGAATACTGCCACCCCCTTCAGGGCTACCGTAATTGAGCCATTCTCATGATTGATTTCCACATCAGGCAGAGCGAACGGAGCGAAGAGCGCTTCCGAGCCAGCGGCTTTTAGACCTTCAGCGAGGGTGTCCGGGCGTATCATGACAAGATTGACTTTGGTTTTTCCTCGCGATTCGATTCTTGACGTTATCTCCCCAACGTTTGCCTCAAACGCCCAACCCAAGACATGTATCTCATTGATGCCAGAGGCTATCGCATCCTCAACCGCATCTGAAATTTGTTTTGCAGTAACCCGTCCAGAAAGAGGTCCAATTGATATTGCAATCTTGTGGCCCTCAGACTCCGCGACCGCGTGAATTAGCCCCGAAGCGCCTTGGACAGCAGCACCTTTCATATAGAGACGGCACATCACGTTGATGTAGTTCTCCAGCTTGTCGCCTTGACGCACGTATCCCTTCCAATCGTCGATCGAATAGCGACCAATCGTCGTCATCTCAAAAGGCCCAGTTACCCGAATTGCCTCAACAGTCTCTTCTGGGTTTCCAACCAAGTCTATCTTTTCTGGTTCTTGCCCGCTTGCAATAGACTTGAGCGTGACGTGGGGGACCTTTCGATAGCTAAATCCACTGGACACCCCTCCATTTACTGTACGATAGTGTTTGAAAACTGCGCCTAGGAGGCGTTTTCGAGCCACATTGAGGGCAACTCGAGACGTGTCACATGTAATCCAACGCCGGCCAAAGTTCTCCGCACAAAAAGCAGTCGTGCCAGAACCGCATGTGGGATCGAAAACTAGGTCTCCAGGGTCCGTCGTCATCAGCATGCATCTTTCTATCACCTTGGCCGGGGTCTGTACCACGAAAATGTTCTTTTCTTGCTTGATGTATCCAGCTTTCGCGGTGTCCACCCAAAGACTGGTGAGTATAGAAACTGGGAAGTCTTTGTGGTATTGCTTGTAGAAGACATTGTTGCCTTTCCGTTGTATTCGTCCCGCTTCGACCAATCTTTTCATGCCCTCGGCACGAGTTGACCAGCTTCTGCCGTGTCTTGGGGAGAATGCCTGACCATCAAAGTGGAATGGAAATCTTCCCGTTTCGCTTTCCCCTTGGGATGTAAGGTCACGCAGGAAGTACCTGTCTCCATCCGGAATTTGCTCCTTTCCCGCAAGTTGCTCTTTGTTTAGTTGCACCCCCCCTGTAGGCGTTTCCACCCAGTCGTATCGTTTAAGAAAGTCCCCAGTTTGGGTTGCATAAAGCGGTCGGTATTTCAGACTAGTCTTGTCTTTCGCGTACCATAGTAGCACATCGTAGACTTGGTCAACATACTTTGCCTGACGAGTCCACGCGGTTCTAAACGCTATCTGGGCCACAAAATTTTTCGCCCCGAAGACTTCATCAAGAACTGTTCCGACGAGGTGTGCATTCTCGATTCCCATCTGAACGATGATGGAGCCCGACTCGCTTAGAAGGTCGCGGCTCAAATAGAATCTCTCCTGCAAATGAGACAAATAGGAATGAACTCCTAGAGCCCAAGTATCACGGAATGCTTTGATCGTAACTATATCGTCTGCCTTATCCTTCTCGTCGTTCCTAGGCACGTCTACTCTTTGCTGGAAGTTCGAGTCATACCTGATCCCATATGGGGGATCAATGTATATCATCTGGACCTTTCCACGAAGTCTTTCGTAATGAAGGAGGGACTACATTATCAATAATGAGTCCCCACAGATTAGCTTGTTCTTCCATTGCTCTTCATGTCTGTAGAAATCGACTCGTTGAGCTCGATCTTTTTCTCTGAGAGCCTTTTCCAATTCGAAGAATCCTGTGAGGGGAGTTTGGCCTGTTTTCTCCTCAGTCGCCCGGCGGACGCGTTCTATTATCTGAGATATTCTTGATTCTGTCACAATTTCGTTTCGCTGAAGTGGGAGGATAGGTACGGTCTTTTGTCGTTTCTTCCCAGCCCAATGCAGCTCCGGATCAACCTTGGGGTCGAGATCGATAACGTCGCTCGTCTCGTCCGACGACAACAGCTTCGTATGACCAGTTTCTGGTTCGGATGGTTCAGTCTCTCTATACGAGTATCGAGTTACCTTTTTCCTAGGAGGCATTCGATGGCTCAACCCTTCCTGGCTCGCTCTTGTCCAAGAGGACATATGCCCTTAACATCGCAAGATAAGCACTCCTTGGTCGTTCTTGGCAAAAGGGGAAACTCGTTCCGCCGGAGTTTGTTTGCTGCACTAAGGATCAAGTCCCTGGTATCGCTGACAAGAGATTTGTCAACTTCCTCTCGAACCGTCCCTCCTTTGTCAAGGTTGTATATTTCGATCAAGTTTGCGTTGTTCCCGGTGAGCTGTTCATACCCGACCGCATAAACGTGCAACTGTTCACGAGTCACGTCTTCAGCTTGCGCTCGGTCAGTTGATTTGAAATCAACGATCGACACCTCTCCGGTATCAAGCCGTTTTATGAGGTCGATTCTACCACTTACGACAACATTGCTCGAGACTTGAACCTCAACAACTTGTTCAACGTGTTGAACCTTGTCAAGAGTTCTCTTGTTTTCTTCCAGATACCTGTCGAGTGCCTTCTCAGCGCTAGCTCGTAGTTGTTCCTTCAGCTTTGGATATGCGAAAGGAAGATGCAGATGCATGTCCAGCAGCCCAGGAACTTGTTCAGTCGAAACCTGCTCGCGGTCTAGAACCCTCTTGTGAATCTCGGCCAAGGCGTTATGCAGAGAACGGCCAAATCCCAGCGCTTCGTGAATGGGCGGGTTGAATCCATACATGAAGCGTAGCTTGAATTGGTATGGACACATGAAGAAATACTTCAACTCGCTGAAGCTAAGAAGCATATTCGCGATGTTTCCACGGGGCTGCTGTGGGAGTCTTGTTTTGACCTGATCTTCACGTCTTGGGTCCCGGGTGAGGACAACGGGAACTCTGGTTAGCTCGTCAAAAAAGATTGAAGACCGGGAGTAGAGGGAGATTCCGGGAACTGGAGCCCACGAACAAAATAAGAATTTCTTCGACCTTGTTATGGCAACGTAGAAAAGACGACGTTCACTCTCTATGCCTCCCTCATATCTTTCTGCCCCTTCGATTGCTTCTCGAGGTATGACATGCCAAACACCCTTGCCGCCTTGCTTCTTGGAGGGAAACCGGTTGCTCATTAAGCACGGAACGAATACGACCGGCCACTCCATTCCCTTTGCCTGGTGAACCGTCATCACCTGAACTGCATCTGGAACGGCGAAAGATGCGTCCTGCCATCCTTCGGGATAATAGTTAGGCGCCTGATAGGTTAGAAAGCCAGCAAAGGTCTCATACTTTCTTTTGGGGTCGCTGTGGAAGTTGATTTGTTCGAAATCAGATATGACTTGGCTAAACTTTCCAAGGTTGTAGTACACCACTTCACCCCTATTGTGGGGAACGTCTCGCTCTCGGAGCTCTAATAGCTCCAGAAAATCTAGAAAGAGTCGTTGGATGTTGTAAAGCCCAAAACGCTTTGTGTTATCCCATGTCTTTTGGGATCTTAGATAATCGATTCCAAGTTTGAGTTTCTCCTTTGAAAGGCCCAGATCAGCATCGAGCCAAGTCTTGCGAAGATCGATCTCGGAAATCTGGTCGGCCATGAAGAGAAACATGGATCGTGCTGCCTGAACCTCCGGCGTGTTGAAGAGATCATTCATCCCAAGAACTACGTACGGGACACCTGCTGATTGTAGCGCTTGAAGTATAGGCTCACCGTTGTTCCTAACACTTCGCAGTAGGATCGCGAAGTCAGACCAGCTTAGACCCCTTTCTGACTCGTCCGGCTTGTCGCCAAATGGAATCCCGACTAGCGAGCGAATCTTGGATGCGATCCATGTTGCTTCTTCCTCTGGACTTTTGAAAGGAAGGCATAGAATGTCGCCTCTCTCAAAGGATTGTGCGAAGGAGCTTCGCATTTTCTTTTGAAGCCGGTTAGGGTCGTTCCTTTCTATGATTGAGGTGGCCGCTTCAACAACTCCCTTGCTACTGCGAAAGTTTTCCTCTAGCCGCGCGACCTTTACGCCTGGGTAGCGCTTTTCAAACGTAAGGATATTGTCGACATCGGTGCCTCGCCACTCGTAAATGGCTTGATCATCGTCGCCGACTACGCAAATGTTCGCTCCAAGCTTGCCAAGTAATCTTACGAGAGCTTCTTGGAGAGGATTAACGTCCTGGTATTCGTCAACGACGAGGTACTTCACACGTTCGCGAATTTTGGTCCTAAGGTCTTTGTCTTCCACGAGGGCAGCGACCGCATCTGTCATGATCTTCGTATAATCGAGATAGGCCCTATTGTCCAGTAATTCCTCATATTTCTCCAACGCGACCAGCACGGGATGATCTCTGAGTTTCTTTTGATCGATATTTGCTTCTCTAACAACCTCCAACACATCCAAGAATAACCTTGACTCTGCGTACCTCCGAAGACCAAGATCCTTCATCCCACTTTGTGCACTTAGCCGATCCACGAGCAGTCTGGTTTGGATCTCATTCAGAACCGTGTACTTGAGGAAGCGATACAGGTAAGTCTGTAAGAGATCGAGACAAAAACCGTGGATCGTTCCAACGTACATATCAGCTAGGCCGTTGACTTGTCCAAGACGGTTGCGACACAGCAATGATATCCTACCTTTCAACTCAGCAGCAGCCTTGTCTGTGAACGTGAGTGCAACGATATTCCGAGGCGTTATCCCCTTCGACATTCCCTTCTCCAGAATCCTGACGATCCTGGCGGAAACAACCTCAGTCTTTCCCGAACCCGCACACGCAATTATCTGAAGATTCTGCTCCACAGTTTCTAATGCTTTTCTCTGAGGGTCAGTATAGTCCAAAATCTATTCCTAGAGTTCGTTTCTAGCCTCGGGACCCGTAGGAAAAACCTTTTGGATTGGAAACGATACCGTCGACGAACAACGAGCCTCTTGCGAGATTGCTTTCGGTCAACTTGAGCTCGGAAATGAAGGTCGAACCGATAATGGATGGATCGCTAGTCATGGGCTGGGGGTCTTAGAAGCAACGACCGTAGCATCAGTACGTGACTCGGCAGAGCGAGATGACCCACGTTTGAGAATTCTCAGTATCAATTCGTTTTGTCGAATTAGGATCTTGCTTTGGTCAACAAGCGTGGTCAAGACTCGATCTTCTGGAGAATCCATGTCTCCGCTCTCCAGGATATCTGGGAAGTCTAACCAGCCGTGACTCGACGAGACGCTCTTTAGATCTCTGCGGATAGCTTCTTCGATCTCTTCATCACTCATTTCTGGCGAAAGTAGGACTTCCTTCTTGCGTGTGTCTCGTTTGCCATCTCCACCCTCTTTGCTCTTGGCCTCTGTCTTGCTAGTGCCCTTGATGGAAAGATGATGAAACAGTCTCCCGTATCGATATTCCTCAACAAGTGACTTGCACGTTGGGCAGCTAGATCCTCTAGAGAGCTTTGACTTATCAGGACATTTCTCGTTAGAGCAGAGCCAGACCAAACTGGAGGCGCCTTGGTGCTACCAGGCACACCGACTTCTTGAAAGTATCGATATTGCAATATAACCACATCGGCCTATGCTATGCATGGACGTGCTAACTGCCTGTAGCTTGGAGAGGTTCCGGTGCAACTTCAGAGATAATTTGCTCAATAAGTTGAGGAATGACATCGATGGCCTCTGCTACGTACCGCCCTTGCAAGATCTTGTTTTTCCCATACAATTGTTCGGCTTCTTGAAAGAAACGACGGTAACCACTCTCAGCAAGTAATCCTTCGAAGTCGGGAGATAGTACGCGAAAATCGCGACTCCCAGCAAACACATTCAACGTTTCGAAAACCTGGCCATCGTAAACCTCTTTGTCGCCGTCTCGGCAAATGGTCTCCTGAATTTCTCGAAGACTCTGCAACTCATTGTCCTGAAGTTGACCCATTGTGTGTAGTGCATGAAAGAACTGACTAACTTTCAATTCCTCGTCGTTCACCCTTATCGTCCCGGATATTGTCATGACTACATCACGGTCACACATGACCGTCGATGGAAAGCCATAACCTTGGAGAAGTTTGAGCAGAAGTCCGAAGTAATTCCCACCAACACTGATAACCGATATACCATTCTCATCAAAGTCCCTGTTCAGCTTTCTTGCGAGGATGGGCATTGCACCGTACTCAGTGGGTCCTTCAACCAGCAGGACGTTTCTAGCAAACAAGAACTCTTTTTGCTCGGACTGAACGATTCTTGATATTCGCTGTCGGTCTTCTGCGCTCAGGTAATCCTCTGGCAGTTTGACGACTGTGCTCTGGTTTCCCTCGTTCCTCACCAGAATCAGCGAGTTGAGCTGACCTAGGTCAACAAAGTGAGACGAATGAGTGACAACGATAACCTGGTTCAGAGAAGTAGACGCTTCTAGAACTCGTCGGAGCAGTCGTTGTGAGTGAGGATGCAAGTGAAGCTCTGGTTCATCAATCGCGAAAATCTTTGCCCGCTCTCCTTCAATATGAGTTAGCATGATTATCATTTCGGCGATTCCGGCGCCAAGAGTGTCAAGTGGTACCTCGTGTCCTGTTCGTGCATTCTCAATCATTATTTTGGCGGGACCTCCGCTACGAGTCAGCTCCAGCCTTAAGGTAGGAAAAAGCTTAGAAAAATGGGTCTTAATTTGCTGATACTTGTTCTGCTGTTGCCTTGTTCCGTTCTTGAGAGAAAACAAAACCGCGGTTACGCGGGTTCCTTCGGCGGCTCTGAAAACTTCGTCAGCTGATGCTTGAGGCCTTTGCCTGAACTCCGGGAAGTGGATAAACGCCTCTCGCATTACATTCATGACTTCAGTCAAGGTTGGATGGCCGAATTGGACTCTTCCTTGGTTTGACGAATACCCAGCAATATTGTAGTTGAAGTCCGTTTGATTGCCCTCTTTCTTGAGGGCTAGCGTATATCTGGGCACCTGTTCGGGGCGATCCCAAACCGATGCAAAAGTCAGATGGTTTCCAAAATGCTGAGCGAACTGTTTTCCATCCAGTCTCTTGGGTGTTCCTTGCGAAAAGTCAGCGACGAAAGCTATTCGTTCCATCTCCTCGTCCGAAAAAGTAAACTCCGCGGAAACAGAGAGCGGGTCACGCGGATTGCTTTCCGGCCAGCTTTCTTTAGTGATTCCCTGCCCAACGGGTAAGGAGGTCGCAAATTGGATCGCCGACAAAAGCGTAGATTTTCCAACATTGTTCTCTCCAACAATGACGCTCGTTGGTCCGAGCGTCAATGAGACTGACTGAAAGCAACGGTAGTTTGTCAGCCCTATTTTGTCTATGTGCAACCTGGATGCTGGTATGCTTCGGTTCTATTTCTGCTTGGCCGCTGCCCCCTTTTCGTGCTCGCGGATTCAATGTCAGTTTCACCTCCTCCCACTTTCGCCAGTTGAGCGGGACCTTTCCAGCATTCGACCTCAGAACTCTCACTATCGATCAAATGTGGCCTGCCTCCCTTTGCATGCCGCTAGCTCGGCAAGTGACTCGGGGCTAACTGACGTCTCCGATTATTAGTGCAGAGTCTTCTTGATATGATCCGCGACCAAGTCTTGGACCCTTATGCAGGGGATCCCGAAGGTCTTGCAGTATTCGGAGAGTTCGTTGTCCATTGTTATGAGGGTGATCTGGTTCTTTTGGTCTGTGAGAAACTTGACTATTTCGGGGTCTTTTATTGGAATCCTAGAATCCTCGTTCATCAGCATGAGCTTGTGAATTGTCTCGCAGTCGATTCCCTTCGACCGGAGTTCCTTTGCCAGTCCGCTGATATTAGCATCGGTCACATATTTCATAGTGGCATCCTTCCAATTGTGGCCTACTAGTATCTAATGAAGCCAATTAAATCTCCGCGATCACAATCTGGTCGATGCGAAGATCAGATAAGGCCCAACAGTTTCATGTGAGGGTCTGGCGTGGGTTGTGGTGGAATAGCCTAGAACATTTCAGCCTAGAGAACAAGCTCACCAGCCATGTTCTTGAAGGGTTCATTGTCGGGATAATGGAGAAGAAGCCCTTCAACCTTCACTACCGTATAACCTGTGATTCCAAGTGGCAGACACGCCAAGCAGAGATCACAACAACCCATGGTCAAGAAAGAAAACAACTCAGCCTTGTCGTCGATCAGAAGAATAGATGGTTGCAGGATGATCACGAGTTAGCACGCGTCAGAGGTGCACGGGATATTGACATCAACATTACTCCGTCGACCAACATGCTCCCTATCAAACGTCTCCACCTGGGACCTGGGAAGGCGGGAGAGATCACCACCGCCTGGGTCCAGTTTCCAAAGATGACAATCACACCCGGCCAGCAGACCTACACCAGCCTCGGCCACCGAACATACCAGTACAAGAACAGCCGGTTTAAGACAGAGATCAAGCTCGACCAGCACGGTATCGTGGAGAATTATCCGCCCTACTGGAAGATGGAAGCATAAGCGACTGCCCGTGAGCATGCGCCTACCTTGTTCTGGGATCCGAACGCATCGTTCTAACCTGTAGACTTAACCGTCTACGCACCCTAGACAGCACCGGGAAGGACCATGCGCGTAAGGATGAGTACCGCTCTGATCATCACGGCTCTCCTGCTGACTATCGCATCGACGGTTGCAGGATTCATGGTGTCGCCAGGCGGATACCTCGCCCCCCTCACGAGCCCTCCGTTGTTGGGCTCTAGCGGGGGAATCGTGGGAAGTATCTCCATCGGAAACGTCGCTCCCCTCTGCACTGGCTATCCAACCACGGCGCCCGCACCATCGTACTACAACCAGATCGAGGTTGTGATAACGCCCTCACCCTCCTCAGATCTCCCTCTAACAGTCCCTGTGAACTGGGTCCTAGTCGGTGGCTGTGTGGTCAAAGGAACATTCGCGATCGGTTTGAATCCGGGAATATACTCGGTGACGATAACAAGCTGTTACGGGATTCGCGCAGCGGTCTATCTGCCCTATAGTCCCTTGTGCTCTGGTTTGCCGAAAACGGTCATCGTCCAGTCAGGGACCTGGACTCGAGTCGATATCTCGATTACGACCGGGATCTACTGATTCTAGCTGCTTTTGGTGGGAGAGTTTGAACCAGACAAAACCGGGACCCGTAAGGAGCTTTGCGGTGGAGGCAACAGCTTACTGGCTGATAATCAGCACGATTCTGCTAGTCTACCTGACTGTTGCTGTGTCCGCCGGGCTTCTCTACTTCGCGTTCGCGCTGATTCTTGCGGTCGCAGAAGCAGTTCTCGCGTACGCCTGCTGGACCCTGAGAAAGTGGGGCTTCCTAGCATCGACCCTCTCCGCCATCGTCGTCGCCGGCCTCGCCTTCGGAATACTCTACAGCCCTGTTGGGGATCTTCTGCTTCTATTGCAGCTCCAGGTCGTCCTTTTCGCATACCGAGCCCATCGAGAGCCCAAGCGGCTGCACGCTCAACCCTAGTGGGCATCGAGTCATAACTCACAGTCCGTGTTTTTCCAACTGTTCGGCCAGCAAAGCCTGAAATCGCTTGTGTCTGGCCTTTTCTCGAAAATTGTTTCTGATCAAGCGTAGTGTTTCACTGCAAAGCCTCAGTGCTGATCGGTAGACCTGCGAAGTCTCCTTTGTCCCTTTTATTCCAAGGGCGACGGGAAAGTCCGTTCCGAGGTGTCTTGGTCTCTTCTTTGCCTTCAAGACCTGGTGCCAAAGATAGTTCTCACTGATAATTGAGAGGTCATTCAGAGCGATAATGGCTCTCTCCACGTGCTGGCCAATGACCCGAGCCGAGTATCTAGTCAAGTACTCGTCCCGGTTACGCCAACCGTTCCTGAGCTTTCCAGAATATTCGATTATGTTGTGATAATCGTCCCAGAGAGATTTCTCCAGGATTTGCTGCGAGGGCTTCGCAAGTCTCCAGCGAGCTAGAGTCCGCCTCAGGATACCCTTGGGGTCATAGAGCACTCTGGTTGCTTTGGCGCTTCCACGAGCCCAAAAGAACGTTTTAGGATCGCTAAACTCCCTCTCCAATTCCGCAACCCGGAGGAACCCTACTCCAACATACATGTCTTCATCGAAGTAAGAGAACTCCGATGGCTTCTTGCCCCGACCCGTCACAGCCACAAGGTCAATGTCGCTGAATGGTCCCGGCTCTCCTCTTGCCACACTTCCATGAATCAGCACTCCTAACACGTTGGGATAATCTCGCCTAACAAGAACCAACGCGCGCTGAGTCGTTTGATCAAAGAGCTTGTTTAGCTCTCTCTGCGTGAAATTTGCCAACAAAGACAATTTTTACCCGTGGGTCTCCGTACGAGTTTCCTGAATCATTGGAATCACGGTTCTTATCTTCATACTTGCTTGGCTTGCGTCTTGGGTGGTCGGAAAGGATAGTTCGTACTTCGAACCTGACCCTCTAAGGACAAACGCTTCAGGGGTTTTCCATTCGATCGTCTTTGGAGAAACATATACCCAGTCGGAACTTGTTCTCACGACAATAGAGGTTCCTTCAAATCTAAGCCATCCTTGAGTCGGTCTTCTCGCCCTCACGAAAACGACCCAAAAGGGCACCCCAAAGTAAACAATAACCAAAGCAATTCCAAGAAAAATCCCGAATGTACCAAAGCTACCGAAGAATATCAGAATGACGGCTGCAATGATAGCCCTAGGCAAAAAAGCTAACAGTTGAATCATTACGTATACTCCTGAGAGGAGAAGCCGGACCTGAGCCGGAAACTCTTCTACCGGAACTAATCGTTCTTCAATCACGGAAGAATTGCACTTGATAATTGATGCGGCCTGTGCTGCCTGTTCTGGGTTCTTGAACCTCAGATAGCTACGATGAAATCTTGAACCGTTGTCGAACCCAGTGACGCGAAAGCTGTTTGGAGCTGTCCATATCAGTCTGCGTGGTCGTAGCCCGACCCAACCTTCGCTAGAAAGAACCTGGACCCAATTCTCGTTAACTGCGACTGTTGCCGGGGTCCAAAGTTTTCCACCTTTAGTCGCGGCCCTCAGCGAATCGCGAAGCGTGAACCATGACCGCTTGACTTCTGCCTCAAACGAATCCAGGATAGAAGCCTCTTGGGGTGGTCCTAGGTGGACCTAGGCCTCTTCTCCTCGCATCCGGTCCAGCAGGGGCTTCATCTCCGGTACGCTAACACGTTTCTTGTTTGGTCTCGGGAGGTCAACTTTCTCTTCTCCGGCCCTCTTCCTTAGATATTTCATATCGATCTGTCTGATGAAAGCATTGAAGAGAGCCTGAGCCTGTTCAGCATCGCGGTCGCTCTTCCAGAACTTTGCCGCGGCAAGTCTGTCGACAATCAGGTCTTCGATTCCCACAACCCTAACAGTAAAGGGGCCGACGCGGATCAGTCGTGTCTTTTCAGTCCTGTTTGGAATCATGTCGACGATGTGAACGGCCATGCCGAGCGCCTCGTTGATCCAGACCATTCCTCCTCGTTTGAAGCCCATGCGCCCAAGAATCCCCTCGGTCGTCTCTCTGTCTGTAGAAGTAATGTCGATATCTCCTGTC
>WNGR01005700.1_pt1 | contig 17721 bp, 36 predicted proteins | sample 5407581 | NCBI WGS metagenome assembly WNGR01 (sample SAMN13153383, study PRJNA577476) | soil metagenome | isolation source: 80 cm soil or saprolite under Garry oak tree replicate 2 | place: USA:California | collected 2016-06-15 | reverse complement strand
TCTCGCGCGTCTGCTTGTCCTTTGTCGGGAACGTCTCGTCGAGCGTCGCCATGCCGTCGGCAATCGCCTTCATCATCGCGATCACCCTGGCGATGTCGGGCGCCGTCCAATCCTTCAGCACGCGGCCGATCACATACTCGACGCGCTGGAGCTCAACACCGCGATCCTTCAGGCGCACCGCCATCTGATCTTGCCATTTGACGATGTCCTTGCCGATCTTCTCGACCAGTGAGTTGCGGGCGGCATCGAACGCGAAGTCCGCATAGGTCTGCAGTGCGTTGACGGTGACGTTGCGGATCGCCTTAGAAACGCCGATCTGGAACGCGATATCGAGACGGCGGGCATCATCGTCTCCGCCAAGTTTCGAGCCGCCCTTGTTCTGCTGGAACGGACGCGTCATCGCGAAGCCGGATTCATAGTCGGTGAAGCGGGCGTAGATCAGCCAGCTCGAGCCGAGATCGATGACGCGGACGTCGATTTCGGCGTTGCCGTAGATGCGGGCAAGGTCGTTCGCGAGCTTAATAGATGGGCCTTCGATGAAGGATTTCTGGCCGTTCTTACCCTTGACAGGATAACGGTAAAACCAATCGTCGCCAGCAGCGGCACCGAGCGCGGCCAGCTTTTGCAGAATTCGCTGTTCGTCGCGGTACACGGCAACGCGCTGCGCTCCGAAGACGCGATCCAAGCTACCGGTCGACATAGGCATGACTTGCATGTCGCCATTAGATTGAGGCGGAGACTGTGCGAAAGCGTCGAGCGCGTTGCGCTTCGCGGCGCGATCATCGTGATCAGACATGTGACGAATCCTTCTGATGGACCGGCTTGCGCCGATTGTGAACCTGCTGAAATTGCGTGGCCCATCGGCAGTTGTCGGGCTCATAGTTGCCGTCGTTGTCGGGATAGCGGTCGATCGAGTGTTCTGGCGACGGCCGGCGCTTCATGTCGGCGAGGAAGCACAAGTAGGGATGTATGCCGTCCTCTCCGATGAGCCATCGGCTACAGACGATGATGCCTCGACCGCCGTAGTGCTTGAAGTCTTTCCTGTTCGGGTTTTGGCAGCGACTGATCATATTGCGCCAGGCGATGTACTCCGGCTCCTTCGCGCTATTGCGCGGGCTCTCACCGTGAACTGTCCTCGCCTCGACGGCGCGTTCGCGCTGAAGGCAGCCACAGCTTTGCGTACATCCAACGCGAAGCTCGCTGGCGCTCACGGTGACGACGGTCCCGCAATCGCATTGGCAGGCCCATCGCGTCTTCAATTGTGCGCCGCTGCGCAGTTTTGGTGCCAGCTCTTTCACCAAGAGCCGGCCGAAGCGCGTGCCGATGAGGTTCATGAACGCCGGCACTATTTTCTCCACCGCGCTTTGTCGGTCTCGACGATGGCCGCGCCCTTGATGGTGCGGCGACCTGATTTGATGTAGGCACGCAAGGCCTTCTCGATCTCGGCCTGTCCGAAATAGGGCCGCAGCGCCTCCAGGTCGACGGTGTTGACGTCGAGATCCTGGAATGTCCAGTCGGTTTGCAGGCCCGCGGAGCCGCCGGCGGTGCGGGTGTGGCCGGTCACCGGTGCCGCAGCATCGGCGCTGGCGCGGCTCGCGAACGCGGTGAGCGCGTCGGCCGTCGCTTGGGTCTTGATCACCTCGACGACAGCGGCGGTCCCGGATGGTGCGGTGGTCTCCAGCTTCGCGCGCGCGGCCTCGGCCGCTAGTCTGGCTTCCTCGGCTCTTTGGGCGGCGGCTTTCGCGATTTCCTCTCGCGCGGCCGCTTCCTTGGCGCGCTTCTTTTTGAGGTAGGCCGACCCGATTTCGTCAAGTGTTTTGATCCGCGCTTCGACGCGTCCACCGAGTCCTACCTTGAAAAAGCTCTGGATGATGTTGCTGGCATCGATCAGCGGTCGCTTCTGGTCCTCGCGCTTGTCCTCGACCTTTTTGCCGACGTCGCGCAAGTCGTTGATGGTCTTGGTGATGAGCGCGAGATCGTCGTCGTCCTCCAGCACCGGCGGCGTCTCGAGGTTCTCCAGTGCTGACAGTTCGGTCTCGAGATAGGCGAAGTCTCGCCGCAGATCCTCGAGCGTGACGATCGCCGGCGGCAGGTTGTCTTTCGATGTGATGGCGCGCTCTTCGGTCAAAGCTCGATCTCCTCTTCCGGCTCAGCGAGCAGCACCTCGGAAATATGCAGCTCGATCGGCCGGCGCTGACCGTCCGGCTTGACGATCGCTAACGTCGCATAGTCCGCCAGCGTGCCGATCGATGTGAACGCCAGCACGGTTCCACTCTTGAACGGATGATCCGGATCGCTGGACCTGAAGCTGCACTTGAGGTTCACCGCCGCTCCCCCACGATCAGAGCGCTGGGGATCATCTGATCGCGGAGGAATTCCCTGATGTCGGCGAGCCGCACCGGGATCTCAGAGATCGCGCCGATGTGCATCGAGCTGGGGATGGCGTTGCGGCAGATGTATAGCGCCTGCTCGCGGGTGTAGCGGCCGGCATCCTGCAGGCCTTTGGCGTAGCCGCAGGCGCCGGTCCGCCACCACGCGCGATGCTCATTCGACCAGACCAGATAGAGCTCGACGTCGTCGTGATCTCTCATTTCTTTTTGTCCTTCAGCACGCGCAACACACGGTAGCTCTTGGCGCCGACCGTGTAGGGCGAGGTTTCGGTGGTCTTGTAGGAGATGCGGCGGCCGTCGGCGAGCTTGGCGATCGAGAATTCGCCCAGGATGTCGGCGATCTGAGTCTTGATCCGGTTCTCGTGGTCCTCGCAGTCTTTTTTCTCCGACCGTGCCGCGACCAGCGCGTCGACCAGGCCGGGCAATTCGTTGTTGCCGGAGAAGTCGGCCTCCATGCCGTTGTCGCGCGGGTAGAGCAGCTTGACGATCTCGCTATCTCGCTCCGGATCGACCGGCGGCTGCAGGTTGGTATCGATGTAGTTTTTGCGGAAGGCCTTGCAGACCTCCCAGATCTTCGCCTCGGCCGGCGGATTGCGCTCGACCATGCAGAGCTCAAGCGACCATTTGAAGGTGTCGACGACCAGTGCGGCCAGGACGCCGCGCGCCGCATCGGCGAGCTTGGTCTCGGTCAGCGTCTGAAGTTGGTAGGCGAGCGGCGCGACGATGGGGCTGAATTTATCGCCGGGGTCCGCTCGCCAATGCAGATCGAAGAAGGGGCGTGAGACCACCTTCGCCTGCACCACGGTGATGCCATCCAAGCCGGGGATGATGGCCGCACCGTCCGGGGTTGCGCCGATCCGCGCCTCGACGTCCCGGAAGTAAACCTTTGCGCGCCGGATCTCCCAATCCGGATGCTCCATTTCGAGCGCCGAGAACACGGCGGCCTCGCCCCAGAGACCACGCTTGAGCGCGTCGTTCATTTCCATGGGGCCAATCTTGCCGGTCTTTTCGGCCCAGACCCTGGCGGGCGTCTGCCCGTCGAAAAGCCCTTCACCACAAACTGCGGCGGTATCTGAAGCCGTGATGTCTTGCATCCGGAGCGTCAGCCAAGTCTCGCGGTCGCGCGTCGGATCGATGGCGATTTTCTGGATTGTCATCAGTCCCACCCATTTGCGCGATCGAGAGCGGCGTGCGCCTCCTCGCGTTCTGCTTGCGCTTCATCTCGCGCGGCCCGGTCGCATTCCCGTTCACCACAGGTCTGAAGCGGATCGCTACAGGAATAGATGCCGAGCTTGGCACCGCAGTAGAAGCAATATTGCATCCTGACGGTCATCGGCTGTCCACCTCGACCTGCGGCCAGCGATCGGCGGTGACGCGGAAGGCGCCGCTGAGCGATTTGAGTCCCTTGGAGTCCATCTCGCGCGCAAGGCCGACGGCTTCGGTGCCCTTGACGTAGGCGAGGTGAAGACCGGCGCCGTAGACCGCGATGGCGTTTCGATCATGTTCGTTATGCGGCTCGCGGAGCAATAGGATCTCAGCGCCAGGCTGCATCGCCTTGACGATGTCCTCGGTGTCGAGGAACTTCATGCCGACCATGGTGTAGAGCGATTTCATCGACCGCGCTCGCTCTTCTGCTCAGCCTCGAAATTAAGATCGATGCAGGCCGCCATCACGACCAGCTGATGGGCATGCGAGCGCATCAGCTTGTTGGTCTCATAGATCGCCGCAGCATCACGCCTGGCATAGGCCTCAGTGGTGGCGCGGCTCAGCGTCGTCATGGTGGCGAGCACCTCGCGCATTTCGGCGGCGAGGTATTGGGTACGGTCGAAAATGTCCGGCTGTGACCTGGCGCGGCCGAGACGTTCGAGCAGGTTGATGACTTCCGACATCCGGGCAAATTCCTTTCCGGTTGTGTTAACGACGATAATCATGGGATTTTTCCCATGTCAACGGAAATGTCGGGATGTCGCAGTCTAAAAATTTTTAGTGCAACCGGGAGTCGACGGATTGACATCGGGGGATTTTTCCCACTTTCATGGCGGCATGTGCTCGATCGAACATTTTTTTGAACTTTGCGACAGGTATTGCGCCGCCTCCGGGATCACCGAAGCGACGCTATCGGGCCGGCTCTTTAACGACGGCAAGCGCATCCGTGTCGTCCGGGAGAGCGAGAGTAGCGATATCGGAATCAAGAAGATCGCGGCTGCGGTACAGCAGCTCAGCGACAGCTGGCCGAATGGAACGACGTGGCCGCGGCATATCCGTCGGCCGACCAAGGAAGGGTAACTCGGGGAGCCGCGCCCCCACTACGGCGGAAGTCAACACGCGGCAAATCAGCTGTCAGGAGGAGTTGCTTTGAGGCGGGGGTGTTCCCGCGTCGTTTTTCGTCATGCGTTGATCTTGAAAGGGTAAACAACAATGCCGCCACCGCTTGATGTCTGGACCGACGAACGCGTCGCGCTGCTGACAAAGCTCTGGAATGCGGGAAATTCTGCCTCGATCTGCATGGCAAAGCTGAGATCTCAGACCCACGCAAGATTCTCGCGCAACGCGGTGATCGGCAAGGTGGCGCGGATGAAGCTGGCGCGACATCCCAGCGGCCCGCGCACGGTGAAGGAAAAAGCGCCGTGCGACGTCGCATCTCACGGAGAGACCCACCTCAACCGCGACTTCAAGGCCGCAACACCGGCACGGAAAGCCGAATATGTAGCGCCGGCGCGGCCATTGCCGCGGGACATCCCCAAAACCTTCAAGGTGCGCGAGATCTACGGCAGCGACCTCGTGGCCGAGCGCTGCACCTATGACGAGACCTGCCCCGACACGCCGGTGCGCGGGCGCTTCTACTGTGAGGCGCATTGCCGGGTGGTCTATCTGCCGCCGTCGGCGCCGCGAAATCCCGCCAAACCAAGCTACCGATCGCAACCGCCACGGAGGACCTGATGGCAAACGGCAATGGGAATGCGAACTCAGACGGACCGGCCACCGGTCCGCAGCTCACAAACGAGCTCAGTGACGACCAGCGCGCCAAACTGACGTTTCAGCACAAGGAAAAATACGGGCGGCTGCTCGAGGCCTTCAAGGCCGCCAACAACGCGCTGAAGCAATTCGGCAAAGAGATCAAATCCGATCTCGGCAAGGGCGGCCTCCAAGACATCAAGGACATGATTGCGCTAGGCGAGCCGGAAGGCGAGGCCAAGCTCAAGGACGATATGGAGCGCCGCGCCCGCGTCATGCGGTGGATGGCGGTCCCGATGGGGACGCAGGTCGATCTCTTCCCGAAGAACGATCCGCGACCGATCACCGAGCGGGCCTTTGCCGCCGGCAAGAAAGACGGCCTCGCCGGCGCGTCCCTCAACAATCCCTACCATCAGACCAACGACGGCCATAAGGCCTTCGAAAACGGCTGGCGTGAGGGTCAGGACACGAAGCTCGCCGGCTTCAAGCAGCTCGACACCGAGGCCGCATCGGACAGCCTGGCGAACTGATCATGGAGCGCGGCAACATCCTGGCCCTCGATCTCGCCAGCAACGCCGGGTTTGCCTATGGCGAGCCCGGCGCGGTGCCGCGCCTCTGGTCGGTCGACTTTCAACGCGACGGCGATCTCCATGATTTCTACGGCAACCTGACCGCTTACGTCGCGACCTTCGTGCGTGACAATCCGGTCGCACTGTTCGCGATCGAGGAGCCGGTGGCGCCGTCGGCGGCCACCGGACACACCAACCACAACACCACGATGAAGACGATTCCCGGCTTCGGCATCGTGATCGGGATCATCAAGTGCAAGCGCATCCCGTATCAGCCGGTCCGCGTCGAGACGTGGCGGAAGCACTTCACCGGCAAAGGGCGCATCACCGACAAGACCCTGTCGGCCGCGGGACGGCGCAAGCTCGGCAAGAGCATGGTCCGGCAGCGGTGCCGGCTACTCGGCTGGAAGGCCGATGACGATGATGCCGCCGATGCCGGCGGTATCTGGGATTGGGCCGGCGCCACCCACATGGGCGCGTTGCCGGCAAAGCTTCATTTTTTTGATGAGGAAACGAGGGGCGCATCACATGGCTGACTTTGGAAAGATTGCCGTTGCGTTGCAGGTATCACGGCATCGGCTCGAGAACGATCTGATCAAGCTGCGGCGGCTCTGCGAGCATTGCGGGCTGTCCGACATGGGGACCACGCTGGCGGTCGAAGGTTTCGAGAACGACATCCTGATGGTCGACGAAGCCGTCACGTTGTTGCGCGAGATGTCGCGCTACGAGGGCGACGTGCTCGATCTGATCGCGCGCAAGAACGGGCAGGCCGTCACTTGGCTCGACAAGGTGCTAGATACTGCGCGCATGGCCGTCTTCTAGGGCGCCAGGCATCCCCACATGGCCGAGCGTCCCAAGCGAACCCGAGAAGGTGCGTTGACCGAGCGCGTCGCGACCCTTTTGCTTGGGGCGCCGTCCGGTCACCATCCCGACAAGGGCAAGGTCCAATTCAATGACGTCTTCGTCGATCTCGTCAGCGGCCGCTTCTATGACATGGAAGAAGAGACCGGCGGCGATCATCTCGAGCTGATCCGTCGCATCAAGCGCGTCGAAAACGGCAAGGCTGAGGCTTGGCTCGAGGAGAACGTCACCAAGGCGACCAAGACGCAGCTGGCGCCGGAATTCGAAACGGAACGTCTCCTGATCGGTCTGCTGGCGATGCAGCCGCGCCTGATGGCGGCGATCCAGGAAGACGTCACGGCCGATCACTTCGCGCTACCAGAACACAAGCTGGTCTTTGAGTGCATCCTCGATTTTTCGGTGCTGACCGACGGCAGCCAACCGATGCCATTGGCGCAGCTTCTCGCCGGGTGGGGCGGCGATCCGCTGGCGCCGGTGATGGGCGCCGACGGTTTCAACGCCGCGCAATATATCAGCCAGCTGATCGCGCGGGCCCCTGATGCCCCGGACGCCGCGCATGTAGCGCGGACGCTGGCGCAACGGGTCCGATCGGACGCCAACCGCGGCGAGATCGATGATGACGGCGATATCGACCCTGATCCGGAGCCGTTCGTCTCGAAATTCGGCGGCATCCCGTTCGAGCTGCTCGATGAGCCGGGACCGGAACATGAGCATCTGATCGACGGCATCCTCACGGTCGGCGACAAGTCGGTGATCGGTGGCGCGTCGAGATCCGGCAAATCGTTCCTGGCTATCGACATGGCGATGAGCATCGCGACCGCCACCGATTTCTTCGGCCATAAGGTGATGCGGCCCGGTCTGGTCGTCTACCAGGCCGGCGAAGGCGGACGCGGCATCAAGAAGCGATTCCGCGCCTGGCGGCAGTATCATCAGCTCAAGAAAGAGGACCGCGTCCCGGTCTTCATCCTGACGTCGCGGATCGATATCCATTCGGCCGATGGTGACACCGCCAAGCTGATCGACGAGCTCAGCGCCATCGAGCGGATGTACAATTTGCCGATCGTCGCGACCTTCATCGACACGCTCGCGAAGGCATCTGGCGCGGCTGACGAGAATTCCGGCCGCGACATGGGGGTGGTGATGGGCAACGTCGACAAGCTCGCCGATGCCTTCCCGGAGATGCATGTCTGCCTGGTCCACCACATGAATGCGGGCGGCACGAAGCTACGTGGTCACACCTCGGTGCATGCCGGCGTCGACCAGGTGATTCTTGTGACGCGCGACGAAGACAACCCGCGGATCCGCACCGCGCTTCTCGACAAGCAAAAGGACGAAGAGGACGGCGCCAAGATCGTTTTCGAGCTGCCCCAGATCACGATCGGCTACCGGGAGATCGACGGCAAGCCGATCACGTCATGCATCCCGATCCCGCTCGGTGGTCCATTCAACACCGCGGCGGCGCGGAAAACGCTGATGTTCTCCGACGACCAGACCAACATCTTTGATTCGCTCAAGAAGGCACTGGCCGAGAACGGCATCGCGACCCCGCCGGAACTGAGGCTGCCGAAGTCGATCGCGACCGTGTGCAAGGTGACGGACTGGTACAACGCCTACCGGGCCGTGACGTCAAAGGAAGACGGTGCGATCCGGCAGGCGATGTCTCGGGCCTCCGACAAGTTCGTCAAGCTGCGGGTGATCGGCCGGATCAATCCTTACGTCTGGGTCACCGGGCGAGCGGTGGCGGGGCGGAAGGATGGACTCGAGGGGGACGCCTCGCAGGCGACCCCTCAGCAAGAGTTCCCAGAGGTCTAAGTTACATCATGTGACATGCCCAGAGTGACATGTGACATGTCCGACCATTTGCACTAAAAACGATGGAATAACAGCGCACTAGCGATTTGATGTGACATGTCATAGTGACGCGGCCGGCAAAGTGACATGTCGGCCGGCGGCTCGATTGATCGCGTCTGGGGAGGCGCCAAGGTTGGCACCGGCAGGTTAATTATCTGACCGTGAAGCCGCGTGGGGCGGCGTGATCTCCGCCAGGATAATTTCCCCGCCCTCATAGGTCTGTTGCAGCTGTTCCGGGGCCAGCCAGCGCAGCAGCCGTTCGCCCGGCAGCCTGAAGCCGAGCAGGGGCTCGCTGCGGATCTTCTCCAAGGTCGCCGGGCGGCTTCTCCAGGGAGCCGATCCGGCCGTCGATCATGCGGCACATGATCGGCCGATCCGGGCCGTGCAGCCAAAACGACAGGATGTCGGTCATCGTGATCATCGGAGCCTCTTGCGGATCATCTGAGAGATCGTCTCACGGAACGCGACGCTGGCGGTCGGGTCGGCGATTTGGGCGAAGGTTTCGAGCAGCGCCGCGACCGGACCGCTCGGGCCGTCCTTCTCGTATTTGTGGATGGTGTTGGCGCCGTTGCGGTCCGGGTCGGTGAGACCGCACAGCCGCGCCATCTGCTTCGCAGTCAGGCGACGACCGATCACGGCCTTTCCGATCACGTCGCGGAGGCGGTACAGCTCTTCCCCGGTCATGCGGTGTCCTTTGCTGGCACGCCGGCCGCGGCGGCCGGATAGCGCTGCTTCATCGCGTTCTGATAGACGATCGACGACATGCCGCTGATCGCGGCGGTGTAGCCGAATTCCTTCGCGTGCTTGCCATTACAGAAGTAGAGATCGACGAAGCTGTGACCGTCCCAGCCGTAGGCCTTCGCGATGCCGTCGCCGGATTTGTGATCGCGCACCGTCAGCACGACAAGATCGGGCAGCATGTTCCGCACCGTCTCGATGTCGTGCGGCCGCTCGACGACACACATGAAGCGCTCGTATTTGGAATCGATCAGGTTGACGTGACGTGGACCGGTGATGAAGTGGATTTTGACGGCATGCTTGGCGATCGGCGCCGAGCAGTAGCGGCACAGCGGCGCGCGGGTTTCAGTGATGGTCATCGCGATGCCTTCGCTTTCTGGATCTCGTCGAGCAAAAAATGGAGGATGCCGGCCTGCTTGATCGCCTCCGCGAATCGTCGCGAGTCCATCACGGGGTACGGATCGAAGAGCGGCCGTTCCGCATTCTCGAGCGCGCGCGACGCGCTGAGCAGTTCATCCGACAATCCCTTGTAGAAGTGCGAGAGACCAAGAGCCTGGCGCCGCAGGTGTTGATGGGTCAGGTGTGCGACCGGCTGCCTGAAAATCTTGGGGTTAGCCATCTCGGGACTCCTCCTCGGCTTCAAACTCAGCGACGGATTGCCAGCGCCGGCAGAACTCGACGAGCCAGAGGCGCTGCGCATGGGTGAGGCGTTCGTCGAGCAGGTGTTCGTCGGCCGACCCGAGCCAGGTCAGGCCGTTACGGAGACCGAACTCGGTATATTCGCTGGCGAGCAGCGTGAAGCTCAGCGGGTGTTGCTTCGCGTATTCGATCGCGGCGCCGAGCTGGCGGAAGTAGAGATCGCAGACATAGACGAGATGGCCTTCGCCGATCTGGGTCGCGTCGACGTCATAGAGCTGATGGCCGGCGACCGCCGGATATTCGTTCATGACGGCGTCCTCAGCTTCGCGTCTCGGAAGAATTGCTCGCCGACTTCCGGGATGTCGCGCATCGCCATGCCGCGGGCATGACGTTCGGCGCCCTCGACAGATTTGAGCGCGCGCTGCACATAGGCGGCCGCCTTGGCGGCGCCGGCGGCACGGAGATGGCCGCGCGCGGTGCGCATCAATTGCGCGGCCAGCTTGATGTTGTCGGCGTTGCTACGGTTCGGATCTTCCAGCAAAAACAGCTGCGCATCGCGCTTCTGCAGCCGCTCGATCTCGGCGAGGCAGAGATCGCCGATCTTTGAGACGTTATCGCCGAGGCCATCATCATCCGGATCTTCAACGCCGAGGGCGGCTTCGATGTCGTCGAAAAAGTCGGAACAGCTATAGGACATTGGTCGTCACTCCTCGAAAGTCGGAAGATCCGTGAGTTGATCGGCGTCGCGATCGAACAGGATGTAATCGGCGCCGTGCTGGCGCGCATAGGTCATGCAGGCGAAAGCGTCCGCCGGGATGCTGTCCTCAGCGTTCTCTTCGTCGCAGTAAGTGAAAAAGCCGTATGGCGTCGAGGCGACCCAATGGGAATAGTTGTCCTCGATCGCGCATCGCTCCAGCCATTCGCGCGTCGACAGGCTGAGGTGAGCGGTCGACAGGTCCATGAAGCTGCGGAGGTTCGGGTGCGGCTTCAGTGCTACAGTCTCCTCGTTGCCGACGGTGGCGCGCGCTTCGTCCATGTCGGAGAAGTAGACGCGCCATTCCCCGTCGCGGAGCACGGCGCGATCATCGGGAGCGACGTCCTTGCTGATCGCCAAGGGCTCGACAACGATGTAGTGCGCCCATTCGCCGGCTGCGAGCGCGTAAGCATCGATCTTGATCACAGGCATCAGGACTCCTCCACGATTCGGATGATGTCCCCGTCGCGGAATGAGCCGATGTCGAGCGCGAAGTCAGTCACAGCTGTGACCAACTCGGCTTCGTCAACGTCGTCGGTGACGCGCTCGTCAAGCTTGCCGCCGACGTTCTCCAGAATCAGATGAAATTTCGGCATGTCGATTCTCCGGGTCGGCGGGCCGATGGCCCTACTTCGCTTTCCGCTCGCTGAAGCGCGGGCGGAATCCGTTGTCGAGTTGGAAGGTGTGACGATTGAGGTGGCGCTCGATGCCACCGATGTCATGGATGAAATTGAAGTCATCGGCCTCCAGCAGATCCTGGAGCCGGAGCGGGTTGACCTTGTGCGTGACGATCAGATCCATCCTGATGTCGCCGTCAACGCGATCGGGAAAGAGAAGCAGAGAGCGGTCGACGATCTTGCCGATACGGTCGATGTCGAGCTGAGAAAGTGGTGATCCTTGACGTAACGCTTTAGCCATGTCGATTTTTTCCTCCAAAAAAGAGGGACGGCGCTGACCGCCGCCCCGGTTGGATTACACCGCGACCATGTCCATCACCTTGCTCGCCGCGTGATCGAGCGCCTGGCGATCGGAGGCGTTCGGCATGTCGCGCGCGATCTCGGTGAGCGCGCCGGCATAGCCCCAGATCGATCGCGGGTTGCCGTACCAGTCGACCCGCTTCTCCGCGAGATCGTAGGCATCGCCGGCCACCTTCTTGGTGATCGCAGAGAGCTTCAGCTTGAAGATCGCGTCGAGCACTTCGTTCTTGCTGGCGCCGAGCTCGACCGTCCGCATGCTCTCGATCTTGGCCTCGTCATCAGAGGCCGAGCCCTCGGCATACTTTGCGACTTCGATCCGCATCTGCTCGAAAGCCTTGCTGGCCTGGTCGTGGCCGATGTGGATCACCTTGACCTGCTCGACGTTCTGCATGCCCCAAATGCGATGGTTGCCGCAGATGTATTCGTACAGGAAGGTCCAGAGGTTATAGGAGCCGTCTCCGACCTCGCTGTTCGAAGTGCAGAAGCCGCGGGAGAGCCCGCCGCCGGGCAGCGTCTCGAAAATCCGCCGCTCATTGTCGACCAGGAAGGCGAACATATCGCGCTCGCCGAGATACAGCCCGCGCTTGCCGTCGAATGCCGCCGGTGCCGGCTTCCAGGTGCCTTCCGATTCCAGATCCAGCAGCCGCTTCGTGATGTCGCTGTTCCAGATCCGGGAGTATTTACCGCTGGTGATCGCGCGTGCCGTCGACAGCTGGTTGCCGTCGCGGCCGAGCAGCAACATTGCCTCCGCATCTTCGGCACGGTTCTCGAGCCCGTCGTTGATGCAGTCCGCGGCGAGGGTCGCCGGGAGCGTCGACAGATAACCGGCGGGCGCCTTGGCGCGCTCGCAGATCTGGCGGAACGCCCAATTGCTCATCGACGCTTCGCCGAACTGCGGCAGGATCAGATCATCGCCGGCCGCCGCCACGCGCAAGGCATTGGCCTTGATCGCCTCGACGGTCGCCGACGTCCGCCACGTCATCGCCGCGGCGTGCAGCTCTGCGATGCTCTTGAAGCTCTCGTCATCCGGACGGCTTGCCCATTGGCGATGGGCGATTTCCATCATGCTCGACATTCACTCTTCTCTTCGTTGTGGAGGGGCGGTGCCCCTCCGGTTGAAACTACTTGCGCGCCTTGACCTTGGCGGGCGCCAGCTGCGGGAGGCGCTTCAGCCAGCTCGCCGCGACCAGAACGCCGATCGCAATCCAAATTCCTACCGACATCAGCGGTACTCCTCGTCAGTCCCCTTGATGAAAATCTTGGTCCGCACCCGGTGCCAGAGGACGTTCTGGCGGTCTTTCGCGGAGAGCGGTCTCAGGTCGGTTTCGATCACGGTCCCGTCCGCAGGAGCCGGCCGAAGCGGCCAGCCTCCGGAACTTCGCGACGCTGGCGCCCATTTCGGGATACGCGGCGCCGAGTAAGACGTCGGGGCTGTAGTCCCATTTACCGGAGCCGTTCAGCGCCATCAGGCGACGGTCTTCGGCGGAAATTTTGAGGGGGGAAGCCATCGATTTCTCCACAAAGGCGGGGCGATGCCCCTCGAGCCGCTTGTTTCACGGTTGTTTCACGTGAAACCGGTTCCATCCCCGGGAATGACGAGAGCCCAAATCGACGCCCTGGTGATAGCCTACATCACGGCCAGCGCGGTCCCGATTGCCACGGAGACGGCACGCGCCGAAGTCGAGCGCATCCTCTGGGATGTCGAGGTCAGGCGCCGCTCTGGTGACCTGGCGGAGATCAACCGCGCCTACCGCGCGCAACGCTTGGCCGGCGAGCTGACGGTCTCCTATGCGGCCTTCCTCAACGCGGCGATCGTCGACCTGGTCGTCGCGTCCGCAGCGCAAGATCGGTAATTCTGTCCGAATCAGTACGAAATTTATGACCGATAGGACCGATCCGGCCTTGACGCTGGAAAGATCGGCGATACGTCACCGTACCATCGAGCCGCTTCAACGCGTTGACGGGATGTGATCACCGCCAACATCCCAAAGTGACATGTGCCGATGTCACCCTGTAACGTCGATGTCACTTTGATTTTTCTCGGCCATCACAACCGACTGATCTCTTGAGATTTTTCGACGCGACGCCGAACAGTTATCCACATGTCACTCGATTTAGGATTGACACGCCTTTTTTCGATCTGTCCTTTCACGCGCGGGTCCCGGGCGGCGGCGACAGCTCCAAGTTAAACCACAGCATGACGCACCATCGTAGGGCGTGGGGTCGCCTTAGCGATCCCCCGAAGAGCCCGGGCGTGTTGCACTCTCCAAAAGGTCAACATCCCGAATTCGGTACCGCGAGGCGATCGGAGCCAAGCGCGCGGTTTTGAGAACCGCGCATCCTCCCGACCGTCCATCGTCGCATCCTGAAGCCTCACGACCACCCAGAACGCCGAGACATCTTCGAATAGGTCTGTGCGCGCCTGTGCAGCATTCACGGTCCGTTAGGAACTGCACGACAGGGTGTCGTCGAGCCGGATCAGCTTTGCGGCTGATTCGCGCGCGACGGCAGAGGAGTTTTGGGCCGGTGTTCAATCAGGTTGGCAGACGGATGGTTGCGCTGGCGTCGACCGCCGCGCGCGCGCTGGAGCTGAAGTTCTCGGCCGGCCCGCAAGCAATCCCAATCCCTCACTTCGCACTTCCGCCGAAGGTCAAGCGAGCCGGCAGGCCAGGCTCACGCGCGCGGCTGATCGCTGACCGGTCGTCGTCGGTGCGCAAGCTGCAGCGCTGGCTCAACAACGGCGACATGATCGAGATGATCCCGCGCCGCGGTAGCCGCGGATGAACCTCAGCAAGGAATTTCCCAACGACCCGACGGTCCAGGAACGCGAAGCCGCGATCCGGCGCGCGGAGCGGTTCTGTCTGTTCCTGGCCGGCGCCGGCTTCATGGCGCTGCTGATGATCCTGATCAGGGTGGCGCAGGCCTGTGGCGCGTAACTTCGGGGGACATTCGCGGTCCCGCCGCCGCGTGCTGGCGCGCCGGATGGTGCCGGCGGAGAAATTCGCCGCGGCCGCGATCGGCGGCTATGTGCTGATCCTGGTTCTGATCGGAGCGTTCCTGCTGTGATGGTCAGTCTTGGAACGTGGCGCGATCACAAGGTCACCTTGACGGCCGGAGACCTGGCGCGGCTCGCCAAGGGCGAGGTCCTCACCGAGGGCGGCGTCGAGATCATGCTGCAGCGGGAGACGTACACCGAGCTGCCTGCGGTCAACGGCAAGCGGGCGTTCATGAGGGAACAGGGATGACGGCGATGCAAAGCTTAGAGCTCTTCATGATGTTCCTGTCGGTCATCGCCAACAGCTGGCCGATCGCGTTCATCGTGGTCGGTCTCTCGCTGATCGCGGCGATCCGCCGAACGATCAGGCAGGCACAGGCTCAGCAAGCAACAGTCCGTGCAGACAACGCGATTGCTGCTCGAGACGTGAGCAGATCGACCACAGTGAGGAGTTGAGTATGGAATCTGATCCTGTTGTCATCGCCAAGACGAGCGGCGAGAGCATCCTGCAGTTTTTCGCCTACGCGCATCTGCCCGACCATCTGAAGGTGATCTCGGAAAGGTTCGCAGACATGGCGATCGAGATGATCGGCAACCTGCCGCGGAATCCGGAGCGCACCGTGGCGCTGCGGAAGCTGCTCGAGGCCAAAGACGCCGCGGTCCGCGCGCGGCTGTTTCAGTGATCGAGCGCGTGACCCCTGCACTCGCAGTGCTCGCGGTCACGGCCGCGTTGGCGATCTCCGTGCCGCCGGCGCTGCATTACTGGCTTCATTGGGTTTGGTGGTGGGTCGACGGGAGTGTGTGCCGATGATGACAAACGGTGATATCACGAAGGCGATTTCGGACATCATTGGCCTGCTGGATGCCAAGGTTGATCCAACGACCGCGGCGGACAATCAGCAAAAAGTTGCGATGGCCGGCATCTCCCTGCTCGCCAACGCGCTGCAGAACCTCAACGACGTCGCGCGCTACTGCCGCGCCAACACGCCCGCGGGATCGATCTGATGACGACCGCGCATGAGATCAACGAAGCGCGTCGGGCTGCGGGTTTGCCGCAGCTGACCGGACCGATCGACTTCAGGCGATCTCGACGCGTCACCGGACCTTACGACTATACGTTCCCGCATGCCGGCGGTTGGATCAGGTCATACAACATGCGGCGCAAGCCGAAGCAATTACCGCGAAGGTTGAAGACCCGTGGTTAACCCGATCCGCACCGAGAACGGCATCGCCAAGGTCGCTGATCTCACGGCCGACCCAAAGAACGCGCGTCGACACAGCGAGGCGCAAATCGCCGAGATCGTGCAATCGATCGAGCGGTTCGGTTACGTCGCGCCTGTGATCGTGCGGCCGAACGGACAGATCATCGGCGGCCATGCGACCGTCCAAGCGCTGCAGCGGCTCGAGCGCGTCGAGGTCGACATCCGCATCGTGCACGGGCTCACCGAGGCCGGATATCGCGCGCTCGGTCTCGCGCTGAACAAAATTCCGGAGAATTCGCGCTGGGATGACGCGGTGCTGCGGGATGTCCTTTCGGAGATCGATGCCGACGATGACATCGCCGGCCTCGGCTTCTCCTCAAGCGAGTTGACCAAGCTGCTGTCCGAGCCCGACGATCTCGAAGTCAAGGAGATCGACACCTCAGCCGTCGAAGACGAGTTTTGGATAAGCATCAGGGGCCCGCTTGCACAGCAAGCCGTCGCGCTCAAGGCGCTTCGTGAAGCCATGAAGCCGTTCACCGGCGTCACAGTCGAGCAGGGGACGATCGCAATCTGATGGTCAAGGTCAAGCCCTTCAGAACCGAGGCTGATCTCTGCGCCCGCTTCATCGCGGCGCTGCCTCAGGGCTGGACGGCTTATGCTGAATGCCGTGGATGGGACATCCTGTTGGTCCGTGTCGACGACGGCTTCCAGGTCGGCATCCAGGCCAAGCTGAGGCTCAACACCGATGTCGTGTCGCAGGCGATCGAGGAGTATGCGGGATACTCTGCTGATCGCGCCGGCCCTGATTGCCGCGCCGTCTTGGTGCCGTCGGATCAGCAAGGCGGCTTCACCCGCATCTGTCGCTACATCGGGCTGACGATCATCTATGTGCAGTCCGATGCGGAGATCGAGAAGACGCGGCACTACGGCCACAAGCCGAAGGTGTTCGAGCCTGGCCTGCCTGGCGGGAAGTACGGCACCGACGACAACGAATGGTACGAGTGGGCGCCGGCGAAACGCCACGACCTGCCGGACTATGTTCCGGACGTCGTCGCCGGATCACCGGCGCCGGTGCAGCTCACCGGCTGGAAGATCGCCGCGATCAAGATCGCGATCGTGATGGAGAAGCGCGGCTATCTTGTCCGCGCCGACTTCAAGCACATCAACATCGATCACCGTCGATGGTTGGCGTCGGGCAACGGCTGGCTTATCGTCGATGGCGGTGTCTATGTGGCATCGGCGGCCTTCCCAGACTTCAAGCTGCAGCATCCCCGTAACTATCTCGAGATCGCGGCCGACTATGAGCGGTGGAAGCCGGCCGATCCGATCGGATTGTTGCTGCCGAAACAGGAAACGCTGGCATGCTGACCAAGATCAACCACAAGCTCGACGAGATCATCGCAGTGCTGATGGATGGCAGGCCGAAGCAACATCACGGCCATCAGGTCGAACCCAACCAAGAGCACGCTGCGCAGATTGCGCAGGTGCTGAGGGACGTAAGCACCTTACGCGACGGGTGTCGGTCCGCCGACATTCGAATCCTGCAACTGCTCTCGGATGCGAGAGACAAACTCGAAAGGTTGGAATGCATGTCACAAGCTCTCCTCGACGCAGTCGCCGGCATCGGCGGCAACGTCACGGCACTCACAACGATCATGGTCGACCACGACACCGCGACACAGGCGACGCTGGCAAAGCTGGCCGCTCTGATCGCTGCGGGCGGCACCGCTGTCGACCCCGACATCGCTACCACGATCGCGGATCTACAGGCGATGTCGGCATCCGTCGCA
>WNGR01003921.1_pt1 | contig 17725 bp, 15 predicted proteins | sample 5407581 | NCBI WGS metagenome assembly WNGR01 (sample SAMN13153383, study PRJNA577476) | soil metagenome | isolation source: 80 cm soil or saprolite under Garry oak tree replicate 2 | place: USA:California | collected 2016-06-15 | reverse complement strand
TGGCCGAGTAAGGGACCAAGGGAGGGCTCATGGCGGCCAACATGGCGGACCTGCTGCAGATCCTCGTGGAGCGCGGAGGATCCGACCTTCACCTCACGACCGGTACGCACCCGCAGATCCGGGTCGCCGGCAAGCTCACGTCGCTGACGCAGTTCGAAGTGCTTGCGCCTCAGGACACACAACGGCTCGCCTACAGCGTGCTCAACGAGGGTCAGAAGCAGAAGTTCGAGGAGGAGAGCGAGCTCGACCTCTCCTTCGGGATTCAGGGGCTCGCGCGCTTCCGCTGCAACGTGTACCGCCAGCGCGGCGCGGTCGGGACGGCCATCCGCGTCATTCCGTACAAGATCCGGTCCTTCGACGAGCTCGGCCTGCCGAAAGTCGTGCAGGAGCTCGCCGACCGTCCCAAGGGCCTGGTGCTCGTCACGGGACCGACTGGATCAGGTAAATCGACGACGCTCGCGGCCATGGTCGACAAGATCAACAACGAGCGCGCCGAGCACATCATGACCATCGAGGACCCCATCGAGTTCGTGCACCCTCACAAGAAGTGCCTGGTCAACCAGCGCGAGGTCTTCGCCGACACGCAGTCGTTCAAGAACGCCTTGAAGGCCATCCTTCGCCAGGATCCGGACGTCGTGCTGGTGGGCGAGATGCGCGACCTGGAGACGATCGCGGCGGCCATCACGATCGCCGAGACCGGCCACCTGACCTTCGGGACCCTGCACACCAACTCCTGCGCCCAGACCATCAACCGAATCATCGACGTCTTCCCGACGGGCCAGCAGTCCCAGGTCCGCGCCCAGCTCTCACTCGTGCTGGAGGGCGTGCTGTCGCAGACGCTGGTGCCGAAGATCGGCGGGGGCCGCGCGATGTCCATGGAGATCATGGTGGCGACGCCTGCCATCCGCAACCTGATCCGCGAGGAAAAAATTCACCAGATCTACTCCTCGATCCAGTCAGGATTGAAGTACGGCATGCAGACGATGAACCAATCGCTGGCCGATCTCATCCGGCGACGGCTCATCACGCGCGAGGATGGGATGAACCGCTCGACCATTCCGGAAGAGCTGGCCCAATTGCTGACGCACGAGAGCGGGGGAGCCGGCGCGGCGCCCGCACCAGCGGCGGCGGGCAGCGGCTCGCCGTTCGCGCGGCGCTAGGAGGACACGATGACGGTCTATGCCTATCGGGGACGGACCGGCGCCGGTGCGGTGGCCGGTGAGCTGGAGGCCACCGATCGCATGGCGGCCGTGGCCCAGCTCAGGTCGAGAGGTGTCGTCGCCACCGCCGTGCAGGAGAAGAAGGCCAAAACGGGTGGATTCACCTTCTCCTTCGCCAAGACGTTCGGGGGCCGGGTCAGCGACAAGGACATGGCCATCTACACCCGGCAGTTCTCGACGATGGTCGACGCCGGTTTGCCGATCGCGCAGTGTCTCACCATCCTGGGCGAGCAGAGCGAATCGAAAACGCTGCGTGAGGTGACGACGAACATCGCGCACGACGTCGAAGGTGGCGCGACCCTGGCCGACTCCTTCCGGAAGTTCCCCAAGACCTTCGACGATCTCTACATCGAAAAGGCCGCCGCCCTGAAGCGCAAGGTCAAGAGCGCGATGGTCTACCCGGCGACCATCATCAGCGTGGCCGTCCTCGTCATCATCTTCATGATGACGTTCGTCATCCCGACGTTCGCCTCCATGTTCCGGAACATGGGCGCCGAGCTGCCGCTGCCTACCAAGATCGTGCTGATGATCTCCGACTTCACGCGCCAGTACGTGTTGTTCATCCTCGCGGCGATGGCCGGGTTCGTCTTCGCCTTCAGGAAGTACTACTCGACCGACCAGGGCAGCCAGGTGATCGACGCGCTTTTGTTGAAGGTGCCGATCGTCGGCATGCTCATCCGAAAGGTCGCGGTGGCCCGCTTCACCCGCACCCTCGGCACGCTGATCTCGTCCGGTGTCCCGATCCTGGAGGGCTTGCGCATCACCGCCCGCTCGGCCGGCAACCGGCTCGTCGAGAAGGCGGTCATGTCGGCGCGCGCGGCCGTGACGGCGGGCCGCACGCTGGCCGAGCCCCTGCGCGCCTCGCCGGTGTTCCCGCCCATGGTCGTGCACATGATCAGCGTCGGTGAGAACACGGGCGCGCTCGACCAGATGCTGGGAAAGATTGCCGACTTCTACGACGACGAAGTGGACGCCGCCGTCAGCGCGCTGACGTCACTCCTGGAACCGCTCATGATCGTGTTCCTCGGCGTGATCGTCGGCGGCCTGGTCGTGGCCATGTACTTGCCGATCTTCCGCATGGTGACGTTGATCAAGTAGGCGCTTTGCTGACCGAGTCGCGAGACGACGGCCCGTGACGGCGTTCGACGTCAATCGCCTGCTCCGCCTTTTTGCCTGGGCACGCCTCGGCATCGCGGAGGTGCTGCTGATCATGGCGCCGCTCCTGCCCAGCGACCTCGTGCCGGGCACGAGCATCGGCATCCTGGCCTTGCCGCTGTTCGTCGTCGTGGTGACGTCGGGCGGCCTGTTGCTGCTGCCACCTCTGACCCAGCCCCGGAGGGTCGCGTGGCGGTTGTGTCTCCGCGACGTGGTCCTGGTGACGGCGGTCGTGGCCGCCACCGGCGGTCCACGGTCGATCTACGCCTTCCTCTATGTGCTCTCGGTCACCGCCGCCTGCGTGCTGCTGCCTCGCGCGGGCGCCTTGGCCATGGCGGCAGCCGGGAGCCTTCTCTACACGGCCCTCGTGTTCATCCGCACGATCTTTCCGGTGACGGCGTTCTTCGAACCCCCCCATGAGACGACCGCGCTCGAAGTCCTCACCATCTTCCTGAACGCCGGCACATTCCTGGTGGTCGCCATCGTCGCCGGCGGACTCGCCGAGCAGTACCGGACGACGCGCCAGGAACTGGAGCGTCAGCGCCACGACCTTCGCGACCTTCAGGCGTTCAAGGCCGTGATCCTGAACTCCGTGGGCACCGGCCTCATCGGCCTCGATCGCGAGCACCACGTGACGGCGCTGAATCCCGCGGCGGAGGAGATCACCGGGCGGTCGGCGACCGATGTCATCGGGCAGCCGTGGGCCGAGCTCTTCGGCGCGGCCGTGCCCATCGCGGCGATCGAGCACGCCATCGCCGAGCATCCTCGAACTCCGGCACGGCACGAGACAAGCCTGACCCGACAGGACGGCGGTGTCGTGCCCGTCCGGTTCACGTTCTCCACGCTGCGCTCCGGCGACGGTCACCGTCTCGGCATGATCGCCATCTGCGAGGACCTCTCCGAGATCCGCGAGATGGAGGCCCGGATGCGGCAGGCCGATCGCCTGGCCACCGTTGGACGGATGGCCGCCAACATCGCCCACGAGATCCGCAACCCGCTTGCCTCGATGACCGGCGCCATCGAGGCGCTGGCTGGCCCCGTGCCCGGGAGAGACGAGCGTGAGCGTTTGACACAGATCGTGTCGCGCGAGTCGGAACGGCTCAATCGCATCATCAGCAACTTCCTCGAGTACGCCCGACCGGCGCCGTTGACGCTCGAGACCGTGAACGTGGCGGAGATCCTGGACGAAGTGCTCGTGCTCCTCGAGCACCGCGAGCTCCCGCCCAGCCTCAAGATCGTCCGTGAGTTTCCGACGGTCGTGACCGCGCGCGTGGACTCGCAGCAACTCCGGCAAGCGGTGTGGAATCTCTGCCTGAACGCCGTAGAAGCCATGCCCGATGGCGGTGAGCTACGCGTGAGCGCGGGGCTCGAAGATCATCGGCTCTATCTGGTGATCCGCGACACCGGCGACGGCATCCCCAGCGCCGATCAACCCCACGTCTTCGAGCCCTTCTTCTCGACGAAGCCGGGGGGCAGCGGGCTCGGGCTCGCCCTCGTGCACCGGATCGTACGCGATCACGGGGGGGACGTGAGCCTGCGGGGCGGCGCCAGTGGCGGCACCAGCGCCGTGCTGATCCTGCCGGCGGCGGCCGCCACGGCGGTGACGCGATGACCGCCGCTCGCGTCCTCGTCGTCGACGACGAGCGCAGCATGCGTGATCTCCTGAGCATCACGCTCCGACAGGCCGGCTACGACGTGACGCTCGCCGACGGTGGCGAGAACGCCATCGACGCGCTGAAGAGCGACAGCTTCGACCTGGTGGTCACCGACCTGCGCATGCGCAAGCTCGACGGCCTTGCCGTGCTGCGCGGCGCCAAGGAGATCTCGCCGAGCACGGTGGTGGTGGTCGTCACCGCCTTCGCCTCCACCGAGACCGCGGTCGAGGCCATGAAGCTCGGCGCCTACGATTACATCACCAAGCCCTTCAAGCTCGACGAGATGCGCCTGACCATCGAAAAGGCGCTCGAGCGCAAGCGACTCCAGGACGAGAACATCGCGCTCAAGCGCGAGCTCTCCAAAGAGCGCGGGTTCGAGAACTTCGTGGGGCACAGCCGGCGGATGCTCGAGGTGTTCGACACCATTCGCAAGGCGGCGAACGGAACCTCGACGGTGATGGTCACCGGGGAAAGCGGGACGGGAAAGGAGCTCGTCGCCCTGGCTATCCATCACGAGGGCGGCCGGCGGCACGGCCCCTTCGTGTCCGTGAACTGCGGCGCGATCCCGGAAGGACTCATGGAGTCGGAGTTGTTCGGCCACCTCAAGGGCGCCTTCACCGGCGCGGTGGCCAACACCCAGGGATTGTTCGCGTCGGCCGAAGGCGGCACGCTGTTCCTCGACGAGATCACGGAGATCCCGACGACCATCCAGGTAAAGCTCCTGCGGACTATCCAGGAGCGCGAGGTTCGTCGCGTGGGCGACACCCGGGACGTCAAGATCAACGTGCGACTCATCGCCGCGTCCAACCGTGACCTCGGCAAGGCGCTGGCCGACGGGTTGCTCCGCGAGGACCTCTTTTATCGACTCAACGTCATCCCGGTCCACCTGCCGCCCCTTCGGGATCGGCGCGAGGACATTCCCCTCCTCGTCGCTCACTTCATCCAGAAGCTCGCGGGCCAGCTCGGCAAGCGCGTGACGGCGGTGGCGCCCGATGCGCTCGTCGTGCTCGAGCGCTATCACTGGCCCGGCAACATTCGCGAGCTCGAAAACGTCATCGAGCGGGCGATCGTGCTGGGAAGCGGTGAGATCCTCGGCGTCGACGCCCTGCCATCTTCGCTGGCGGCGCCGCGCAGCGTGCAGGAAGTCGCGATCGACCTGCCATCGGCAGGCCTGAATCTCGACGACGTCCTCGATCGGATGGAGCAGCGCTACATCGAGATGGCCCTCGAGCGCACGGGGGGTGTTCAGACCCGCGCCGCCGAGTTGCTGGGCCTCAGCTTCAGGCAATTCCGCTACAAGCTCCAGAAGCATTCCCATCGCACGAATCCACGGCCGACGGCAGCACCACGGCCGGACTGACGGTTTTCGTCAACTCACTGACCGCGGCGGTCACGATGCCCAGGTCGTGAGAGGCCTGCTCGATCCGCTAAGCCTCTGAAATGCCTGCCGGGCTCGCTCCCCGCCGGGTGTGGCACCCCGCGTGCACCTCGTGACCGACCGACAGTCGAAGCCATTTCTCAAGGGGGCAGCGATGATTACGTTTTGGAACAAGAAGCGCTGCAGGATGGGCGGTCAGCGCGGCTTCACGCTCATCGAATTGATGATCGTCGTCGCGATCATCGGCATCCTGGCCGCCATCGCCGTTCCGCTCTACGCCAATATGCAGGCGCGGGCGCGTATCGCGAAGGCTCAGGCGGACATCCGCGGTATGGCCTCCGCCGTCTCGGCGTGGGGGGCGCACATGGGCGTCCTGCCGAGCGCACTCGGCCTGCTCACCGCGATTGCCACCAGCCCGCAGAACATCACGGCCGGGCCGTTCATGGCCGCGATCCCGACGCCGCCCAGTACGGCGTGGGGCTCGGTCTACTTCTACGCTGCCAACGCCAACGGCACCTTCACGATCTCGGCCGCGGGCGACGGCGCCACGGTCTCCGCTCCGTAACGGTCCTGCGCGGAGCGCGGTCGGGGCCGTGAACGCGGTACCCGACGCGCTCCGCGCATGATGGTTCCCCGAATGACTTCTCTCGAAAACGCACCCTCTCGCAGTGAGGCGCTGCCGCGGCCACTCGGCTTCATCGCCAGCCCGGCGACGCCCGGGCTGGCCGGGCGAGCTCTGTCGGTCGCGCTCGCCGCCCGCGTCCCGCTCCTGATCGCCCTGGTCACCTTCGTCGTCTTCTCTCCGGCGCTCTGGAATCACTTCGTGGACTGGGACGACCAGGTGAACTTCCTCACCAACAACGACTACCGTGGGCTCGGCTGGACGCACATCCGGTGGATGTTCACGAGCTTCCTGATGGGGCAGTGGATCCCGCTCACCTGGATGACGCTCGGCCTCGATTACACGCTGTGGGGCATGAGGCCGCTCGGGTACCACCTGACGAACCTGTTCCTGCATGCAGCGAACGCGGCGCTGTGCTTCCTGGTGGCGCGGCGGCTGCTCGCACGCGCCATGCCCAGCCTCTCGGGAGCCACGCTGACCTCGGGTGCCGCGGCGGCCGCGTTGTTCTTCGCGCTCCATCCCCTGCGCGCCGAATCGGTGGCGTGGGTGACCGAGCGCCGCGATCTGCTGTCCGGATTGTTCTTTCTGCTGACGGTCCTGACCTATCTGGCGGCGCGCGACGCCGCGCCCGAGCGCGCCCGCCGCTGGACCGCGCTGTCGATCCTCTGCTACGCGCTGGGCTGCCTGTCCAAGTCGATGGTGGTCACGCTGCCAGTGATCCTGCTGCTCCTCGACGTGTATCCGCTCCGGCGTCTGGAGTTGCGTCAGTGGCGCACCGCGGCCGCGCGTGCGCTCCTCGTCGAGAAGGCGCCCTACATCGGCCTCGCGGTCTTCACCGCCGTGATGGCGGTCTGGGCCCAGCATTCGAATCGCTACCTGACCTCTCTGGAGTCGCTCCCGGTCTTCGAGCGCGGCCCGCTCGCACTCTTCAGCCTGGCGTTCTACGCGAGCAAGACCGTGCTTCCGCTCGGGCTCTCTCCTCTGTACGAGTTGCCGGCGCGGATCCACCCGCTGGAGAGTCAATTCGCGCTCAGCGCCGCCGCCGTGGTCATGGTCACCGTGGGTGTCTGCGTCGTCGCACGGCGGTGGATGGCGCTGCCCGCGGTGTGGGCCGCCTACGTGGTCAGCGTGGCGCCGGTGAGCGGCATCCTGCACAACGGCCATCAGCTCGCCCACGATCGTTACAGTTACCTGAGCTGCCTGCCGCTGGCCCTGCTCTTCGGAGGCGCCATGGCGGCCGCGCTCGTCGCCGTCCGAACCGGCGTGATCCGACCGTCGCTGGCCCGCGTGGCCGTTGCCGTCGGCGTGGCCTGGCTCGTGGGACTGAGCTTGATGACGTGGCACCAGGTGAAGGTCTGGCGTGACAACGACACACTCTGGCGGTATGCGCTCGACGCCGATCCGGACTGCGCCATCTGCCACAGCAACCTCGGCGTCTCGCTCTACAACCGCCGCATCATCGACCTCGCCCTGGAGCGCTTCGAACGCTCCATCGCGCTACGTCCCGACCGCGTGCGGACCCACGGCAACCTCGGCCTCGCCCTGATGGCCGCCGGGCGCTCGGAGGAGGCCGTGTCGCACTTCGAGCTGCTCCTGGCGAAGTATCCAACGCACAACGAGACGCGGAACAACCTCGCGGTGTCGCTGCTCCAGCTCGGCCGATACGAGCCGGCGATCGTCCAGTTGCACGAGATCCTGCGCCAGGAGCCGGACCACGTCCTGGCCCACACCAATCTCGGCTCAGCATTCCTCGATCTCCATCGACCTGGAGATGCCGCGGTCGAGCTCGAGCGGGCCGCGGTCATCAAGCCGGACCTTCCGCAACCGCGCGTCGGTCTCATCAAGACCTATCTGGCGCTGGGTCGCATGGACGCAGCCCGGTCACAGCTCGAGATCCTGCGCGGGATCGACGCGGTCGCCGCGGTGCACATCAGCCCGCTGTTCATCACGGAATGGTAGGGTCGAGAGGCCATGCTCGTTCTCGTCGGCGTCTTCGGGCTCGCGATCGGCAGCTTCCTCAACGTCGTCATCGCGCGCCTGCCCGAACACCGTAGCCTCTGGCGGCCAGGCTCGGCGTGCCCGACGTGCGGCGCGGCCATCGCCTGGCACGACAACATCCCGGTCGTGTCCTATGTCGCGCTGCGTGGGCACTGCCGTGCCTGCAGTGCAGTGATCCCGTGGCGCTATCCCGTGGTCGAAGCCGCGACCGCCCTCCTCTTCGTCGCTGCATTCGAACGCTTCGGGGCGACGGCGAACTTCGTCGTGGCCGCGGTCCTTCTGGCCGCGCTGGTCGCGATCACGGCCATCGACGTCCGGCTTCAGATCATTCCGGACGCGATCACGTTGCCCGGCATCGTCGTCGGGTTCATTGCCAATCTGGCCACATCGCGTGTCTCCTGGGTCGATTCGGCGATGGGAATCGTCGTCGGGGGAGGGATCTTTTGGGCCATCCTGGAAGGCAGTCTCCTGCTCACGGGTCGAGAAGGAATGGGCGGTGGGGACGTCAAGCTCGGTGCCATGCTCGGCGCATTTCTTGGCTGGAAAGTCGCGCTCTTGTCGATCTTTTTGGCCGTGCTGCTCGGCGGCATTGTTGCGCTCGTGCTGCTCGGCTCCAGGACGACGGGACGCAAGGATCCCATCCCGTTTGGTCCCTTCCTTGCAGCTGGTGGAGCTGCCGGCCTCTTCTGCGGCGAAAGGCTCGTGACTTGGTACATGAGCGCATTCGCAGGTTAGGAGTACGAGGCGTCGGCCTCGCCGAGTTGATCGTCGTCGTGGCGATCCTCGGCCTGCTGGCCGCGATCGGCGTGCCTTACCTCGTCAGCTACTGGCAGGCGTCGACCTTGACGGCCGGGGCCCAGGAGCTCCAGACCATTCTGAACGGCGCACGACAGCTCGCGATCCGGAACAACACGTCGGTCTGCGTGAAGCGCAACACGACTGGCGTGCAATACATCAGCAACGGATGTGGCGGAACCGTCTGGACCGGCGCGGGCAGCGATAACGCCGGCTGGATTCCGCTCGTCAATGGCATCACGATCACCGCGGGCCCGGCGCCCGACGTCATCTTTACGTACCTCGGTGCCGCCGCCCCTGGTGGGACGTACACCGTCAAAGCTCCCAGCAACGCACAGACAGTGACGGTCACCGTGGCCGGCTCCGGGAGAGTGACGATCCCTTGACGCTCGACGCCCGCGGGCTGACGCTCGCCGAAGTCGTCGCCGCGGCCATGATCGTCGGGATTGGGCTCGCCGGTTTGATGATCGTGGTCCCGATCGGGAGCTTCGGGCTTGCCGAAGGCAATCAGCTCACGACCGCTACGTTCCTGGCCGAAGAGCGGCTCGAACACGTCAGGAACGCACTGTGGACGTCGAGCCCCGACAACGACTGTGTGGGCATCGGGCCGATGGCCGCGCCGACGGTGCCGGCCACCAAGAATTGCACGAACGGAGCTCTCACGCTGGCCGCGGGTGACGTCACCTTCGGTGACGAGCCCAGCGTGGCGGCGCCGTACACGAGCTACGCCCGGACCGTGCGCATCCAGGACTGCGCCTCGACACCGTGCACGGGCATCGCAACCGCCGGAATGCGGCAGGTCACGGTCACGATCAGCTACCGTCCCCTCACCGCCGCTGGCGTTGCGGCCAGCGACAAGTCCGTGACGCTCACGATGCTGGTGGCCCAGCGATGACGGACCGCCGGAAGGATCCGCTCGGCCTCGAACGGTCGTGATGATTTTCAAAGTCCGCAGTGTGGTGGGCACGCACGACGTGAACTGGAGCGCCGAGGCGTGCCTAAAACGTTGGTGCCCGTGAGGTGGACTCCTATACTGGTGAACGAGTGAAAATCGATGTTTAACATTCCATTTTTCCGGCGGACCTCGGACACGTTTGGCCTGGATATCGGTTCCAGCGCCGTGAAGGTCGTGCAACTTCACGGCTCCTCGTTGATCGGGCTCGGCGTGGCGTCACTGCCTCCCGATGCGATCGCGGAAGGCACGATCAAAGATCCCCCGAGCGTCGTCGAGGCCATCAAGGACGCCGTCGGCCGAGCGGCCGTCGGGTCCAAGGAAGCGGCCATCGGTGTGTCGGGGCGCGAGTTGATCATCAAGAAGGTCCAGATTCCTGAAGTGCCGGTCAAGGAGCTGCGAGACGCGGTGCAGCTCGAAGCCGAGCACCACATTCCGTTCGCGATCGACGAGGTCTTCCTCGACTATCACGTCGTGGGTCGCCACGACGGCGCCATGGATCTGATCCTGGTCGCCGTGAAGAAGTCCAAGGTCGTCGAGTACGTGGGCGTGGTCGAAGAGGCGGGTCTCAACGCCGTGGTCGTGGACGTCGACGGCTTCGCGCTCGGCAACCAGTTCGAGCTCAACCAGCAAAACGAGCGCGGCGAGGCGGTGGCGCTCATCGATATCGGCGCCTCCATCATGAAGACGAACGTGCTCCGGGGTGGAACGCCGATCTTCGCGCGCGACATTCCCTTCGGCGGCAACAACTACACGAACGCGATCGCCCAGCACCTGAAGATTCCGTTCGATCAGGCCGAGAGCGCCAAGCTCGGACGAGACGTCGGCGTGAGCTGGGAATCGCTGGTGCCGGCCCTCGAATCGGTGTCGCGCGAGCTGTCCCTCGAGGTCCAGCGCACGTTCGACTACTTCGCCTCCACGGCCGACTCCGAGCGCATCGGCAAGATCGTCCTGGCCGGCGGGTGTGCCCAGCTGCCCGGATTGACGGACTACCTCTCCTCGACGTGGGGCATCCCGGTCGAGCTGGCCCAGCCGTTTGCTCGGATCGATGTCGGCGGCGGCCACTCGGAGGTCGTCGGGGCGGCCGGGCCGTCGCTCGCGGTCGCGGTGGGCCTGGCCCTCCGCCAGCCTGGAGACAAGAACGAATGATCAGGGTCAACCTGTCGCCGGCGGGACGAGCGCGGCCAGCCTTTCAGTTCAAGCTGCCGAGCTTCAATGTCGGCCTCCTCTTCCTCGTCGTGTATCTCGCCGCGCTGGGCGGGGTCGCCACGTACTGGTGGCAACTGGAGAGCGACGAGAGCCGGCTCACCCGCGAGATCGACGTCATGAACCGCGAGTTGACCACGCTGCGCGTCGTGACCGGTCAGGGCCCGCAGATCAAGGCCCAGGCAGCCGAACTTCGACAGCGCGTCCAGGTCATCGCCGAGCTGACGAAGACCCAGGGCCGGCCGCTGCGGTTCCTGGACGCCTTCGCCGACAACATTCCGAAGGACCTCTGGATCACGGGCATCGAGGAAAAAGGCGCTGTCCTCCTCTTCAGGGGCACGGCGTTCTCCACGACCGCGGTGTCGGACTTCATGCAGAACCTCCGGGCATCCGGACGGTTCAAGGAAGTGGACATCGTCGTGGCACGCCAGGAGATCATCAAGACACCGCGCTTCGTGACCTTCGAGGTCACGTGCCGGTTCGAGAGCTGATATGGCCCTCCCCGCGTTCTTCGACCCGATCGTCAACGCGCCGCGCTGGCAGAAGTTCGCCCTCGGCATCTTCGGACTGGTCATCCTCGGGGCCGGTAGCTACTTCTTGGTGCTCTCGCCGCTCGAGATCAAGGTCAACGCGCTCCGGGCGCAGCGGTCCACCGTTCACCGCGAGCTCCTGGAAGCCCGGGCGGCCGCGGCCGACCTCGCCCGCGTCCGGCTCGAGATCGCCGCACTGCAGGCCCGACTCGACACGATGAAGGAACGCCTGCCCGGCGAGAAGGACCTCCCACCGTTGTTCCGGACTGTCACCGATGCCGCCTACCAGTCCGGGCTGCAGGTGTCGCTGTTCCAGCCGAAGGAAGGACGCATCCACGATTACTACGTCGAGATTCCCATCACCCTGGCGGCCGAGGGCGGGTACCACCAGCTCGGTGAGTTCTTCGAGCGAGTCGCCGGTTTCCCCCGCGTGGTCACGGTGCAGGAGATGAAGATGGCGGGGATCTCCAAGAGCCGGACTCCGCTGAAGGCCGACCTCGTGCTCGCGACGTACCAGTACCGACCCGTGGGCTCGCCGCCGGCGCCGAAGCCCGGACAGCCTGGAGCCCAGAAGTGAAGGCCGTCCCGGCGCTCGTCGTGGTCGGGCTCGCGACGAGCCTGACCGCGTGCAGCGGCGGCAGTGCGTCGCAGGCACCATCGGCCTCGGCGCCGACCGCACCGATGCCCGCCGCACCAACGGCGTCTCAGCCGGTGGCGAGCGCGACGGCGTCGGAGCCTCAGGCGCCCCCGCCGGTGAAGTACCAGGCCAAGGGCCGGCGTGATCCCTTCGAGAACCTGGAAGTGCGCGAGGGCGCGAGCGGTCCCACCCTCGCCTCCGCCAAGCTCACCGGCATCGTGCAGGGCTCTCGGGGCCCCCTCGCGCTCGTGGAGACCTCGGATGGCCTCGGTTACATCCTGAAGCCCGGCGATACGCTCGGGGACGGTCGGCTGCTCGAGATCGGTTCGGACTCGATCGTGTTTCGCATCGCCGTTCGCACGGGCTCCACTACGGACCGCGTGGTCCTCAAACTTCCGGGTGACTGAATGATCACACAGCGACGCAGTGGGCAGTGGGTGACGGCAGGGTTACTCGCGCTCCTGATCGCGCTTCCGGCGCGGACCCCGGCCGAGGAGCCGAAGCTGGCCTCGGCGACTGAGCTCAAAGAGGTCGCCGTCGAACATCAGCCCGACGCGACGATCGTGCACATCACGACGTCCGGCGCCGCCAAGTATCACGCCGAGTTCATGGATTCTCCGAGCCGGCTCGTCGTCGATCTCGAAGACACCGTGTATGCGTGGCGCAAGGCGCCCCTGCCCGTCACCGAGGCGCCGGTGAAACAGATCCGCGGCGCGCAGTACCGGAAGGGGATCGCCCGCCTCGTCATCGAGTTCACCCGCAAGGTCGGGTACGCGATCCGTGAGGACGAGGACGGTCTGACGATCGTGGTCCCGCGGGTGGTCGCCGACGCCTCCACGGCTCCCAAGCCGCTTCCCTTGAAGAGTCCCGTGGTGGCCGAAGCGCCGGCCGAGCCCAAGAACGCGCCGTCGGCTGCGCCAGCGGAGATCAAGCCGATGCCGGTGCTCCCGGCGCCGGTGAAGCCCGCGCCGATCCCGAGGCCTGCCGCGAGGGTGGTGGCCCAGGCGCCAGCTCAGGCGCAGGCCCCGGCTCCGGCGCCCACGCCGGGCGTTCCGCCGCCGGCGGCCACGGGCGGCCCGCATCTCATCTCGCTCGACTTCAAGGACGCCGACGTCATCAACCTGCTCCGCATCCTTGCCGCCGAGAGCGGCCGCAACATCGTCATCGGCGACGACGTGAAGGGCAAGATGTCGATCGCGCTCCGCAACGTGCCCTGGGAGCTCGCGCTCGATACCATTCTGAGCGCGCGGGGTCTCGAGAAGGTCGAGCGCGAAAGCGTGATGCGCATCGTCTCCACCGAGCAGCTGACCAAGGAGCGCGAGGCGCGGGCCCGCGTAGAAGAGGCGAAGCTGAAGGGCGAGGCGGAAGTGCGGGCGAAGCTGGCCGAGGCCCAGGTCAAAGAGGCCGAAGCGGTCCAGCGCAAGCTCGCCGCGGAGGCCGCCCAGCGGGAGCAGGAGGCGAAGGGTCCCCTGCGCGAGGAAACGATCCGCATGCAGTACGCGGACCCCGAGGAAGTCGCCAAGACGCTGCAGGGCATCCTGGGCATCCCCGCCGAAGGCGCCAAGGTTGCCGGCCCCGGATTCCTCGGTCTTCCGCCCAACCCTGACATGGGCATCGGCTACCAGGGCGCGCCTCCAGCCGGGACCCAGGTGCCGATCACGCCCGTGTCGGTCTCCCAGGACGTGTTGAACAAGGGCTTGACCATCCGCGCTCACAAGCCGACGAACACCCTGTTCCTCCGCCTGTACGAGGCCGACCTCGAGCGCGTGAAGAAGCTCATCCGCGAGGCGCTCGATATTCCGCTGCCACAGGTCAAGATCGAAGCGCGCATGGAGATCCTCGATCGCAGCGCGCTCGAGCAGATCGGTATCCAGTGGGGCGGCCTGTGGGCCGGGGTTTCGGGAACCACGACGCTGGTGGGCCAGGGACTTCAGACGACGACCGTCGGCGGGCAGTCGGTGCCGTTCCAGCCCGGCTTCGTTCAGGGCACCAGCACCGTGATCGGCCTCGTCCCCGCCAACGGAGGCGCCGGCTTTGGGCCAGGCGTGTTAGCGGCCCCCGGCGTCGTGCCGCCCGCGATTCCGCCGGCCACCGGCGGCTTCCCGATCCGCTTCCAGACCGGCCTGCCGAGCGGTGCGAACCTCGTGAACTTGCCGATCAGCGCGTTGCCGAACGCCGGCCCGCTGCCGGCGGCCGGCCTCGCCTTCGGCATCGTGGGGCGCACGTTCAACATCAACCTCGCGCTGCAGGCGCTCGCTCAGCAGGGCAAGACCCGGACACTGGCCCGGCCCGAGATCGTCACCGTGGAGAACAACAAGGCGACGATGTCGCTCGGTGAAGAAATCCCCTACGCGACGATCAGCTCGGCCGGTACCCAGATCCAGTTCAAGGAAGCCTTGCTGAAGCTCGAGGTCACACCCACGGTCATCCGTGAAGACGACGTGATTCGCATCAAGCTCATCGTCGTCGTCGAGAACAACTCACGCGGTGACGTGGTCAACCTCGGCAACGCCGGCTCCCCACCCGCGATCAACCGCCGCAAGGCGGAGACCCAGGTCCTGATTCGCGAGGGTGATCGCCTGATCATCGGCGGCGTGACGACCAGCGTGAACCAGAACACCGTGCGCAAGATCCCGCTGTTCGGCGACATCCCGATCCTGGGTCACCTGTTCAAGCAGAACGAGAATTTCGAGCAGGGCCGGGAGCTGGTCGTCTTCCTGACGCCATCCGTATTGAAGTCGACCACGACCGCGGCGATGTCGGGTGCGGCGACCCCCGCGCCCGCTCCCGCACCTCGGTAAGCTGCTGGCCGGTCCCGCCCTGGGGGCCGGCACCAGCCGCGCGTCGCATGGTACTCTCAACGGCACGCGACGAGGGCTTCTTCGATGGCTGAGATCTTCCGTTTCCTGACCGCCGGCGAGTCCCATGGCGAAGCACTGACCGCCGTCATCGACGGCGTTCCCGCGGGGCTCCCCTTGACCGAAGCTGATATCGACGTCGATCTGGCGCGCCGCCAGCGCGGCTACGGCCGTGGTGGACGGATGAAGATCGAGCGCGACCGCGTTCACATCGTGTCCGGCCTCCGCTGGGGCCAGACACTGGGCAGCCCGCTCACGCTACAGATCGCGAATCGAGACTGGGAGAACTGGAAAGCCACGATGTCGGTCGGACCTCCCGAGGCGGGCGCCGCGCACAAGGAAGTGACGCGCCCGCGCCCCGGGCACGCAGACCTCGCGGGCGCGATGAAGTACGGCCACCGCGACATCCGCAACGTGCTCGAGCGCTCCAGCGCTCGCGAGACGACCGCGCGGGTCGCGGTGGCGGGCGTGGCCAAGCGCCTGCTGGCGGAATTCGGGATCACGATCCTCAGTCACGTCACCGAGATCGGCGGCGTCCGAACGTCCCTCGACTTCGAGATGCCGTGGGACGAGGTCAAGCAGTGCGCGGAGGCCTCGGAGGTCCGCTGCGCTCATGCGGAGACCGAGGCGGCCATCATCGCGGCCATCGACGACGCGAAGACCAAGGGCGACACGCTGGGTGGCGTCTTCGAGGTCGTCGCCCTCGGCTGTCCGGTCGGGCTCGGCTCCTACGTGCAGTGGGATCGGCGTCTCGACGGCCGCCTCGCCCAGGCCTTCTCCGCCATTCAGGCCATCAAGGGCGTCGAGCTGGGCCTCGGCTTCGAGGCAGCGCGGCGCCCTGGCTCCGCCGTCCACGACGAGATCCTCTTCGACGCCGACAGTGGCTTTCGGCGCTCGAGCAACAACGCCGGAGGCCTCGAGGGCGGGGTGACCAACGGCCAGCCCGTGATCGTGCGTGCCGCCATGAAGCCGCTCTCGACGCTGCGGACGCCCCTCAAATCGGTCGATCTCGCGACCAAGGAAGCCGTCGAGGCCGTCGTCGAGCGCAGTGACGTCTGCGCGGTGCCGGCGGCCGGCATCGTGGGCGAGGCGATGATGGCGATCGTCCTGGCCAACGCGTTCCTCGAGAAATTCGGTGGCGACAGCATCGACGAGATCCGCCGCAACCACACCGCCTACCTCGAAAGCCTGAAGCGATGGTAGTGCGAGGTGAGCCGCGCCCGGGCGGCGAGCCGAGCGGTGAAATCGGCTCGATAATCGTGCGAGGTGAGCCGCGCCCGGGCGGTGAGCCGAGCGGTGAAATGCTCGGATCAATGACCCGATGAACATCGACGTCCAGCTGGGCTCCCGATCCTACGCGATCGTCGTCGAGCGCGGTGCGCTCGCCAGCGTGGGCGCCCGGTTGAAATCGCTGGGCGTCGGCTCGCGAGCGGCGCTCGTGAGCGCGGCCGGCATCCTCAGCGCCCACGGCAAGACCGTCACCGAAAGCCTCGAGAAGGCCGGGTTCACGGTCACGACCCTGGAGGTTCCCGACGGCGAGGCGGCCAAGACGCTCGGCGTGGCCGAGCGGTGCTGGAATGCGCTGCTCGAGGCCGGCCTCGACCGCACGTCGACGGTGCTGGCGCTCGGCGGGGGCGCCGTCGGTGACGTGGCCGGCTTCGTCGCCGCCACGTACATGCGTGGCGTCAACTTCGTCCAGCTCCCCACCACCGTGCTGGCTCAAGTCGACGCCTCCATCGGCGGCAAGACGGCGATCGATCATCCGCGCGCCAAGAACCTGATCGGCGCGTTCCACCAGCCACGGCTGGTGCTGAGTGACCCCGCCACGCTGTTGACGCTGCCCCCGCGCGAGTTCAGGTCGGGGCTGGCGGAGATCGTCAAGCACGGCATCGTGCTCGACGCGGCCTACTTCGACGACGTGGCGGCCAGCGCCCGGGCGCTCCTGGACCGCGATCCGGCGACGCTCGAGCGAATCATCGGGGGCTCGTGCCGGCTCAAGGCCAGGGTCATCGAGCGGGACGAGCAGGAGGCCGACCTGCGCGCCGTGCTCAACTACGGACACACGATCGGTCACGCGCTGGAGGCGGCCAGCGGTTACGAGCGCTGGACGCACGGTGAGGCTGTCTCGCTCGGCATGGTCGCCGAGGCCCGCCTGGCTCGGCAGCTTCGCCTCGCCGATGCGTCGACCGTCGAGCGTCAGGAGCGGCTGCTCACGGCGGTCGGTCTGCCCACCCGCGCCGAAGGCATCGACGTCGACGGCGTGCTGACCGCGATGCGACGGGACAAGAAGTCGCGCGATGGGCGCGTGCCGTTCGTGCTGGCGCCCACGATCGGCGCCTTCAAGGTCGTCTACGACGTTCCGCCGGCCGACGTTCGGGCGGCGCTGGCCTCACTCGCAGGGTAGCGCGTTGACAAGCGAAACGAGCGCCCCGTATAACGGTTCTGCGATGACGGTGGACGATCCCGCGATCACCGGCGCCATCCGTCGGCACGAAGAGCGGCTCCAGCGGGATCCGGAGTCGCTCGCCTTCGCCCAGCTCGCCGATCTCTACCGGAAGTCGGGCCGTGCCCGTGACGCCATCGCGCTCTGCCGGCGCGGCCTCGACCGCTATCCCCACTACACGACGGCCCGACTGATCCTGGCCAAGACGCTGCTCGGTGAGGGCGACCACGACGCCGCGCTCGCCGAGCTCACCTCCATCCTCGGGGAGAGCCCGAA
>WNGR01007327.1_pt1 | contig 17727 bp, 14 predicted proteins | sample 5407581 | NCBI WGS metagenome assembly WNGR01 (sample SAMN13153383, study PRJNA577476) | soil metagenome | isolation source: 80 cm soil or saprolite under Garry oak tree replicate 2 | place: USA:California | collected 2016-06-15 | reverse complement strand
CGGACCGCACCCGCTGCGTGGAAACGGTGGCGGGCCTGGCGAGCGATCTCGGCGTGCCGGTGGTGATCGAGCCGCTGCTGACCGAGGAGGCCTACCGGTGCGACCCGGTCGCGGCCACTCACCGGCTGGAGATCATCGCGCGCGGTCCCGGCGTGCCGGCGATCTGTAGCCAGGGCGGCGCGATTCCCGGCATGATTCGCCGCTTGGCCGAGAAGTCCGGCCTACGACTGGGGAACGTGCCGTGCAAGAAGGGCAGCATCTGGGTGCTGTCGTTCCATCCGGCCAAGCCGCGTCACCTGCTCGCGGCCGACTACATTTCCACCGCGTTGCCACCGCCACCGCCGCCGTCATGAGGGCGCGAGTGCCGCCATCATCTCGGTGACCGCCCTCAGCGCGGTGTCCGGTGGCACGTCCGGCCCGGCGATGGTCGGGTCGAAGTTGGGGTCGTAGAACAGCTCCGTGACGCCCTGCTCGGCCAGCCAGGCGGTGCCTTGTCGGATCCGCGGGTAGGAACCGCTCAGCGGCGAATCCGGCCCGTGTGCGGGGCCGCCCAGGGCGACCCGGCAGACGAACCGGAGCGAGTCGGGGTCCCGCCCGGCATCCGTGGCGGCCCGCCGCACCGTCTCGATGGCCGGGCGCAGCAGGTGCGGTGCGTGGCCGCTGGCGCTGACCCAGCCGTCGGCGAGCCTGCCCGCGCGCCGCAACGCGGCCTCGCTCGCACCGCCCAACAGGATCGGCGGACGCGGGCGCTGCACCGGCGTCGGCGTCATGAACACTTCGGGCAACTGGTAGAACTCGCCGTCGAACGGCCCGGCACGACCGGTCCACAACGCGGTGAGCACGGCGAGAAACTCCTGCGCCCTGGCACCACGGCGCGCTGTCGACACACCGGACGCGGCGAACTCGGCCGGCATCCAGCCAAGGCCAAGCCCCAGATCCAGGCGGCCGTGCGAGATCCGGTCCAACGTCGCGGTCTGCTTGGCCAGCAGCGCGGGCGAGACGAACGGCAGGTTCAGCACGGCCACCCCGAGCCGCACGGTGCTGGTGTGGCCGGCCAGGTAGGCCATGGTGAGCAACGGGTCGGGCACGTTGCGGTACGCGGTGTCGTTCGGGTCGGCCGGATTCAGGATGCGCTGCAACGTCCACAGCGACCGGTAACCCAGCTGTTCGGCCAGCCGGGCGACCTGGAGCTGGTTCTCCACCGTCGCCCACGACCCGGCGACGGGCACCGCGAAACCGATATCCACGACAACTCCCGATGCTGGCAGGACACACGATCGCGGCCCGGTGCGCAGTGCACCGGGCCGCTGTCGTGCTTTTACCGACTCACTTACTTCTTGCGAGTGGTCTTCTTCGCTGCCGGAGCCTTGGCCGTGGTGGCCTTGGGCGCCGCGGTGGTCTTGGCCGCCGTGGTCGCCTTCTTCGGAGCCGCTGCCGGCTTCTTGGCCGCCGTCGTCTTGGCGGCGGTCTTCGGCGCCGCCTTCGTGGCGGTGGCCGCCTTCGGTGCTGCGGCGGTCCTGGTCGTCCTGGTGGCGGCCGGCTTCGCGGCCGTCGAGCGGGCGGCCGTGGGACGGGCCGTGGTGGCCGCGGCCGCACGCGTGCGCGTCGCGGTCGTGGTGCCGGCCTTCGCCGCGGTGGCGGCCTTCGCGGCGGTCACACGGGGCAGCTTCTTGGCCCCGCTGATGACCTCCTTGAAGTTCGTGCCGGCGCGGAACGCGGGCACGTTGGTCTTCTTGACCTTCACCGTCTCACCGGTGCGCGGGTTCCGCGCCGTACGGGCGGCCCGCGCGCGCTTCTCGAACACGCCGAAACCGGTGATGTTGACCTTCTCGCCGCCGTTGACGGTGCGAACGATCACATCGACGAGACCGTCAACCGCGGTGGACGCGGTCTTCCTGTCGCCAAGGCGTTCCGAAAGCGCCTCAATGAGCTGGGCCTTGTTCACTGTTAGTCCCTCCAGAGACCACACTGACAACTACGGCCCCCTTCGGGCCGACTGCACGCCAAGATAAGCCCATAGCAAGCCAAATGCCATGCGCCACGCCCGATTTTTTGTTGTCGGGGGCAGAATCCCCTCCACCGAGGGACGATTCCGGCGGTTTCGGTGGTGCCAAACGGGCCCCGAAGGCGGTGCGGGATTCCCTGCGCCAGGCACGGGAATCCCGTCCCGTCACCCGGTAGTGGCGAGTGGTACGGCCGGCTTCCAGGCTGGCCGCCGTGTCTCGAAGGCATCGATGTCCGCCGCGTTTCGCAAGGTCAGGCCGATGTCGTCCACTCCTTCGAGCAGCCGCCAACGCGTGTAATCGTCGATCGAGAAGGGACAGACGAAGTCCTTGGCACGTACCGTCTTGTCGGTGAGATCGACCGTCACCTCGGTGCCCGGCTCGTTCTCCAGCAGCTTCCACAGCAACTCGATGTCGGACTGGTCACACTGGGCGGCGACGAGGCCGCCTTTGCCCGAGTTGCCGCGGAAGATGTCGCCGAACCGGGCCGAGATCACCACCCGGAACCCGTAGTCCATCAGCGCCCAGACGGCGTGCTCGCGGGACGAGCCGGTGCCGAAGTCCGGCCCCGCGACCAGCACGCTGCCACCGGCGAACGGGGCCTGGTTCAGCACGAAGTGCTCGTCAGCGCGCCAGGACGCGAACAGGCCGTCCTCGAAACCGGTGCGGGTGACCCGCTTCAGGTAGACGGCCGGGATGATCTGGTCGGTGTCCACGTTGGACCTGCGCAGCGGCACCCCGACACCGGTGTGCGAAGTGAAGGCTTCCATGGTCGAGTGTCCTCTCAGTCCAGCAGGTCTTCTGGCGATGACAGGGTGCCGCGCACCGCCGTCGCCGCCGCGACCAGCGGCGACACCAGGTGGGTACGGCCGCCCTTGCCCTGGCGGCCCTCGAAGTTGCGGTTGGACGTGGACGCGCTGCGCTCGCCAGGCGCGAGCTGGTCGGGGTTCATGCCAAGGCACATCGAGCAGCCCGCGGAGCGCCATTCCGCGCCCGCCGCGGTGAACACCGCGTCCAGCCCCTCGGTCTCGGCCTGCGCCTTGACCCGCATGGATCCCGGCACCACCAGCATCCGCACGCCGTCGGCGACGCGGTGGCCGCGCAACACGTCGGCGGCGGCCCGCAGGTCCTCGATCCGCCCATTGGTACACGATCCGAGGAACACGGTGTCCACCGAGATCTCGCGCAGCGGCACGCCGGGCGTCAGGTCCATGTACGCCAGCGCCTTCTCGGCGGCGACCCGGTCGTTCTCGTTGGCGATCCGCTCCGGGTCCGGCACGGCCGCCGACAGCGGCAGGCCCTGCCCGGGATTGGTGCCCCAGGTGACGAACGGCGTCAGGCTGTCCGCGTCGAGCTCGACCTCGTGGTCGAACCGCGCGTCGTCGTCGGTGCGCAGTGCTCGCCAGGCAGCGACGGCCTCGTCCCACGCTTTTCCGGTCGGCGCGTACGGCCGGCCCTTGAGGTATTCGAAGGTGACGTCGTCCGGCGCGATCATGCCGGCCCGTGCGCCTGCCTCGATCGTCATGTTGCACACCGTCATCCGGGCTTCCATGGACAGCGCCCGAATGGCGTCACCCCGGTACTCGATGACATAACCCTGCCCACCGCCGGTACCAATTTTCGCGATGAGCGCGAGAATGATGTCCTTCGCGGTGACACCGGGCCGCAAGTGCCCCATCACGTTGACCGCCATGGTCCTGAACGGCCGCAAGGCGAGTGTCTGGGTGGCCAGCACGTGCTCGACCTCGCTGGTGCCGATACCGAAGGCCATCGCGCCCAACGCACCGTGCGTCGAGGTGTGGCTGTCGCCGCACACGATCGTCATGCCCGGTTGTGTGAGTCCCAGCTGTGGACCGATGACGTGCACGATGCCCTGATCGGTGTCACCCATCGGAAAGAGCCGGACACCGAACTCGGCACAGTTGCGCCGCAGCGTTTCCACCTGCGTGCGCGACACCGGGTCGGCGATCGGCAGGTCGATGCCCGTGGTGGGCACGTTGTGGTCCTCGGTGGCCACCGTCAGATCGGGACGGCGGACCGGCCGGCCGGCCTGTCGGAGGCCCTCGAAGGCCTGCGGGCTGGTCACTTCGTGGACGAGATGCAGGTCGATGTAGAGGAGGTCCGGCTCGGCCTGACCGCCGGATCGTACGACGTGTTCGTTCCACACCTTCTCGGCGAGCGTGTGGCCCATCAGTTCACCCCAACGAGGTTCCGGTCGAGATCGGGACTACGGCCCGTTCCCGACATCTGGACTTCCCAGATCTCGGGAAGCTAGTATCGATACGTGGGACAGCATAGCGGGATCGGGGTCCTGGACAAGGCCGTGGCCGTGTTGCAGGCAATCGCGAAGGAGCCGTGCGGGCTCGCCGAACTGTGCAACCGAACAGGTTTGCCCAGGGCGACCGCACACCGACTGGCCGTAGGACTGGAAGTACACCGACTACTGAGGCGAGGTTCGGACGGCCGCTGGCGCCCCGGCGCAGCCCTGGCCGAGTTGGCAGGCGGCGCAACAGATCCCCTGCTCGACGCGGCCAGCGCGGTACTGCCAAGGCTGCGCGACATCACCGGCGAAAGCGTCCAACTCTACCGCCGAGACGGCATGCAACGAGTCTGCATCCTGGCCGCAGAACCCCCCAGCGGCCTGAGAGACACGGTGCCAGTAGGAAGCCGCCTACCGATGACAGCCGGCTCAGGCGCCAAGGTCCTGGCAGCGTGGTCCGACCAGGCAACCCAACGAGCAGTCCTGAGCGACGCCGTCTTCGGAGAACGAACCCTCCTGGAAGTCCGACGCCGAGGCTGGGCCCAAAGCGTCGCAGAACGAGAACCAGGCGTAGCCAGCGTCTCAGCACCAGTAAGAGACAGCTCAGGCCAGGTAGTAGCAGCAGTATCAGTTTCCGGCCCAGTAGACCGAATGGGCCGCCGCCCCGGCGTCCGCTGGGCAGCAGACCTACTAGCAGCCGCCGAAGCCCTACAGTCCCGCCTCTAGCCCAACCAAGGCGCAAAGCGCCAGCGCGGCCCATCCCAAATCGAGCTGCTTGGGGGATCTGTGGATAGGTTTGTGGTTGTCCACAGATTGGTGGCGAACCACCCATTTGGGGCTTGACAGGCATAGTCTTGAAAAGGGCCGTAGCCCCCGAGGTTGGGCGGGGGTTTGCCCTGGGGTTGGCGGAATTGCGGAGTTGTTGTGCGGCAACAGTGTGCGGTCAGCTGAGCGAGTGGGTGGCTGCCTGGTCGTGGTCGGGGCCGGTGTTGATCGCCCAACACCCACCCCTACCGGCGATCCGCTCCCTAGGCCTCTAGTGGCTTTCAGCGCTCAGGCTGGTGGCTGGTGGCACTGGCGTGCTGGCGAACCGCCGGGATCGGCGTGTATCGCAAACGCGGTGTGGATGGCGCTGAGCAGCCGAGTGGGGTGGTGGGAACTCGACCAAAGACACCTACAAAGCCCCACACAGACACACATACCCCAACCCAAACGACGCCGACCACCAAAACCCAAGACATCGAAAACGACGAAGGGGGGTCCGGGGGGCGAAGCCCCGCCGGCTGGGGGCCTGGGGGCTTGGCCCCCAGAAAGAGGACGAAGCAGCAAGGTCCGCGCTCTCCGCGAACACAGCTCCCCCAGCTGCGTAGCCCCGACGGGATTTGAACCCGCGCTACCGCCTTGAGAGGGCGGCGTCCTAGGCCGCTAGACGACGGGGCCAGGAACTTTCAAGGTGTAACTGTTGTACTTGGCTGGGGTACCAGGACTCGAACCTAGACTAACTGAACCAGAATCAGTCGTGCTGCCGATTACACCATACCCCAACAGGATCTTCGGGCCGTGGTCGACCTACCCCCGGCCTGGAGTCCTCCTGTCGATGGCAAATGGTAGTCCAGTGCGGTCACTCGATGGAAATCGGGTCAGCGGGGTACCAGGTCCAGGTCGCAGACCAGCAGCTCAGGCAGCAGATCGAGGCCGGTGATCATGGAGACGCCGCCGGGGAGGGCGCCGTCGATCGGTCCGGTTCGGTTGAGCCACACGCCGGCCAGGCCGGCGTCTCGGGCGCCGATGGCGTCCAGGTCGAGGCGGTCGCCGACGTGGGCCACCTCGGCGGGTGGGAATCCGAGGCGGGCGCAGGCGGTGTGGAAAATCACGGGGTCGGGTTTGGCGGCACCCAGTTCGCCTGCGATGACTACTTCGTCAATGAATCCGGCCAGGCCGAGATCGGCGAGTTTCGTTCGTTGATAGCGGCCGGACGCATTGGTGACGACCGCGATGCGCACACCGACCACGCCCAGCCATTCCAGGCACGGCAGCACGTCGTCGTACAGCGCCCAGCCGGCGCGCATCGCCCGTACCCGGATGTCCTCGCGGCGCCGGGCCTCCGTGTCGGTCAGGGGCTCGCCCAAGTAGCTGAAGAAGTCCTTGGTGCGCTGCCAGCGCATGGTGTCCGAATCGACGACGCCGTCGACCACCCTGGCCACATGTTGATCGGTGACCTCCTGCCAGAGCGGCCACACGTTGTCGTGTCCCAGCAACAACGTGAGCGCGGCCCGTGCGGCGGCGCTGTGGTCAACGAGGGTGTCGTCGACGTCCAGACACACCGCCCTAATACCGCTACCGGCCGGTTTGCCCGCGTCGGAGCCTTGTCGGGGCAGGGGGCGCGCGGCGGCGGAAGTCACCCCGGTGAGGCTATGCCGAGTCAGTTGGCTTCGATTCGTCCAACGCGGTGAAATTTTCAGCGGCTGGTTCGGTCCAGACGACAGTGGTTACGCCGTGGACCGTGCGCGGCGCAACCGGTACATGCTGCTGTCACGCCCCAGCAACTCCATCGACTCGTACAGCGGGGGCGACACGGTCCGACCGGTCACCGCGACCCGAACCGGCGCGAACGCCTTGCGCGGCTTGAGACCCAGGCCGTCGACCAGGGCTTGCCTGAGCGCTTGTTCGATGCCGGCGACTGTCCACTCCGGTAGCGCGTCGAGCGCGGCGATGGCCGCGTCGAGCACGGGATCCGCGTCCGAACCGAGCGTTTTGGCTGCGGACTCCGCTTCCGGCGCGAACTTCTCGTCCTCGGTGAACAGGAACGCGAGCATCCCGGCCGCCTCGGACAGCACGGTGATGCGCTCCTGCACCATCGGCGCGATCGCGGTCAACACCGCACGCTGCTCCGGAGATGCCTGTTCGGGCAGCAAACCAGCCTTGCCGAGGTACGGCGTGACGCGCGTGACGAACTCGGCCACCGGCAGCGCGCGCAGGTGCGCCGCGTTGATCGCTTCCGCCTTCTTCATGTCGAAGCGCGCCATGTTGGGGTTGACCCTGGTGACGTCGAACGCCTCGACCATCTCGTCAAGGCTGAACACATCCCGGTCGTCCGCGAGCGACCAGCCCAGCAGCGCCAGGTAGTTGAGCAGGCCCTCCGGCAGGAAGCCGCGGTCCCGGTACAGGAACAGGTTGGTCTCGGGATCCCGCTTGGACAGTTTCCGGTTGCCTTCGCCGCTCACCAGCGGCAGGTGCCCGAACCTCGGCGTGAACTCGGCGACCCCGATCCGCCGCAACGCCGCGTAGAGCGCGATCTGGCGCGGCGTGGAGGGCAGGATGTCCTCACCGCGCAGCACGTGGGTGATGCGCATCAACGCGTCGTCCACCGGATTGGTGAGGGTGTAGAGCGGATCTCCGTTGGCCCGGACCAGGACCGGGTCGGGCACCGTCCCGACCTTGAAGGTGATGTCGCCGCGCACCAGGTCGGTGAACGTGATGTCCTCGTCCGGCATGCGCAGCCGCAGCACCGGTTCCCGCCCCTGCGCCCGGTAGGCCGCGCGCTGCTGTTCGGTGAGGTCGCGGTCGGCGTTGTCGTAGCCCAGTTTCGGATCGCGGCCGGCGGCGCGGTGGCGCGCGCCGACCTCGTCGTGGGTGGCGTAGGACTCGTAGAGTTCGCCTGCGGCGAGCAGCTTGTGCGCCACGTCGGTGTGGATGGCGCGGCGCTCGCTCTGCCGGTACGGACCGTACGGTCCGCCGATCTCGATGCCCTCGTCCCAGTCCAGCCCCAGCCAGCGCAGCGCGTCCACCAGGGCCTGGTAGCTCTCTTCGGAGTCCCGCGCGGCGTCGGTGTCCTCGATCCGGAACACGAGCTGGCCCCGGTTGTGCCGGGCGAACGCCCAGTTGAACAGGGCGGTCCGGATCAGGCCGACGTGCGGGATGCCGGTGGGCGACGGGGAGAACCGGGCCCGGACGGGAAGTGCGCTGCGCTCATTCATAACCCGTTCAGCGTATCCGGCTTGACACCCGAGTTTCCGAGGGCCACCCTGGGTGATATTCAACTACCGTTGAAAAAAGAGGGAGCTGGGGAAGATGACCACCGAACAGACCACATGTGTGGTGGCCGGCGGCGGGCCGGCCGGCATGGTGCTCGGGCTGCTGCTGGCCAGGGCCGGTGTCGACGTGACCGTGCTGGAGAAGCACGGCGACTTCCTGCGTGACTTCCGCGGCGACACGGTGCACCCGAGCACGCTGCGCCTGCTGGACGATCTCGGCCTTGGCGAGCGGTTCGCGCAACTGCCGGTGAGCCACGTCGACCGCATCGAGTTCCCGACCCCGGACGGCGGCACGGTCGTCATGAACGACTTCCGCCGACTGCCGGGCCGCCACAAGTACGTCGCGATGGTGCCGCAGTGGGACCTGTTGGACCTACTGGCCGAGGCCGGCAAGGCCGAGCCCACGTTCCACCTGCGGATGAACATCGCGGCCACCGCAACCGTGGTCGAGGAAGGCCGGGTCGTCGGTGTGAGGTACCAGGGGCCGGACGGTCCCGGCGAGTTGCGTGCCGACCTGACCGTGGCCGCGGACGGCCGCTGGTCGGTGTTGCGCCAAGCCGCCGGCCTGGTGCCGCACGAGTACCCGTGTCCGATTGACACGTGGTGGTTCCGGCTGCCGAGGGAGCGCGACGACGACGGTCCCGGCCTGACCGCCCGCATCCACGACCAGCAGATCGGCCTGGCGATCAGCCGCACCGAGTACTTCCAGATCGCCCTACTGGCCCGCAAGGGACTGGACGCGACGCTGCGTGCCGAGGGTGTCGAGCGGTTTCGGGCCAGAATCGCCGCTCTGTTCCCGGAATTCGCCCACGAGGTGGACACCGTCCGGGACATGGACGACGTGAAGTTCCTGGATGTCCGGCTCAACAAGCTGCCCCGCTGGTATGTGGACGGTCTGCTGTGCGTCGGCGACGCGGCACACGCCATGTCACCGGCCGGTGGCGTCGGCATCAACCTGGCGATCCAGGACGCCGTCGCGGCGGCACGTCTGCTGGCCGGACCGCTGCGCCGGCACCGGGTTCGGGTGGCGGACCTGGCGAAGGTGCAGCGCAGGCGCGGGTTCCAGACCGCGTTGATCCAGGCACTGCAACGGCGCCTACACGACTCACTGTTCACGCCGGTGGTCGAGGGCACGCGAAGCACGATGCCGAAGGCGCCGATCGCGGTGATGCGTCGGATGCCCGCGCTCGCGATCCTGCCGGCCTACCTGATCGGCATCGGCATCCGGCCCGAACGCGCCCCGGCCTTCGCCAGGCGTGTCAGCGCTTGACGACCGGGTTGGCCAGCGTGCCGATGCCGTCGATCGTCACCGACACGGTCTGGCCCGCCGCCAGCGGGCCGACGCCGGCCGGCGTCCCGGTGAGGATCAGGTCGCCGGGCCGCAACGTCATCACGCGGGTGATCCACTCGATCAGTTCGCCGATGTCGTGCAGCAGCAGGGACGTGCGGGAGTCCTGCCTGATCTCGCCGTCCACTTGGGTACGCAGCCGCACGTCGGACGCGTCGATCGCGGTCTCGATCCACGGGCCCAGCGGGCAGAACGTGTCGTAGCCCTTGGCCCGCGTCCACTGTCCGTCCGCGGCCTGCTGGTCGCGGGCGGTCACGTCGTTGGCGACGGTGTAGCCGAGGATGACGCTGTTGGCTCTTGCGGCCGGCACGTCCCGGCACACCGCGCCGACGACGACGGCCAGTTCACCCTCGAAGTCCACCCGGTTCGAGCTTGCCGGCAGCTCGATCGGCACGTTCGGCCCGATGATCGCGGTGGACGGCTTCAGGAAGATGACCGGATCGGCCGGTGCCTCGCCGCCCATCTCCCTGGCGTGGTCGGCGTAGTTCTTGCCGACGCCGACCACCTTGGACGGCAGGATCGGCGCGAGCAGCCGCACGTCGGCCAGCGGCCAGCGCCGCCCGGTGAACTCCGGTTCGGCCACCTGATTCCCGGCGATCTCCACGGCATGCAGGCCGGCCGGATCGGTTCCCTCCCCGTCGATGGCGACGAAGGCGAACCCATCCGGCTGAGCGATTCGGGCAATGCGCACCCGACCACCTTAGTGCGACCGGGTCAGGCGCTCGCGCAACCAGGACAGTGCCGCGTCGCCCTGCGCCCGCTGAAAGTCCCGCAGCCGAGGCAACTCCGGTGGCGGTGGCCGCAACGCGCTCACCGCGAAGTAACCGGCCACCGCTGCCAGGAACGAGTTCACCCGATCGGCATCGATGTCGCGGCCGGCCGGATAGCGACGCCAGCAGCGATCCGCGTCGCCGCCCTGCATGATCACGCTGGGCAGCATCACCAGCAGGTCCACCCAGGCGGCGCCGACACAGACATGCGGCCAGTCGACCACGAAGACCTGGTCATCGGCCAACAGCAGGTTGTCCGCGCGCAGGTCCAGGTGCAGCAACGTGTTCCCGGCCGCCGCGGCCGGCCAGTCCGCTTCCAGTTCGGCCAGCCGGTCGATGTTGGCCGCCGCCCATGGTGGCAGGCCGGTGGGGATTTCGTTGGTGGCGGCCAGGGTGCGCCACTGGTTCATGATCGTGGCATAGGCCTCGGTGATCGAGGGAACGACCAGTGGCGTCGGGGTGAGGCACTCGCCGAGCGTCTGCACCGCGTCGACGACACGGTCCAGTTCCGCTGTCCGCCAGGGGATCGTCGGCGTGCGGCCGTCGACTTCGGTGATCACCAGCGCGATCCAGTCGCCGTGGACGTACTGCCCGCGCAGGGCGGGCACCACGACCGGTGGCCGCAGGTCGACATCGGCCAACTCGGTCAGAATCCGGGCCTCGTTCGACAGCAGCCGGACCGACTCGACATTGCGCGCGGAATTGACGGCCTTGACGAACATCCGACGGCCATCCGCCAGGACAACCCGCGCCGCCAGACCTGGCGAGAACCCACCCGGTTCGCTGGTGGTCTCGACCACCGGCGCACCGAGCACGCCCTCGATCCCGGTGCGGACCTGCTCGGGCAGGTCCGCCCAGACCAGCCGATTGCCGCCGATGCCGAGGATGTTCGTCATACCGGGATGATTCACCGAGCCGTGTCCGACGGCATCCGAATATCTAGCTGCACGCCTCGCGCAGTGCGTTGAACCTGGCCTGTTCCTGGGTGACCCACGCTTTCAGTTGCGTCGGGCTCCAGTTGTGCGTGGTCGCGTCGCCTGCGGTCGAGGCGGCGTTGCGCAACGCGGTCGCCAGGGAGGCGTCCTGGCTCTGGTCAGCCAGCGCCCGCAGCGTCGTCTCGGCCTGCTTCGCCTGCTGGAGGCGGCGCTGGGCGTCGTCGCCGACCTCGGATCCGACCACGACGGCCAGCGCCTTCCCGCAGATCACGGTCTTGGACGAGCTGCGCAGGTTCGCCCCCATGCCTCGAGACTACCCGACCGGCGTGGTGCGGACCCGCATCGCCTTGTGTACCAACGCGTCGCACAGGGCCAGCCAGCTGGCCTCGACGATGTTGCCGTGCACGCCGACCGTGGTCCACTCCCGCTCGCCGTCCGTCGACTCGACCAGCACCCGGGTCACGGCATCCGTGCCGTGCGAATTCGTCAGTATCCGGACCTTGTAGTCGGCGAGGCTGACACTGTCCATCCAGGACAGATGCGGAACCAGGGCCTTGCGCAGCGCGGCGTCCAACGCGTGCACCGGCCCGTTGCCCTCCGCGGTCGCGATGACCCGCTGCCCGGCGACCCGTACCTTCACCGTGGCCTCGGACACCACGTCACCGTCGGCGGCGTGATCCAGGATGACCCGGTAGCTCTCCAGCGCGAACGGGGCGTGCTCGGCCTGATCGGTGTCGTCGGCCACGTTGCGCAGCAACAGTTCCAGCGACGCGTCGGCCGCCTCGAAGGACCAGCCGCGCGCCTCCAGCTCCTTGACCTGCCGGACCGCGCTGGTCAGCGCGTCCGGTCGGCCGGCCAGGTCGACACCGAGCTCCCGTCCCTTGAGCTCGATGCTGGCCCGGCCGGCCATTTCGGTGACCAGTACCCGCATGTCGTTGCCGACGACGGCCGGATCGATGTGGTTGTACAGCTCCGGGTCCACTTTGATCGCGCTCGCGTGCAGGCCCGCCTTGTGGGCGAAGGCCGACTGCCCGACGTATGCCTGGTGGGCGTTCGGGGCGATGTTCGCGATCTCGGCAAGGGCATGGGAGACGCGGGACAGCTCGGCCAGCGATTTCGGTGGCAAGACCGGCATGTCGAGCTTGGTCACGAGATTTCCCAGCACCGCGAACAGATCGGCGTTGCCGGCGCGTTCGCCGTAGAGTTGGCCACGGCACAGGACGTGTCGTCCTGGCAGTGGATGCCGAGCCGGAAACCGGTGCGGGCGGCCACTTCCGCCACCGTCTCACCGAGACCCATCGGCAGCTGGCCGCCGTTGGTGTCGCACAGCACGACGACGTCGGCACCACCCTCCACGGCGGACGTCAGCACCCGCAGCGCGCAGTCCGGGTCGTAGGCGTAGCCGTCGAAGAAGTGCTCCGCATCGAGGAACACCCTGCGCCCGTTGGCAACCAGGTAGCGGACCGTGTCGGAGACCATCGCGCAGGCTTCCGCGACGTCCGTGCGCAGCGCGCGCTCGATGTGCCTGCGGTCGGACTTCGCGACCAGCGTCACCACCGGCGCCTGCGCCGCCAGCAACGCCTTGACCTGCGGATCCTCCGCGACCTTTGCGCCAGCCCTGCGGGTCGAGCCGAACGCGACCAGGGCCGCGCGGCGCAGGGTCAGTTCGCCGGCCGCCGCCCTGGCGAAGAACTCGGTGTCCGTGGGCAGCGCGCCCGGCCAGCCACCCTCGATGAAGCCGACGCCGACCTCGTCCAGCAGGCGTGCCACGGCGAGCTTGTCCGTGGCCGAGTAGGTGATGCCCTCGCGCTGGGCGCCGTCCCGCAGCGTCGTGTCGTACACGTGGAAACCGTCGCCGAGCGGGGTGTCGGCGGGGCTGGTGCGGGAATGTGGCGTCGGCACGGGACTTCTCCTTGGTGAGCGGGAACCCTTGATGGCAAACAAAAAGACCCCCCGCGGGATGCGAGAGGTCTGCGCGCCGGTGCTTGAGACAGCTACTCGGCGCGCTCGTCGATAATGATCACCACAAGGTGAGCCATGCCGTGGATGGTGCCACACCCGTACCGAGCCAGTCCACTCCACGAGCCGATTGTCCCGGATCGTGGACACGATGGGCGCGCCACGATCCGGGAAACCGCACTACAGCGTGGACCGGGACGCGTTCGACGACACGAGTGCCGCCAGCCGGTCGCCGATCAGCTCGGTGGTGCCCGGCGACGCGTGGTCCCGCGTCGCCAGGTCGAACGCGACGGACGCCTCGATCCGGCGGGCCGCCTCGTGCTGGCCGAGGTGGTCGAGCATCAGCGCGACCGACAGCACGGCCGCGGTCGGGTCGGCCAGCCTGCGGCCGCTGATGTCCGGCGCGCTGCCGTGCACCGGCTCGAACATGCTCGGGTTGCGCCGGGTCACGTCCAGGTTGCCGCTGGCCGCCAGGCCGATGCCACCGGTGATCGCGGCGGCGAGGTCGGTCAGGATGTCACCGAACAGGTTGTCGGTCACGATCACGTCGTACCGGGACGGGTCGGTGACCAGGTGGATGGTCGCGGCGTCCACATGCTGATAGGACACGGTGACCTCGGGGTGCTGCAGCGACACCTCCTCGGTCACCCGCGACCACAGCGAACCGGCGTGCGTGAGCACATTGGTCTTGTGCACCAGTGTCAGGTGCTTGCGCGGCCGCGCGCTGGCCCGCGTGAACGCGTCCCGCACCACCCGTTCGATGCCGAACGCGGTGTTCACGCTCACCTCGGTGGCGATCTCGTGCGGGGTGTCCTTGCGCAGCAATCCCCCGTTGCCCGCGTAGGGACCTTCCGTCCCCTCGCGAACGATCACCATGTCGATCTCGGACGGATCGGCCAGCGGGCTGCGCACGCCGGGGTAGAGCTTGGCCGGCCGCAGGTTGACGTGGTGGTCGAGCTCGAACCGTAGGCGCAGCAACAAACCCCGCTCCAGGATGCCGCTGGGCACCGATGGATCGCCGACCGCGCCGAGCAGGATCGCGTCGTGCTGGCGCAGTTCGGTCAGCACGGATTCGGGCAGCAGTTCCCCGGTCGCGTGCCACCTCGCGGCGCCAAGGTCGTAGTTCGTCGTTTCAGCATTCGGAGCGACCTCGCCGAGAACCTTGAGTGCCTCGCCGATCACCTCGGGACCGATCCCATCCCCTGGGATCACCGCGAGCCGCATGCACACCTCCGGAGTAACGGTCCCGCAGCGGGACCCCTCGATCTCGGAAGGTTACCGGCCAATTGGCTGCATATCCCACCGGAGGGTGGGTTAAGAGCCGACTTATCCCGGTCTGCGGGACACCCGATCGGGTCAATCGTCACTCGAAGGGAGCAACTTGGGCCTAAGACGGAGTGATTTGCCGCCGTACGGATCGTTAGTCGGGCGTGCCAACTGTCGGCTTTGGTGCGGCCGCCGCGGTGTCTTCCCGGAGCGGAGTGCAGCGACGCGCCAGCGGCGCGGAGTGCAGCGCAGGGAAGACACCGCGTAAAGGCGGCCGCACTCGCGAGCGGAGCGAGCCAATGTCACAGCATCAGTCGAACGAGATCGAACGGACCAGCCGGGCACCCACCGCGGCGCCGATCGGCTCGCGCACCTCGGCGCTCACCTGACGGTCCACCCGCAGCAGCATGATCGCGTCCGCGCCGTCGTTCGTCTGGTTGATCTGGGCCGCCTCGATGTTCACGCCGGCCTCGCCCAGCAGCGTGCCGACCGTGCCCATCACGCCGGGGCGGTCGGCGTACTCCAGGACCAGCACCGTGCCCTCGGCCCGCAGGTCGAAGAACCGGCCGTTGATCTCGACCAGCTTCTCCACCGCGTCCAGGCCGGTCAGCGTGCCGGACACGCTGACAGAACCGCCGTCGTGCAAGGCAGCGAGCACCGTCACCAGCGACCGGTGGCTGGCGCTCTCCGGCTCGGTCACCAGCTCGACCCGCACCCCGAGGTCCTCGGCGAGCTTCGGCGCGTTGACGAACGTGACCTGTTCCTCCAACATTCCGCCGAACACACCGCGCAGCGCCGCGAGCGGCAGCACGGTCACGTCCTCGGCGGCCAATTCACCGCGCACCCGGACGGTCACCGAAGCGGGCGGCTTGCCGGCCAGCGCGGCGACCACGGTCCCCAGCTTCTGCACCAGCGGCAGGTACGGCCGGACCTCCTCGCCCACCACGCCACCGGCCTGCACGTTCACCGCGTCCGGCACGAAGTCGCCGGCCAGCGCCAGCAGCACCGAACGGGCCACATCCGTGCCGGCGCGGTCCTGCGCCTCGGTGGTCGACGCACCGAGGTGCGGCGTGACGACGGCGTTGGGCAGGCCGAACAGCGGGCTGTCGGTGCACGGCTCCTTGACGAACACGTCGATGCCGGCGCCGCCGACCCGGCCATCGCGCAGCGCCTCGGCCAGGGCGTCCTCGTCGATCAGGCCGCCACGGGCGTCGTTGACGATGATCACGCCCGGCTTGACCTTGGCCAGCTGCTCCTTGCCGATCAGGCCCTTGGTTTCCGGCGTCTTGGGCAGGTGGATGGAGATCGTGTCCGCCCGCGCCAGCAGCTCGTCCAGCGTGACCATCTCGATGCCCAGCTGGGCGGCACGCGCGGGCGACACGTACGGGTCGTAGGCGATGAGTTCCATGCCGAACGCCGCGAGGCGCTGGCCCAGCAGCTGGCCGATCTTGCCGAGGCCGACGATGCCGGCGGTCTTGCCGTTGAGCTCGACCCCGTTGAAGGAGCTGCGCTTCCACTCGCCACCGCGCAGGCTGGCGTCGGCGGCCGGAATGCGGCGGGCCACCGCGAGCAGCAGCGCGACCGCGTGCTCGGCGGCCGAGACGATGTTGGACGTCGGCGCGTTGACCACCATCACGCCACGTTCGGTCGCGGCCGGCACGTCGACGTTGTCCAGGCCGACGCCGGCCCGCGCCACGACCTTCAGCCGGGTGCTCGCGGCCAGCGCCTCGGCGTCCACCTTGGTGGCGGAGCGGACGAGCAGCGCGTCGGCACCAGCGAGCGCGGACAGCAGGGCCGGGCGGTCGGTGCCGTCGACGTGCTGCACGTCAACGCCGGAACCGAGCAGGTCCAGCACGGACGGGGCGAGCTTCTCAGCGATGAGGACGACAGGACGACGGGTACTGGTCACGACGGCGGCTCCGGGGACGCGGGATGGCAGAAGATATGAACGGCGCACGGTCCACGCCGTCCACGCTGACCGGCCACAACGCTGTGTCCGGGACCGCCAAGGATTCTATCGGGCCCGAAGGTGGGCATCGGCACTGGCCGAACGGGTCAGCACGAACGCGGAAGTCCGTGCCACCCCACGGATCGCTACGGACCGGCCACCCGATCCGGCTCCAGCGCCGGCCCGCCAAGCGTTTGCGCGGCACTCGTCAGGTCGACGACCAGTGGCGACAGCGGCCGCTGCGGCACCACCACCGCGCACAACGCGCCGGTGACCCGGCCGCCGGACATCCGCACCGGCACGGCGACGCACGAGATCCCCGGCACCACCTGCTCCCGGTCGAACGCGGCGCCGGCCGCCCGTACCCGGTAGGCCGCCGCCGACCAGGCCTCGGCCGAGAACCCGGACGGCATGCCCAGCAGCGGATCGTGCGCGGCGAGCAACCGGCCCGCCGCTGTGTCCAGGGACACGGTCAGCCCCGTCCGCATCATGCGCGCGTGCTCGGCCCGCACGACGCTGCTGGCCGCGACCAGGATCCGGCCCTCCCTCGGCATGACGAGACCCACGGTTTCCCGCAGCCGTGCGGAGAGCGCGCGCAGCGTACGCAGGGCGTGGTCGCGCAGTTCGGACTGCCAGCCCTGCCCGAGCCGAAACACCCGCGAGCCGATGCGGTAGCCGGTCGAGGACCGTTCCACCGCGCCCAGCTCGCCGAGCTGGTCCAGCAGGCGGTGCACCGTGGTCTTGGGCAGCCCGCTGCTCTTGGCGAGCTCGGAGAGTCCGACCTCGTTGCCCACCGCGCCAAGGACGTCGAGCAGCGCGAACGCGCCTTCGAGCACGCCACGGCCGCGTGCTCGATCTGTGTCGGTGTCCCGATCAGTGTCCCGATCGATGTCCCGATCGATGTCGTTGTCCTGATCGGTGTCGTTGTCAAGCAAGGCTCTGTCTCCCCCCGGCGACGAGTAACCGGAAGTCAGCATGCCACACGAATGGGGTCCAGCGCCCGTTTCATTGAGGAATGCCCTTTTGGGCTGTGACATCGGCTCGCTCCGCTCGCGAGGCCCGGCCGCCGCTACGCGGCCGGCCCGTTGCATTCGGATCGACCGAGAAATTTTCTTACCACGGCTCGTCGAACTCGCCGTCCTTCGCGCCGGCTACGAATGCGTCCCACTCGGACTCCGTGAACACCAGCACCGTGTCGTCGGGA
>WNGR01003269.1_pt1 | contig 17734 bp, 20 predicted proteins | sample 5407581 | NCBI WGS metagenome assembly WNGR01 (sample SAMN13153383, study PRJNA577476) | soil metagenome | isolation source: 80 cm soil or saprolite under Garry oak tree replicate 2 | place: USA:California | collected 2016-06-15 | reverse complement strand
CTCAGAGTGTTTTTGTGAATGTGTGAACTTGATAGGCCTTAGTTACATTTCCCACGGCTTAGCTGGTTTGAGCCATAGGCTCAGAGCAATTAGCCGTGAATTTAGCCAGGGCTCAGCTCAATTTGTGAGCTCACAAAGTGGGCTCACATGGCTCGGGCTCTTCAAGCCCCGCAACACTAGGCGACGGGGTCAATGCTGATGTCGATCAGATTATTCCGGAACAGTTCTAGGAAGTGTTCGGATGTCTGACCCATAGTAACGTGTAAGGAGCGAGCAGACATGGAGCACACGTCTGGGGCAAAATCAAAGTGTACGCACCATGGGTTGGTCATTTTCCGAGACCTGATCACCTGACCCCAGTTTTCGGAAAACAAACCCACTCTCGATCTGGGAGACATTGAGCCACTCGCTATAGGCCCGCACGGGGCAAAGGTGGGCCATCAAGTCGGGCAGCTCATGTAGCACAAATGGCTCAATTTCTTTGCAGTAAGAAAGATGGTCAGTGCTGCTGGTGTGACTACAACCTGAGTAATTGGACTCACTCCCATATTGGCTTGTCTTTCGGAATGGCACAGTCAGCTCAAGCCTGTGCTCACCTATTAGAACAATGTCTTGGCTCTTGATCTTGAGCACCTCATCTGCACGGAGAAGGCAGCTGAATGCAAGTGTGAAGGCAAGCCCAAGTAACCGTCGTGTGTGCCCACCCCCCCACTGATCTCCAGCCCTGTTCCTTGTCCCTGGTGTGTAGCCCTTCAAGTCCCAGTTCTCTGATCTCTGGTTGAAGTCATACAGCCTCTTCAAGGTGTCCTGTGTCATCACCAGCATGTCAGCTCCAAGTGTACATCCTTCCTGCCATAGTGGACAACATACAGCACTGATTGCCCTTGCACTTGTGGCAGTCTCTCCAGCTCTGACCTTGCGTCGGTGCAAGCTGAGCATATATCAAGAAACCATCTCAGACACAGATGGATTCCCCACCATGCTCCCATCAACTTGGCTGCACTGCCAATGCATGGATCCAAGGCCATGAATGTGACCAAAAGCATATGTCATTGAGGCATGCATCTTCTGTGCAGTCCCATATGTTGCATGCACTTCATTGGGTGGCCTTTGTGACCCATTGAGGGTGAGCTCATCACACCTGTACCTTTCTGGTGAGGACACAGTTTCCAAGAAGCAGAATGTGCTCACTCACTCATTCATGATCCATGCAACAATATACTGTGGGGCATATTTGTGAGGCTTGTTGCTGAAGAACTCAGGCTGGCCAGGGACAACAAGACCCTTCTGTTTGAGAAACTCCCTGCACTGTTCTATAAGGCTTGAAGGGGCATGTATCATGAGTGTCAGCCATGAGCAGGGCCTGCTGGAGGTACCTACCGCCAGTACTCATCATGCGTCTTGTCTGACACACCCCTCGACACATTGTCCAATGTGGAGAGCAGGTCTGACTTGGAAACATAGGGGACATCCTCCTCTTCAAGACTTGGGATACATCAGCAAAATGGACCTGACCTGTCATGACCTGTCATTACTAGGGGCAGCTAGCGCCCGCTAAAATTGAGTGCTGCCAGTCTTGGCTAGTACCGCCAGTAACATTCCATTTTCCTGATGTAGTTTCCTGCTCCCCTTCAAGGTCGTCCAACACAGCATCCTTGTCAAGCTGATCTGCAGGCTTGGTGGGCACAAGGATGTCCAAGACACCAGAAAACGAGATTGCGTCGAAGCCAGACATTGAAGATAGCACCAACTGTGGGGTCAGATTGTTCGGGCATCCTCGGGCGTCGAAGGGGTCACATGATGTCCGACCGATTACGCGTCGTCCTATAGGACCTCCTCCTCCCTTCGCCCCTCCCGTCTCGCTCCCAAAGCACGCCCTCCCCCCTACCATTCGCGCACGCGTCCTTTGCCCCGCGAGGCCCCATGGTCCGCCTCGACCTCACCCGCGTCATCGGCCTGGCTGCTGGCAGGATTGAGCAGCCGGAAGGCTCGTCGCCTTTCGCGATTGAAGTCCTGTAGCAATTTTTGGTATTCCACCGAAAATTGCTGGAGGACTTCAATGCCGAACCTCGTCGCCTTTCGCCGTTGAGGTGCTCCAGCAATCTTGGGAGCACAATGCCGCCGAACGAATCACGTCGCCGTGATCTCCCTCCCTTCCTTCGCCCCTCCCGTCTCGCTCCCAGTCACACACGCGTCCTTTGCCCCGCGAGGCCCCACGGTCCGCCTCGACCTCACCTGCGTCATCGGTGTCCCCTCAAGCGCTTCCCGACGCGCGTTTGCCCGGACTCCTCGCAAGGGCTCGACATGCTCGCCGGTGGTGGCACCCTGCCGTTCATTCATAGCCCTCCCTTCCTTCGCCTCTCCCGTCTCCCTTCCTTCGCCTCTCCCGTCTCGCTCCCAGTCACACATGCGTCCTTTGCCCCGCGAGGCCCCACGGTCCCCCTCGACCTCACCTGCGTCATCGGTGTCCCCTCAAGCGCTTCCCGACGCGCGTTTGCCCGGACTCGTCAAGGGCTCGACGTGCTCGTACCCCCAGCCCCGTCTTTCGATCTTCCGTCGCTCTCATTTGATCCCTCCCATCCCGACTCTCCAACGGTTGCTGTACTTGTCCCTCAACTGCTCAGCGTCCCTCTCCCTTCAGGAAGGCCCAGAAAATCTCTTGGCCCTCTGCCGCCACTACAACTCCCGGTCCTGCCTCGGTGCGTCCCTTTTTTCCGACCGAGTTTACGCACTTTTATTATTTTAATTAATTAATTCAAATTTATTATTAAATATTTTGATTTTTAAAATATATTTAATTTTGAAAAATAAAAATATATTTAATTGTGAAAAATAAAAATATATTTAAAATCGAAATCGAAATTATTTCGATTGAAATTATTGCCTGCTTGCAGGGGCGACCTGTATCATGGACGTGAGCACACGTGTGCTCGCTTTGTTTCGCACATCTTTGCTTGCTCTGATGTTCTCCCCCCCTTGCCTTGGCCTGGGTCTCCTTCGCAAATGGAGACCATCGTCAGATCTATGCACAGGACAAACGCTCTTCCCTATCACCAAGAGGACCTCCCCATCGTCTGTGGTGCCTCCACCCCTAGCTTTCGGCCGCACGCCTGCAAATGGACCGTCGCTATCAACGTCCTCGATCGAATCGTGTTCTACCCCTTCTGGCATCATCATGAACCCTCCCACTGTTCCACATCGCGAGTCTGATGTCAAGCCCTGTGTGCCCCCAAACCTATGATGCCGCTGCCCTGCGTGTCTGGCAAGTTCAACCCCGCTGCAACCCACCCCAATAGACTGACCACCGATATAGTAGATCCTCCCTCCCAAGGCGGCGGCGGCAGCCGACGAAACTGTATGGCTGCCTCTACGAATGCTATCACTCCCAGCACCACCTCGCAACCCACTTGCAATCCAGCCCCTCCCCGTCGACCTCATCTATGTCCGCCTGGTTCTTTTTGCGGAACTTCTGCCTCTTCGGCGGAGGACTGCCCCTAGGCCCAGACGCTAAGGGTAGGTCGAATTCTGGCGAATCATCTTCGACGTCCCCCCTCCCAGTCGTCAGTCCATCCACACCGCCTCCGTCCGAATCTCGTACCCTGGCAGGCCTTGTCCCTTTATCGACTTCACCCGTCTTCGTGCGCTCCTTCAAGGTGCCCACCCTGTCAACCTCTCCCTCAGCAGCTTCGAGGTGTCCTTTGCAACCACCTTGATCCAGTGGGCCAACGCCCTCCATGATGCGCTCTACGAGAAGGGAGCCAAGCAAGAAATGGTACATGGTCTCTTGCCAGCAACACGTGACCTGTTGCTGAACCCGACTCCTGGGCCCAGATCGAAAAGGGGCTTACTGACGAACGCAAGCATGGAACGCATCCAGATATACAAGGTACGTTCTACATGTCTCTTTACGCTACACGATCCTTAACTTAGGCACTCAATGAGATGGTGGCATACGAAAGGCAGGAAGTAGGTCTGGAGGAGAAGCGTAAACACGCCAATAGCAAGGCCGAGAAACTCAAGAAGTTGCTGCAAGACATATGGTTTTCAGCACTGCATGTCCATCTGGCGTGTCGTACCGGCTGACTGGTTCGCATTGCAGGACGAGAACGCTTGTAACAACGCCCTCCGCTCCATCCAAGAAAATGCCGCAGAGGTGAAGAGCGAGAAGAAGAAAGCTGACCGATATGAAGAAGAGCTACAGCGGGAGGAAAAGGTACTAGAAGGCGTCCGCAACAGTCTCAAAGGTATGTCGATCTTCTTATCCTCACGCAGTTGTGCACTCATTGGCCCTGCAGATAGGACCCGGGTATTTCGTGATTGGATCGAGCAAAAACAGAAGGAGCTCCAGCCTTGGAAAATGAAGATCTACCAAACACAAGCCGACGTCGATGTCAAGACAAGTGAGCACGACATGCTGATTGAAAAGGCTGAGGCAGTCAAACAAGCCAACGCGGAGGCACTAGAGGCTCTTGAAACGGCTGAGAGCAACCAGAAGGCCAAGGTGTGTTTGTTTTCTTGGTCTAGCCATATTGTCTGCTCTCTGACTATGCCTTGAGATGGGAGAACTCGGAAATCTCAAGGATAGGAGGCAGTCCCTTCAACAGGAGACGAAAGCCGCAAAGCAGAAAGTCCAGGTATGATTATCAAGGCCTCATTTTCAAACGGCTACTACAAGGCTCACCACGTGTAGGACTTGACCATCTGCGTAAACCAACTCCGCGCTCAAGCATCCTCCACGAGGCAATGCATTGAGGAAGCCAAAGCGTCACAAGCTGCCAGCACTTCCCAGAACGAGGTCTTGGATAGTCTGACATGCTTGAGGAACTCAGGTCTGGTCAGTGGATTTCACGTAAGTGCCGCGTGGAAGCCTTCGAGCGAAACTCATGTCACAGAGCAGGGTCAACTTGGAAGTCTTGGGACCATCCCTGACAAGTACGACGTGGCAATTACAACCGCGTGTGGTTCCCTCAGTGACATGGTCACGGACACGGCGCAGCAGGGTCAAGCCTGCGTCAAGTACCTCCGAAAACAAAACGTTGGACGCGCGGATTTCCTCGTGCTTGAGAAGATAGACAAGATGACCGGCATGAGGTCCACCCAGACCCCAGAGAACGTCCCACGCCTATTCGACCTTGTCAAGCCGAAGGAGCCGTGGTTCGCTCATGCGTTCTACAACGCGTTGCATGACACTCTGGTTGCGCGGGATCTCGCACAAGCAAATCGCATTGCGTTTGGTGCATGCAGGTGGCGAGTTGTCACTCTCGTGGGAGAGCTCGTCGATCCGTCTGGCACGATGTCCGGGGGCGGGGCAAAACCCAGAGGCAGTGGAATGGGCTCAAAACTTGCACCCGATGCGGTTCCGCCTGACGTACTGCAGGAGTACGAGCAGGACAGTGAAGCTGCTGCCGCGCAGCTCACAGAGGCTATGGAAGAGCTCCGGGCAGCTGAAGCGGAGCTAGTGGCTATGGGGAAGTCTGGGCCACAGATCAACCTCGAGATTGACCTGGTCAATCTCGATATCCGAAACGCTGGGAAGAGCGTCATAGAAGCCGAAAAGTGGGTCTGCGACGTCAAGTGAGCACCGCCTCACTCTCTGTTGTGCACAGTATGCTAAGGGTCGATGAGCCAACTCAGGACGCAGAGCGAGCCAGATGCGGGTGACCTCTCTCGTATCGCATTCCTAGAATGCGAGATTGCTACTGCCCAGGACGAGCTTGCAAGGTTGCAGTCGCCATCGGGTATGATCGAAGAAGCGATCAGGGCTCTCGAGAGGGAGATTCTCGATATCGGCGGTTCCCAGTTGCTTGTGCAGAAGTCAAAAGTCGATGGCCTGAAGCTGCACATCAACATCGCAAACGAAGAGATCACCAAAGCAGAGGTAGCAATGGCCAAAGCAGAGAAAGACTCAGTCAAGTTCAAGGGCTCCATCGCCAGTAACTGGCAAAGCTTGGAAAGCGTCGAAATCGAATTTGGGAAGCTAAGCGAGTCGCTGCAGGAGGTCAAAGATTACGTCGCCGACGACATTCGAGCGAACTCGAAGGATTGACTCGGAGAACTTGAAGGCGGAGAGTGTGGGCTGGGAGGACGTGGTCGTTACAGCTTAGCGAGATGTGAGTCGTGTAAGGCATGTTGAACACTCTGTATAGTAGTGTGTATCTCCTCCCACACGTTTGTGCTATATAGTGAGAACGACGATCTTTTCCTGCCACCAAGACGAGAGAGAGAAACACAACTTTAGTTTGATCATATGATAAATAAGACAAGAAGGAGCAGGTGATAAATAACTCAGACTACTGAACTGCCTGGGGAACTTGACGTCACAACAGCCTCACTTCTTCCTGCACAAATGCACGCGTCCCCGGACTTGGCACCCGCTACGACCATGGATTCTGATGTGGAAGGGAGGGCGGGTACAATGGACAGCGCGAGCGATGATCCGGTCCGACCTAGTCAGCGGGCAAGGGGAAGGGGGAAACACCGGAGCAAGGAAAGAGACGGGAAGTCCATGATACGGGTCGCTCCCGCCGGCGTGCGAGGGACTGAGGGACTTGGATGGACCAAGAAAAAAGGTTAAACTTTGGATGGAGGCACCTACGACGAGGGAGGCAGGAAAAAAGGTTCGACTTTGGATGAAGGACACAGCAGGCAGCAGCAGACGTACCAAGGTCCAAGGCAGGACTGTGGGCTGTAGTGGCCGTGGAGGGCCAAGAGGTCCTTTGGTCCTCTGGGATCTCCCTGAAGGGAGAGGGATGCCGAGCCGTTGAGGGACCAGAATGCAGCAGCCATCGGGGGTCAGAGAAGGGAGCAAGGAAGGGAGCGAGGATGCCAGAGGCGCGATGAAGGGGGGCCCGAACACGTGTTGATGCCAATGTCGTTGTTGACGACGACCAGACGCGTCAGGCTGTTGAAACTGAAAGGAGCGTGAGGATCAAGGTGTGGGAACTCTGGACGGTGAATTTCCTGCCTGGGATTGAGGCTGGGATTGAGGTGTGGGAACGGTGGGATTGTGAATTCTCCCCTGGGATCAAGGTGTGGGACCTTGGGACTGTGAATTTACCGCCTCCCCTCGCTTTCGTGCGGGGGGAGTGGGGGGGGGACGTAAGCGAGGAACAGCTGGGATCAAGGGTTGCAAGTCCCAATCCCAATCCCACACGGACCCACCCAACGTTGACGTGAGGCGCCAATCCGTCGCATCACAGCCATGATCCGTAATATCATTCGGTTCGGTTCTTGGACAAACAAAACGGATGGAGATAGCATAGATTAGATGGATTGGGCGCTCACCTCGTTGTCTCACCCATAATTGGACCCTGTCTGCTCCCCCCTCCCACCACGACCGACTGACAAGCAACGAGCGCAAGCATGCTGTTCTCGCCGAAGAACGCACTCGCCTGCCTGCTGGACGCCCCTTGGTGAGCGAGCCGTCACTTCGCCTCCCTCCCTTGCTCTCGTCCTTTGGCGCACACGCACGTTGCGCGTTTCGTGAGGATGGGCCCCGAACCCACGAGCCTTGGGGCATGTTTTCCCTTCCCTCTTTTTTTTTTTTCACCCCCCCCTTCCTCCTTGGTGCATGCCGCATCCTCGAGTGCGACCACGCAACAGAGCGACAGAGACACAGAGATGAGACGAGGCGGCGCGTCGTTGGGTTGCGTTGGGTTGCGTTGGGGCTGCGCTGGGGGATGGCTGGGCGACGCGGGCGACGTGGGCCAGCCGCCTGCCGGAGATTGGTGGCGTGGTCGCCGCTCGCTTTCAGGGTCCGCTCGATCGCCCGGGTCGCCCCCTCCCCTCTCGGGAGTGGAGCGCCCGCGAGCGCCGCTGCCGTCGATCGGCCGATGGGTGTTTGGCCCCCTCCCCCCCTGCGCCCCCTCACGCGTCACGGACCGGTCACGGCCACGGTCCGTGACGGGAGGGGGAATCCGACCGGCCGCACCCTCACTTCTTTCCACGACGACACCTGGGTGGCGGGTGGTGGCGGGTAACTGGCTCTTCCGGTGTCTGTTGTGTTGCAAATAGTTGCAAATAGTCCGCCACAGTCCGAGTAAACCGGCGTTTCGCCGTCGGTGGGGAAGCGGGCCCCAGGTTGGGGAGCGTGCTCGGATCAGCTTGATGCACTGCTGCGAGGCAGTGCCAGCTACGATCACCATTTGTTGCTCTATTCTTCTCGCCACTAGTACTAGAGACTACCCCATTGCACTGCCAATGTGATGCGGTTCTTGATGGCTGCACAAATCCCCTAACCTTTCGGTGGTTATTACTCGGACTGGCAGACGAGGTTCCCACGTCAGGTGCGTGACGGTGGCTAAAAGCTATTTTTTCTTGTCGCCACTCGCCACCTGTGCAGCGCGCGAATTTGTTGTATAGTGGTATTAACGCTGCGACGTCTCTCCCATAGGACAAGAACAGTTTTATACAATGGTTTACTAGTTTACTGCTTATTGATGTGGCCGACCAACGGGACCCATTCTCAGTATCACGATATTGTAATAAGTAGGATACTTTATGACGTGGCAATCTGTTACTGTAAGTGAGATTGCGTGAGGCAGGCTAGACGCCGATAGTTTATCTCCTGTTAGTTTTTGGACCTGTTGTATGACACGTACCTTCTCAGATCTGTTGATCTCAAAGATATAAACATCCCGCCATCCACTGTATCCATAAATAGTATCGTGAAACGAATGTCCAAAAAGAATCATGTGGCTTATGTGAACATTTTCCTTCCCCTCCTTCGTAAATGCCACAAACCATCCCGAATCAAGCCCCTGTGACAAGGGTGGTACCAGGATGCCGGATGTCCGAGTCGATTCAAATACCGTCAAAGAGGGCAGAGAACAGCCGCTAAATGTGGATTCGAGGTGGTCACAGAACGAGATAACCTCGTGTCTCCCTCACTGGCAATGGACCGCGCCAGCGGCTCGCAAATCAGACAGGTATTATTGTACGGCACCAGCACGCTCAGAATAAAGGGAGGCGCTGGTCGTGAGGAATGGAAGCATACTCATCGCGTTATGTATACCCTAGAAACAAAACCGTGTGTATGTATTGTACGTAGCAGTGCATCACACGACTCAGGGCCAGGGGAGGGGATACACGCTCTATCTGTGAGAGCCTAAAGGGGTCGTTGCGTTCGGGCGGGCAAGGGACGCAGCGACGCCGCCAACAATTGGAGGAGAAAGTCACCAGTTCCAATCACTCTCTGGGGTTGTGATACAGTGCACAACAAAGGTTGCTGAGATCGGGTGGGGGTCGGTGTCGGTGTCTTATCGATGGAGTTGTGTCATGTGAGATGACCTACTACAACACAATTAAATACTGGATGCACAACAGAGTTCGAAGGAAATAAGTTTCGAAAAATTCTCAGGAAGCCCCGAAAAAAAAGAAATCAAGTCCCTTTTAACCGCCAGGATAGAAAGGGTAGGCCCTTTGAACTCTGTCGGGTGTGCAACGAATATCTATTAGGATCAGCGGGAGCAGGGAGTGGGAATCGGAGCTGTGCGTGTGCATGTGATGTAGAATCGACGAGAGGAAATGGACGTACCAAACTCATGGAAGCAAACCGAGCGCCGTCATTAGAAGGCATGATGTAGACAAGAGCGACAAGAGCAATTGTACGAGAGAACCATCGTTACGGAGATCAGGGTGTGAACGGAGATACGATATGTACTTCCGCACCGACCAGCTGATAGGTAGAACAAAGAATATTCAACCGCTCAGCACTGAGAGGGGGCAAGCTGACCACATGCAATTATAAAACAGAAGCAGTGCGGCGGTGGTGGCATGAGAACTCCCCCGCGGTTCTGGGCAAAGATTCCCCGAAAAACAAAGAGCAAAAAGAAGTTAAACTGAAGTTAATAATCGCTTGACCGAGCCGATACGCCGAATTGAGAACAAAAGGTCTGTGAGTGTCAGCTGAGAGGCCTAACTCGGCTATGCAGGGGGTGGGGGAAGCAGTGCGAATACAGGAGTTGGTGACAATAAGTCGACGACGAACTGTTCAGTACTGTATCGAGAGGAGACGATGGGATAGCCGGTGTGCCCGGAGTGCCACTGGCAATGCATGCGCCATGGCCGCTTGTTGTCGGGGTGACGTAATCAGCAGACAATGGAGGGTATTGTTTCCAAATATGGAAAGAACGGGTAGCATTGTGTGTATTGTTTATGTTCAACGAAACAATGCAAAGTCGCGGGACAACAAAAAGCCTCGAAATGTCGCCAGATGCTTTAAGGTCGCGTCCCCGTCTTTGCCTTTCTCTTATTCCGCCTCATAGATTTCGTCATTCACTCACGACCCCAAGCCTCTCTGGTAGTAGACTCGGACTGCCCTTCTCCACTGTTGTAACCATTCGACTCGACTGCAAGTTTGAAACATGTCTCCGCGTGCGTATCGCAACTTATAAATTGTTCGGAAGGTTTGACTTATCCGCCTTAGTCCTTACGAACTACAGCTTTCTATCGCCATTGAAACGACAGCGTGCTGTGCGTAACCGCAGCAACAATGCCACACCATCTCCCTCAAAATACGCCAACCGTCTCCCTGTCCTCCCAGAACTCTCTGGAGAGCAAGACACCTTCTCTTCCCCTTCCTCATCGTCCTCTGTCTCGTCACCAACCTCTTTGCCTCGTCCATCTTCCTCTGCTAGTCCCAGCGAGAAGCGCCGCAGTCGCTACGGTAGAGACGAGTTTGCACTCGATCCTGATTTCCTTCGCGCCGCGACTCTGGACGCGCCCAGTCCCACGCCCGCCAAGCAAAGGCACCAATCTGTACGTCTGAGCGCCTTCGACATTATTATCGACATCACCGGGCCAACCTCGCCCGTCAGCGACTCGCCTCCTCTCGCCGAGTCTAACAGCAGCACCGTGACGACGCCTCCTCGACCCACCCGCCCGCGCGATCGGCGACCGGAGTCCCCGCCCCGCACGCGCTCGCCCACTCCCTCGCTCACCAGCATGTCCGCCTGCTCCAGCAATGACATCCCCACGACACCGCTCACGTCCGATGACGAGTGGCCGGGCCTTGACCCCAGCCCCAAGCTCCGCAGGGCCCCCGCAGCCCAGCGCGTACAGATCCACCCGCTCGTGACCACCAAGTCTACCCCTGCGCTGCTCACCTCCGACGCGAGCCCCGCAAACGTGTTCGAGTTCACGATCGCGCCGTTCTCGGGCCCAGAAGACGAAGAAGAACAGGATGGGGGTGAGGACGACGTGTCGTGGTACGCACGCGAACTCGGCCAGCTCGTCTCGCTCGCCTCCCCACGCGCGCCCTCAGCGTCGAGCGCGACCGGCGCGCGCCCAGACTCGCTCCTCCCGCCCCCTTCCCACGGCTCCAGCGCAAGCACAAGGACGGGCCCGCACAGCCGGATGAGCAAGCCTCTCCCTGCGCTCCCGCGCACGCCCGGCCCAAGCCCACAACTAGACCCGACCTTCCCGCGCCGGCGCACCGCCTCGCGCCGCCCCTCGCGCCAGCCACTCCTCACCTACCCCCCATCTCCTGCACCACCCCGCACCAAGACCACGACCTCCGTGCGCAAGTCGCTCAAAATCACTGTCCCACGCGCGCCGCCGCGCACACCGCTCCCCCTCGACGTCGCGGACATCTTTGACGACATCGACGCGTGGTCCGTCTTTGCGCCTTCTGCTGGCCTGCGCAGCACCAGCACCGCCACCAGCGCCGGCGCGGAGCTCTCGCCCCCGCGCATGCCGCATACGCCACTGAGTGCCTACTCGGAGTACGACCCCGTAGAGCTCATTGTAGACTACGCCGCGCTGCCCTCCCCACAGCCGTCCCCCTCTTCCTCCGCCGCGCCCTCGCTCTCTTCCTTCCTCCCCGAAGACGGCTCGGACGATGACGAGTCGGACTGCTGGCATAGCGAGGAGAAACTCCGCTCGCGCTGGTCCTGCTCTACCGTCGCTACTCTCGCAACAAGGGCAGCCGCCTCGCCGCCATCGTCGCCTTCACCGTCCGCGAGGCTGCGCTTCCACCTCGGCTCTGTCGCGCGCCGCGTGCGCGCTCGCAGGGCGGGCGCCAGCGCCAGCGGTGATGTGGCGGTGCCCAAGACGCACGCGCGCTCCTCGAGCGAGCCGAGCGCCAATCCCGGCACTAGCAGCGAGGGCGCTGGTGTGGGTGTGCGCTCGGACTCGGGCCACGGAGAGGCTGACGCGGAGACTTGTTTGCGACGCAAACCGATCCCGCTTGAGCTTTTCTTGCGGTAGACCCAGGGCCTACGGGAGACTGTCTGTTCATGACCACGACGATTTTTCATCATTTGCGCGCATGGTTCTGGTTTTCTTTCTTTCATCGTATATTTGTATCATGAACTCTCAGACATTGTATTTATACTTTTATATTTGTATACGTATACTTGAACCCTCATCTTAGTATTACGCCTACTACGTCTAACTTCCCTTCTTCCTTGTCATTCATGGGGTGGACGAAACGCAGTCACTACTGTCCTTACTGTAATCATCACTGTAGCTACTCCCTGCTCGTTGTAGTCATTCCTTTAATTCACTTCATCGTTGTATCTTAACCTCAATCCTGTAGACCGAAATCACATCATACAAAGCGCGCGAGTTGCAAATAGTTTCTGTGTTTTTTCCTCGTCGGTGTAGAGATCGCACGATCAGACGATCCGCATCCTCGGAGTGGTGAATCAATAATATATCGTGCATGCGATGGGTGTGCTGTTATGAAAGTAAGGACCACAAACTACGCCTCGTCTATAAATGCACTGTCGACCGCCCTAGCCATCCGCCCGGCGCGCCTCGCGCTTGAACAGCCAGGCAATGTTTTCGTACACGACGAACGTGACACACGTCCCGGGGACCACGCGCACGAGGTTCGTGGCTAGGCCGCGGTAGAACCCCGCGAGGCCTCGTGCGTCCACGTGTGCGCGATCGTCGACGTGATCATGCGATGGTGCATGCGCGCCAGTGCCGAGTCGTCCTACATACAGCCGCGCGGTCATAGCAAGTTAGCACCGGGTGTGCGAGCACGCGAGAAAGACACGCACTTGGATGCGCGAGCGGATGACCTGGTACGGGTACGTCGTGCACGGCGCGCCAAGCTTCGACGTGCCGGGCATGACCATATAAACGATATTAGAATTTTTTTTTAAGAAAAATAATTCAAGTCGGGTCGGGTTCGCGCAGTGGACGCAGAAGCACCAGCTTGTCGTCATCGCGGCCGAGCTTCGCGACGCGCCACCGCTTGCGCTCGAACTTCCAGCTCTTCATCTTCTCATATGCCATGAACTGCAGCGCGACGTTTCTCACGCCGACCAGCACGAGCGACGTCCCACGATAGAGCCTGCCCCAGCCCTCGTCGCGGGAATATCGCGTGGAACTCGCCTGCAGGGCCCACACTACTCAGTAAAACCGAAACCGAAAAAAGGACGGCGAACGCACTCCAGAGCCCACAGTGCGGCGCAGGCGAGTTGGGCGACGCGGTGAACGTCCGGACCTTTACCACCCATATCGGGTTTGTAAGAATGGGCGGCACTACACCTTGACGGAGCAAAGTCGTGAGCGGGACGGGACGGGAGTGAGGAGTGTTGGGAGAGAAGAAAAGGGGGAAAACTCGCTTCAGTGGAAAAGAGCAGGTATTGGGAAGCCGATGGAGGCCGATCTGGCGCGCCGACGGTCGCGCGGCGCTTGAGCTGCAGATTCGCAGGCTCAGAGTCGGGCGAGCGGGGAAGAACACATAGAAAGAGGCGCACAAGAGAAAGTAGAGCCCCCAGCTGCTCGCATTACCCGCGACATTAGCCCTCACTGGTGTGTATGTCGCGCAGAGCGCGCCAGATGCCGTGCCCGATGCCGCCGTCGGGCCCGCGCGTCGACACCTGGAACTTGACCTTGAGCAGGTCGAGCGGGTTCATGCAGAGCACGGCGACTGTGCCCACGCCGATTCCGGTGGATGCGTGGTCCTGAACAATACAACAACGCAGTGAGCGCGACCACAAGTTACATGATTTATGACGCGCGCGCGATTGCATGTATCGGGAAGAAGCTTGGTTGGGAGTAAGGATTCAGGGTGGACATGCGCAGCTAAGACATTTTGAGAGTTTCGGGCCCTTTCCGGCGTTGTCGACGACGACCGCGGGTACCAGTGAGTGATACCGTGACAGTACAGTAGGGGACGATGAGAGGAACCCTTGCCGGCGAGGAGCGGCCCGAGGCTTTCCGGACCACCGGGACGCCGCCATACCTATCCCGGGCCACTGGCACTCGCTCCCCGTCTGTTTCCAAGGTTCGACTAATGTCCAACAATCTACTCAAGTTCTGTTGTCATTTCTTTCAGTGTCAGGTCGTGTCCGATAAGCCAGCCTGCGCCCACTTGTGCATAGGCTGAGTTTGCGAGTCTAGCACAGCCCTTTGTAAGCAAAGGGTATTGGGCGGGTGGACATATCCGCCTCATATTGTTACCATGCAAGTGCGTTGTTACCATGCAATTGCGTTGTTGCCGTGCAAGTGCGTTGTTACCGTGCAAGCGCGCACTATACCGTGTGCCCTGCGGTCCAAGGCAACGCTTTTCGTCTTCTCTCCAGCCTTTCTTCCTTCGCAGTCCCAATCGTTCAACTCGTTGTCAGGCGACCCACGATTTCTCATTTTCGACCATGGATCCCGAACGTAAGCCCGAATCTCCAAGTCCGAGCCGTCCTGGTAATTGACACTGTATCCCCCTCCTTACAGTCTCGGTCGCCTGTATCGACGATGGCATCACTCTTGTTCAGAAATCACTCTCGCTGTTCCCTCGACCCCATTCAGAACACATCATTGATGTCCATATTCTCGCAATGGCACGATTCGGGCGCTATAAGCTGTCACAACAGAAGGATGACCTTGACAAGTCCATTCTACACTACACTGAGGCGATCTTCCTTCCGCCCTTTTCCGAGGTCGGGGTTTCCCTCAATATTGTCCAACTTCTCTTTCGCCTTGCGTTCGCTCTCCTACATCGCTCAGAGTTCGAACAACCCGAGGACATTAAGTATGCTATCGAGTACCTCCGATACCTCCGAGGACTGCCCCTTGATTCCTTCGACGTCCACAGAAACAGCGTAACAACATCACTTATCCAGGCATTGGCTATTCAAGTTGAGTAGGAAGCTGGTGACGGGACACGGACTATCAGGGAGATGGTGGCCCTCTGCCGCGAACTCCTCGCCTCCAACATATCGACAGACTTTCCCGTCGCCGCTTTTACATCCTTGAGTCAGGCTGTCGACGCCGAATTCAACCGAGGACGGTCCATCCAGTTACTAGACGAAGTCATTGAATGCCTACGGGACGCGGTGAAGGTGTGCCCACCAGGTTCGTACGACGTCTTGTACGCGCTGGCCGACAAACTCTGGAGTCGCTTCACCGAAACTTATTCAAACGATGACTATGAGGATGCAACTGCGCTCTTGGAAACGATCCTCGATCCCAATCAGCCTGGAGAGTGTCCAGATTCAATTCGGGATCTGGCTTCGGCACTTGCCGGTGGGCTCACATTCGTCAGATCGGTCATATTCCACCAGAACCCAGAATGCTCCGAAGTGGCAATTTCTCGTCTCCGTACCCTACTCGGCTCTTCTTCCATCGACGAACTGCTTCGCGTTCACCTCACTAAGTGCTTGTCGGACCTCGTCAGAGAGCGCTCTAGAGATTACAGTCTCGCTGAGAGCGTTGAAGAAGCGGACTCCCATCTTTCACATGTTGTCAGCCTTTCATTCTCTCAGAGCCTGGAAACATCTGGGGAATTTTTTCCTGCATCAGTCGCTGTTTGGGAGACTTATTCGACGACGGCGATACGGCAGGAAATCTGTCTTCTTGAAGAACAGTACTCCGACACTGCTCCGGGGACCGAACACCACGAACGCCTCCTCAGCGCACTTACAGATTTGTATAGAACAAAGTTCTCCCGTACCAACGATATATCTGATATCGAAGAGTCCATCAAGTATAGCCGGCTGCGGCTCGAAGCAACTCATCCGGATCGCCTGACGAGAGTCACTTCCTATGGTTGCCTGTGCAACATCCTCCTCCTCGCGTTCGAGCATACCAACAAGACCAACTACCTCGATGAGTTGATCATTCTCAGCTATGACGTTCTCAAGTTGAAAAGGGCACAATTCATTCACTTTCGGGCAATTCAGCGGCTTGTCCTCTCTCTACTTACCCGCTGGTCGTTGCTTGGTCGAACAGAAGACCTCCATGAAGCCATACGATTAATGTCATTGGCTGTCGACGATCAATACGCGCGGGAACCTTCACGATTTCAACTTTCATGTATGTGGGCCTTCGTTGCGCAACGTGTGCAGCACCCCTCTGCCCTGGCTGCCTATAAGAGCGCAATGTCATTAGTGCAAAAGTCTTTGTCCTTCGCTCCGACGATATCGATTCAGCACACTCATCTCGTTTCCATGGGCGAGCATTGTCAGAGCATGCCACTCGACTACGCATCCTATCAGATCGATTTAGGTCGATTCGAAGAGGCAGTTGAGACACTGGAACAAGGGCGAGCATTACTCTGGTCCGAGATGCGTGGCCTTCGTACCCAGGTGGCCCAACTTATCAAAGAAGACCCGCCATCGGCAAAGAGATTTACCGACATCAATCAAGAACTCGAAGCGCTGACCATATCCATCACACCGAGTGCGATATTAGAAATGGAAGACGGCGTCGTTGAAGGTAGAGATCGGACCGACCTTTTCGGTCGGCTTGTGGTAAAGCGGCAGAAACTGGTGGAGGAGCGGGATGCACTCATTTCACAGATCCAAGGCAGACCAGGATTGGAAGGATTCTTGAGGGCGCCATCATTTACCACTCTCCGCTCTGCCGCCTCGCGTGGCCCCGTCATTCTTATCAACCATTGCGAATTGCGCTCTGATATCCTCATTCTCTTCCACAATTCTCTGCCTTGCGCCATTCCTACTGCTGATGATTTCTATGGTCGCGCAATCAAACTACTGGACGAGCTAGTCGAGGCGCGGAAACATGGTCTCGACTCCAGCAAATACCAGGATGCACTATGCTCTGTACTCAAGGGCCTCTACGAGCTTGTTGGCGAACCGGTCATCAAGAGGCTTCGGGTGTTAGGCGTACCAGAGCAATCTCGAATCTGGTGGTGCCCAACCTCGGTCTTCTGTTCTCTTCCCCTTCATGCGATGGGCCCAATCCCACCGAGCGATACTTCCGAGCGATATTTCTCGGATCTCTACATCCCTTCGTATACACCATCGCTCTCTGCACTCATCGAGTCTCGCAAGGCAAGCCCACAGATGCTTGACAAGCCCTCGTTACTCCTTGTTGCCCAACCAGACGATTCTCTTCCAGGCGTGAAAGAAGAGATCAAGGTCATACGAAAGCTCGAAGAACGTGTCACGGTGACGGGTCTTGTCTCAAGTGAAGCCACACCCTCTTCCGTAGTCGAGGGCCTCCGAGGCAGTCGGCTTGCCCATTTCGTATGCCATGGAGAGCTGGAAACAGGAAAGCCATTCGAGGCTTCGTTCAAGCTTCACGGGGGCTCGCGTCTTACGCTGCTGGACATGGCACGGTCTCGGCTTCCGGATGCTGAATTCGCATTCCTTTCTTGCTGTCACGCTGCGGAAATGACCAAAGAGAGCATAGCGGACGAGGCGCTTCATCTTACTGCTGCGACGCAGTACTGTGGATTCCGAAGCGTTGTCGGCACCATGTGGGAAATGGCGGATACGGACGGGCGAGACCTGGCCAAGAGCTTTTACAAGTCGCTGTT
>WNGR01003429.1_pt1 | contig 17735 bp, 13 predicted proteins | sample 5407581 | NCBI WGS metagenome assembly WNGR01 (sample SAMN13153383, study PRJNA577476) | soil metagenome | isolation source: 80 cm soil or saprolite under Garry oak tree replicate 2 | place: USA:California | collected 2016-06-15 | reverse complement strand
GACCCTCTGCAGCCACTTCAGGGAAATCCGCCGGCTATTCCGCCCTACACGGGTCACGGCACATTCGTCGCTGGCGTCACGCGATGCATGGCGCCCGACGCGGACATCATCGTGACTAATGCTTTCGCAATCGCAGGAAGCCAGCTGGAAGCTGATCTGGTGCCCAGGCTCGAAGCGGCACTAAGCCTCGGGGCGGACATTTTCCATTTGACCATTGCCTGCCTATCAAGGAAAGATTTCCCGCTGATCGCCTTCGAGGAGTGGCTCAGGCACCTGCACCAGCACACCGGCGCGATCTGCGTCGCCGCGGCAGGCAACAGCGGCCTGAGCAGGAAGACCTGGCCGGGCGCATTCCCGGGTGTGATTGCCGTGGGCGCGCTCGGCGGCGACTGGCGCGGCCGGGCCTCGTTCAGCAATTTCGGCCCGTGGGTCGACGTGTACGCGCCAGGAAGAGACCTCATCAACGCGTTCGCGACCGGCACCTATGAGTGCCAGATCTTCCCGTACGCGGGGCAGCACCGGAACTTCTACGGCATGGCGAAGTGGAGTGGCACGTCGTTCTCGACGCCGATCGTGACCGGGCTCATCGCCGCCCGGATGTCCCGCACCGGCGAAAATGCCCGGCAGGCCGCCGCGGCGCTGCTCGCCGAGGCACGATCACGGGCGATCCTGGGTGTCGGCCCCATTCTGCTGCCCTGCTGCGACTACGGGCCGGCGCCCACCAAGCCGGCGGAGTGCTGCTGCCACGCGCACCATCGCCGGCCTCACGCCTGCTGACGAGGCTCCCTGGCCGCGGGAGGGCCGGGCGGATCGCGCCCCGCCAGGACCTCCTGCCGCCGGGGCCGGCCCGGACGGCGATCCGGTGTCCAGGGCCGCCTGCCCGCGGTGTTGACTAGCCCTATGGCTGTCGAGGGTGAGTACGAGCCGAGCACGCGGGCCTGGGTCCGTGAGCAGGTCGAGCTGTATGAGGGCTCAGGCGGCACGCAGGGCACGACGCTGCGTGACACCGGTCTTCCCGTGGTGATCGTCAGCAATCGCGGGGCACGCAGCGGCAAGCTGCGCAAGACACCGCTGATGCGGGTCGAGCACGACGGCCGCTATGCCGCGGTGGCGTCGCAGGGCGGTGCCCCGACCCATCCGCTCTGGTATTTCAACCTCCGCGCCGACCCGCGTGTCGAAGTCCAGGACGGCCCGCACAAGCAGGACATGATCGCCCGCGAGCTCACCGGCGACGAGCGCGCCCAGTGGTGGGAGCGTGCGGTGGCCGCCTATCCGCCCTACGCCGAGTACCAGGAGAAGACCGCGCGCCAGATCCCGGTGTTCGTTCTCGAGCCCGCGAGCTGACCTCAGCCCTCGTGGTAGTGGCACGAGCCCGGCCGACGGGCTAGCCACCTGGCCTGCGGCCGGAGAGTCGGCCAGACTGCGGTAGGACAGCCGCGGATGCTCGGCTTGAGGGCTAGTGAGTTATGGGCAAGGCGGGCCGCCATGAGCCGACAGGCTTTCCGGGTCGCGTGGTACCGGTTCCGGTCCACCTTCGGCGACCGCTGGGGCGGGTACCTGGCGGTGGTGCTGCTGGTCGGGCTGGTCGGCGGCCTGGCCATGGGCGCGGTGGCCGCTGCCCGGCGGACCCAGGCGGCGTTCCCGGCCTACCTGGCCAGCACCAACCCTTCCGACCTGACCGTGCTGACCGGCCTGGAAGACCCGGCCTCCGGTTACGCGGGATTCAGCCCGGCGCTCGTTCGCAAGATCGCCGGGCTGCCTCATGTGCGCCGGGTGGAGAGCTACGCCGGGCTTAACGTGGCCGTGCTGACGCCGGGCGGCGCCCCGGGAGGGACTGGTCAGGGGCTGCCGGGCAGCATCGACGGCGAGTTCTTCAACACCGATCGCGCAACCATCATCCAGGGCCGGATGGCCAATCCCACCCGGGCCGGCGAGGTTGTGATAGACGCCAAGGGCACCCCGGCCTCGGTGCACGTAGGCCAGGTCGTTCCCCTCGGCTTCTACACCAACGCTCAGAAGGCATCGCCGGACTTCGGCAAGCCGGGCATCAAGCCGTACCTGCAGATCGACGTCAAGGTGGTCGGTAAGGCGATCTTCAGCCGGGAAGTGGTGCAGGACGACGCTGATGCCGGCCTGAACGGGGGAGCGCTGTTCACCCCCGCGCTCTCCCGGCGGCTCGCGCGGTGCTGCGCCGGATTCACCGAGAGCGCCATCAAGCTCGATGGCGGCAGCCGCGACGTGGCCGCTACCGAAGCCGGCATCGAGCGGATCCTGCCCAGCGGCTTTCCCGTCGAGTTCTACGTCACCTCCCTCACCGAGGCCAAGGCCGAGCGGGCCATCAAGCCGGAGTCGATCGCCCTCGGCGTGTTCGGCGGTATTGCCGCCTTGGCCGCCTTGCTCATTGCCAGCCAGGTCATCGGCAGGCAGCTCCGCCGCGGCGCCGATGACCTCGGGACGCTGCGGGCGCTTGGCGCGGACCCGGCCATGACGGCCGGCGACGGGCTGCCGGGCGTTCTGGGTGCCGTGGTGGCCGGCTCCCTGCTGGCCGCCGCCGTGGCGGTCGGCCTGTCGCCGGTAGCGCCTCTCGGTTCCGTGCGCGTTGTGTACCCCGACCGCGGCATCGCGTTCGACTGGACCGTTCTCGGCGTGGGCGCGGTGGTCCTGATCGGCGTCCTGTCCCTGGTCACCGTGGCACTGGCCTATCGGGGCGCACCCCATCGGGCAGCTCCGCGAGCCCAGCGGACTCCGGGCCGGGGATCGGCGGCTGTTCGTGCCGCCGCCGCGCTGGGCCTGCCGCCGCCCGCGGTCGAGGGCACGCGGCAGGCCCTTGATCCCGGGACGGGACGCAGCGCGGTACCCGTCCGGTCGGCCATCCTGGGAGCTGCGCTGGCCATGATCGTCATGGTCGCGACGCTCACCTTCGGCGCAAGCCTCAACACACTCGTGTCCCATCCGGCGCTCTACGGGTGGAACTGGACCTACGCGCTGAGCGCGGGAAACCCCACCTACATCCCCAGGGAGCGCGCGGCCGCGCTGCTCGACCACGATCCTGAGGTCGCCGCGTGGACCGGCGTCTACTACGCCACGTTCAGGATTGACGGCCTGACCGTGCCGGTGATCGGCGCGAGCCCCGGCGCACCTGTCGGCCCGCCCGTGCTGTCCGGGCACGGCCTGCAGGCGGCCGGCCAGGTGGTGCTCGGCACCGCCACCCTGGCGCAGCTGGGCAAGCAGGTGGGCGAGGAGGTTACCGTGCGGGGCGGAGGCGCCAGGCGCTCCCGGCTGCGGATCGTCGGCACGGCCACCCTGCCCTCGTTCGGCGTCTTTGGCACGCTGCATACCGAGATGGGGGTCGGGGCGGTCCTCCCCTATCAGCTCATCCCCCGCGCCGTCGGCAGCCAGCCGAATGACATTCTCGTAACGCTACGGCCCGGCACAAACCGCGCGGCGGCGCGCACCGCGCTACAGCGGCTGGTCCCGGCCGCCCACGGCGGGCAGGTCATACCCGTGCAGCGCCCGGCGGAGATCGTGAACTACCGCTCCGTGGGAACCACCCCGGCGTTCCTGGGCGCCGCGCTGGCGGCCGGCGCCGTGGCTGCGCTCTGCCTGACCTTGTTCGCCTCTGTCCGCCGCCGCCGCAGGGATCTGGCTCTGCTGAAGACCATCGGCTTCACCAGGCGCCAGCTGGCGGCGGCCGTGGCCTGGCAGTCCACCATCGCGGTGGCCGTGGGGACCATCGTCGGCGTGCCCCTCGGCATCGCGCTGGGCCGCTTCCTCTGGGACCTGTTCGCACGGCAGATCAGCGTGGTGCCCGAACCAACGGTCCCTGGCCTGCCGGTCGTCCTCATCAGCGTCGGGGCACTCGTGCTCGCCAACATCGTGGCCGCAGTCCCCGGGCGCATGGCCGGGCGCACGCCTACCGCCTTGCTGCTCCGTTCGGAGTGAGGCGTTCTCCTCAGAGGTCCGGGATCGCAAGATCAAGATTGGGCCGGTCCATGCCGCCGTCGACCTCGAGGATCTTCCCGGTGATGTAGCCGGAGGCGGCGGAGGCGAGGAACACGACCGCGGCGGCGATGTCCTCAGGATCGGCGATCTTGCCCAGCAGGGTCTCCCGTTCCATCTGGGCGCGCAGCGTGTCGTCGGTGAGCACGATGTCGAGCGCGGAGGTCGCGACGGAGCCGACCGCGATCGCGTTGACCCGGATCCTGGGGGCCAGGTCGGCCGCGGCCAGCCGGGTGTAGTGGGCCAGGGCCGCCTTGGCGGTGCCGTACGCCAGGTATCCGCGGCCCGCGACCCGCCCGACGGCCGAGGAGATGTTGATCACGGCCCCGGCGTCCCCGGCCGCGCCCGAGGCGAGCAGGTGGGGGACGGCGGCCTGCGTGAGGCTGTGCGCGACTGCGACGTTGAACTGGAACGCGTTCACCAGGTGCCGCGGTTTGGTCGCCAGGAATGGCCGCGGCATCGCGCCGCCGACGTTGTTGACGACGATGTCCAGCCGGCCGAAGGCGTCGACCGCGGCGGCGGCCAGGCCCGCCGCGGCGTCCAGGTCGGCCAGGTCGGCGGGAACGGCCACCGCCCGGCGCCCCGCAGCCTCGATCTCCAGTGCCACCTTGGCGAGCTGGTCCTCGGTGCGCGCCGCGATCACCACGTCCGCCCCGGCCTGGGCCAGGGCGATCGCGGCGGCCGCGCCGATCCCCCGGCCAGCGCCGGTCACGACGGCCACCTGGCCGGTGACGCGGAAACGATCCAGGATCATATGCCCGCCCTTTGCCGGTTTGGGTGGGATCAGCATATGAGATAACTAGAACACGTTTCAATTGTGAGTGGCGGGCGCGGCTGAGCGCGGCATCCGCGGCACCCGTCCTGGCAGACTTGAGGCGTGCCCGACCCGCATGACGGCGATACTTTGGCAACGATGGGCAATGAGCGTGCAGCAGCTGCCGGGACGGTTGAGCCCGGTACGTCCGCAGAGGTGGAAGCGGTCGTTGCGTTCTGGAAGGAACTTGAGCTGCCCGGCCTGGTGGACGTGCACGCCCACTTCATGCCGCTGGGCGTGCTGCACAAGGTCTGGGATTTCCTTTCCGCCGGCCGCGAGGCGGGACAGGCGTGGACGGTCGTGTACCGGCGGCCCGAGCTGGAGCGGGTAGCCCTGCTGCGGGCGTTCGGCGTACGCAGGTTCGCCGCACTGGCGTACCCGCACAAGCCTGGCATGACCGCCTGGCTCAACTCCTGGGCGGCCGAGTTCGCGGCCAGGACCCCGGATGCCCTGCACAGCGCCACGTTCTTCGCTGAGCCTGGCGCTGACGTGTATGTGGCCGAGGCGATCGGCGCCGGCGCGCGCCTGTTCAAGGCGCACCTGCAGGTGGGCGGTTACGACCCCAGGGACGAGCTGCTTGATCCGGTCTGGGGGATGATCGCCGAGGCGCGTGTGCCGGTTGTCGTGCACTGCGGCTCGGGGCCCACGCCGGGCCGGTACACCGGTCCCGGGCCCGTGTCCGAGGTGCTGGCCCGCCATCCTGGGCTTACCATGATCGTCGCTCACCTCGGGGCGCCCGAGTACGGCGAGTTCCTTGGCCTCATGCAGCGGCATGCTGGCGTCCACCTCGACACCACGATGGCGTTCACCGACTTCTTCGAGCGCCTCATGCCGTTCCCGGCGGCGCTCCGGCCCCGGCTGGCCGAGGCCGCCGACCGCATCCTGCTCGGCACCGACTTTCCCAACCTTCCCTATCCGTACCTGAACCAGCTGCTGGCCCTGGCCCGCCTGGACCTCGGCCCCGCGTGGCTGCGCGCCGTCTGCCACGACAACGCGGCCCGGCTGCTTGGGCTGTGAGCTGACATGCCGTCGCCGAGCAAGAGCCGGAAGACAGCCCCGGGGAAGGCGAGCCCGGCGAAGGCAAGCCCGGCGAAGGCGGGCCCAGCGAAAGCAAAGGCCGAGCGGCTGGCGCCCTACCAGCGCAAGCGGGATTTCGCGCGCACTCCCGAGCCGGCCGGCGCGCCGCCGCAGGAGGGCTCCGCGGGCGCCCCCCGGTTCGTCGTGCAACGCCACCGGGCCCGCCGCGTCCACTACGACCTGCGGTTCGAGATCGACGGCGTGCTGGTGAGCTGGGCCGTGCCCAAGGGGCCGACGCTGGACCCGAACGTGAAGCGCACCGCGATCCACGTTGAGGACCATCCCATCGAGTACCTGGACTTCGAGGGCATCATCCCGGCGGGGGAGTACGGCGGGGGCGACGTGATCGTGTGGGATCAGGGCACGTGGGAACCGCACGCCACCGATGACCCCGCCGCGGCGGTCGCCGCCGGCGACTTCCACGCCGACGTCAGCGGGCAGAAGCTGCACGGCCGCCTGATCCTGGTGCGCCGCGGATACGGCGACTCCGACAAGGACCAGTGGCTGCTGCTGCACAAGCACGATGACTTTGCGGTCGAGGGCTGGGATCCGGAGGACCACCCGAGATCGGTGCTCAGCGGGCGCACCAACGACGAGGTCAAAGCCGACCCGCACCGGATGTGGCGCGGCGACCTGCCGCCCTCCCGGGCGTCGGTCGCCATTGGCCACGCTGCTCCGTCCGGACCTGACCCTGCCGAGCTTGACGCGCTCGGCGCCCTGGGATCCGGCGGCACGTGGGAGGTGTTCGGCCGCAAGCTGAAGGTGACCAACCTGGATAAGGTCCTCTTTCCTGCCCGCGCCGGCGAGGAACCGGTGACCAAGCGCGAGTTCATCGGCTACGCGGCCCGGATCGCTCATACCGTGCTGCCCTACCTGGCCGGCCGTGCCCTCAACATGAACCGGTTCCCGGGCGGCGCGGACACCAAGGGCTTCTATCACAAGCAGCTACCGGAGCACGCGCCCGAGTGGCTTCCGCGCTGGGACAACCCCAGTGCCGACCGGGGAGACGCCACCACCTACCTCGTCGTGGACGAGCCGGCCGCGCTCGTCTGGGCCGCGAACTTCGGCGCGATCGAGTGGCATGCCTGGACCGCCCGCACGGACCAGCCGCGCACACCGACCTACGCGCTCATCGACATCGATCCCGGCCCGGCCACGTCGTGGGAAGACGTGCTGACGCTGGCCCGGCTGCACCGCACCGCGCTGGAGCACCTGGGCGTGCGGGCGCAGCCCAAGCTGACCGGCCGGCGCGGCCTCCAGATCTGGATTCCCATCACCCGCGGGCCCGGCTACGAGGAGACCCGCGAGTGGGTCAAGCAGCTGTCACACGCCGTCGGCGCCGTGGTGCCCGACCTGATCAGCTGGGAGTGGGACGTCAAGGCGCGAGGCGGCCGCGCCCGGCTCGATTACACGCAGAACGTCAGGAACAAGACGCTCGTGGCGCCCTACAGCCCCCGCCCGGCACCGGGCGCACCGGTGTCCGCCCCCATCGACTGGGACGAGCTCGACGACCCCTCACTGCGACCCGATGGCATCACGATCCGCACCGTGCTGGACCGCCTGGCCCAGCGCGGCGACCCGTTCCGCTCTGTGCTGGCCTTCGGCCAGAAACTCCCGCCCATCCGCTAGCAGCGGTCCGACACTGGCCAGATCGTCGGCCGCGACCCAGGATCGTGCAACCGTCCCGCCGTTGGCTGAACCGTCAGCGCCGCTGATACGTGTGCTATTGAGGGAGTTTGGGCGGGGGACGCCGGCTCATCCCTACCCGAAGGAGGAGTTGTGTCCTCACCCCTGGCTCACCGCCAAGCCTCGCGGGCGCGGCACCGCGCCCTTGCGTTTGCCCTGCCTGTGGCCGCTGCTGCTGCCGTCCTGCTGGCCGCGGGGTGTTCGTCCAGCTCGTCGACCTCGTCGAGTTCGTCGCCACCGTCGGCCGCGCCGTCGGCATCAAGCCCCGCTGCGGCCGGCGCTACAAAGGTGACTGCCACCGAGACTGAGTTCAAAATCGCGCTGTCCCGGACGAGCTTCACTCCGGGCGCTTACACGTTCACCGCGGTCAACAAGGGTAAGTTCCCGCACAATCTGATCATCAACGGGCCGGGCGTTAGCCAGGCCAAGACGGCGAGCCTGCTGTCCCCGGGTCAGTCCGGCTCGGTCACCGTCACCCTGCAGGCTGGCACCTACGACGTTTACTGCGGCGTCCCAGGACACAAGGCGAAGGGTATGGACGTGCACATCACTGTCCCCTGACCGGCGCATCCGATGAGCCTCGTACGCTCTCCGCGCGCTCCTGCCGCGCCCCGGATCCGGGGCGCGGCAGGAGCAGTGATAACCCGCCGGCGGCTGGAGATGGCGCTCGGGATGCTGTGGCTGCTGGATGGGGCGCTGCAGTTTCAGCCTTACATGTTCAGCAAGGCCTTTTTCGCCGACCTGCTCAGCATGGCCAACATGGGCCTGCCGGGGCCGCTGTCCACGGCCATCTTCAGCGTGACGAGCATGCTCACCGCTCATCCGGTGGCCTGGAACGCCGTGTTCGCCACGCTGCAGGTGGCGCTCGGTACCGGGCTGCTGTGCGGCCGCACCGCCTGGCTGGCGCGGCCGGCTTCGATCGCTTGGGCGCTGGGCGTATGGATCGTGGGTGAAGGCCTGGGCGGCATGTTCATGCCAGGCATCAGCGCGCTGAACGGCGCCCCGGGAGCTGCCCTGCTGTATGCGCTAGCGGCTGTCATGCTGTGGCCGCGCCGCTCTGGTGACGGTACCGCCGCAGCGGACGCTGGCTTGCTCGGCGCGGGCGGCGCCCGGTGGTGCTGGGCTGCGCTGTGGGCGGGGCTGGCGGCGCTGGAACTGGGCAGTGCCAACCACGCGCCCGTGGTGCCCGCCGCCGAGGTGGCCGACATCGGCGAAGGCGAACCGGCGTGGCTGGCCGGGCTCAACCACCACGCCGGGCAGCTGCTTGCCGGGCGTGGCGCCGCATTCGCCCTGGCCGCCGGCCTCGCAGAGCTGCTGATCGCTCTCGGTATCCTCCGCTCACGCTGGCGCAGGACGGCACTGGGCGCGGGAATCGCCCTTGCCCTTGTTTATGGCGTGTTCGGCCAGGATCTGGGCGGCCTGCTGACCGGGCAGGCAACCGATCCCGGCACTGCGCCGCTGCTGGTCCTGCTCGCCCTGGCGCTGTGGTCCCAGCGCCCCCCTCGCCACCCGGCTACGAGCCACACCGAGAGGCCGACGACATGAACACAAACACCACCGAGCCCACCAGCGGACGGCAATCCTGGGTGGGCGTGCTGACCCGGGGACCGCAGGTGATCACCTCATCCAGGCAGCAGGTGGCGGTCACTATCCTGATCATGGTCGGCGCGGTTCTCTCGGTCATTTCCGGCGTCATCCATCTCTACCTGTGGGGCGAGCCCGACGGGTACCGGCAGATCCCCACCATCGGGCCCTTGTTCCTCGCCCAGGGAATCTCGGCCATCATCATCGGGCTTGCTGCCGCGGTGACACGGCGCCTGGCCGCCGTGCTCACCGCGGCCGGTTTGCTGGCCGCCACCGCCGCGGGCCTGGTCATCACCATCGAGCACGGCATGTTCGGCTTCCGCGAAACCTGGAGTGCCCCCTTTGCCAGCATGTCGGCCTACGAGGAGATCGCCGGGGCCCTGCTGCTACTCATCGCGTCATGGCCGCTTGCCCGCTCCCAGGGTCGGCATACGCGGACCCGCTCGCCAGTTCGCTAATGCCATCCAGGCGAGCAATGGCGGGCGTTTTAAGCCGAAGTCGGCGAGCTGGTCCGCGGAGGCGCTGGAGAGCGGCGTTGGCCTTATCGCCGTTGGCCGACGTATTCGATGCGGTTAGCCTGGATGTCCCCGGCGGTGATCGCGGCCCTTTCGGCATTTTCGCTGATGCCGGCCAGCTCAGCGAAGAAATACGGGCCGTAAGCGAGTAGCCGGCGGTCAAAACGGGCGTCAAGCTCGCGGACGATGTCCAGGCCGGAGTGCAGGCCCTCCTGTTCTGCCCAGGACCGGCAGTACGCAGCCCACGGCTGGCCCGATGCCCGCCACTCGTCACGGCGCTGCCGCAGCCACCCGTGATCAGCGGGCTGCCCGGGCAGCCGGTCGAAGCACCACCGGGCGGTTGCCTCATCGAACCGTTCGCGCGCCCACTCCACGACCAGCAGCAGCCCGTCAGGAACCAGCGTCGCCTCGGCCAGATCCAGTACCTGGCCGAGGTCAGCGACGTGATGCAGCGACGTGCACGCCACCACAGCGCAGCTGGGCCCGGGCGGCTCATATCGCTCGAATTCCACCCGGTGATACCACGGCCCTTCCGGCGCCTCGGGATCGATACCCGTTGCCTGGTAACCAGCCGACCGCAGCATGGGGACGAAGCCGCCGAGTGGCCCGCACCCGATCTCCACCACCGGGCCGGGCCGGGCTGGCAGCCGCGCGCCGACGAACGACCACACCGCAGCCAGCCACCGCTCATCAGGCGTCACGCTGCCCGAGCCTACGCCGCCTTCCCGGCACCCGCCGGCCAGCGTATGACCGCCCACCGGCCAGGGTATGGACCCCTGAGCATCGCTGTTTACCGCCGTGCCGCCTGGGCCGGCGAAATGGCCTCTGAACTGCTGGTTCCCAGCCGGCAAACGGCGGGAATCAGCAACCATTTCACGCCATCGCCTCAGCCGCTCGGCGGGCCTGGCGCGATAGGGTCCTGGTGGCCTGATGGGAGGAGTTACCGGTGCCGGTGAATGAGCGGGCTGGGCAGCCAGCGAGCCAGGCCGACCTCGTTGACGTCGCCGCGCTGGTGACCGCCTATTACGCGGAGCACCCGGACCCGGCCGAGCCCGGGCAGCAGGTCTCCTTCGGCACCTCGGGCCACCGCGGCTCGGCTCTGCGGCTCTCGTTCAACGACGATCACATCGCCGCCACGACGCAGGCGATCTGCGACTACCGCGCCCGCGGCGGCATCACCGGGCCGCTGTTCATCGGCCGCGACACGCACGCGCTCTCCGAGCCCGCCTTCGCCACCGCGCTCGAGGTGCTCGCCGCCAACGACGTGCAGGTGCTCGTGGACAGCAGGGACGGCTACACGCCGACGCCCTCGCTCTCGCGCGCGATCCTGGTGCACAACGAGGACGGCCCGGCTGCCCAGGCGGACGGGATCGTGGTCACCCCCTCGCACAACCCGCCCGAAGACGGCGGCTTCAAGTACAACCCGCCCGACGGCGGCCCGGCTGCCTCAGAGATCACCGCGGTGATCCAGGACCGCGCCAACGAACTGCTGCGGGGCGGGCTGAAGGAGGTCCGCAGGATCCACTATGGCCGGGCCAGGGCGGCCGCCGGCCAGCACGACTTCCTCGGCGCGTACGTGTCGGAGCTATCGGCCGTCGTGGACCTGGACGCGGTGCGGGCCGCCGGGGTCCGGATCGGCGCTGACCCGCTCGGCGGGGCGAGCGTGGCCTACTGGGGCGAGATCGCCGACCACTTCGGGCTGGACCTGGCCGTGGTCAACCCGGTGGTGGACGCCACCTTCCGGTTCATGACCCTGGACTGGGACGGCCGGATCCGGATGGACTGCTCGTCGCCGTACGCCATGGCTTCGCTGATCGACCGCCGGACCGAGTTCGCCATCGCGACCGGCAACGACACCGACTCCGACCGGCACGGCATCGTGACCCCGGACGCTGGCCTGATGAACCCGAATCACTACCTGGCCGCGGCGATCGACTACCTCTACCGTCACCGCGGGGACTGGCCCGCGGGTGCCGCGGTCGGCAAGACCATGGTCAGCTCCTCGATCATCGACCGGGTGACCGAAGCGGCCGGGCGCCGGCTGATGGAGGTGCCGGTCGGGTTCAAGTGGTTCGTGCCTGGCCTGCTGGACGGCACCGTCGCCTTCGGCGGCGAGGAGAGCGCCGGGGCCTCGTTCCTGCGCCGGGACGGGAGGGTCTGGACCACCGACAAGGACGGCATCATCCTGGCGCTGCTCGCGTCCGAGATCACCGCGGTCACCGGCCGCACACCCTCCGAGCGCTACGGCGAGCTCACGCAGCGGCTCGGCGCCCCGGCCTATGCCCGCATCGACGCCCCGGCGAGCCGCGAGCAGAAAGCGGCCCTGGCCAAGCTCAGCCCGGACCAGGTCGACGTCGCCGAACTCGGCGGGGAGCCGGTGCTGGACCGGCTCAGCTCGGCGCCCGGCAACGGCGCGCCACTCGGCGGCCTGAAGGTCGTCACCGAGTCGGCCTGGTTCGCGGCCCGGCCGTCCGGGACGGAAGACGTGTACAAGCTCTACGCCGAGTCGTTCAGAGGGACCGAGCACCTGGCCCGCATCCAGGAGGAGGCGCGTCAGATGCTCGATACGGTGCTCAGCGGCGGTTAACTGTAGGGCGTGAGCGTTCTCCGCGAACGGGTGCGGCGGTTCCTGCAGAAGCCGGGAACGGCCGACCTCAGCCGCTATCAACGCCTGCTGCCCGGGATCGCCGCGCGCGGGGAGACGCTCCGCGACCTGCCCGACGACAGGCTGGCCGGCCTGGCCCGCGAAGCCCACGACGACGCCGGGTTCTGCGCGATCGGACGGGAGGCCGCCCGCCGCGCGCTGGGAGAGCGCCCCTACGACGTGCAGCTGCTCGGCACGCTCGTCATGCTGTCCGGGCACGTCGCCGAGATGGCCACCGGCGAGGGCAAGACCCTGTCCGGCGCGCTGGCGGCCTCCGCCTACGCGCTCCGCGGCAGGTCAGTGCACGTGCTGTCGGTCAACGACTACCTGGCCCGCCGGGACGCCGAATGGATGCGCCCCGTCTATGACCTGCTCGGCGTCACGGTCGGCTGCGTCAGCGAGGCCTCGACGCCGGCCGGGCGGCGGAGCGCGTACGCCAAGCAGGTGACCTACGCGCCGGTCAGCGAGATCGGCTTCGACGTGCTCAGGGACCGGTTCGTCACGGACGCGGCCGATCTTGTCACCACCGGCCCCGACGTGGCCCTGATCGACGAGGCCGACTCGGTCCTGATCGACGAGGCGCTGGTGCCGCTGGTGCTGGCGGGCCCGGCAGGCGATCCGGACGCCGACCCGGCGATGGCCGAGATCGTGCGCGGGCTGGTTCACGGCCTGCACTACGAGATCGACGATGAGGGCCGCAACGCCACGCTGACCGGCGCGGGCGCGCACGCCGCCGAGAATGCCCTCGGCGGGATCAACCTTTACGCCGCGGACCAGCTGGACACGCTGACCCGGCTCAACGTGGCCCTGCACGCGCACGCGCTGCTGCAGCGCGACGTCGACTACATCGTCCGCGACGGCAAGGTCCACCTGATCAACGCCTCCCGCGGCCGGGTGGCCCAGCTGCAGCGCTGGCCCGACGGGCTGCAGGCCGCGGTCGAGGCGAAGGAGGCCCTCGCCGCCACCGACAGCGGCGAGATCCTGGACAGCATCACGATCGAGTCCCTGGTCCGCCGCTACCCGCGGGTCTGCGGCATGACTGGCACCGCCGTGACCGTAGGCGAAGAGCTCCGGGAGTTCTACGGCCTGGAGGTGGCGGTGATCCCGCCGAACCGGCCGTGCGTGCGCGAGGACCAGCCCGACCGGCTGTATGCGAAACTGCGCCAGAAGGAGAAGTCGATCATCGCCGAGGTGGCCGCCGCGCACGTCGGCGGACGGCCGGTGCTGATCGGCACCCTCGACATCGCCGAATCGGAACGGCTGGGGCGGAGTCTCGCCGCGGCCGGGCTGCCGCACGTCGTGCTCAACGCCAAGAACGACGCGCAGGAGGCGGCGATCGTGGCCGAGGCGGGCTGTCCCGGCGCGATCACCGTGTCGACGCAGATGGCCGGGCGGGGCACCGACATCCGCCTCGGCGGCCGCGACGGTGACCGTGACCAGATCGCCGAGCTCGGCGGGCTCTACGTCATCGGCACGGGGCGGCACGCGAGCAGCAGGCTCGACAACCAGCTGCGCGGGCGGTCCGGCCGGCAGGGCGATCCCGGCGGCTCGGTGTTCTTCGTCAGCATGGAAGACGAGCTGATCGTCGGCTACGCCCCGGACGCCGCGGCGCCACGCGAGGTGGCGGCCGACGGCCGGGTCCGCGACCCGCGGGCGCACGTGGCGGTGGCCCACGCACAGCGCGTGGCCGACGGTCAGAACCTGCAGATCCACAGGAACACGTTCCGCTTCAACAAGCTCATCGAGGAGCAGCGGAAGATCGTGCTCGAGCACCGCGACCGCATGCTGCGCACCGACGCGGCCGACCGCGCGCTGGCCAGCCGCTGCCCCGAGCGGCACGCCGAGCTCGCCGCCACGGTGGACCCCGGCGTGCTGGCCGAGGCCGCGCGGCAGATCGTCCTCTACCACCTCGACCGCGGCTGGGCGGACCACCTGGCCACGCTGGCCGGGATCCGCGAGGGCATCCACCTGCGCGCGCTCGGGCACGGGCCCAACCCGTTCGTCATGGCGCTCGACCCGCTGGCCGAGTTCCACGCCGAGGCGGTCAAGCTCTTCGCCCGGCTGCTGGAAGAGGTCGAGGAGCGGTCCGCCGAGACCTTCAGGACCGCCGCGATCACCGGCGCGGGAGTCGATCTCGACGCCGCCGGGCTGAAACGGCCCACCGCGACGTGGACCTATATCGTGCAGGACAACCCGTTCGGTACCGGCCTCGACCGCGCCCTGCGCCGCCTCAGCCCGGCCCGCCGACGCTGATCTTGGAGACTCTTCGGCACCTGGCGCACGAAACTCTCCAAGATCATGGAACCGGGCTCCCGGCGATTACCATCGATGAAGGCCGCCACATCGCGGGGAGAAGCCATGACAGCCAGAACGGAAAAATCCGCGGCTTGCCCGCACTCGCAGATCGACCCGTTCTGCGACGAGTTCCTGGCGGACCCGTTCGCATACCTGGCTGAATTGCGGGAAAGCGGCCCGGTGGTCTATCTCGATCACTACGGCGTCTACGCGGTGGCCCGGCATGAGCAGGTGCAGGCGGTCCTGATGAACCCGGGCGTCTTCTCCTCCGCCGCGGGTGTCGGCATCACCCATTTCGGCAAGGAGAAGGCCTGGCGGAAGCCGAGCATCCTGCTCGAGGTCGATCCCCCCGTGCACACCCGCAACCGCAAGGTGGTCGCCCGCGCGCTCGCGCCGCGCTCCCTGGCGTACCTGCAGGAGATCTTCGACCGCAAGGCCGGGGAGCTGGCCGGTGATCTGGCGTCCCGGGGATCGTTCGACGCCGTGCCCGATCTGGCGGAGATCTTCCCCACGCAGGTGTTCCCTGATGCGTTCGGGATCCGGGAGAACGGCCGGGACCAGCTGCTGGCCTACGGCGCCATGGTCTTCAACGGGCAGGGCCCGCGCAATCACCTCTTCGAGGCCTCGATGGCCGGCGCCGAGGGCGTGCTCGCCTGGATCGCCGGGCAGTGCTCCCGCTCGTCGCTGCGCCCGGACGGCCTCGGGGCCCAGATCTACGCCGGGGTCGACGCCGGCGAGGTGACCGAGGACGAGGCCGCGCTGCTGGTCCGCTCGTTCCTGTCGGCCGGCCTTGACACCACGGTCAGCGCCATCGCCCTCGGCGTGCTGGACTTCGTGCGCTTCCCCGGCCAGTGGCAGGCGCTGCGCCAGGACCCGTCGCTGGCCCGCAACGCGTTCGAGGAGGTGGTCCGGATCGAGGCGCCGGTGACGAACTTCTTCCGCACCACCAGCGAGGCGACCGAGCTGGCCGGGACCAGCCTGCCGGCCGACGCGAAGGTGATGGTGTCCTTCGCCGGGGCCAACCGCGACCCGCGGCGCTGGGAGCGGCCCGACGAGTTCGACATCCGCCGCAAGTGCTCCGGCCATATGGGCTACGGCACCAGCGTGCACAACTGCGTCGGGCAGGTGATCGCGCGCATGGAAGGCGAGGCGGTATTCCGGGCGCTGGCGGCCCGGATCAGCTCCTGGCACCTGGCCGGCGAGCCGCGCCCCCGGCTCAACAACACCCTGCGCGGCCTCGACACGCTGCCGGTGCGGGTCGACCCGGCCTGACCGCTCCGGAACCCGGCGGGCGTCGCGGCCCGTCATCTATTCACGGCACGTCATGTATCAGCGGCAAGTCATGACGCTCAGTAACAAGCAGGACAGGGCGCCGCGCCCGTCCGTGTCGCTTTGAAAGGGGCGGTCATGACTATCACTGAGCGGACAGAACTCTGTAAGGCAGATTGCTGTCCCATCCTGCACCCGTATGAGGTGTGCGACGAGCTCGACTTCCGGTACCGGCTGCCGTTCCGGCGGACGGTTCACGGCCAGGAAGTACTGGTCGTGGTCACACTGAGGTTCCGGCTGGAGCGCTGCAGCGGGCCGCTGACCCTGGGCAACCTGCTGTACACGACCACGCTGCTGCCCGGTGAGCAGGTCCGCCTGCTGACCACCGACCGGAACAGCCGGTTCTCCTTCAACGAGCAGACCCAGGCTCAGGGCGAGGAGTACAACACCTCGCAGGAGTCCTTCTTCCTGGCCGGGATGGCGGACTCGATGAGCAACCTGAGGGTGCTGGAAAACGCGTCCGAGGAGACCAGGTTCCGCAGCCAGCTCGACAGGTCCGGCTCCCACGCCGGCACGCACCTGGGCTGGCTGGACGTGGGCGGCTGGGTGTCGGCCACCTCCTACGACGCCGATGCGGCCCGGAGGTTCGCGGCCTCGCTGTCGGAGCACGCCGAGACCAGCAGCCGTCACGTCGAGGCCTCGGTGCGGGCCGCGAGCTCGCTCTCGATCAGCGAGGTCGCCACCCGCACCCACGTCGAAGCGCAGGAGCGGGAGAGATACGAGGCGGCGTCGCGGGTGTTCTCCAACCCGAACACCTGCCACGCGGTGACGTACCTGTTCTACCGGATCGACAAGATCGAGACGGTGCGCTTCAAGCTGGTGGCGATCGAGCGCAAGGTGTACGACCCGGCGTGCCCGAGCGGCGTGAGCAAGCGTCCGTACGGGTCCGAGGGCGGCGAGGGCTACGGCAACAACGGGCCGGTCTCGTACGAAGTCCGGGACGCCGCGCTCAACCAGGTCGGGAACGAACTGCGGGGCGAGGGAATCCTCAACGGCGAGGGCCACTGCACGAGCGAGATCGTGGAGACGCTCAGCTGGGAGCGGATCGTGCGCCTGCCCACGCCGGGCGTGACCGTCAAGGCCTGCCTGGACGAGTGCAACGCGTGTGAGCCGGCCCGCAAGCGGGCGATCGAGCTGGAGCTGGAGAACCAGGAGCTGGAGAACCGGATGCTGAGGCGCCAGATCGAGCTGCTCGCCGAGTCGCAGGAGTACCGCTGCTGCGGCGACCGCCGGCGGTCAGAGGAAGCCGGCGACGAGGGTGACGAGGCGGCGTAGTAAGCCGCTGACCGCGCACCGGGGCTTACGGGAGCGCTCCGGAGCGCCTGATAAATAGCCAGAACGGGATTCTGGGTTCGAGTCACCACCCAGGATCCCGTTCCGCATGTGAATGTGAGCTTGCCGCCGTGGCTATGCTGCACCTGTGCCACGCCCGGCCGCCGCAGCCAGAGCCCCGGCCCCCGCAGCAGCGGGGCCGGTCGCCGTCGGTGCCGGTACCCAGCGCATCCAGGCGGTCGACCGGGCGGTCGCGCTGCTGAAGTCCGTCGCGGCCAGCGCGACGCCGCCCACGGTCCTGGAGCTCGCCCGGGACTGCGGGATCAACCGGAGCACCGCGTGGCGTCTGCTCCGCACGCTGGAGCACCACGGGCTGGTCGACCGCGACCCGATCACCCAGCGGTACACCGTCGGGTACGGCGCGATCTCGGTGGCCGCGGCGGTGACCGACGACGCGCTGGTCCGCCGGGTCCGGCCGCTGCTGGGCAAGCTGGCCGAGGCGACCGGGGAGTCGGTCACG
>WNGR01010285.1_pt1 | contig 17737 bp, 10 predicted proteins | sample 5407581 | NCBI WGS metagenome assembly WNGR01 (sample SAMN13153383, study PRJNA577476) | soil metagenome | isolation source: 80 cm soil or saprolite under Garry oak tree replicate 2 | place: USA:California | collected 2016-06-15 | reverse complement strand
TTCGCCGCGTTCCTCCCCAATATTTTCTCGTACGTATTGCGGAAGCTGGACGCGGAACCGCGCCCAAACCGCACGGTGGACCTCGCCCGTTTGTCTCGGGGCCTGGCGCGCCTCGCCGCCTGGACCGTCATCCTCGTGGCCTTGTTCTGCGTCGATTGGCGCGGCCTGCCGTTTGCGGCGGAGCACAGCGCCAAAGTTCTCGCGTTCGGCCTGGCGCTCTTTCCTGGCGCGTCGGTCGCCGGCGCGCTCTGGCGGCTGGGCGGCGGAAGGGGGCGCGAGTTCATGGACGCCCCGTTGCTGGCCTTGACGCCTGCGGACTTTTGGCGGCGCTACAATCGTCCCACCCAGCAATTTTTCTACGAAGATATTTTTAAACTGGCGAACGGATTCCGCTCACCCATTCGCGCGACGCTCCTGACGTTCGCGGTCTCCGCGCTCGTGCACGAGTATGTATTCGGGATCGTGCTAGGCCGGGTGCAAGGTTATCAAACCGTCTTCTTCATGCTCCAAGGTTGCGCCGCGGCCGCCACGCTGCGCATCCGGCCCAACGGCTGGAACGCGGTGTTCTGGGGCACCGCGACCTTGGGCTTTAATCTCGCCACCGCCGTATTCTTCTTCGCCAGCGTGAACGGCATGGTCCCATTTTACTCGCGCGATCTCCCGCGGTGGCTGGCCGGATGGTAAGGTTGCTCCTATATACAGCGTCAAAAGTGTTTGCACCGGGTCAGGGGACCCGGCCTACAAATTCCTGTAGGCCGCGTGCCCTCACGCGGCGGGTCTTTTGTCGCCGTGTATAAGTCGCATATCTGGGCGGTCGCAGATAAGAGGGCGGCCCAGCTGTCCAATCATTCGGCAGCCGCGTGGAGGACTTGGCCCGACTGCTATCCTAATCCGTTTCAACAGGGGGAACCGCGTTCTTCACAGGGTGGATTCAGGCATCGGTGCGAACGCCGTAGCCGCTGAGACCAACGAAACGCATTTAACAGGAGCAAACGGAGATAACGGAGATGGAAAACCGAGTCTCTGTTCCCTCCGTTTGCTCCTGTTCAACTTCCGGACCAGGGTGGACTCGGCAATCCGTGCGAACGCCGTAGCCGACGAGGTAACGAGGCGGATTGGGTTGATGGCAAAATCCGTCTCGTTACCCGCGGCTACTCCTTCTTGAATCCGCTCTGCGGTATAACCCGAATCCGTAGCCAGGGAAAAGCGGAGCGCGACCGTCTCGGTCGCACCCGTCGGCGTCTCGCCGACGGAATCCCACCGTTACATTGTTCAGCGTTTGGTGAATCCCTTTCGCACATTGCTAATGTTTGGGGGTATTATTCTTTTTTAATCAATTTCCTTGTAATTTGACTCCCTCTCTGCTGACATGCACCCACAGTTCGTCAACCGCTCCAACAAGGGACTTATGCGCGCGATTATTCTGCAAGCCGCCGCCGTCTGGCTTGCGCTGGTGGGAACGAGCGCGCTGGCCACCGTGCGCTATGTGGATGTCAACAATGCCGCTCCCGCCCCGCCCTACACCACCTGGGCCAGCGCGGCCAGGACCATCCAGCAGGCCATTGACGTGGCCCTTGCCGGCGATGAAATCGTGGTGACCAACGGGGTTTACCAGACCGGCGGACGCGCGGTGGATGGGGCGATGACCAATCGGGTGGCGGTGACCAAGCCGCTCACGGTGCGGAGCGTGAACGGCCCGGGCGTGACGGTGATTGCAGGGCAGCAAGTGTCCGCCACGGTGGCTGGCGACAGCGCAGTGCGCTGCGTCTATCTGACCAACGGAGCGGCGCTGACGGGTTTCACCCTGACCAACGGCGTCGCGGACTATGGCGGTGGCGTTTGGTGCGCCTCGGCTAGCGCTGTAGTGTCCAACTGTGTGCTCAGCGGTAACTCGGCAACCTACAACGGCGGCGGGGCGAATGGGGGCACGCTCTACAACTGCACCCTCAGCGGCAACTCGGTGAACTTCGCGGATCCCGACTGCCCAGGGACGGGCGGCGGGGCGTTTGGGGGCTCGCTGAACAATTGCACGCTCACCGGCAACTCGGCACCCAACGGCGACGGCGGCGGAGCAGCCGAGTGTACCCTGAACAACTGCACGCTCACCGGCAACTCGGCTTACGCCGCCGGCGGGGCGGCCGGGGGCATCCTGAACAACTGTACACTCAACAGCAACTCGGCCGTCTTCGGCGGCGGAGCCTGGGGCACCCTGAACAACTGCACGCTCACCGGCAACTCGGCTGACTCGGGCGGCGGGGCGTTCTATTCCGCGTTGAACAACTGCATTGTGTATTACAATCTCGCTCGGCAGGGCGACGCCAACTATTCAGGAGGAACTTTCAATTACTCCTGTACGACACCGCTCCCAACCACCGGCGCGGGCAACATCAGTGCCGAGCCACAACTGGCCAGCGCCTCGCACCTGAGCGCCGGCTCGCCCTGCCGGGGCGCCGGCAGCGCGGCCTACGCCACCGGCCTGGACATCGACGGCGAAGCCTGGGCCAATCCGCCCTCCATCGGCTGCGACGAGTTTCAACCGGGGGCGGTCACCGGTCCGTTGAGCGTGGCCATCGTGGCCAACTACACAACTGTGGCAACGGGATTCGAGGTGAACTTCACGGCGCAGATAACCGGGCGGACCAGCCTCAGCCGGTGGGAGTTTGGAGATGGGACGCTGGCGACCAACCGGCCATACACTCCTCACAGTTGGACGGTGGCGGGAGACTACCCGGTCGTGTTGTGGGCCTGCAACGAGAGCTATCCGGACGGAGTGAGCGCGACCGTAACCGTGCATGTCGTGGAGCAGCCGGTACACTATGTGGCCGCGGACAGCAGCAATCCCGTGGCGCCGTACGGTTCGTGGGCGACGGCGGCTACGAACATTCAGGACGCGGTGGATGCGCCCTCGGTGGTGGGGGCGCTGGTGCTCGTGAGTGACGGGGTTTACCAGACCGGCGGGCGAGCGGTGGATGGGGCGACGACGAATCGGGTGGCGGTGACGAAGCCGCTCACGCTGCGGAGCGTGAATGGCCCGGGCGTAACGGTGATTACAGGGCTGCAAGTGTCCGGCACGGTGACTGGCGACAACGCAGTGCGCTGTGTTTATCTGACCAACGGAGCGGCGCTGACGGGTTTCACCCTGACCAACGGGGTCGCGGACTATGGCGGTGGCGTGCTGTGCGCCGCGGCCAGCGTGGTAGTGTCCAACTGTATGCTCAGCGGCAATTCGGCTTACTACTACGGCGGCGGGGCGTACCAGGGTACGCTGAACAACTGCACGCTCAGCGGCAACGTTTCCTTCCGAGGCGGCGGGGCGTCAAGGTGCACACTGGACAACTGCACACTCAGCGGCAACGCGGCTTACCTCGGCGGCGGGGCGTCCGGGGGCAGGCTGAACAACTGCACTCTCACGGCCAACTCGGCTAGCTACGACGGCGGCGCGGTGTTTTACGGCACGCTCAACAACTGCACGCTCAGCGACAACTCGGCGGCCGAAGGTGGCGGGGCGTCCGAGAGCACGCTGAACAACTCCACGCTCACGGGCAACTCGGCTAACTCCGGCGGGGGTGCCTTTGGCGGCACGCTGAACAATTGCGTCGTGTATTACAACGCGGCTGTTCTTGGCGTCGCCGATTACTCTTACACCACACTGAATTATTGCTGTACGACGCCGCTTCCGCCAGGCGGCTCAGGCAATTTCACTAACGCGCCGCTGTTTGTGGACCAGTCCGGTGGCAACTTGCGGCTGCAATCCAATTCCCCCTGCATCAACGCCGGCCTCAATGCCTACGCCCCGGCCGGCCTCGACCTGGACGGCCAGCCGCGCATCGTGGGCGGGACCGTCGATGTTGGCGCGTACGAGTTTCAGGCTCCCGCCTCCCTTCTCTCTTACGCCTGGCTCCAGCAATACGGCCTGCCTACCGACGGCTCGGCCGATTACACCGATCCGGATCGCGACGGCCTGAACAATTGGCAGGAGTGGCGGGCCGGCACGAACCCGACCAATGCCTTGTCCGTGCTGCGCCTTATGACGCCCGGGCCTGGCCCTTCTGGCGTCACGGTGAGCTGGCAGAGTGTGGACACTCGGACTTACTTCCTTGAGCGGAGCACGAACCTGGGCGTGGCGCCATTCTTCTTGCCGTTGAGCAACAACATCGTGGGCCAGGCCGGAACAACGACGCTTCTGGACACCAACGCTGCCCGCGTCGGGCCGGTGTTCTACCGCGTCGGCGTCCAGGATTGACTCATCAACGGCAAGGGCGGCACGGTCGCGATCGCTAAGAGATCTCGAAACCAACGGCCGAGGTGAAGCCGCTGGCCCGTTGCCGCAATGGGTGAACCGGAGGTCACAGACCGAGGCAACAGCAGCGACGGTCCATGCCGCGTACTCGATTGCGGTTTGCGCTATGGGGAAACGTGGAAGGGTTTTGAGTCAAGGAGATCGGCCCCCGAGCTTGGGTGCAGCTTGGTTCCTTCCGTCAGAGCGCATCCGCAAAATGGGTGGCACCGGCGACTCGCCGATCGGAAGAGCGAGGCCGCAGCTCCGTAGGAGCGACCTATTTGTAGCAGACGGATCCCACCCAGCCATAAGCCCTGTCGGGGCGGCATCTTCAGCCTCCGTGCCGCTCCTACGGAGCTTTGATTTTTTGCCGCTCGCTAGCTATAAATATGCCGCCCCGACGGGGCTGGGAAAGGCCACGCCCGCCTTGAATTCAATGGCTGCAAGCCAGTTGGCCGTGCTACTCAAAAAGCGAATTTCCGCGCACGCTCTTCGTTTCCTTCGGTCCGAATCGGGAAAAAAACCCGAGAAAAATCATTGAAGATAAACCGCGGCGGGTTAGTCTAGCCAAGGGACCCGGCGGCTTTCGTCGCTAAAGCCGGCGGGAACAACTCTTTCGTGGAATCGAAACATCGCAGCATCGTTGCCGGCGCGGGAATCTTTCTCGCGGCAATTGGCTTCCGCTTGGCCGTTCCCGCCGCCTCCGCCGCGGAAAAGGCCGCGCGGATCATCGACTACAACCGCGACATCCGCCCCATCTTCTCGCAGAATTGCTACGCCTGCCACGGCCCCGACGCCGGCAAGCGCAAGGCTGGGCTGCGTCTCGACGTAAAGGAGAGCGCCTTCAAAAAACTCGAGTCCGGCAAAGTCGCAATCATCGCCCGGGACCCGAAACAGAGCGAACTCATCCGCCGCCTCACGACGACGGACGAAGACGACAAAATGCCCCCGGCCAAGTCCGGCAAACACCTGACGGCGGCGCAAATCGATCTCCTGGGTCGCTGGGTCGAGCAGGGCGCGAAGTGGGACGCGCATTGGGCCTACATCAAACCCGAGCGTCCTCCCCTGCCGACCGTGAGACAAAAGGCCTGGGTCCGCAATGCCATTGACTATTTCATCCTCGCGCGCCTGGAAGCCGAGGGGCTGAAACCCTCCTCCGAAGCGGGCAAGGCAAAGTTGATCCGCCGCCTCACTTTGGATCTCACCGGCTTGCCGCCCACCCTCAAAGAGGTGGACGATTTTCTCGCCGATAAGCGCCCCGAAGCGTACGAGAAGCTCGTGGAACGACTGCTCAACACGCCCCAGTACGGCGAGCGGATGGCCCAGTTCTGGCTGGACCTCGCCCGGTTCGCCGACACCAACGGCTATCACATCGACAACCATCGCGACATCTGGAAATGGCGCGACTGGGTCATCAACGCGTTCAACCACAACCTGCCGTTCGACCAGTTCACCCTCGAGCAACTCGCCGGCGATTTGCTCCCCAATCCCACCCTCGAGCAAAAGATCGCCACCGGTTTCAACCGCAATGAAATGGTTAACTTCGAGGGCGGCGCGGATGAAAACGAGTACCTGACCAAATACATCGTCGGCCGCATCGACACCACCTCCAAGGTTTGGCTGGGCACCACGTTCGCCTGCGCGGAATGCCACGACCACAAATACGATCCGATTTCCCAAAAGGATTTTTACCAGTTCTACGCCTTCTTCAACCACATCGCCGAGAAGGGACTCGACGGCAACGTCGAATCCCCCGCCCCGCGCCTGTCGCTCGCGACGCCGGAACAGACCGCCCAGGTCGAGAAACAGACCAAGGAGATTGGCGCGGTGGAAGCCGGGCTGAAAAGCCTGCTCGAAGCGCCCAACGCCGAGCAAAACAAAGCGCAAGCCGAATGGGTGCAGCAACTCCGCAAGAATGTCGCCACCAATTGGGCCGTCCCAACCCCGCTGAGTTTCGCCTCGACCGCCGGGGCGACGCTGATCCATCTGCCGGACGACTCGATTCTCGCCAGCGGCGCCAATGCCGACCAGGACACTTACGAAATCGTCTTGAAAACTGCGCTCAATGAGATCACCGGCCTCCGCCTCGAGGCGTTGACGCACGCCAGCCTGCCCACCAACGGACCCGGCCGCGGCGAGAAGGGCAATTTCGTGCTCACGAAAATCGAAGCGGAGGCGAAAAGCGCCGATCCGGAAAAGCAGCCCAAGGACCTGCCGCCGCCGTTGCTCGGCAACTGGTATGCCATCGGGCCGTTCAAGGCCGCGTCCACGAAGGAGTCGTTTGAAAAGGCCTTCCCGCCCGAACAGGAAATCACTCTCTCCAAGGAATACACCGACGACAAATTGCGCTGGACCGAGCAGACCAATTGGCAGGATGGCGTGATCCATGAGTTGAAAGGGACCCGCTCGGCCAACTACGTCTATCGCACCATCACCGCGAAGGAACCGGTCGCGCTGCTGGTCTCCCTCGGCAGCGGCGACGGCCTCCAGGTGTGGCTCAACGGCAAGAAACTGCTCGCGCACGAAGTCACCCGGCAGACCGCTCCCGACCAGGAAAAACTGCGGCTCAAACTGGAGAAAGGCGAAAACAAGCTGCTGATGAAAATCAACAACCGCGACGGCGAGTTCGGTTTTTATTTCCGGGCGCTGGAAGGGCCGGTGATCGAATACCCCGTGGCGCTCGGGGCGGCGGCGGCGGACTTCAACCAAAACGATTTTAACGTGGGCGGCGCGCTCGACGACGACGCCGGGAGCGGCTGGGCCGTGGGCGAGAAAGGCGTCGATCGCCAGGCATTTTTCCTGGCGCGGCAACCGTTCGGCTTCGCGGAGGGAACGGAAATCAAGGTGCGGCTCAAGTTTGAATCCAAGTCCAAACAACACGCCCTCGGCCGTTTCCGCCTGGGCGTGACGACGGCAGATGGCCTCACGGAGTTTTTTGGATTTCCCGACAACGTGCGCTCCAGTCTGGTCGCGGCGGATGACCAGTTGACCGCCGAGCAGAAGCTGGAGCTGCAAAAATACTACCGCCGCAAATTCGTGCCGGAAGTCGCCACGCTGGAGCAGGTGCTCAATGGCCATCGGGAGGAGAAAAAGAAGGTCGAGAACGCCATCGTCAAGACGATGGTGATGGCCGAGCAGGAGAAGCCGCGCGACACCTACATCCTGGTGCGCGGTGATTTCCGTAACAAAGGCGAGCAGGTCGCGCCGGGAGTGCCCCGGAGCATTCTGCCCAGGCCCGAAGGGGCCGTGTCGAACCGGCTCGCGCTCGCCCAATGGCTGGTGGACCCGGACAACCCGCTCGTCGCCCGGGTGACGGTCAATCGTTACTGGCAGCAATATTTCGGGAGCGGCTTGGTGAAAACGAGCGATGACTTCGGTTCGCAAGGCGAATGGCCGAGCCATCCCGAATTGCTCGACTGGCTGGCCACCGAATTCATCCGGACCCGATGGGACATCCGCGCGATGCAGAAACTGATCGTAATGTCCGCCACTTACCGGCAGGATGCCACCGTGGACAAAGCGGTCTATGATCGCGATCCGGACAATCGCCTGCTCGCGCGCGGCCCGCGCCAGCGACTCGAAGCCGAAGCGATCCGCGACAACGCGCTCGCAGTGAGCGGATTGCTCAACCAACGGATCGGCGGGCCGAGCGTGCTGCCATATCAGCCGCCCGGTTTGTGGCCCAACCGGGAAGTCTGCACGGTGCGGCGGCCCCGCACCAATACGCCCCTGCAAGCCCTGGTGCTGCTCAACGATCCGGTCTATGTGGAAGCCGCGCGCGCCCTGGGCCAACGCATCATGCGCGAGGGGGGCGGCCAATTCGAGGCCCGCATGCGCTTCGCCTTCAAACTCTGTCTCGCCCGTCCGCCCATGCCGAACGAAATGAACGTGCTGGAGCGCATTTACACCGGGCAGTTGAAAAACTTCCGCGAGGACACCGAAGCGGCGAAAAAGTTGATTCAGGCCGGTGAGTCCAAGCCGGCCAGCGATCTGGACCCGGGCGAACTGGCCGCGTGGACGGCGATCGGAAACGTCCTGCTCAACCTCGACGAGACGATCACCAAAGGCTAAGCCGCGAACGCAAATGACCCGAAACCGAAAACGGAAGAACCAAAGGCTCCTGGCGTGGCGGAGTCGATGACTAATGAATCTTCTTGAACAAGAATTGAAGAGGGCCATGACGCGGCGCCATTTCTTCAGCCGCGCCAGCACGGGCCTTGGCACGCTGGCCCTCGCGTCGTTGCTGAACGAGAATCTGTTCGCCGCGGCGGTCAAAAAGGGGGCCAAATCCGCGCTGCCGTCCCACGGGGCGCTCGGTTCCCTGCACTTCGCGCCGAAGGCCAGGCGGGTGATTTATCTCTTCATGTCCGGGGCGCCGTCGCACATCGACTTGTTTGACCCGAAACCGAAACTCGTCGAGCTAAGCGGCACGGAGCTGCCCAAGTCCGTCCGCGGCGATCAACGCATCACCGGCATGACCAGCGGACAGAAGCAGCTTCTGTGCGTCGGTTCGCCGTTCAAGTTCGCCAAACACGGCCAGTGCGGCCTGGAATTGTCCGAGCTGCTGCCGCATCTATCGAACGTCGTGGATGACCTCGCGCTCATCCGCGGCATGCACACCGAGCCGATCAACCACGATCCGGCGGTGACTTTCATCGGCACGGGCCACCAACAACCGGGCCGCCCGACGATGGGCGCCTGGGTTTCGTACGGCCTCGGGAGCGAGAACCAAAACCTGCCCGCATTCATCGTGCTGCTCTCCGGGGGTGGCGGACAACCGTTGCTGGGGCGCTACTGGATCAACGGTTTTCTGCCCAGCAATCATCAAGGCGTGCAGTTCCGCGGCCAGGGCGATCCGGTATTGTTCGTCTCCAACCCGCCGGGCCTCAGCGCGAGGACGCGCCGGCAGTTGCTCGACGGCATCCAGGACCTCAACCGCATTCAGCTCGACGCGGTGAAGGACCCGGAGATCGCCACGCGCATCGACGCCTACGAGCTGGCTTATCGCATGCAAACCAGCGTGCCGGAGCTGATGGACATCTCCAAGGAGCCGAAGGAAGTGCTCGAATTGTACGGCGCGGAGCCGGGCAAAGGTTCGTTCGCCAACAACTGCCTGCTCGCGCGCCGGCTGGCGGAACGCGACGTGCGTTTCATCCAGTTGTTTCATCGCGACTGGGACCATCACAGCGACCTGCCCAACTCGATCAAGAAACAGTGCGAACAGACCGACCAGGCCAGCGCGGCGCTCATCACCGATCTCAAACAACGCGGTCTGCTCGACGATACCCTGGTGATCTGGGGCGGCGAATTCGGGCGCACGTCCTACAGCCAGGGCGAGATCAAGAAGGACAGCTTCGGCCGCGATCATCATCCGCGCTGTTTCAGCATCTGGATGGCCGGCGGCGGCATCAAAGGCGGGATCGCCTACGGCAAGACCGACGACTTCGGCTACAACCTGCTGGACGAAGGGGTGCACGTCCACGATTTCCACGCGACCGTTTTGCACTGCCTAGGCATCGATCACGAGAAACTCACCTACCGCTCGCAAGGGCGCGACTTCCGGCTGACCGATGTGGCCGGCAAGGTCGTCAAAGAACTGCTGGCGTAAAAGATGGGGACATGGACCCACGTAGCGACCGCCTTTACCATCGGAAGCAACAGGTTTGTGGCAGTATTAACCACGCCTTTTCGAAGGAGTGTACCGGCTGCGGGCCGTAAGCGCCGAAGAGAGAATCGCGGGAACCGCTCACAGTTCTGCAAAAAGCTGGCCGATGCGAATGCGGAGCGATTTCGCAATCCGCAGGAGCGCGGACACGGAAATATATTCCTCGCCGCGTTCAACCTGAACCCACCGATAGCCTGGAGCCCGGTCTTTACCAACAATGTGTCCTATTTCTACACGAATTTTGGCAAAACGAATTTCCCGATGAGATTTTTCCGAGCCATAACGAACAATTGAAGTTTCGACGACAAACCTTATGAAAAAGCTAGTTTGTCTCCTCCTTGCGTCTGTTTCGATAAGTGGTTACGCGCAGAGCCTCATTCAGTTAGGTGCTGAGCTGAACGGCGCGAACGCGGTGCCGCCCAACAACAGCCCCTTCCACGCCAACGCGGCCGTGGTCTTTGGTACCAGATACCTTGGAGGCCTTCCACACCCCTACCTCATAGGATCTCCTCCCCCTCCGCCCACAGGCGTTCTGACCTCAAATACATTGCAGGTGTTGGTCTATTTCGTTTCGTCCAACCTTGTCAACGACCTCGGACTTTCGCCGAGTACGGCAACCATTCAAGATGAGGCAGGAAAGATCATTACTAATCTAACTTCTGGAAGCCCAAACCCCAGCATCCTTGAGGCGGCTGGCCCCAACGTTCTCCTTTTGGCGTTTGGTGACCTTTTTGTGATCGCACCGGAACAGGGAGCCGACCTGCTGGCCGGCAAATGGTATATCCATGTCACTACGACCAATTCAGCAGGCGACGATTATCCCGGCGGCGAGATTCGCGGCCAAATCCTTCCGGTCGATGGCGACGACGACGGCGTGCCGGATTACCTGGACCAGTGCCCCGACACGCCTGCCGGAGCGGTGGTTGATGCGAACGGATGCAGCATCGACCAGCTCTGCCCTTGCGAAGGGCCGTGGAGAAATCATGCTGAATACCTAACCTGCCTGCGGGCTGTAGTCGCAACCTTCGTGAGTGAAGGACTCCTCTCCGCAGCGGAAGGCCGCGCCGTTTTGAAGCAAGGCGAGCGCTCTAATTGCGGCAAACCGGCCCGATGAAAAGGCTAAGAGCGTGTTTTGAAAATCGCCCGGTCAGGGGACCGGGCCTACAAGGGTGCCGAAATCGCATCGTTTCCTGTAAGCCGCGTGCCCTCACGCGGCGCTTTGGTGGATTTTTAAAACACGCATTAAGCGTCCTGTTCGCCGCTTTCCTTTGCGGCCAAGCTGTCCGTGGCGAGGCCCAGAGCTTGACGGTCTCGGGCGTTTTCCCGGGGCCGGGTGGGGGAACAAACGGGTCCTTTGTGGGAGTCAGTTGCTTGGTCATCTGCCCCGAGGCTGCGCCCAATTTCACCGCTGCCCTCGACGGAGCGGAGGCGGTGCCGCCAGACAATAGCCCGTTCACGGCCACCGCTGCGGTCACTTTGCAAAAGTTCGCCACGTTTTTTGGGCAGCCGGTAACGAACCTCGTGCAGTTCTTCGTCCATTTTCCCGACTCGCTGTTCACAAATGGCACCTCCATTTTCCCATCCGTAGTCAGTATTCAGAGACAAGGCGGAGAAATCGTCGCGAATGCAAGCGGCGCTTTTGTTCTCTCGCAGGTTTATTATCCGGCCATCGAAGCGCCTTGTTTGAACACTTCCACCGGATGGTTTTGCTTACAAGCCGCCATCAGAATAGACTACCAAGGCTGGTTTTTGCTCAGCGGCGAACAAGTCGGCGAATTGTTGGCGGGCCAATGGTATGTGGACGCGACTTCGGCAACCACCGAAGGAACTGTTTTGCCCGATTACGAAATACGCGGCCAAATCCTTTCCCTCGATAGCGACAACGACGGCGTGCCGGATTATTTGGACCAGTGCCCCGACACGCGTGCCGGAGCCGTGGTCGATGCGAACGGTTGCAGCATCGACCAGCTCTGCCCGTGCGAAGGCCCGTGGAGAAATCATGGCGAATACCTCAATTGCCTGAGGGCTGTGGCTGCGCAGTTCGCGCAGGATGGGTTGATTACTGCAGCAGAGGCGAAACTGCTCCTGCGGCAAGCCGCCAGCTCTGATTGTGGGAGACGCTGATGAAGTGACCCACGAACGCGCCAAATCGCCCACCTCCGTCCTCTCATCGCGCCTATCGCGTTGAGAGCACCACGAATTTGAACCCGCCGATAAGCTGGGTTTCAGTCTTTACCAATTACGTCTCGTATTTCTACACCAACTTCAATCGAACGAACGATCCCATGAGGTTTTACCGGGCGATCACGAATAGCTAAATTTATGAGAAAGTATATGAGAAAATGTTCGCTGGCTCTTTTCATTCTCACCGCGGCATCCACCGCCGTTGCTCAAGGGATAGTAGCCCCGAATCCAGTCAGGACGAACGCGCTCCCGATCCCGCCTCTTGATTTTGCTGTGTACCTTTGGGGGTCTAACGAAGTTCCTCCCAATGACAGCCCTTATCGAGGTTTCGGCACTCTCACCCTAACCGGAAACGTGCTGAGTTACGACGTAGGCTTGCTGTTCCCGACTCTCGCTCCGATTGATGCAGGAATTTACGGTCCCGCTCTGCCAGGAACGAATGGCGACCTCATCTTGGACTGGCCGAGTTACATCTTTGTGCCAGGTGTCCCGAACTCAACTTTCCACGGCGGGTTGGCGTACCGAGGCGACTTGACTCTGGCGCCTGATCAGGTTGAGCAAATCAAAGAGGGACTGTGGTACATCAGCATCAGTTCCGCGGAGTTCCGCCAGGGCGAACTTCGCGGGCAAATCTGTCCGCTAACCCCGCAATGCGATTGTGACTTTGATGGCGTGCCTAATAGTGAAGACCTCTGCCCGGACACGCCGCCCGGCTCGGTGGTTGATGCTGGCGGTTGCAGTATCGAGCAGCTTGTCCCATGCAGCGGGCCTTGGAAAACGCACAAAGAATACGTAAAAGCGGTGGAGACGGATGCTTTCAGGTTTTGGAAAGATGGGCTTATTAGCGCAGATGAGAGGAACGCGGTTGTGAAAGCGGCTAAGGCTTCGGATTGTGGCAATCCACCACCGCCGCCCAGCCCCCCGGGGCCGACTGTGTTTCCCGGCCCGTCGTCGAGGGGATCGTTCTTCGGTCCGTCCGCGTCCCCATGACAAGCTGGTTGCGGATGGCCTGAGTTCCATTATTAAGCAGCGCCAGGTTTTCCGTCTTTTCATCCCGGCCGGGTGGCACGTCTTAGAGCGTGTTTGGAAAATCGCCCGGTCAGGGGACCGGGCCTACAGGGTTGCCGAAATCGCATCGTTTCCTGTAGGCCGCGTGCCCTCACGCGGCGCTTTGGTGGATTTTTAAAACAGGCTCGTAAGCCCGCCCATTCCTCATTGCCTGTCGGCGCAAGTTCGGGCATCCCTGTTCCACCATGCGCGAACCGCTCCGAATGCAAGCCGTGCAGTCGCCGATCATCCCGGTGGTGGCCGAATGGATCCGCGGTTGTCCCGGCACGATCTCCCTGGGCCAGGGCGTGGTGAATTACGGCCCGCCGCCCGGCGCGCTCGAACAAATCAGCCGCTTCTTCGCCGATCCGCAAAATCACAAGTATCAGCCGGTGCATGGCTTGCCGGCCTTGGTGGAAGCGCTGGCGGCCAAGTTGAAAGCCGAGAACGGCATAGGGACCGGCGCCGCCAATCAGATCGTCGTCACCGCGGGCGCCAACATGGCGTTCATGAACGCAGTCCTCGCCGTCGCCGACCCGGGCGATGAGATCATTCTCCAGGCTCCTTACTACTTCAACCATGAGATGGCGGTGACTCTGGCCGCCTGCCGGCCGGTGCTGGTGGCGACAGATGAAAACTACCAGTTGCGTCCGGAGGCCATCCGCCAGGCGATCACGGCAAAAACCCGCGCGGTGGTGACGATCTCTCCGAACAACCCCACCGGCGCGGTTTATTCCGAAGCCGCCTTGCGCGAAGTGAATCGCATCTGCGCCGACCGCGGCCTTTACCACATCAACGACGAGGCGTACGAAAACTTCATCTATAATGACGCGCGCCATTTCTCTCCCGGCTCCATCCCCGGCAGCGAGCCGCACACGATCTCGATCTTCTCGTTTTCCAAAGCGTACGGGTTCGCGAGCTGGCGGGTCGGGTACATGGTCATTCCGCAGGGTCTGTTTGTGTCGGTGAAAAAGATCCAGGACACGATCCTCATCTGCGCGCCGGTGATCTCCCAGTTCGCCGCCCTGGGGGCGTTGCAAGCCGGGGCGGCGTATTGCCGCCAGAAACTCGACGCGATCGTGGAGGTCCGCGAGATGGTGTGGCAGGAACTGCAACGGCTGGGCGGCCGGTGCGCCGTGCCGCGCGCCGACGGCGCTTTCTATTTCCTGCCCCGCATCCATACTTCGCTGGGTCCGCTGGAACTCACCGAACGGCTCGTGCGCGAACACGGCGTGGCCGTCGTGCCCGGAACGGCGTTCGGCATGGAAGAAGGTTGCCACTTGCGCGTCGCTTATGGCGCCTTGGAAAAACAGACGACGGCGGAGGGGATTGGGCGCCTGATTCGCGGTCTGAAAAAAATTCTGGGCTAATGAAAATCTATTGCTGCCAGTTCGACATCGCTTGGGAGAACAAGCCGGCCAACTTCGCCAGGGTGAAGAAGCTGCTGGAGGGCGCGGCGATTGCGCCGGGTTCGTTGGTGCTGCTTCCCGAAATGTTTTCCACCGGCTTCAGCATGAACGTGCCGGCCATCGCCGAGGGCAAAGCGCGCCCCGCGGAAACGTTTCTGGCCCAAACCGCCAAAGCGCTTGGGGTCTGGCTCCTCGGCGGAGTCGTTACAGCCACGGCCGACGGGCGCGGCCGCAATGAATCCGTGGTGTTCTCGCCAGCCGGAAAGGAAGCCGCGCGCTACTGTAAGATGCAGCCGTTCACTCTCGGCGGCGAGGCGCAGCATTACGCGGCCGGCAGCGAAGTGGTGATCTTCACCTGGCAGAATTTCATCGTTTCGCCCTTCGTCTGCTATGACCTGCGTTTCCCGGAACTCTTCCGCGCCGCCGCCCAGCGGGGCGCGCAACTCATGACGGTGATCGCCGACTGGCCGGTGGCCCGCATTCAGCACTGGGTCACCTTGCTCCAGGCCCGCGCCATTGAGAACCAGGCCTACGTCGCGGGAGTGAATCGCTGCGGGGACGATCCCAAGCTGAAGTATTCCGGCCGCAGTCTCATCGTCAGCCCGCATGGCGACATTCTTGCGGATGCGGGTGACGGCGAAAAAGTCATCGGCGCCGAGTTGGACCTCGCCGGGTTGGTCAAGTGGCGCGCAGATTTTCCCGCGCTCAAAGACATTCGCCCCGCGACCTGGTGACCGATTCAGCCTTCAACCGAACGTATCGAGCCACCGTATGGCGGACTGGCCGCGGGACGTCGAGGGACGCTTCTTCACCCACCGTCTATCAGAACCTGATCAGGTCATATAGCTCCGCGCTGGAAAGATACGAGCCGGCGCCAGCAGCCTGTGAAGAAAGTAGCAGCCGACGTGAGGAGGCTCGCTCATCGCTTCTTTTTCCGAGGAAATTTGAGCCTCGTAACCTCGGCTGCTACTGGAAGGGGCAGTTTTCAACGGGCTCTTAGAGGTTGACCACCCAAGCTCGTGATGATCGCCTCTGCCACGTCTAGGAGGGGCTGCGCGGCTGCTGCCGGCAACCGTCCGGTTTTGACCATTGTCTCCACCTCGCTGAGGAACGCCTTCAATTCATTGATGGCCGCCTGAGTATTCGCACCACCCAGGCTTCCGAGTGCTGCGTCCAGTTTGGTGGTGAGGCTGTTGCCGTTGCTAAGAATCCCCGCAGCCACATCCACGTCCACCCATACAATCAGGTCCTGGATTCGTTCCTGGGGCGTCACGGAACAGGAACCGAAGTAATGGAAGCCACCGCCGCTCGCCGGGCCGCCTGACACCTTGGGATTTCCACCAGCATCGTAGGTTTCGAGATTCCACTGGACCCGGTCACTGACGCAGCCGATCCCCGAATGCCGCGGCAAGGCGCAATATAGTGGCATGAGGGAGGCAAAAACGGCGTCGGTTGCAAGCTGTTGAGCGGCCTGGTAATCGAAGGGGTCGCCGTCGGCGACCGTCATGATCACGTAGTCCGGTCCCACAACTATTCCGCCCACCGGCGGAGGTGCGGGCGCGGAGGTGCATTCGCTGCGGAGCAGCGCGGTGATATATCCCTTGGACACCACGCAGGCGTGGAAGTCGCAGCCGCTTGTCGCGCAACCTGAGAGCTTGGGATTTCCAGTGGCGTCGTAGGTCGCAACATTCCACTGGACCCGACCACTCGAGTAGCCAATCCCCGAACCCCGGGGCAAAGCGCAATACGTTCGCATGAGGGACTCAAAAACGGAGTCGGTCGCAAGCTGCCGGGCGGCGCTCAAGTTCAGAGGATCACCATCGGCCAGGGTCATGATCACGGAGTCTGTTCCCACGGCAATCACCCCCACCGGCGGCGGCGGCGGCCAGGAGGCGTTTTCGCCGCGGAGCACGGCGGTGATATACCCATTGGTTACGCCGCAGTAGTGGAAGCCGCAACCGCTCGCCGCGCAACCCGACATCTTGGGATTCCCACCCGCATCGTAGGTCTCGATGGCCCACTGGACCCGGTTGGTGACGCAGCCTGTTCCGGAATGTCGGGCCAAGGCGCAATACGATGGCATGAGCGACTCAAAGATGGCGTCCGTCACAATCTGTTGAGCGGCCTGGAAGTCCAGCGGGTCACCCATGGCAACCGTCATGATCACATAGTCTGGTCCCACGGCAATCTTGCCCACGGGTGGTGGCGGCGATGGCGCGGAGGTGCAGTCGCTGCGGAGCAGCGCCGTGATATATCCATTGGTTACGGCCAGAGCAGTCGCGCCGTCGCCATTGGAACCAGCCGTGACCACGGATGGGGGAAATAATCCCGTCCCTAATCCAGCTTTGCGCAGGCGGAAGTAAGAGACGACCGGCGCTGCGAAGCTGGGCGCCGGGCCGCCGTCGGCCAAGGCCGGTTCGCTGTGAAATACACTCGCCAGCACAATGGCCGTTGCCATCACAGTTGGATTCAAAATCGCTGTTTTCATCTTTGCATTCCTTCGTTTGGCGCCAGATTGCTTGCAAAAGTCTAAACTTGCGCCGCCCGACGTGGGAGTGGGTGAAGACCTCCAATGCGCCGAGTGAAAACCCCATGCCAGAACTATGGATTCGTCAGTTCAGGCTTCAATTCCGGCGTCCCTGCGGGACGATTTGGGTCGGACCTTCAGGTCCGGGTCGCGCAATGGAGCCACGCGGAAGCGGAATGAATTCCAGGCTCCGTTCCGTTCAGGTTTTGGCCTCCGTATTTATTCCACGTTCAATCGGTGGCTGATGATTTCCGGAGTGCCGCGACGCTGGCAGCGTGTTGGATGGAGAGCCGGTAGCAGACGGCTTCTTGATCGTTGCGCAGGAGGAGAAATTCGCCGGCCAGGGCCGGAACGTTCCAGGTTTTGGAACGCAACGCGTTGATCCTGGCAAGCTCGCGGTATGCGGAGGGATTGGCCTCGACGAGTACCACCGGGCCTGGCTCGGTTTGCACCAGCAGGACGCCGCCCACGAGCAAGACCTGGCTGTGTCCGTAGCGGCCGTCTTTCCATTTGCGCTCGCCGGTCGCGAGGTCAATGCAGGCGAGAATGCCGTCGTCCATCCCATAGAGAAAACCATCGCGGGCCACCAGGTTGGAGAATTCGGATTTCATGGCTCGACTTTTCCA
>WNGR01003377.1_pt1 | contig 17742 bp, 15 predicted proteins | sample 5407581 | NCBI WGS metagenome assembly WNGR01 (sample SAMN13153383, study PRJNA577476) | soil metagenome | isolation source: 80 cm soil or saprolite under Garry oak tree replicate 2 | place: USA:California | collected 2016-06-15 | reverse complement strand
ACACTGTCGTGCGGGGCCATGAGTAGGACGTTGCCTTGTGGACAAGGGGTGCCATCCGGCCACGGGGAGCCAGCGGAGAGGCAGGCTGCGAGATGAAGGGCAAAGAGAGAGGTGCCACTGCCGGGAGAGCCTTCAAGCAGGGTGAGTTTGCCGAAGGGGATACGCTGGGGCCAGAGCCAGTGGACGTGTTGGGAAGCGACGTCAGCGAGGCAGAGGTGTGCAAGCTGTAAGTCGGGCGGTGCAGGTGGTTGAAGGGGTTCACCGGCGTCGAGAGGGGGTTGAGGAAGGTGGTTCGTGTTCATGGGCCTCTTGTGGTGGATGAGTACGAAGAGGTGGACGGTAGAAAAGAGGTTTGAGGCAGGTCATGTGAGGAAGTGGTGCCTCTTTTGTGAGTAGACCATTCGAGATATCGAACAAATCGGCACGGACACTTTGTACGGTGAGGAAGTGGTGCCTCTTTTGTTAGTATACCAGAGGGTACAAAAGCAAGCGGGAGGCGAATATTAAGGGGGGAAGAGATTGGCTTGAGAGGAGAGAAGAGACATGGCACAATACGGCTTACGGAAAGATGATGGAGGTGTAGGGGCTCCGGTGGGTCTCACCGTCTTCAAAACGGCTGGGGGTCGCTCGGCGCGGTCCCCGGTGGGTTCGACTCCCATACGCCTCTGCCTGTTTCCTATGATGTCTTTCTGAGAATTCCACCCTAACTCTGAAATGAAATGAGATTCCATTCTAACTCCGAAAAAAGGGTTGTGTTGCAAAAATGGGGGTATTCTGATAAACTCTGCTTTATTTCGAGAAAGAGGAGAGGAGTTTCCATCATGAACAATGCAAGTCCGTTCAAATGGCTCATTTTGAGGCTGAGATCATTCTGCTGTGTGTGCGGTGGTATTTGCGCTATTCCCTGAGTTATCGCGACCTCGAGGAAATGATGCTCGAGCGTGGCTTGCACATGGATCATACGACCATCTATCGCTGGGTGCAGTACTCTGCCCCCGAGATTGACAAACGCTCTCGGCCTCATCTGAAAGCGTGTAACGACTCCTGGCGCGTGGCTGAAACGTACATCAAAGTCAAGAAAGTATGGATGTACCTCTACCGGGTGGTCGATTCCGAGGGGAACACGCTCGAGTTTCTCTTGAGTTCAACGCGCGATGCCGAGGCGGCCAAACGTTTCTTCCTCAAAGCGCTGCATTCCCCCACTGGTTCAGCTCCTCAAGCCCCTGCGGTCGAGGAACAGGTGGAAGAGCTGACGGCTGCGGCCAACCCCGCCACATCGGCCCTTCGGGTGATCACCGTCGATAAGAACGCGGCCTATCCCAAGGCCATGGCCGAACTCAAAGCCAGCGGAGTGCTTCCCGAAGCGGTCGAACTGAGGCAGGTCAAATACTTAAACAACATTGTCGAACAAGATCATCGCTTCGTCAAACGGCTGGTCAAGCCTTGGATGGACTTCTTTTCCTTTGAAACGGCAGGGCGAACGCTTCAAGGATATGAGGTCATGAACATGATTCGCAAGGGACAGGTCAGAGGGATGGGCAAAGGAAACATCACCGGGCAGGTCTCCTTCATCGCCTGTCTGTTTGGAATGGCGGCATAAGCTGAGCAAGAAGGGAAGCTTCATGCCCATAGCGCTCCTCAGAGCGTTTTTGCAACACAGCCGTTTATCTTGCTTTTATCGTTCGGCCAACATTTCCCAAAGACCTGTGATTTTCAGTCGCATTTCCACTGCCGCAGAACTTACTCCGTAGTGAGCTGCAATGCCAGAGGTGGTTGCTCCTTGCCGCACTATTTGTAGGAGAGGCGCAGAGGGGAGAAGAATCGCCAAGCCATAACTATGCGCTTCCAATTCCTGTGCATCACTGGAACGTGATTGCTGCATACCATCGTTGGTAATCATAATAGCTTGATGAGCGAATACGAGGTGTCCAAATTCATGAGCAATCGTAAATGTACGCCGAGACGGACTATGTTCTGGATTGATCATGATGAGATGGTTTCCATTTTGCACATGGAGCAGCGTTCCCGACCAGCGACTCTCAAATTCACCGCTCATAGAGCGGCCATAATGTACAGCATACTGCTCATACGTCTCCAAAATCTTTTCGACATCATGGAATTTGATGAGCTGACGTGGATCACAGGGTTCTCCAAAACGGCAACCGAGTGTACGCCTGTCCGCAAGTGCTAGCTTTTCAATATCACGCTGAAGTGGTATTCCTGGTAGATCATTAGAGTACCGTAGTCGAATGTTTTTCTTCATCCTAGTCTTCCGCAACTTCACTCACAGGCGTTCACTCAATGCCTTATCATACGCTTCTCGTACCAGTGCCGCAATCCGTTCCGCCTGGTCTTGAGTAAGGTTCTTATCCGCCCGTAGAAAAGCGGCAATCTGCTCAGGAGTATGACCCGATGGGGTAATCTCATAAGCAAGTAATAATTGTCTTTCTTCCTCAATGGAGACATCCATGACGCGACACAATGTACGTACTAACTTTTGTGATGGTCGTCTTTCTCCACTTTCTAATTGGGCAACCATACTCCGCGAGACTTCTGCTCTTCTCGCCAGCTCTGCCTGGGTCATCTGTACCTTTTGGCGGAGAGAAGCTAATAGCTTCCCTCCCTGCGTATTAGGTGATTGCGAAATTGTCATTGCTTAGACCTCTATCGCCTCAGCCTCATCCATAGGAATTTCGTCAGGAGAAACCGAAGCTACTGTGCTTGTTTTGCCATCTTTTTGAATAGCCAGCCCATGTGCATTCCAACTTTGCTTTACCGTATCCAGATGGGTAATCATAACGATGTGTTCAAAGATTCCACGTTGTAGCACATCTTCGAAGATACGCTTCACTGCCTCACATCGCTCCTCGTCTAACGAGGAAAGCACTTCATCCAGCACGAGAAACTTCACGCGCCCTATTTTTATAATTGTCTGTGCTTGCTCAGCCAACGCTACACGCAGACACAAACCCACGAGTGCTTTTTCACCTCCAGAAAGGCGACTGATAGGGCGAGCGGAATAGCTGGCATCTAGGTATTGGAGTTCCTCTCCCTCAAATTTGACACCGAGAATGGACTGATCGGTGATCGCGTGCATGAGCAACTCTGTGGTACGTCTCATCACTTCGTCAGTATTCGCCGCAAAAAAGTGCTTTTTGAACTCTTCGAGGTGTTCACGCAAGCGTTCCTCTCTATAGTATTCTCGAACACATATTCCAAAGCGGTTGTGATATGACTGTGCTTTCTCCATCCCTTCTTGTGCGCCTCGTACACTTGACTTGGCTTCTCTCAGTGCTAACTCTTCCTTATGAAGTTGCTCCTGTATTCTGCCAAGCTCCTCATTCGCTTTTCTTAGGGCATCTTTTGTCGCTTGAAAGGCTTCAGGAGTATAACGAAGCTGCTGTTGCTGCTCTAGCAATTCTTGCTTATCGAGAGTAAGCTGCTCTTGCTCCTGCTGTTTCTCAGTCAGGGTTTGTCTGAATTCAGGCAATCGTGCATACATACCGGCTTGTGCCTGTAACTCGCTTGCCTGTTTACGCATATCACTCAATCTATTGCGTAGGTTCTCTTCTTCTTTACGCCACTCGTTCAGTCTATCGTGTGGATTCTCTTCTTGGGCAGCTGAAACACCTTCTTCCAATTCCAACCATTCCTGTCGGCTCTTCAAGAAGTTAGTATGTACCTTGTTGCGCTCCGCACACAATGAGTCTCTCTTTAGAACTTGCTTTTCTTTCTCAACAGCGTCTTTCCTCAGTTGCTCATAGTCGCTGTGCGCTTTTTGCGTCTCCTTCACCCAGTGTTGTTTCTTTGCGTCAATACTCTGTTTTTGCTGCTGTAGCTCTGCTCGTCGGCGCAGCAACGTTTCATTTAGCCAGATATTGAGGTGTCGCAAACGATGCTCTGATGAATGCTCAGTGAAAGGCTGATTACAGGTAGGGCAACGAGCATCGCTTGTACCATTAGTAAGCACTTTCAAAGCCTCTCGGTTCTGCTTCTCCTCATGATCGACTATGCTTTTTTGCGTCAACCATGTTTCGTTATCTGCTTGTGTTGGATCGTTATTACGCAGTTTGTCCCATCGCTGCCTTCCCTGTTCTGCGACCTCCTGTGCCTGATACAATTCCTCATCAACATGCTTCAGTTTTTCCAACTGAGAGTCAAGTTCGTTCAGTCGATCCTTGTTCGTTATAAATGTACTGTAACAGCTTCTAATATGAGGAATACGCCCTAATCGTGCCTCATCGCTCTTTGTCTGCCCTTGCAATTGCAGGTAGGTAGCTGAGGCTTCTGCATACTGCTCAGATTGTTGGATGGTAGCCTGACACTTCTCTACATCCAGCTTATTTTGCGCTCTTCTTCCCTCGACGCCAGCAATACGCTCTTGATACTGATTATATGCAGACTGGCATTTTTCCTGTTCCCCATAAGCATTCTGTGCTTTGTTCACGAGCAACTCATGTTCCTGTCTTTGCTTCTCTGTATCGGCCTTTCGTGCCTCTGCTTGAGCTACCTGGTCCTCTGCTTGTTGCTGCTGCTGCTGCTGCCGTTCGGTAATGACCTGCTCTATGCTTTTCAGTAACCGCTGGGCATGCTGTGATTTTGAACTAGTTGTTCTCGCACCCTGAAAACTTTGTAGGTAGCTACGGGCTTTCGTATCCAATGATAAGTCATCACAGATCAGCTTACCGAGTAAGAGTACGCCGCCCTTTGCATTCTCGCAGCGTTTGGTTTGCAGCTCTGCGGCCTTTGTGAGAACTTCCAGTTGGAGAACCTTCTCAATCACCTGACGCCGATCACTGGCTTTCTCTGCAACCAATCCTGCCGTCTCGCCTTGCAAGGCAACGTATGTATGCTCAAATTGCTCACGTGTAAGTCCGCCGAGCAGAGCAGTAACACGTTTGGTTACTGCCTTCCCGCTTCCTGGACTTCCCTGTACCTGTATCACGTTGTTCATACGTAGTTCGGCAATGTTACCAGAACGAACAATATGAACTTCCTGATCATCAATGTGCAGGTTACATTCGACGCGTACCTCTTTGTTCAACGAATCGGTGCGTATATCTTCAAGAGACTGCTTGGACTTGAGACCAAACAAAGCATAGAGAAAGGCACCTATTAGCGTGCTTTTGCCCGCTCCGTTTGGTCCACCGATAATTGTCAGACCAGGTTCAAAAGCAATAACCCCTGTCTCCACAAAACGACGATAATGCTGCAATTGTAGTGTGAGATCATGCTGCTCCACTTCTTATTCTCCTTCCTGTGCATAAGCTGCCAATAGCACGTTACGCGCCTCTTCGATGCGTTGTAGTCCTTCTTCTTGATGCCAAGTGTACTCATCCGCGTTTTGCTCTCTTTGTTCCAGAAAATGTTCCCATTGGCGATCTAGAGCCGCTTCGGACATCGCTTCGCTGTTTTGGGTAGACGCGCTATGCTGAAAACTCCAACGAATATTACAGTTTCGTACCAGCTTACGCCGCTCAGCTATCCCTGCATGATCGAGTTGTTCGTAGACACGAGGAATCACATTATTCACTTCCAACAGGACAATGGCATGTGCAGGGAGCTTGTTATGAAGCCGCGCGTATACCATCTCCATGAGCGTTGTAACATCGGCTTGTATAGCATCGATGGCTTCCAGACGCAAGAGTGGACGCGCAGCTTCGTTCGTAATCGTGCGTACCTCCGTCAGCTCATCTGCGCGTAAATGGACATCTAGGACAGTGGGGGCAATACTCACGTACCGAAGGATTGCTCCCAGTGAGTTTCTAAAGAAGCAAGAGAGTCGAGTGGACGAGTCCTGACCTCAAATGGGTTAACACCTTGAAAAGATGCCCTAAACGCAATTGCTCATCTTCCGTTCGCTCTTCTGCTTCGATAAAGCAGGAGAGGCGCTGCAAGTACGCATCGAAGCGCCTCTGTACTTCTGCATTCCTAATCTCTTCGGGTTGACTTGCCCATGACCCATCAAAAATATGTTCGACTTCTCGCGACCCATTGGTACATGCTCTTGATCGAAGCCAGAAGCGCTGTTTTCTCCTTGTGCAGGCTCACAATGCTCTTGAGGCGGACCAGACGCTTCTTGCACGTTTGGTTTACAGCTCCCCCCCTTTTTCCAGCTTCTCTCAGCTCGCCTCAATCTTGCTCAACGCTTCGTGCATGGCCAATCCTCCATACTGGAAAGGAGGTTTACTTTCCAGATTTAAGGCCCCTTCCACCATCGCGGCATATTCCTCCAAGATGTGCAACTGTTTGCTTTCTGGTTCTTGCTGCTGCTTGTGCTCTTCAGCTTCGCGGAGGCGTTTGTGCAGATTGTGGCGATAGGCGTGCGTTTTTTCGAGGCCGACTGATGCGCATGTCGGTCTTGACCCGATGATCGGCGTTGTAAATCAAGCGTCCTGCTTCACGAATGGCATGCGCATTGGCAGATCTGATGGGGGACGTTAGGCCATAATTCTGCAACGGCTTGTAATTCGGTTGGTTGAGCATCGCTGATCACTCCGATCACTGGCAACTTCAACGCAACCACAGGGGCGAGGATCTGCTTCAAACGTTCTTTCGTGCTTTCTGTGGTATTTTCTGCGTTGATTATTCTTCCGGTCAAGACATCTCGTATCAGATAGATCGTCTCATTGCCTGCATCTGGCTGGATGCCATCAATGGAGAGCAGAATCCCTTTATTTTTGCGGACTTGCTCTTTCCTTCTGCTAGAGCGCCTCCTTTCATTTTACCATCTGTGATGGTACGTGAGTATTGCCTCCACTGTCCAAAAACTCCTGCCCCAGGAGAAACGAACAGAACAAAGGAGAACGAGGGCAGGAACGCAGCTCCCTCTTCTGATGGTGCTGAATAGCTGGAAAGATTCTTTGAGACCAGGGTGCTTTTCGTCCTGCTTCTGAAATGGGCATGCATCCTCGCGAGAACACTAAGCCGTATGATGCTGGACGAGGGTGGTCAGTCCCCGTGATGGAAAACCTTGCAAAAAGCTGCGAATCTGGGTACGATTGAAGCAGCAGCAAAATCATCGTGTGGAGGAGCAGGGTGTCCGAACGCAAGCGCGTCCAGCGCGAACACACCAACGATTGGCAGACGATTCAACAATAAATGCTTTTTGCGCTGGGCGCTGGTGATTGCAGAGAACGCTTGTTCACAACATGATGGGCGCGCTCTCTGGAAAGAAACGCATTTCTAACTTGCCTTGGCGGGAACCTGAGCGTATGCTTGCTTTATCTTATCCCGTTCTGGAGGACAGCTATGGCACACGAGCCGATTCAGGTTCCGGCATCCGTCCCACGGGCGGCCCGCTTGGCGGTCGCCGTGTATTTTTTTCTAGCCGGGGTCACGTTTGCCTCCTGGGCGGTGCGCATTCCCGCTGTGCAAACCAGGCTGGGGCTGAGCCCAGGCGAGCTAGGGGTGGCCTTACTGGGAACGGCGAGCGGGGAGTTGGTGTCCATGAATCTGGCTGGCTACCTGGCCGCGCGCTTTGGCAGCCGGTCGATCACCGTGCTGGCCTCGGTGTGCCTCAGTGTGATGCTGCCGATCCTGGCACTCGCACCCACCTTGCCGGTTCTGGTGGCGACTCTGGTGCTCTTCGGCGCCTCGTTCGGAGCGGTGAATGTCGCCATGAATACGCAGGGGGTGGCTGTCGAGCGGCGCTACACTCGTTCCATCTTCAACTCGTTCCATGCCTGCTACAGTCTCGGCGGGCTGACTGGGTCGCTGGTCGGCGGGCTGCTGGCCGCTCACGACGTTGCTCCCTGGTTGCATTTTCTGGGGGTCGCGCTCCTTGGAATCCTCCTGACCCTCTCAGTCGCGCGCTATCTCGTGCCGGCCCACGCGGACGCCCAAGGAGCAGGGGTCACGTTTGCCCGTCCGACGCGTTCCCTGCTGGCTCTGGGTCTGGTGGCTTTCTGTGTGCTGCTGGGGGAAGGGGCCATGGCTGATTGGAGCGCCGTGTATCTCCATACCATCCTGGGGGCAGGGGTAGGACTGGCCGCGGCTGGCTACGCTGCCTTCTCCATCGTCATGGCGGCGGGCAGAGGGCTGGGGGATCACCTGACGGATCGCCTGGGACCGCGTGTGATGGTCCGGCTGGGAGGACTCGTAGCCGCGGGAGGGCTCACCCTCGCGCTGGTGGTCACGTGGGTTCCGCTGGCCCTGGTTGGCTTTGGTCTGGTTGGCGCGGGCTTTTCGGTGATCTTTCCGCTCGTGCTAAGCGCGGCAGGCCGCACCTCGAAGCAGGTCTCAGGAACGGCGATCGCGACCGTCGCCCTGTGCGGCTATGTCGGTTTTCTGGTGGGTCCAGCGGTCATCGGCTTGGGCGCGGACGCGCTGAGTCTGCGCGTCGCTCTGGGCATTGTGGTGTTGCTCAGCCTCTGTGCTGCTGCCTTCGCGCGCGTGGTAAGCCCACGGGTTGCGCAAGAGATTCATAGCTGAGATAGAGCGCATCGCCGATCACCGAGACCGGCTGTCCATCGAAGAGCAGATTGCGCGTTGCATCCTTTGAATGGTCGGAGCACGCTCCCTGCAACCAACCTGGTCATCTCTGTTTCCATTGAGAACACTCCTACCCAAATTCGACCAGGCGATGGATGCTGCCGCGTACCGGGACGCGCTCGAACTGTTGGTCCTCTTGGAGGATGCGCATTGGCATCCCATGCGCCGGGTCCAGGTTGCTGCCCTTGGGCTCAATCCTGGCATTGGGCACGACCGCCAGACGGGAACGCTGGAGCAGCATTGCCAGCACCACTTTCATCTCCTGGAGCGCGAATTCCGCTCCGAGACATCGGTGTGGCCCGGCGGCGAACGGCAGATACTCGTACGGCGTTGGGCTCAGCGTGGCCCAGCGTTGCGGCTTGAAGCGGTCGGGCTCCTCATAGAGCGAGGGCTCGCGGTGGGTCAGGAACGGGCTGAAGAAGATCGTTGATCCTTTGGGCAGAGCGAAGCCGCCAACCTCACAGGGCGAGGCCGCGATGCGCATGCTGGTGGGAGTTGGCGGCAACAGGCGCAGGCTCTCCTTGATGACGCCATCGAGCAGGGATAATTGATGAAGCGACTCAAGCGCCGGGGCATCGCCGTGCAGCTTGCCATCCAGCTCAGCGAGCAGGTCAGCGTGGATGCGTGGATGCTGATGAAGCAAGAAGATGGTCCATGTCAGCGCGTTCGATGTGGTCACGTGTCCGGCGGCATACAAGGTGAGCGTGTGACTGACCAACTCGTCATCCGTGAGCTTTGTTCCGTCTTCATCATGCGCACGCACCAGCGCGGCCAAGACATCGGTCCTCTCGCCGTCTTCGCGCTTGTGTGCAATCATGGCGCGGATAAAGCTTTCCAACTGCCCGGCAAGCTTGAGCGTGTGATGATAGGGCATGCCTGGCACGTCGATGAGCGGTGTATACATGAGCCGTGACTGTGAAGCTTGTAACTGCTGGAAGAGCGCTCCGATCTGGTCGATCTCTTTCTCATCGGAGAGCCCGAATAGCGTCTTGACCGTGATCCGCTGGGTGAGCTTCTTCATTTCAGCGTGCAGCTCGATCTGGGAGAGAGACTGCCAGCGTTCAAGCATCAGCCTGGTGAGCGCCGCCATGTCGTCGTGATACAGCCCGATCTGCCGTTTATGGAAGGCTGGCTGCATCAAATGACGATGCCGTTTGTGATGCTCTCCGTTCATATTGAGGAGATTAAAGAGGAGGAGGCGTCCCAGTGCTGTGTCTTTCGACGCCTTCAAGATCTTCCCTTTCCCCACCTCGAAGAGAGTGGGCTGAGAAAGCAGATGGAAGTTGAGCGCAGGCCCAAAGGCAAAGACGTATGCGGGATCGCCATGCGCCATCGCGACGACATCACCGTAGGTGTCGTGTAGCCAGCGCGAGTAGATGCACGGGTCGCGGAACAGTTTGAGCAAATTCGCCCCGCTGCCAAGAAGCGGCAAGGCGGATGGGCCGGGAAGAGTTTGTTGTGGAACGGTTCTTGTTGCCATAAGAATATCTCCATGCGCGTTGATCATGTCTTCTCCAGGAATGATATCAAATCCAATAAAATTCACCTGGGTTTGCAGGAACAGCTCTATTTGGGGTCAGCACATCCAGACCTGAAAACGGTACGCGAAGGTTTGGAGCGCTGACCCTTTCAAGAATGTCCATTTGTTTGAGGAACACGGAGTCTCGCATGGGCCAAAAACGTGAGATCTCGTGTTCCCCATCCACGGGCCGAGCGCATCCTCCGTATGGTCGAGCCTACTCGCCATGCTCCTTCAAGAAGATGAGTTGTTCCACGGTCAGATTGGTGAAGCCTGCCTCTTGCAACGCCCTGACATAATCTGCATCCACCTCATAGTTCTTCAAGGAGATGAGTTGCTTCACGGTCAAATTGGTGAAGCCTGCCTCTCGTAGCGCCACAATATCATCTGCATCCACCTCATAGTTCTTCAAGGAGATGAGTTGTTCCACGGTCAAATCGGTGAAGCCTGCTTCTCGCAACGCCCTGACATAATCTGCATCCACCTCATACGTTTTCAAGGAGATGAGTTGCTTCACGGTCAAATCGGTGAAGCCTGCTTCTCGTAGCGCCATAATATCATCTGCGTCTACCTCATAATTCTTCAAAGAGATGAGTTGCTTCACGGTGAGATCCCTTAATCCTGCCTCTTGCAACGCCCTGATGTAGTCTGCATCGACTTCATAGACCTCCAAAGCAGCCATTTGCTCTCCTGTGAAAGTGGTGAATCCCGAGGCGTTCTTGCTTTGGTCTGGCCGCTTCTCCCCAGAAGCCATGCTTTGAGCGCCGAGTGTTTCCAGTAATTGATCAGCTTGTTCAATCGTCAGCTTTCCAGAGGCGATCATCTCAAGGATCTTTGTTCGTTCCTGATTTGTCATATCTTTCTCCTCGTGAGAACAATCAACACAATAAACTGCACATTTCCGTTTCGCCTGACTACTTTACGAGATCACGGTTGTAGACCACTCGTGCCCACAGGTATCCGACCAGGGTGAGGAAGCAGCACCAGGCGACGGCGAGGATCGCGCTGTTGCCGATCGGGGTTCCCAGCAACAGCCCCCGCAGCGTGTCGATGACAGGCGTGAAAGGCTGGTACTCAGCGAACCAGCGTACCCCAACCGGCATCGAGTCCGGGCTGACGAATGCGCTGCTGGTGAACGGTAGCAGGAGCTGGAAGATGAGGGAGAGGCTATTGGCTCCCGCGGGTGTTTTGCCTATCATACCGAACACCACTCCCATCCACGTGATCGCGAAGGTGAACAACGCGACGACACCGAGCGCCTTGATCCAGGCGACGGGACCCGTGGTGGGCCGGAAACCGATGAGGAGCGCGACCCCGACGACGAGGACAATGGTAATCATCGTCCGTATCAAGCTTCCGAGAACCTGTCCGGTCAGCACCGAAGCGCGGGAGATCGCCATGGTGCGGAAGCGGGTGATGATACCCTCGTTCATGTCCATACAGAGGTTTATCGCAGTCGCCGCGCACCCGCTACCCACAGTCATGAGGATAATCGCGGGCGCGACGTAGTTGATGTAGGCACCGCCATGCGCCACGCCGCCAAGGCCAGCGCCCAACGTCCCGCCGAACACGTAGACGAACAGCACCAGCATGACGATCGGCGTCAGTAGGCCACTCAGCGTCATCGAGAGGCGGCGCAGCGAGTGCCGGACATCGCGTCGCAGCATTGTCGCCGAATCGCGTAGAGTCAAGGAAAGAGTGCTCATTGTACATAACCTTTCTGTGTGTCAGAGTGGCCAGTGAGGGCGAAGAAGACATCGTCGAGGTCGGAGGTGTGAACCGAGACTCCTTCGACCGCAATTGCTTCATGATCGAGCCGGTCGAGTACAGCCTTCAGTGACCGGACGCTGCCGTCAGTCGGGATCTGGAGCGTGAGCTCGTTGTCGTCGCGCGCCACCTCGGAAAGGCGGCGGGCAGCCGATTCGAGCCCGCACGCGTCGGCGAATTGCAGGCGGATGTGACCGCCAGGGATGAGGCGTTTCAGCTCGTCAGGAGTGCCCTGGGCAACCAGCTTCCCCTGATCGAGTACCGCGATCCGGTCTGCGAGCTGGTCGGCTTCGTCCAGGTACTGCGTGGTGAGCAAGATCGTCACACCACTGGCCACGAGGTTGCGAATGATCTGCCACATCGTATGACGGCTGCGCGGGTCCAGGCCGGTGGTCGGCTCGTCGAGGAAAATGATGCGGGGGTCGCCAACCAGGGTCATCGCCAGGTCGAGCCGGCGCCGCATGCCCCCGGAGTAGGTGGCGGGCGTCTTCCTGGCCGCGTCAACCAGGTCGAAGCGTTCGAGCAGCTCGGCGGCGCGCTTCCGACCACGAGATCGGCTCAGGTGGTGCAGGTCAGCCATCAAAAGCAGATTCTCCTCGCCGGTGAGCAGGTTGTCCATCGCCGAGAACTGGCCGGTGACGCCGATCGCGGCGCGAACCGCGTCAGGCTCCCGGACCAGGTCGTGGCCGGCAACCCGCGCCTCGCCACTATCGGCGCGGATGAGCGTGGACAGGATCTGAACCGTCGTGGTCTTGCCAGCGCCGTTGGGGCCGAGCAGCGCGAAGATCGTCCCCTCGGCCACATCCAGGTCGATGCCGTCGAGCACCACGTGGTCGCCAAACGATTTGCGCAATCCTCGGGTTTCAATCATCATCGTCATGACACATGACACCTTTCTATGGTATACTCAAATCACTGAGCTGTTAAGCGAAGTGTCAACAGAATTGACTTGTTACTAAGATAAAACATAAAATTTAATTTAGTAACTAAGATAAATATACACGGAGGAAAGAGCAATTGTCAAGTGGTTCTCAGCAAAATCGCGCGGAGGTCCTGGGGGAGCTTGCACGGGAACTCCGGCAATCGACTTCCCTCGGAGCGTCCTTCTTCCGGGCAGCGGCGGCCAGGATCGGGATAACCGTTACGGATATGCAGGTCATTGATGTTCTCAATCTTACCGGCCCCATGACCGCCGGTCAGCTCGCCGATCTCACGGGGCTGACCACCGGGGCGATCACCGGGATGCTCAACCGGCTAGAAGAGGCCGGACTCGTGCGCAGGGAGCGCGATCCCAACGATGGCCGCAGAGTCATCGTCCGGCTTGTCCCTGACAAGGACGAAATGCAGAAGATCGATTCCATCTTCGACTCCCTTGGGGATGCGTGGGATGACATGACATCGCACTACGACGAGGAGCAGCTTGCTTTCCTGCTGGAGTTTCTGAAACGCAGCAACACGCTGTCCAGAAAGGAAATTGTCCGGTTGCGAGAGGTACCAGCGGGCAAGGAGGGAATCTTCTCCGCGCCTCTTGGAGATCTGGCGAGTGGCCGGCTCGTTGTCTCCTCCGGGGTCTCCCGACTGACCTTGCGCACCGACGACGCCATGGCCGAGTTCTATCAGGCCCGTTTCGAGGGACCGATGCCGAGCGTCGCGACCAAAGATGGGGTGGTCACGATCCGCTATCCACGACGCCTGTGGGTTCTGGGCGGGGAGCAACGCGTGGCGGAGGTCACGCTCAACGCCGCTCTCCCGTGGTGGATCGTCATTCAGGGCGGAGCCTCGGAAGTCGAAGCCAGGCTTGACGGCCTCAATCTCGCCGGGCTAGAGATCACGGGGGGACTGAGCATGACCCACCTGGAGCTCCCCGATCCCCCGGGCGTGGTTCCTATACGGATCAGCGGGGGAGCATCGCAGATTCTCGTTCGACGGCCTGTAGGCGTCGCCGCACGAGTGCATCTCAAAGGCTGGGTTTCCACATTCGTCTTCGATGATCAAACATGGAGCGATATGGGCAACAACGTGTGGTTGCAAAGCTCTGGCTTTGAGCCGACTGCCCCGTATTACGACATCGAAGTCTCAAGCTCAGCCAGCATGGTCACCATCACCTCTGGTTGACGCGAGATGACGAGTTCGTCGGCGGGTGCCAGCCCTGCACTCAACTTGTCAGAGAATACTTGACACGCATCCCTACGGTCTAGGAATCGTCACTGCCTTGCTTCTGTTGCGCAAGCTCGCTTCCTATCTGCGCCAGAATGGCATGGGCGTTGCGTGAGGTTGGACGGTTGGAAAAACACTCTTTTTGAGGAAGGCCCCAAAGATTGGACAAAAATTTAGGTAAATGAGATCGCAACAGTGGTGTAGGCAGGAACATTGATAATAGCTGTCGAACTACCACTTGTTTGGGCAAGGCTTACTTGCCCTGAGGTAATCGGACTTGACGGCTGGTTCGCATATTGCAGTGTATAGACTGTTGCTTGAGTGTTGGTGCTCGTTCCTGGATTTTGTGCAAGGACATTGAAAGCCGAGTACGCGGTTCCAGTCGTATTCACGATGACGATACAATCACTGGTCTTCGTGTAAAATCCTGTGGCGAACACACCCGAATGACTTGACGAGACCGCATTGGCAACATAGCCCCCATTGGTCATATCGAGATAGTTGGCACCGCCGAAGAGGAGGTAGGTATAGTACTGGGGATAGGGGACAATCGTACCGCTGGTTGAACAATCCATGTGGGCATCGATGACCCCAAATAGGCAGATATTTCCGCCAGGAATATTCCAGGTATAAAAGGCTAAACCCGCCGCTACAGAACGAGCGTGCCCAAAGGAGGTGCTGGTATCATTGACGACATTGAGCATATCGACCAGAAACAAGGCATTATTTAAAGGCGCGAGCGTGGGATCGTTGCGGCAAATGTTGGGCACGCAGGAGTTCATATTGTATTCATCAAGGTAAATGGGCGTGTTGGCTGCATTGGGTTGTTTGCCCATCTGGACCGCTTTAGCTACTTGTTCATATTCTGCCGTGATTCCCAACACCGGGTCTTGCGCGTTGGTCACCAAGGCCTGACTGGCGCCAGTAAAGCTATGCCCGAACACATAGCGGTGATACGTCACAAAATCAATATATGGGTAGATGCTTGGATCAGTAAGCAGACCTTGAAACCAGATAGCGAGTTGTTGTTGTAGCGCATAGCCCAGAGCTGGCCCACCGATCTTGATGTGGGTGCCATCGCGATTGGCTTGCTGTTGCATCTGGGGCGCAGCCGCGGCAAAAATCGCTTTATACTGGGCCAACCGATCTTGCTGTGTATTGGGATCGCCGTCTGGCACGCACAGAAATTGAGCTTGATCGGGCTCATTCCAAATCTCATACATCGCCTGGACTTGAGGAAAGTAGTGATCGACATGGGCAACCATCAATGCAGCTAACTGCCCCCACACCTGCGGGCCCTGATCCTGGCCATTGACCAGATACATTGGCTGAATGCGTGTTGGCAGTGCAGGCGGGTTGTTGGTCAGGCAGGGATTGGTATGAGGCGGATTTTGGTTTTGTGGCTGTAACCAGCTCGGGGTATAGGCCAGCGTGATGATCGGCTGCAAATGGTAGTTGACTACCAGCGTCATTTCCGTATCGAACTTCGTCCAATTTTGCTGTGATGGATTCGTCAAACTGGCAGCCGTTGGAAAGATGAGCGACAGAAAATCGTCGTCACCCAGTTTGGTTAAGCGGAAATTCGCTTGAGCAACGGAGCTGCCATCGTGGTTAAGAGCCGTGCCTATCCCAATGCCTCCCACACCAAGAAACTGAGAGGGAATAGGATAGGCCGTATTCAGTCGCGAACCAAAGTCAACAGTCACATCTGTCGTACCCGTCGCATTTGCCTTACCCTGTCGCTGAGGCGGGTAGGTTTTTTTAACAGACTGAGAGAGGGTTGCTACTTTTCTTGGGAGAAATTGTGCTCTGCTCACAACAAGGAGAAGCAGGAGGAGAAGCACAAGGAACACAATCAGTCCACTAATAATACGTCTGACAGCTCTCTTTTTTCCGCCATGGAGAAAACGGAATCTGTCCTAGTTTCTCTTTTGCATAATATTGTATCTTCCCTTCCATAAAGCGAACCGTTGGTTCGCTCGCGCTGGCATTGTAGATACACCTTGCCCAATTGAACGTGCTCGCGTTTTGGTAGCCCAGGTCTCTAGAAAGAGCCGCACGCACCTGAGACCATCTGCGTTTAGAGGATTTGACAGTTTAGAGGATTTGACAGTTTAGATCAGTCCATCTACAAGTAAAATCGGCACCATTCTGTAAAAAGAACAGGGTACTAAATGGTACAATCAATCGGGAAGGCGTATTATTAAGTCCATCCAGTCGAGGAACAGGTGGCCCAGCCCACAGGTGCGGCATCAGGAAATGCCGTTTTACTTACCCTTGTTTTCGGGTAAAAGTTCCCAATATTGTATAATTTGAGCATGGAAGCAACCGATGTAATTAGCATCTACGAGATGTGCCAGAAAAACGGACTCATCATTTGGATTGATGGTGGGTGGGGAGTCGATGCTCTCTTGGGTTATCAGTCCCGTCCGCATAAAGACTTGGATATAGCAATACAGGAGAAAGATGTCTCAAAACTAAGAGAGCTTTTACAGGGTAAGGGATGTGGGGAGATAAAATTAGAAATTGCAAGACCCCATAATTTTGTGTTAGGCGATGAGAAAGGACATGAAATAGATATCCACGTTATCGTATTAGATGCAAAAGGGAATGGAATTTATGGACCTGTTGGCAATGGAGAAATGTATCCTGCTGGCTCGCTGACTGGAACAGGCATAATAGCAGGTAAGGACGTAAAATGTATATCTCCAGATGGGATGGTCAAGTTCCATAGCGGTTATGAGCTAAAGGAAAAGGATTTTAGGGACGTATCGGCGTTATGCGAAAAGTTTGGCATAAGACTACCTGAGGAATACCTGAAGTTTAAATAATATGTCGCCAGGTAGTGATAGTCACTTGCTTGTTAAATAAATTAATGCAATTAAACCCATCATTAGTTAAGGTTTTCCCTCTATTCGATAACTACATTGACCCGATGCCAGGCATTATTGAGATAGCCTTTCCAATTCCACACTTGCCTGATATCTTGCGGTTGTGTCCAGCCAGATGAATCCCAGGCACGCACTACGAGTTGATGAGCGTCAGGATCAAGATGCATTGCTACCTCCCAGAAGCACCAGGTCCCAGGCTGCGGCTGCTCCTGCAACGTAGCTGTGGTCCATGTTGTTCCCCCGTCACCTGAGAGTTCCACCCGTTCGATATGCTCTCCCTCCTGTCGGGCAAGCGCGTCTTGCCCATGTGAGTTATACGGGAAAACGTCTTTCGTAGATCAGTTTGATTGAAGAAATGACAACACGAGTGGGAATAATACCGTTCTCTCGCGTTGTTGATATGCATAGATAACGATATATCGTTATACGAAGGAAAAGAGCATAAGGGAACAACAAACTGGCCGTTCTCTCGTGAGGGTGCATCATCTGCACCCTCAGAGGCGTGTCACCCGTTCCCTTTGGGAGAGAAGTGAAAGCATTATGCTAGATATAGATACGAATGAAAAGGATGCGCAGGCGCTCGATGCCTATTCACGTTCGGTCATGACGGCGGCGGAACGCGTTGGGCCTGCGGTTGTACGTATAGACCTGGAGCATGAGGGGCGGCGCTATGGCCAATACAATATGCCTCGGGAATATGGTGGTGTAGGCTCGGGTTTCATTTTTGCCTCTGATGGACAGATTCTGACCAATGCCCACGTGGTTGCCAATGCACGACGGGTGAAGGTGACGCTGGCCGATGGGCGCACGTTTGACGCCAGTCTCGTTGGGAGTGAGCCAGACGTCGATATCGCTCTCCTGCGTATTGGCGCCGATCACTTGCCCGTGGCAGAATTAGGCCGCGGACCGCTGCGA
>WNGR01016923.1_pt1 | contig 17744 bp, 18 predicted proteins | sample 5407581 | NCBI WGS metagenome assembly WNGR01 (sample SAMN13153383, study PRJNA577476) | soil metagenome | isolation source: 80 cm soil or saprolite under Garry oak tree replicate 2 | place: USA:California | collected 2016-06-15 | reverse complement strand
CGCTCCTGGTCACGCACTCCAAGGTCATGTCCGAGATCATCCTGTCTATCTACTTCTTTAAGGTGTTCCGAAAGGTGGTAATAGAAATCATGGTCACTGTGGTCGTGACCGGACTCACGCAACACCTGGTAGTCCTCGGGGTAGAGCTTCACTGCCTCCTCATGGCCTGTTTCCCAGTTTTCACCGGCTCCGGCAATCACTACATGGACATGTTCATGCTCGGTGTTGCTGTGATGTACGGCATACCAATGCAAGTCGATCCCTTGTTCTGCCTCCAGATCGGCCATCACCTCCCGCGTCCACTCACGCCAGTCCTGCACCGGTTCGTCGTCCCCTGGGGAGAGGACGATTTTGTGATAGCTTACGCTGCCGCTCGTGTGCTCCATCACCTCGTCCACGGCATCTCTGCGGTTCACCTGATCGTCATCCTTTGAGAAAATCGAGCGATCTTCCTGGCTTTCTTGCTCATCGCGGCTGCGGTGTTCCAGGTATTTCAGATGGGAGTTGAGGTGGGAAGTAGCAGCTGCGTTGTTCGCGGCTCCCCCTTTGATATACCTGCCTCTGGCGATCATGGTTTAGTGCTCCAGATCGCGGTCTTGTTCCAATTCGGGCGCTTCGAGGAGGTGTTCGGGTTCGTCCAGCCCAATCGCCTGCAACCACTCCGGCTCGATGTCCGGCAGTGCGAACCAATCGCGCTCGATCTCGGGCAATTCAAGCCACTCCGGCTCGATGTCCGGCAAATCTAACAACGCTGGTTCAACCAGTCCTTCGGGAAGCGGGTCGTACAGTTCGGCCTCGATCATCGGCTCCAGGTCCTGGTACGTTACGGAGGCATCCATCGCCTGTTCGTCCATTACTCGGCCTCCTTCTCCTTTTTGGGAGTGCGCGCGGTCAACTCCTGGCCGGACTTCGCTTTCGCGTTCTCATACGCTTCTGCGGCGAACTCCGGCCCGAACGTTTTGGCGAGAAGCGCGAAGAGCAAACGGCGGATAATTCCGGTATCACGAACGGTGCGTACGATGAGACTCGCCAGTCGATCGTCGCTGTTGCGGCTGACCGTCTTCAATGGCTCGACGATGTCAAGCCGCATGTCATCGCGGAGATCAACGCGGAGCTGCGCTGTATACTTCCGCAAGGTCGTGTCCACCATCTCGCGAATCACCGGTAAGGACTGCTGTTCGACGATCTCCCCGCGGTGAACGGCCATATCTTGCCGAATGTATGCCTCGATCTGCTCGTTCAAGTGACGGCCTTCCTGCTGGAAGCGTTCGTCCAGGTACTGTTTCGCTTCTCCAGAAATCCAGACGTTCAACTGCACCGTTTCATTCGCTGGCCGCTTTCTCGGCATCTGTCCCTCCTTTCTGCTTCCTGCCGGTTCGGTCATGTGTTCTTAATCGTTGGTTCTAGTATAGCAGAAACCTGTACATATGTGCGAAGCGCTGTCAAAAGAAGATGTAGTTACAATACATATCGCGCCAGCCCATGACAGGCGCGGTGAGCACGGTTGTACATATCTGATCTACAAAATTGGGGATGCCTTTATCTTGCATTACCCCGGCAAGGTACGACGCGAAAGGGGAAAAGGTGTGGAGGTGGTTTATCTTGGATGGCTCCGGTGAGACTTAAAGGGCCACACTCGCGCACCAGGGGAGTAGTCGACCCGCTACCTGGCCACGCATGTGTTCAGGATCAGGATGTGAGCGGATCAAGCACGGCTGTACCGGTGTAAAATTGTGTTCATCATTATGGGCAGAACATAAGATATCATCGGTTAGCATTTGGAACTTTGCGACAGCGGCATGGTACGTTGAAAGTGCGTATCCCCAGTGAGGGTGTGGCCCATACCCTGATGGCGGGCATTGCTCATGCATTCGGGGTAACACTGTCCAGGTCGGGTCTTTTTTTGGCTGCAGATGTAGAACAAGGTGTAGTACTTATTTTAGGATATAGACGATGGCATCTGGATAGGCTCCCAGGTATACTTCAGATGTTCGCCCTTGTTCGCTTTTTCTGTGTGCTGTTTCCTGGAAAGCGTGATTCTCTCAGGTGCTGCTCAACGATATTTGCTTTTAGCTCATTGCATATCTGTGGTTGTGATGTTGTCTACGCTTGTCTGCGCTTACGTGCCCCCTCGCGAATGTTTTGCAGGTTAAGCAGCTCCGCAACTTCATAACTCGTCACAGGCCCCGCTTTGGGTCGCAGGCGTATCAGCGATGGGAAATGGCCAACCCGCCCGTGCAATTCAGCAAGCAGAACAAAGGCTGCTGGTGCATAACCTGGCGGATTGATGAGCAGGGGAAGCGTTTGCCACTCTTCAGAGGAGAGACCAACAGCATCTACAATAGCGCTGATTTGTGGCTCAAGTGGCTCGCCCTGGTCAATTTGGACGTGGATGGTCCGAACTTCCTCGATAGACGTATGAGCGAGCGCCTCGATTTGCGCTCGCTGTTCCGATGTGAGTGGGTGGCTGAAGTTTAGGATGAGCATTACAATTCCTCCAGTACTTTTTGTATTTCTCCACAACTTTCAACACTTGTAGGCTTCCCTAACTATCCCTTTAAGGCTTTCCCGATCTTGTCTAGAAGCACTGTTACTTCTTCGGCTGGCAGCATATTGGCAATGCCATCAAAGCCGGGAAGGGAGATAACCTGTATATTCGATGCCTCCGTAATTGCCTTATGGGCCGGGTTTGGCTCAACTGTGATAGCATAGAAGGTTTGCGAGTACGTGCCTAGAAGACGTGCTGCTGTACTCAGTTGTTTAATCCCGTTGAGGTCTTTCCCTTTGTTCCCCATTTTCGCCTCAATAATACCATATTGGTTGCCTGATCGTATCGCGACATCAATGTCGATTTGCCCATTCATCGCGCCTACACCGATCATAACTTCGTAATTATGCTTCCGTAACGCATCGGCTAGAGCATCTTCAAAAGGACTACCTTCATTCTTTCCTGAGCCCTTTTCCACCCAGTTCCCAGGCCCTAGATGAAGGTCAAACACATCTCGCAGTGTAACCGATTCTGGTAGCAACTCACTGCCTATAGCCTGCGGTTGCTGATGTTCCCAGGCATAATGAAATACGCGCGTACGTTTTCCTTCACTCTGTAAGTACATTATAGGGGAATTACGCTGCTGCGCAATTTGATAGGCCGCCAGGGACATTGTTTTTGTGCCCCCCGTTAAATTGAACACCAATGGCTGCACTATGGTTGACGCAAGATTATCAAGTTCTTCGTCAAGCGCTTTTGCTATGACAGGGATATCGTAGGGATCGGTTTGCAGCCCTTGAACATTAACTTCTTTCTGAAGAGTTGCTTTCAGGTATTCATATTTCTGTAGCGTTCTTGCTGTATAGACAAGCAGTACATCACCCGGATGATAATGCCGCACCGGAAGAAAATTGGGTAGTGGTTGTTCTCCTACGAGGGCAATCATTGTTGTCATACATGTTCCCCTTGCATGCCTAGCGTTTCTTTTCCTTATTCTTTTGAGGTCGAGGTTTACAAACGAGAACTGTACATCTACCTCTCGCCTCTTCTCTCACAAAATGACATATGCGCGTGTTGCCTGATGCCCAAGTTGCAGCTTCTACATATTCGCTGGGAATGATGATAAGTACATCTTTGAAGGGATATGCTTGGAACTGCAAAACTGCACAGGCGTCATCTATAGATATTTTTTGGCGCATCTCTTCGACGTCAGCAGGTTTCATGACCACTCCTGGAACATCCTTCCCAGGATGAAAGGTGGGAAGCGTAGATGGACGTTTATATGTATCCTCTGCTGGCCCAATTCGGCTTGTTTGCTGTGGATCATCTTGTAGAAATTTCATCCGCCCATAGCCACTAGAAGTTTTGGCACCAATGCCCGTGTCTTTGAGGGCGTACCCTAAAATCTCGAAAGTTTTTGTAAGCCAAGGGCTATTTGACCCGAGTGCTGGTGCGGCTAACGCAATCAGGTAGTTACCTGTCGCGCTCAGGAAAGGAGTGTGCAATTTCTAAAAATGCATCTTCACCGCCCCATCCTTGTTCTGAAGTTAAAATAATGACGAGTTGTGATTGTACACAATACAATCCTAATACATCTGGTGTGGCTCTACCACCTGCAACTACGAGGAGAGCTTTTTTCACAGCCATAGTTCTGCTCCTTTTCTACTATCGTATACATAACTCATGTATAATCTGCCGGTACAAGATCATTTTCCACCATCTTCAAGAAACGCGAGAAGATTTTGATACCATGCCTTCCCAGCGGAGTTTTTTTCTCTACCGGCCTGGCGAACTTTATCAAAGATAGCCTGAGCGAGAAGTTTTTTCGCTTCTCTCGAAGTCAGCTTCTCCCAATTCTGGTAGTAGCTGTTGATTTGACTGGCTACTGATGCATTTGGCATTCCCTCAATTTCATTCCTGTATCCCTTTGCTTTTTGAAGCTCAGGATCAACAGGAGGAGCTTCCAACTCCAGCCGTCCATATCCGCTCGATGTTTTTGCACCGATACCCATTTTATCAAAAGCCTCTTTTAAAACATCAAATACTACATCAATCCACTCCTGTCCCTGTCTTGCATCGAGGGCGGGTGCAGCCAGAGCGATCAGGTATTTGCCGGTGGCACTGAGAAACGGAACGGGATTAGGACTATCCCAATCGGCAGGGGCCTCTGGTGCATTTCCGTAGTAATTCGGGTGATGAACGGTGATCACATCAGGATACAATGGGTTTCCCTTCTCTCTCGTACCCGGTATATACATGGAATCGAAGAATGTAACGTAGCCAACTTCGTCGGTATCTCCGAAGAGAATTTTGTACGCCGATGTTCCCTTCTTCCATTCGTCACCCAGATTCTGGCGAACATAACTTGCCACTAATCCTTTGAGGGCGCTGCCTGAAATATAAGGAACGCCATACGTCCGATGGAGAGCAATCGAGGTTTCCAGAACACTCTCACTTCCCAGACCGACGATCATGCGCCCCTTCACCTGCGCTTCACGCATTGCCGCACCACAAGCCTTCAATTGTTCTTTCCAACGCTCGAAAAAGGGCATATATACATCTGACGTGGTAATGGAAGCGACTTCACGAACAAGATTGCTATTATTCTCGGTTTCATCCTTATCAGCACGATATTTCTCCAGCCAGAGACCTGCATGAGGTTGAGTATTAAAGCTAGAGCCAATCAATGACTGTAATTGAATACCCGAAAGTCTCTCTCTACGATTTCTCACTTTATTTCCGCTCCATTCTTTGTTTCATCACCAGGATCTATACCCAGCACTGATTGAGCGAACCTTTTGTACCAGAGTAAAGCATCCAGCGTCAGTCTGGTGAGGAGCATATATTCGCTCAGCTGAGCCTCTCTGGCGTATTCAGCCAGTGTCCTCTCACTACCAACTGTATCCTTGAGATCTTCAAGTAACTGTTTGTAGCCTTCTTGCTTCGTTGATTTTGCCTCAACAAACGCAAGGGCCTGCGCTAACCCGGCTGTGCGAATAAGAATTGGCAACTGATGTGCCATTGAGCCATAGCTATTACGCTCTTTCTTATCCTGCTTTGCCATCGCTGAAACCTTGTTATAGACGGAGATAGCATATTTCTGGTCGCGAGTTTGAACAGGCATTACAGACCTCCATTTGGATTGGCAGATAAATACACACGGCATAGACCGTGTCCGACAGTTGCTTTGCCACCAAACTGTACTGTTTTTCCGGTCAGTTCAGCGAGCTTACTGGAAATCCATGCATCATCTATCTTTTTTGCCATAGGTGGCGGCGCAATCATCACCAGACCTGTCAGTATTGTCTCTGTCGGCAATGCCTCCTCATACCAGAGTCCGCCGCCTTGCACAGTTTTTGATTCCTCTTGCAGCTTGATACGCGCCGTAATCTCGGTAGCAGTATCGAGCAAGAAACTAAACACGTCGTCATGCACAATACAGAGCCGCCCGGCAAATATGCGCTGCCAGTCCGGTTTATTCTTGAACACCTGTTGACCAATCCATCTGGCCCAAACCGTGACGGCACTATCCGGTAGTGCATTCAAGTCAAGGTCTTCGAGATACACTTTATTAGAGGATGTAATGACAATCTCACTGCGTTCTTTACCATCACCTCCACTATCACACACGGAACAATCTTCCTGACCCACTTCAGGGATACTGGTCGGCCCATCGCTCCGGGTATCCGCGATATCGCGGAGAAGGCGGCGCAAAACATAGGGCGACGTGACCCAGGCGAATGTTCCGGCAAGGCTGCGCACAGGTAACAGGAGCAACCTCTGATCCGAAAACTGTACAGAACTGGCATGGTTAGAGTCAGTATCAGAAAGCTTAGTACCAAAAATGCTATCACAATCATCACCCTCGCATTGAGACCGCAACGTACCCTTCAATGATGACCCAGGTAAAAACGGAAGCCCAGTCTGGCGACAGTGCGTGAATAAAAGTTAATTGAGTGATCATTCTCTTTTCCCTCCAATTCAGTCAAATGTGTTCATGAATGCTTTCAGTACGTCAGTTTCACCATTAAGAACATCAATTGCTTTCGCTTCATCCCTTGTAAGTGCCTCATGAACAAGAATATTTTTCTTACCTTTTTCAGACAAGGCAAGTTGTCCTGGTATAGGACGTGTCCCTTGTAATAGCAAAGCAAGTCCAACGGATTGATTGTTGTTACAAAGTAATGGTCGCAATATGAGCGGACTCGCTAACCGTTCTAGCTCCACGCCACCGACCTCACCCTTTAACATTACATCATTCATCTGTCTCTCACCTGTAAAATGGAAAATGATAGGCAGTCCAAAAGCCGCTCGCGGGAACTTTGCTGATGGATCATTTCCCCCCTGGCTGGCAATTCTCCTGATAGCCTCTGCCTCAGGCCAGAGACTGCGGCCTGTAGCACCTTTCGTTCTCTTCTGGCGGAAATTTCTCAAGGCGCTTATCAAGCTTCCCCATGCCTTCACAGGACTATCAAAACGATAACGGGTTACGCGTAACTGCACATTTTTACTCAAATGTGGCACGCCTGCGGGAAAATGTTCATTAGGAATATATTCTGCAAGCTTCTTGCTGATCCAAGCAGGCACATTTGGTGGCAAAGGAATATCTGTGTAGTCTTTACCATTCAACTTTCGCAAGCGCAACGCCCCAAAACCGCGTCGGGTACGACCACCTATTCCGCCAAAGGTTTCCCACGCCCACAGAGCAGCTTTAATATCCGTCTCTTTTGCCCTCGGAAACGATATTGTCAATTTGAACTTTACACCTTGATACACTTCTCCGGGTTTAATTCCCTTGCTGTTATCTGGTTGAAGAGGAAAAGCAGCATAAGGTGGAACGGGAGTATTTCTGGGTCTCCCATTTTCGTCAAAAGGTTGTGCAGATGTACCATTATGAGATGCTTCTACCACGATCTGTACGGTATCATCTGGTGAAAGCCCCTGTTCTTTCTTCTTGTTAGCTTTACCCCACAGGTTATCCTCGGCTTCTTTCATCTTTGCCAGATTGCCGTCAAATTGACCACCGCAACAGGCACGCCACCAGAAGCGGAGTTGTCCGCGAATTTCCGTGCCGCGAATCATTGTCACGTGGTCGGATTCCTTTGGCTGTACACCTCCGCCAAACAAGGGGGTAATCAGTTCGTATTCGCGCTCCTGTGTGATAACCCGATCATTTGATTTTGGCGTGAATGGTGGAGGAGAACCAACGTTCTTTTTTCTCATTCCTATTTCTCCTATTGCATTGCTACCGGTTTACCCGACCACGTTCCTACGACAGCCAGTCCAAATCCATCTTTGTTGTACTGATCTTTGTTATCTTGATCTTCGTCGCTAACACAGCGCATCCATGTATCGGCTACCCATGACTTGATATCTTCGTCACTTCCTCTAAGGGAAAGAAACAGTACAGTTCCGGTAGGCGCGAGACGACGTGTTGGTTTCGGACCCCGGACCGCCAGGTCCCAACCGGATACAATCTGCGGGCGTTGAATGGCAATAGCCTCTATCTTTGGTGTCACACCATTGCGGGATTCCGTCAATTTCGTTGGATAATACCCTTCTTTAAAGCAGGCAGGTGTAAGGAGAATAACCCGACACGCCTTCTTTTCCGCAACAGTGTTTTGCACTTCTTTTGGACATGATGGTAATTGGGTTGTGCTTTTACGCCAGCTAACCATGCGACGTTCGCCGCCGAAACCGGCAAGACCTTCGCTCATGGTCTGAACACGACGTTCAGCATCGGCGTTTTCGCCGTCAACCGCAACAACGAGAGCTAATCGTTGCGCATTTTGTATATTGTGTTGTTCAGAATGGGTAAACTCTAATCCCGAAGTACCGAAGAGCGCACCTTCGCTTGCCACCAGTCTTTCAGCATCAATACTAACATGCATACGTTGTTCTCTCTCCGGCCCGTTATGTCCTATATGTGTGCGTTCAACACTCTCTATTATGCTCGAAGGGTCTTTAAGCCACTGCTCAAAAAAAGTTTTTTTCCAGAAACGTGGCGCATCCTTAGCAGGTTTATTGCTATCATTGCTATCAGATAGTGGAAGGCCAACAGGCGCGAGTTGATGAATACCATTGTTGCCTTCTGTTTTATTGAGATTTGTATACGCCCCTTCGTCAAACTTTAAAGGGACAAGCTGCTTACAGAGAACATTTTCCCCATTTGGGAAGAGCAGAGCGTCGGCTGGTGCCGGAAAAAACCAGTCTTTTACCTCGTTGTTGTCGTGAGAGCCAAGTTGTACCAGCAAGGGGCCGCGTACTTGAATATGTAATACAGCCGAGACACTACTTTTATCAAATGAGCCGTTAACCAGTCCTGCGCGTGTGCGCACACCGCCTGTCGTCGTGGATGGAAACGGGAAAGCAAGTGACGTTGCCTGAACTCCCGGTGTGGGATTAAAAGGTCGCCCATCGCGCACGATAATTGGGTCATGAGGTTCAATAATCCAGATCGTCATTACGCTACTCCTGACTGTTCCTGTGATTGATTTATCCGTGGTTTCGCCATTTTCTTCGCATCCGCTAAAAGTTGGGCCACCAGCAGCATGTTCACTAGTTGCTCAATTCGTTTTGATGCAGGCCCATCTTCCTGCTGACCCATTGAAGCTTCTACTGGCGATACCTCGGTATCAAACAGTGCTACCATTCTGCGATAGATTTGTATCCTTACCTCATCTTCATCCTTATTGTCCTGCCGCGAGAGCATTTCCAGAGAAATACGGAGTTTGCGTTGCAGGATACGCCGGGCTTCCGCCTGAATAGCATTCTGTAATGTTTCAGCGTTGTCGGAAGAGACTGGCAACTCTGTCAGGCGTAATACCATCTCACGTAATTCGTAAGCTGTACCTTCTGGAATGGCATCATGAGCAAAGTCGTTGGAAAACGCTTCAATCTGTGTATCCAGCACATTCCAGTGGTCCGCGACGGTATACTCGCCACCGCTGCGTTTCCTGACCGTGATTGCCAGCGCGTTCTTGCCAGGAACATCTTTCCTGTCAGGCACGCCTTTCGCACGTGCCTCTGCCGCACGAGCAATATTCAAAACATCAGATAATGGGTGGAGGTGATGCACAATAGCAAGACCCACTGAAAGCGTCGGGGAATTTCCCTGTTCATCTTTGAACGCCGCAAGGTCCTTCGCAAATGTGACCGCAAGTTGTTTTGCGCAGGTAAGCGCAGTATGGAGCGGAAGGAAGGCCAGCACGTCATCTCCACCTGAGTAAACCAGCGCCCCTTTATTTTTTTCATCCTGGACAATAGACGATACCTTACGAGCAAAACTATCCAGGGCTTGCGATAACTCGCGGTGGTTCTTGAGACCCTCAGCGCCCTTTGCCAGTTTGCTAATGACCCGACCCATACGATCACCATCAGCATGCAAAATAGCATAGTACGGGTAGGGACGCGCCGGGCTCTGGCAAACCTTGTCTACATAACTATAAAATTTGTGCAGTTCCTGTATTGCAGTTTCGAAGCCCTTCGTATCATCAACCATATCCACCAGACGCTCCTCAAAGAGCAAAGAACCCTCATTACGTCCCAGAATCTCGTGTTTCCGATATTTTTGCGGAACAGGTTCGATGTCAATAAGCAGACCTCGCTCACGAGCATTTTGCTGTAACTTTGAAATGTAGGTATCCCATTTTTCTCTGGCTTGCACTTTCTCGTTCTCGGCAAGAGATTCCAGGCGTTCCAAATAAGAAATGGTAGCGACATGCGAAGTGCTGGGTACACTGATACCTTCAAAGTCACGTGAAGCATCCGGTCGTGATCCCAGACGCTTTAATAAATCTACCCCGGATAGAAATTCTGTCGGCTTGAGTTCTTTCGCTGCTCCCCTGTCGCATATATGCTTTGCCCGGAATGACGCTTTCGAGTTGCCCATCAATCGAGGATTTCGGCTGGGGGCTCCCCCACGAGACGGCCTGAAAGTTCCGAGTATTTTTTCTGGCGGCCATCAGCGATTCTACTTTTTTGCGCGTGTCTTCATAGGTATTCTTGTTTGTAGCGCCATTATCAAATGGGTATGCTGCCCAGAAGTACTCAATCAAATCTTTGATCTGGCGAAGAGCAGCCTCGCGGTTAAAATCTTCCTCTGCACGAAGCCCGGCGAAGACAGTATCGGTGAACTCTAGAAGCCGATCAAGAATAGCTTGATAGATATTGTTCCCCATTAACTCTGGCGAATCAGTAGCAATTACTGCAACAATCTTGTTCGCCACATTCAATTTTGAGCCGCGCCGCAGTTCTCGCGTATCATTATGCTCAGGAGCAGGGAAAACAAGTTCTCCATTATTTTCAGCGATATATTTCGCCGCCGCTTTGGCGAGTTCACTGAGCAACCATGAACCAAAGTGAAGATCGCGAGTCCGGCGTGCGCTGGCAATAAAAGATTGAACCGGGCCAATATTGACAATAAATAGATATTTCATGAGGAACTCCTCTTCTCTAAACATTTCCTACCTCGCACAGCGTAACATAGGGCTGGCCGTTCTGATATCCACACTACTGTTGAAGTTTTTTCAATAGTAGTGTGGATTGCAAGCCGGTAATAAGCGTGTATACTCTATCCATCGTTGTTGAAGTAGTCGGCGAATAACATCTGTAGGGAGCGATAATCGAAACGATGATTCTCATCAATTTCCCAGGCGTTGCGACACAGGCCAAGCAATTTGTGGATATGACTGTTAACCGTCGCTAGAGAAAGAACAAGGTGGTTCGCTACTTGCTGGGGATGAAGACCTTGCGCGAGTAAACGAAGTACTTTTCGTTGCGCAGGACTCGCTTGATCCCACACTTCTTTACAATGCTGTTGCTTCTCACTGTTTTGAGCGACATTCTGCTGGCGTATCTGCGTACTGGCCGCGGTCAAGGAAGCATTGAAAACGCGACTCAAGATGGGCTGGCTCATGCGGGCAAAGGGAATTTCGATCAGGCGCACGCCATCTTCAGGGGTGACATGCATGATGGCTCCGTGTTTCGCTCGCTGTTGGACCGGGTCCGGTGTGTAGAGATGCCAGAGGTGGTCGGTCGGTGTGAAGTTGAGCAGGGCCGCCGAGAATGAGAGAAAGGACATGAGCCGTCGGCCGCCAGTAATGGAGAAATGGATGGTATGTTGCTGTTGCTTCAAGCTGCGGATGAGTTCGTCCATCGTATTGAGCGTGCCATCAGCAGTCGGATCGTCAGTAATGTCATCAATTGGCGATTCGTAGTTTCGCAGAATGTGGCTGCGGAAGTGGATGGTGCGTCCATCACGCTTGTAACGGTCGCTGAGAAACTCGGTATTCAGGCAGTTGATGGAATGACGCAGTCGTTGGTACGACGCCGGATGAACAACGATAACTTCGTGGATGGGAATGTGGCGTTGGAGAAGCAGGTCCAACGTGAATGTTACGACTTGCGGTTGCCCGCCCAGGGTTGCCAGCAGGGTACAGATCGTTTCTGGCATACATGGTTCCTCATTTCCAGAATTACTGATAACTGTAAAGGAGTGTGCTGGATATGGTCAATCTCTTACCGGCTATTTTGATAGGTGGGCCGCCCCACGCGGGAAAATCAGTGCTATATTATAATCTGGCACAGGCTCTACGCAAACGCGGCATTCCATTTCACGCGATTCGTGCCTGCCCTGATGGCGAAGGCGACTGGTCCCAGGAAATTGACCAGGACGTGATATGGAATATCCGCGTGAAAGGCGAATGGACAGATATGTTTGTGCAACGTATCTGCCGCGACCTGGAACAACGCCTGCTGCCAATGCTAGTAGATATGGGCGGACGTCCGCAAGGTCCTCAGGTAGGTATTCTGCAACAGTGTACCCACTCTCTCCTGCTCCTTCGCTCAGATGATCCTGAAAGTGCAGCGTCATGGTCACAACTTGCCGAAACTCATGGCCTGTTACCCCTGGCACGCATCCTCTCAGATCGCGAGGGCGACTCGCAGCTCATTGAAGAGGAACCAGTCGTCACCGGTACGCTTGTCGGACTGGAACGTGGCTCACCTGCCACTGGTCCGCTCTTTGAGTCGCTGGTGAATCGCGTTGACGCGCTCTTTAGCTCCTATTCCAGAAAAGATTTAGAAAAAACGCTATTTGACCTCGCCCCGACTGAACTGGCGATAGACCTGGTACTGTCACTGCACATGCTTGCACCACAGGCGACCTGCTGGGAACCACGCATGATACCGGCACTGCTTGATTGTATTCCTGTCAGTACGGCGCTTTCAGTCTATGGACATGGCCCGCAGTGGGTCTATGCAGCTCTGGCGGCGCACGCCGGGCAAGCCTCATTTTATCAGTTCGACCCACGTCTGGGAGAACAGAATACCGGGTGGGTTGCTCCGCCATCGCTTCAATTCGGTACAGCCTCATCACCGGAAATAACCGTCAAAGTTGACGAATACGAACAGGCAAGAGTTTTACGCATCAGTCTTGCAATAAAGCATCTTGATTATCTGGAAGCTGATGCTCTCCTGTTCCCTCCCGTCTCCCCTGATGCTGGCCTCATTCTGTATGGCAGTATGCCCTCCTGGCTGGTCACGGCACTAGTACGTCTCTATCAACGGGCCGGAATGCCCTGGATTGCCTGCTATAGTCCGCCATTGCATGGCGCAGTCGTAGTGTATAGCCGCAGCGATAAAAAAGTATCTATGCCGGGTGAACTCATCCCTCTCCCACAGACATAAAAATATTGGAATACATACATTATACCCTGAAGGATGAGATGAATCAGTGGTATAGGCAATATCTCCTATTGTACATCTTGTGTACTTCTGGAATATCGTAACTTAATATCCATATTCAACTTATTGGACAGATTTTGTCCATGGTGTTGTGCTATGCTTTTCTTGCAGGAGAGAGAGGAAAGATGTGCGAGGTTGTATGGATGGCATACGCCACTTTTCCTCTTCCTTACTATACTACTACGGTTGAAAGAGAACGTATATGGAGGAGTCATTTTCTTCGTCCTCGCCGGGCGAAAACATGGAAAAGCCAGTTGAAAAACAGGAGGCATCCGGCAGTAGCGCAAGTAGTGAGAAGGCGCTGCGCACAACACTGCTGGCGGTGCTATTCCAGGTCTCGTGGCCTGTAAGACTGACGTGGCAGGATATTGTAGAGCAATTACCCTTCTACGGTTCAAGCGTGCGCAGTACAAGACCACGGGCAATCCATCGTGATATTAAAACGTTGACGGGCCTACCGGTAGATGATTTGCCAGCGCCGGATGATACCGGCCTTGCTGCATGGTGTGAGGCGCAGCATCGCCTCCATCGTCTGGCAATTACCTGCGAGCGGCAAGGGAAAACGTTCGCGATGGCTGAGCCTGCCTTCAAAATAGATATCAGCGAGGACGAAGCGCGGGCGTTCATTGCGCTCAAGAATGGCTTCGGGCCAGGAACACCGTATGCCGGGGCAGTACAGCAGTTGTTGGAGCGATGGGAATGGTTGTTCAGCGAGCAGTGCAGGAAACTGGTGCAGCGCAAAGGGAAGCGTGTAGCACGCCCGGTAATGTTACCACTTTCGCCTGTCGTAGATTACAGCCAGCACGGCGAGATAATCCTGCTGCTCGACCGGGCACTGGAAGAAGGAGCGTATGTCTCCTTTGCCTATGTGCCATTGACGCAAAGTTGGGATGACGAGCCGGTATGGCACAGGCATACCGAACCTTACGAACTGGAATACCGCGACGGCCACTGGTACTACACAGCCTATGTACGCGACCTGAACACGTTTCTCGATTATCGCGTGGACCGTATTCAACCCGGCACTTTGAGCAGAGATGGCGATCACTTCTATCCCGGCGTGCGCGAGCGACGAGGTGTCCTCATTCGCTACTGGGTCTCGCCAATGCTTGCCCGTCACGGTAGCCTGAGCGCACGCTTGCGCGACCAGCATGTCACAATGCCGGACAACGACCAGGGCGCGATGGTCGAGGGCTATGCGAAATCGCTCTGGTGGGCGCGTCGCCTCCTGCTCGGCTACGGCGAACAGGTCAAAGCCCTCGCCCCCGGAGAACTGGTCCAAATGATTCGCGAAACAGTACAGACAATGAACAGATTGTATGAGGAGGAACAGTAAATGACGACTCTGTGCATTCTTCCGGTATATTCGGAAGTACACGCCGACCCGGCATACCAGTTCGGGCCGATACGACTGCTCAGGCATCAGGTGGAGACGTGGGAGGCGTTTCAGGAAAACGAGATTGATGTTGTTATCAACACAGCAATGACGGGAGATGGGAAAAGCCTCGCAGCATACATGCCTGCATTAAAAGACAGAAAGTGTGTCGTTGCCATGTATCCTACAAACGAGTTGATACGGGATCAATATGACGCGCTGCCGAAATATGAACACCGACCGCAACTGGTACTGCCGAAACGCGAACTAATGTATAGTGGCAGGATTACACAACTGGCACGCGAGCATGGTACGGCGGTGCGCATGGAAACAGTACGTGGACTCCTGAAATACGATATCTTACTCACCAATCCTGACCTGATTCACCTGATGATGAGCCATCAGTATGGGTGGGGGCATCTCTTGAAAGAGCTTCCTGCGCTGATAGGGGCGAACTTCGATTACCTGCTGTTTGACGAATTTCACGAGTTCGACGTGCCGCAGATTATCGCCGTAATGAATATGCTCGGCTATTTGCAGGTGAACTATCGCGATAAGCCGAATGAGCGCAGGAAATTCGTGTTTCTTTCGGCAACACCGAATCGCTTGATGGACAATATGCTCGCTCGCGGCGGCATCCGTTGCCGCTACATTGAGGGACATTACCGCTCGACGGAACTTACGGGCTACCGGCGCATTCTCCAGCCTTGCACGATAGAATTGCACGGAATAAGCCAGGAGCAGACAACGGAGATGTGGATCGAGGAACACATTGAGGATATACATCCCTTCTTCAAGCAACATCCCGGCTCGAAAGCCGCCATCCTTGTGTATTCTGTGGCAACGGCGAAACGGTTGGTGAAGCTTTTAAAAGATCGGTTGCAGGAACCTTACGGTATCACTATCGGCGAGAATACTGGTCTGACCAGCGAAGAGGAACGTCGCGCCTCCTTTAAGAAAGATATTCTCGTTGGCACTTCGACGGTGGATATCGGCGTTGACTTTCACATCAACTACCTTATTTTTGAGGCATATAGCGCGGGCGGCTTCTTGCAGCGTTTTGGGCGTCTGGGACGGCATGGTGAGTTCGATAGATACTACGCTCACGCGTTGCTGCCGCGCTTCGTGGTAGAGCGACTGGAAACCCGTTTCTCAGATGGCGAAGAACTGGAGCGGGAGAAGTTCAGCGGGGCAATACGCGAGGTATTTCCTGTCGAACAGGAATTTAAGCATTATACACGGCGCTGGGGTGTGGTACAGGCGCAACAGGTCGTCATGACCATGCAGGAAGAGCGTGACGAAAATACGGCCTTTACCGAGGCGGTGGTTGAACAATACGAGCGGTTTTATGGCAACGACGACAAACCGGTCATGTGTTCCGCCAGAGGTAACTATTACTGGCTGAGAAAAAATGCACCGGGAATACTCGGCGAACTACAAAGTTTTCGCGGTCAAAGTCCGCTTTCCTGTGGCGTATGGGATATGACCGACAATGATTTGAAAATCTACGATCTGTTCTTCCTGCTGGCGAATACGCGAATTGAGGTACTGGAAGAGGAAGAGTTTATGCGGGAGGTACGAAGGCGGGGGAAAGAAGAGCGTGAATTTTCAAAGCAACTGCTGTACCTGCGTGTCCACGATTATGTGGCGGAACGGCAGCAGATGCTGCTAGCAGTGAACAACGAGCCGCATGAACTGACAGGCACAATGCAACACGCTCACGTGCGAACAGGCTTTTTCGTGCGGGAGCCGCGTATAACTGGCCTTGACCAGATCAATCTCAGGCTCAAAAGGTTGAAGTTGACGTGTGTGTTAAGTACGTGGCCGCGCCAGGAAATCAAAAGTCGAATGAACCTGGACGCGCTTTTCGGACTATACCGCATGCAGGATGCGACCGGCAACGAGTACAGCGCCGCTTTCGGGCAGGACGCGCTGTTGCTCGACTCCATCCCCCATTTTCGCTTCGCGAAAGTAGATGATGGGCCAATGATGTATTGATAGCAAACTTTTGCACAATGAACCATCCACGCGATGAACAGCATATTGGAAAGGAGCGAACGTGTTTTTTCAGGAATTTCTCAAGGATGCACTCGATCCCGATGACACGGTGACACGCGCATTTATCGAGACTATGCTTCCCGCACTGATCGAGCATTACACCGACATGTCAGCGAAAGGGGGTGATCACTCGCGGGACAAGGAGTACGATGAGCAGGCGCGGCGCATATTCGAGGAGAAAGACGACCAGAGTATGCTGAGCCATCAACTCAACGGTCTTTTCCCCACAATTCGCCTGATGAATCTCTTGGAGGAGGAGGAACTGGGATTTGCGCCATTTTTAGAGACAGAGCGCAGCGTCTACATTCTCAGCTACCTCATGCACGATGTAGACAAGATTGTGCGTATTCGTGGGCTAGTGACAAAGCGGCGCGAAGATATCGAGCAGGCAAAGGATATCATTGCAGGGCAACTGCGCATGTGTCGCGTCGAGCAGTTTTTCCCGAAGTTCGAGGACTACCTGGAAGATATCGCGTTTCTGGTGGTCAATACGCAGCAGAAGCATGGGACGCATATCAGCACCTTTGGCTGGGATTTGCGCTTGAAGGAAAAACGGCTGTTTGAATTGCGGCGGTTCTGCACCTACTCCGACCAGATTGCCTACCTCGTGCAGTCTCCCGCGGCCATCCTGACGGACAGCGAGACGCAATATCTCACGCTACTGCTCTCGGAGTTGAGCGAACACCGGCTGGTCTTTAGCTATCACCAGTTGCGTGAGGTACGCGGCCTGCTCACCAACGTGGTGAATAACGGGCTGGTGCGGCTATTCACGGAAGGGCGAGAGGGTGTCTGGCCCTATCTGTTTTTCGCCGACGGCGTTGTCTACATCAAACGCTCATCGCTGAACATACGCATCACGACGGAGCAGGTCGTCGAGACGGTACGCGAACAATTACGTACAACCTGCTTCGACACCATCAAAAACTTCGCGCCTGGCTTCAAGTTCAGCATTCAGGGTATCGCGAAACATCCCGGCTATTACTTCGAGTTTTTGACGCTGGAAGAATACGCTGCACTACTGGTGAAATTCACCATCGAACGCACAAAGAACGATATCTCCGCCACGCCGCTGGAAAA
>WNGR01025628.1_pt1 | contig 17746 bp, 18 predicted proteins | sample 5407581 | NCBI WGS metagenome assembly WNGR01 (sample SAMN13153383, study PRJNA577476) | soil metagenome | isolation source: 80 cm soil or saprolite under Garry oak tree replicate 2 | place: USA:California | collected 2016-06-15 | reverse complement strand
AAGGGATGTTCCCCCTCATCCGCGCCGCCCCCTCCCCTACGCGAGGATAACAGCAAAGGATGTTCCGCTTGCAGTTCAGTCAGCAAACCGGCGAGGCGGTTGAGCATGGCGGCGGAAGAAACATCAAAGATGCCGGCAAGTTGTGCTGGTGGGAGATGTTCGGCGAGGTAGAGAGAGTATACGCGTTCGATGGGCATGAGCAGTTCAGCAGCAAAAATATTGGCGGTCAGTTCGCGTTCGCTACGGGGATCATATATCTGACCGATGCCCAGGATTTCCTGGAGCAGTTCTTGTTGATCTTGTCCGATTACTTCTTCCTGTACATCCGGTCGTTGACATGGATCGTTAGCAGAGAGAGCAGGTGTATTGACTGATGTATAGCTGTTCAGTGTCATATTGTAGCGTAGTTGGACAGAAGTATGCGTGGCATGCAGCATAGCATGGCCCAGTTCGTGAGCAAGCGTAAAACGGCGTAGGGTTTCTGGAAGATCGCGGCAAAGCCAGATCAGATCTTCATTTGGCTCCAAGAACCCATAGGTACCCTGTGGATAATCGTGTGGATGAAATGTCTCAACATAGAGGCCAAGCCAAGCCACGATATCATCTATAGGAGTACAATCATTGCTCCACTGTGGGTGTGCAGTCCGATAGTTCAGCAGAAGCTGGCGTGCGGCGGCTACTGCTGTTGTGCGTATACGATCATCCATAGCGATCCCTATCTACCAAAATAGCATATAAGTTGATGTTGCCTTGCCCATTGTATCACAAACAGGTTTTTGAGCAATATCTGCTTCGCACAATATTCCCTCTGTTTGGTATAATTGGGAATAATCAGATTGCTATCAGTACACCAGTGCCATATTGTCTTTATAAAGGAGCTGCCTGCGATGAACTCTTCTATAGAAATGGCTTCAAGGGAAATATTAGAGAAAGCAAAGTTGGGAACAGAAACACCGCAGGATTGGGTGGTGTTCCCGTTGTTGCGCCAGAAGTTGCTGTTGGCTATGGCTGGTTGGATATTTGGCATTATACTCGGATTAGGTCTGTTCGTGCTACTGGGATCAATTGTCATTCCCTACAATTACCAACATGGGGTGGGTCCTGCCATCTTTAGCACGCTTCTGCTCGGCCTCCTGCTTTTTGTTGGTCTGGGCAGCATGTGGGCCTTATGGATAGATATACGCCGCCTGCAACAGAGCGATACTCACCTGCTCGTGATCACACCCAATGACTTTGTCAAGCAAGAGGGGAAGAAAATTATCCATGTGCCCTTGATGCACGTACGCCATGTCACCGCACGCGGTGCCCGGCCTCCAGAGAAGGGGCAAAGAGAGAAAACCATCCCCAACGCAAGCGAGAACCTTACAGGGGTCTTCTTCGGGCGTGCTGTCACGCCTTCAGGTATACGCCGGAGGCGTCAGCGCATGCGTGCTCCGACGACGCTGGCCTTTATCGACTCGCGCACCGATAACGAGATTATGGTTGTTACTGATGAAGCGTATGGTGATCCCTTTACGATTGCCGCCTTTTTGAAAGAATATGCCACGAGAGCGCAGGATATTGCCTGAAAGAACCATAGGGGAGAGACAAATGCTACTTGCTATCGATATCAGTAACACCAATATCAAAATAGGTCTCTATAATGGTGAAACTATGCAACACCGCTGGGTGGTATCGACCGCACGCCAGCGTACCACCGACGAATATGCCATGGTGCTCGCCGACCTGGCACGCCACGCGGGCTATAGTCTCACCGATATCGATGATATCATTATTTCGAGCGTGGTGCCGCCGCTTACCCCTGTCTTTCAAGAACTCGCTACCCGCTATTGCGACAAAGAGGCCCTCATAGTTAGCTACGCCCTCGATTTAGGTGTAGGTTTGCGTATCGATAATCCCTGGGAACTGGGAGCAGACCGTATTGTAACCACACTCGCCGCCTATCATCTCTACGGTGGCCCCGCCATCGTCATCTCCTTCAGCACAGCCACCACTTTTGACGTCATCTCAGCCGAAGGAGATTTCCTTGGCGGAGCTATTGCGCCCGGCTTGGTGATCTCTGCCGAGGCTTTGAGCAGTGCCGCCTCACGCCTCTACCGTGTAGATTTGACACCGCCACGCTCAGCCCTGGGCAAAAACACGATTGATAATATGCAATCCGGTATTATCTACGGCCACGTTGGTCTGGTACAGGGTCTGATCAGTCGCTTACGCCGGGAGATACCCAATGTGACCGAGGACAGCGAGGTAAAAATCATTGCCCACGGGGGTTTGGCACAGTTAATGGCCCCGCTTATTCCTGAGATCCAGTATGTCAATCAATATTTGCCATTAGAAGGGCTACGCTTGGCGTATATGAAGCTGAAGCACGAGTATAAATAGATCAGATATCTTATACACGAAGTCCATATATGCGAGCGAACATGGCCACCCCTCCCTTCCTCTCCATGATGGCCGCAAGGGCCATCACTACTATACACGTATGCGTCAGCCTACGAAGCCGAGGTATAGTAGTGATGGCCCTTGCGGCCATCATGCTCACCATGCCGCTTGTCTAAGAGGCATGCCACAGAGAAACTTCTGATGAACAATTACTGCTCTGCTCCAGAATGGTAAAGGAACAACAGACGATGGCAACTCTCTTGATTCTCGGTACGTGCTTCCTTGTGATTGTCGCTGGTGTTTATCTGGTCAGGCTGCTTAGGTGGGAAAAAATCCGCAAACTGCAACACCAGGGGAAACGGGTTCTCGCCATTGTAACAAGCGTCCAGCTAGAATGTGAGGAGCGAGGACCAGCAGAGTTTCCTCTCCTCAATTACTGTTACTATATCGAAGCGGAGTGGACCGATCCCCAGACGGGAAACACCTACCTGTTTAAGAGTAACCGCCTAGCGTCTAGCCCGAAAGAATACAGCCCAGGAAGGTTCGTCCAGGTGCTGATGGATCCCAACCGTCCCACACGCTACGTGATGGAATTGCCAGAGTATGACGAGTAAGCTTCCTGCCAGAAGCGCTTGTCGGTTCCGTTGGGGGACAGAAGGGCGAGCTGCATCATATTCTACCGAAAACGGGGTGGGTGAGCTATTACATCAAGGGGCCGGAGGATGTAGCGGGAGCGGTGGAGTTGTGCCAGAGGTCAATGTGTGCGCTCTCCTTGGAGAGACCGCGTGGCCAGAGGCGATCCACCAGTATGCGTATGCCATCGCTCACCTCTGGTTCGTCGTACGCACGCTTGAGTGCTAACGACAATGTCTGCTTTGCCATGCATGTTGCCTCTTTTTATTGCTCTGAACCTAGGAACATCGTCACACGATGTATTAAATTATACCATCTGATACTCTTCCATCGCAGAGCAACTGACCGAGCACGGTTCATGTCCCGAGCTTAGCGATCTTCGATAGCCTTCGGGGCATCGGTTTCGCCGTAGCCTCGCAAATCGAGAGCGACCGCGTGATGGTCAGCGTCAGCAAGCGCGGGAAGTTGATGTCTCCACGAGTGCCACAGTTCGGGGAACCCGTGGAGCAGGACGACCAGGGACCCTGTCCCGCCTAGATCAAGACCCACCTTATCTCTCTTGAGCAGTTCATCATAGCCCAAGGAGCGGAAGCGTTCGCTTTCCTGCCGCTGGTAACGGGTCTCGGGATGGTAACAGGCCCCAAAATCGTCGAGGTGAGCGCGAGTCAGTGGATTGGTGCGAAAAGTGAAGTTTTGATTGGTACGCAGGTCATAGACCCACAATCTCTCAACGCCTGGGTCGGCGGAAAAGCATCCATCAGGCAAGAGCGAATGGACCGTCTCAAGAGCCGTGTAGCAAGCGTGGCCTGCGAACCACTTACCCGGACAAGGATGGAGCCTCTACCTCACTGAGGAGACCCTCGTTCCCGCGCAGATGCACCTCTGATAAGAGGGAGGCGAAGGAGCGCTTCTTCGCCTCCGTACTCAGCGGGCACTTTTTGTCCAGGGAGTTGCTGGACTCGTGAGTCTATGTGTGCGCCTCGAAAGGTTGCGGCACTCCGGTGCGCCCGTCGGCCCACGCTATGTAGAGCTTTGTACCGGTAGAAGGAGTACCAGGCTTGGCGACGATGTAGTTGTCTGTGTAGTCACCGAAATTGGGGAAGAATGGAAAGGCCGTCACTTTGAGCCAGTCGGTTGCTACTGTGGTCACGAGGATATTGCTGCCGGGTGTGCTTGTGGTACGAGGATCGACATTGAGTGCCGCAACCACGTTAGTAAGCGTTGTCGTTGGCGAACGGCGTTCATACCACGAGACGTTCAAGTTGCCGTTCTGATCGGCATTGCGCAGAGCTGGCAAGAAATGCAGGCCGCCAGTTGCACGGCTATTGACCCGCACGGGCGCACTCTGAATTGGTGCAAGGCTTCCCAGCGCAAAGCTCTGGAGTAAGATGTCGCCGAGTGGATGCACGCCCGCGTCATTCCAGACGATGCTTACTGTCCCTGCCTGGTCGCTCACAGCGATACGTGGAAAGTCCTGCGCAGGGAAGCGAGTATAGCCGGAAATGAGCGCGGCCAACATAGTGACCACATTGACAGCATTGCTCCCTGCTGGGCCACTGCAGGATGAGGCAGGCAGCGTCAAACAGGTGAAGGGGATATACTTCACCACGTTCTGGGTCGGGGTGGTGTTGCAGCCAGGAACAAAAACGTCAGTCAACAGGTTGAACTCATACGCGACGTAGACGGCACCAGTCGCAACGTCCACAGTTGGGTAGGCCCCTTCGTTCTCACATTTGGGACCAGGAGCCACTACGAAGTAAGGGGAACCCGGATGAGTTTGTGTGCCCCTGCTGCCAGGTTCGCAGACTGGTTGGCCTGCTGTGCCGCCGCTCGGTCCAGTTCCACCACCTGGTGTGCCAATGTCACAGACTGCCAATTCGATTTGCCCGAATGCCAGGTTGTCGGGAGGCGGTTTGATGCCGAACTCGGTATAGGACACATACAATCGGCCTTGCACAGGGTCAATCGACAGGTAATCTTTGTCGAGGAAGCTACAGAAGGTGCCGAAGGGGAAGACCCGACACTGCGAGCTCGCCGCGGCAATAATAGGCTGGCTGCAGCTAATGCTGGCAGTTGCACCCGTTCCGCTCGCTTTACAGGCGTTAATGGCCACAAAGGTGCGAGCGTCCTTCGGTGGGCCTGATGGAGAGAAGACAGGAAAGTACAGGCTGCTGATGTAGAAGTAGGCCGAGCTACCAGAGCGCCAGGCCTCGACACCTGGGTCGCCAGCGAGGAGGTCCGAGGAGCAGTTGGGGTTGGGCGGGCCACCTTCGTCTACAAAGGAGGCACCACCATTAGCCGAGAAGCCAAAGCCTGTTCCCTCCTCTTTGTTCAGAGGCGCAGGACATGCGGTGGTGACGAAAGCGGTCACATCATTCCACGCCTCGACAACATAGGGACCAACAGCTGCAATAGACGTTTCTGATTGTCCATAGCCGCGTACGCCGGATGGCGAGATATCCTCAGCTGGATCGGCAGCATTGACATTCGAGCCGAATGCGCGGGTGGTCGGAGTCATGATGTTCGAGGAAGTCGGTCGGGGCGGGTTGCACCACATCCTGACTGCTGTTGATGCCCAAAGACTCGTGCCAATCTTGCCACAAAGTGGGTGAGTGTTCGCGGAGGAGGCAAGTGCCAATGTAGTAAGCATGAGGATTCGTTTCGGCATGTTCAAACCTCCCTTTCAAAAGGAAAAGTTGCTACGATCGTCAAAGCCCCCACGAGACGTTGTACAGAGGACAGACAAAAGAGTTGTGCCGAATAAAAAGTAAGGAAGCTTACACTTAAAAACAATACTCCCCCGAATTATTTACCATAGTAAAGTATAAGTAATACTTGCTGTACTGTCAAGCGATAGAGATACGAATTTTTCAAAAATCGAATACTGGCACGCTATGAACCCAATAAACTTCAAACAAGCAGTAATATATAACATACCCCTTGCTAATTGCATTCTCTCTATCTTTTGGGTAACATACTTTAAGTGAAAAATTTATCGCTACTTCAACTTTTGAAGCACTGTAAATGTCTACATAAAAACTCTTCACGTTGCCAAACGCTTAAGGAACACACGATCATGACTGGCATCGCCGAACAAATCTCACACGAATTGCTCTCCTGGCCCGGCGTCACCGTCCAGCCGCACCGTTTCGGCGGTCTTGAATTCCGGTTGAATGGACATGAGTTGGGGCATTTACATGGTAGTAGGCAAGCCGATCTGCCATTCTCTGTAAAAACAAGAGAGGAGCTGGTGGCTGCTGGGAAAGCTTCACTGCACCATATATTACCTGAGACGGGATGGGTGAGTTATTACATTAAGGGGTCGAAGGATATAGCAGGAGCAGTGGAGCTGTTTCGGATGAATTATGAGCGATATGGGAGAGGGGGATAAAACGCACGTGCAACCTCAAGGGGGTAGGTGCATTCAATCAGAGCAGCATCGACAGAAAAATACCCCAACAGATGAGCTAGAGGCCATCTCACCAGATTGGGCCTGCATTTTCTAGCAAGCAGGCCCACTTAATATGGGGAAGAGGCAGCAGGTCTTGGCGAGGCCTGTCAGGAAGCCGTATATCGGGTTAGGAGCTAATCTCAGCTTCTGTTGTTTCGCCTCCACTCCCCTCCTCCCTGGCTTTCCAAGACCGTACAATCAGAAGCGGGCGTTTCGTTGCAAGCAGGACACGCTCGGTTATACTACCCACCACCCAGCGTTGGATCCCACTACGTCCATGTGTTGCCATCGCAATAAGATCGTAGTCCGCAGACTCTCCCTCCTCTGCCACTCGGAGAATGCCATGTGCCACGTCTTCATCGGTCACGACGGACCAGGTGATCGCGGGCTGGTGGGTCCCTGCTAGGTCATGACGGAGCTGGTCAGCGACAGTACTAAGGTACGTGGTTGCCTGGGACAGGGCTTGTTCTCGCGCCTGAGGCTCGAGGTGCTGGCCTGGCTCACTGTCAGCCGCAGGCAGTTCTACGACACAAGTCAGATGCAATACTCCCGTTTCAGAAGTGGATAACGCCATGATGAGGTCTGCGGCTGGAACCAAGGCCTCCTCGGCGAGTGCCGAGCCATCCAGTGGCACCAATCCACGGAACGACCGGGCCATGTCTGAATAGGCACGAACCAGCTGAGGTCCTCCTTCACGCAGCACCAGGACAGGGACGGGACTTTGACGCGCTACTTTCTGGACCGCACTCCCCAGGGCCCAACGCCTCAAGCCTGTCCGCCCGTGGCTACAGAGGAGAATCAGATCAGCTTGCTGCTCATGCGCCACAGCCAGAATAGCCAGTGCCGGCGCGCCCCGGACCACTTGGATGGTTTTCTCGACCCCATCCAGATCATCGGATTTGGCCATATGTTTGAGGTAATTTTCCGCCTGAATCTGTTGCACATCGAGCAAGTCCGAAGTAAAGGCCCTGGTCTGCGCCAGATATTGACCGTAGGTGGCCGGGAAATTCACGACTTGCATCAACACGACTGTTCCACCCGAGCCACGTGCTATCCATCCAGCAGCGGGAAGGGCACCCTCTGCACGAGCTGACCCATCGAGTGGAACTAGAATGCGTTTAACCATGCTCTTGCTCCTTTCGAAAGCTCCCTTTCGGTCCGTTGCAACAGGGAAGTCGAAGCAACGAGGTAATGGGAGAAAGTGATCTTGCTTCTTTGAGACCTCGGAGAAGTCCCATGCCAATACCCATTATACATCTGGCTCGCCATGTTGGCCAGTTCATGCATATGATTATAGGCACGCTCTATGGTGGCGTCTATCTCCCGGTGCTCTTAATGGTCAGAGGTATCGTCACACAGGGGCAGGTCACCGGCCATGTGACATCCCCTCGGCTCCTGGCAGCCGGTCTGCTACGATCCCTATAATCCTGATAATGTCAGACGAGGCCATCGCCCACTCGGTCTTGGTCCCATGCTGTCACTGCTGTTCTCCATTGGGCTGAGTCTGGGACTGCTGTTTTTACTCTCGCTCATGTGGAATATGGTCTAAATCAGGTTCCATGCTGTTTAGGCTACAGGAGAATGGGAATTCAAAATCCTATGACTCGTACCATAGGACAATCATGCCCCGGCCTAGCGTGTGGCTGAAGAGATTGAAGCCCAGAAATGCCGGCGTAGCGTCCTTGTCGAGACCAAGTGACTCAACGTCAACAGCATGCACAACAAAGTAGTAGTGATGTTTACCATGACCAGCAGGCGGTGCTGCACCAATATACCCAGCCAATCCAGCATCATTTCGGAGCTGAAATGCGCCTTTGGGAAGGCCTGAGCCGTTCTGGTCCCCGGCTCCACGAGGAAGTTCAGTTACGTCTGCAGGGATGTCCACTACTGCCCAGTGCCAAAAGCCGCTAGCAGTGGGTGCGTCAGGGTCGTACGCGGTCACGACAAAACTTTTCGTTCCGCCTGGAAATCCACGCCATGACAGGTGGGGTGAAATATCCTCTCCGCCTGCGCCGAAGATACCGCTGACGTGCGGCATAGGCATCTTCTCGCCGTCTCGCGCATTGTCGCTAATCACTTCAAATGAGGGAACCTTTGGCAGGTTTTCATAAGGGTTGTAATTCATTATAAATAAAGCTTCCTTTCTTAGAGTTTCGAATTAACCAATCCGTAGACGCTCTACCCTATCATGTAACCCAGCACTATGTCAAGAGATGGGCTTCAAATCTCACAGATTAGCGGCTGGCCCAGCACATTCCACGTTGCATGATTGTCAGAGCCTCTGGCACATCAAAATCACTTCTCACATGTCCAAGAGACGAGTAAAAGACGCGTCCCTGGCCCCACCGTTTCTTCCACACCACAGGCATGACACATCCATCAATCCACGGTGCATACTCGCCGGTGAACGTCGTCGTCGCCAGAACTTCATTCAAAGGATCGACGTGCATATAATACTGCTCCTTTTTCTGGCTCATGTCCATCCCATCCACCCCATACGAGTAACGCTAATTTCATCGGTTTTTCCTCTCTCAAGTTAAACAAAGACTACCGAATCCTCAACACTCCGGCATGTTCGCAAGGCTTCTGCGCTGGAAGTTGAATGCGCAACCCGTCCGTATCGCGTGTCCAGGCTAACGGTTCCACTGAACCGAGCAGTTCCACACTGATAATCGGTTGTGGATACAGTTCATTCCCTTCGGCGAGCGTTTTTATCAGCACACTCTCCTGCTCTGGCCAGGCCAGAACGGTGGCATAAAGTGTCTCACCCCTGGCCGTGAAGCGGATATCCTGGCTGGTGAAAGGCTCCTGTTTCGCATCACTAAAATTGCCTTCCACAATCTGCGTCGGCCCCTCACCGAAGGTTTTCCAGGGATGGGTATCATAGATAGCCTCGCCGTTGACTGCCAGCCAGCGTCCTATAGCAAGGAGAATCTCCGTATCCTGTTTGGGAATCGTGCCGTCGGCACGCAGGCTAATGTTCAAGAGCAGGGTGCCGTTTTTGCTGACCACATCGACCAGATCACCAATGAGCGAGAAAATCCTTTTATAGCGCAACGAATCCACATAGCCCCAGGAATTGTAGGCAATCGATGATCTTCCTTCTTTTTCTACTGGTGGTCATGCTCTTCTTGTGTCTGTTTTCCCATCGTGAGCGCACGACTTGCAGAAACTGCTCCAGCCCTAAGTTCAATCGACAAAGGCCCTCTGCCAAAAGACAGTTGCTACACCGCACGCCGAACAACTGCAGTTCCAACCGCTGGCTCCGGCACATGAGTCTTGGGTTCTAGTCGTCCTTGCGCATCTCTTCTCCACTCTCCTCTCAAGGGTAGGTTTTTGCCATGGCGAGAGGCATCGCGGAGGGGCAGGAGCGGCGTGGGGTGGGGTAGGGGCCCTTGTGGCTGCCCGTCGTGCCTCGTGGAGAGTGGGCCCTTCCATCCCCCACGGGCGGCCACAAGGGCCCCTACCCCACATCCACGCCACTCCCGCCCCTCCGCGAGGTGGCATCTCTGCTCCCCAAAAACCTACCCCTGAGAGTCTCCACTCTCTCCCCGCGCTCGTGCGAGGATCTCCTCGACGACCGCGGTCTTGGCATCAGCGTAGTTCTGCGTGTACTTCCAGTCCTTGCGAGCAAGCTCACGCTTGGTGCGCTCGTAGAGCCGACGATCGGATGTATTGCTGCGCAACCAGTCGCGGAAGAGCAGCATGCGCTCGATCTCTGGGCAGCCCGGCGAGAAGACATGGAGATTGACGTCCGTGTCCGGCCCCTTGAACACGCGGTGCTCGTACCAGTTCGGCTCTCGGATTTGCAGTACATAGGCGGCAGCCTCCAAGGCCGGGACATAGGCAGGCTCGTCTGCCGAGTCCGCGACTACGAGCAGCACGTCGATTCTCGGTTTGGCAGCCAGCCCTGGCACCGAGGTTGAGCCAACGTGTTCGAGCAACAGCACCCGCTCACCGAGCGCAGTCCGGATCCGCTCGGCCTCGCGCTGAAAGAGCTGAGGCCATTGGGGATCGTAGTCGACGATGTGGATAAGCCCGACCAGTGGCGCGGGCTCTCCGACATAGACAGCTCGAATCTGCTCCTCAGTCATTGCTACTTGCGAAGCAGCGTGTGCCTCTGCTCCTCTGTTTGCCCCTTCTGACGCATTTCCGGCTGGGTTGTCGGTCTCAGACATGTGCCTCTCCTTTCATTCTTGCTGCGCCTGATCAGGTGGAATAGGCCTGACCTCCACAAGGGAGGTCACTACATTTTCTCCAGGATACGTTGCGCCTGTGGCACCAGATAGATGCCATTCCTCAATGACGATGAAGGGCTGGCCTACGAACCTCTTACCTGGGCAAGGATGGAGCCTCTACCTCAATCAGCAGACCCTCATTCCCTCGAAGATGCACCTCTGAGAACGGAATGAGTCCCTCACGGTCCAAGTGCGTGGAGAGGAGGAGACGCCCCTGACCTTGTCCTGGTAGCGTCACGACTTGGTCTTGCGCTGAGAAGTTGAGAGCTACCAAGCAGCGCTGATCGGCGTGCTGGCGCAGGTAGACGAAACAGGCGGGATTGGGCTGCTCAAGGGATTGCTGCGAACCGATGATGAGCGCAGGGAGAGTTCGCCGCAGGGTCAGTAAGGTATGCACCAGAGTCAGAAGGGAGCGCGGATCATGCTGCTCAACAGCCACGTTGTAGGTCTGGAAGTCGTCTGCGACGGGTAACCACGGCCTCACTCCAGGGGGACAGAAACCCGCGTTGGGACTGGTCTCCCACTGCATTGGGGTACGTTGCGGGTCACGGCTATGCTCAGGATGCTCCTTTCCTTTTGGATCATGCATCAACTCTAACGGAACCGCGATGTTCTGCATCCCCAACTCATCACCATAGTAGCAGGTTGGGGTGCCGCGCAAGGTGAGTAACAACATCTGGGCTATGCATGCCTGCTCCCTTCCTACACGCGTGGCGATGCGAGAGCGGTCATGATTGCCCAGGACCCAATTGGGCCAGGCACCTTGGGGCAGCGCTGCTTCGTAGTCCTCGACCACCTGGCGAATGGTGTGCGCTTCCCAGGTTGGCATGGTCACCAATTGGAAATTGAAAGGCAGGTGAGCCTCGTCAAGTTGCTCACCATAGTACGGCATCAGGCGTGCTAGCGGCAGATAGAGCTCGCCGATGAGCACGCGCTCGCCATAGTGATCCAAAACCGTACGCATCTCGCGCACGATCTCGTGTATACCCGGCTGGTCTTCAGTGTAGCGTCCTATCTGACGGGTATTGGGGGGATCACCTGGCTTCCACTGTGGATTCATCGGGTTATCACGGAATTGCTCATCTTTGAGCAGCACCCAGAGGACATCGACGCGGAAGCCATCAACACCCCGGTCAAGCCAGAAGCGCAGGACATCGTACATGGCTTGGCGCACCTCTTGATTGCGCCAGTTGAGATCAGGCTGCTTCACATCGAACAGGTGCAGGTAGTATTGCCCGGTCTGCTCGTCGAATTGCCAGGCCGACCCGCCAAACCGGCTCGTCCAGTTATTGGGGGGACCGCCATCAGGAGCAGGGTCTCGCCAGATGTACCAGTCGCGTTTCGCGTTGGTGCGGCTCGCCCGTGATTGCTGAAACCAGGGATGCTCATCGGAGGTATGATTGGGCACATAGTCCACGATGAGCTTGAGGTGACGCTGGTGCGCCTGCTCAAGCAAGGTGTCCAGGTCTGCCAGGGTTCCGAAGAGCGGATGCACATCGCTGTAATTGCTAATATCATAGCCGAAATCGGCCATGGGAGAGGGGTAGATGGGAGAAAGCCAGATGGCATCAACACCGAGCCACTGCAAGTAGTCCAGCTTGCTGCTGATACCAGGGAGGTCTCCTATCCCATCTCCATTGCTATCGAGAAAACTGCGCGGGTAAATCTGATAAATCACACCTGTTTGCCACCAGGAGTGCGTTTGTGTCATGGGTTATTGTGTTTCTCCTCTCGTAGGCTGTTTTTGTAGTATATCATCTTGACTGCACAATCGTGAACTGCTCTCGTAGCTCGGCAGATATTTGGAGAGAATGCCTGTCATCCCTTCGCTTCTCTCAGGGCAGGCTCTGAGCGCAGCGAAGGATCTGGCTCGCCGTCGGCAGAGATCCTTCGCTGCGCTCAGGATGACAGGCAGGACACCACTCGGGTCCGCTCACGGGAAGTCTTATCTCCAAATGTCTGGTGGCTCGGCGTCACTGTAGAGGTTCATTTGTGTTATGATACAATATGTGCGAGCCCTATAGATGTAGACCTCGCTGCCTGACCGGGAAGCACCAAAAATCTCTCACCAAAAACATTCTCCTCTCGTCGTTTTCAGCATAAGAGGTTTATTGAGTATGAGCACACAGATTCTCTGCCAAGTTTCTGGCAGAAACTTTCATTCATCGACCATTGCTCTTTGGAGATAAAAAGAAATATGCAAGCTTCTCCCTATGCTTCTTATAACCAGCAGCCATCCGCGAACGGGTGCGGGGGCTGGCTGCCCATTTTCGCCATCATCGCCATAGCTTGTCTCATCGTTGGCTATATTCAGTTCCACCATTTCCTGGTGTATCAGACCTACGAGCAGGGCAGGTGTACCATCCAATTCGGAACCGTTCAGACTCATAGCAGCAAAAGTGGGAAGTCTTGGACGGTGGATATGGGCTACACCCTCTCTACCCAGCAGGGGCAGCAGGTCGCTGGCACAGGCTACGATCTGCCAGCGACCACCTTTTCCTCACGTGCGGATGCACAAAAGATTGTAGAGAGCTATCCTGTCGGCAAGCAATTTCCCTGCTGGTACAATCCGCAGAAGCCAACAAGTGCCGCGCTGGTTCTCCACAGCAGTTCGTTCCTTGATTTTCTCCGTGCCACTTTCTGGTTCAATATAGGCTTTACCGTGGGCCTCTGCCTGGCTCTCTTTGTCATTTTAGGCACGCTCTACGGTGGCTTCTATCTCCCGGTACTCTTAATGGTCAGAGGCATCGTCACGCAGGGGCAGGTCACCGGCCATGTGACCAGACGCGTGAAGCGGAAGCGCAGAACGTCCTCACAGATCGTCTATCAGAGGCAAGATTCCTCCACCACCTGGGCCTCATTTGAGGTATCCCCTCGGCTCCTGGCAGCCGGTCTGCTACGATCCCTATAATCCTGATAATGTCAGACGAGGCCATCGCCCACTCGGTCTTGGTCCCATGCTGTCACTGCTGTTCTCCATTGGGCTGAGTCTGGGACTGCTGTTTTTGCTCTCGCTCATGTGGAATATGGTCTGACTGGTGTGTCATTGTTCTTCTGCAACAATCCTTCATAGGCATCGCCCTTCACATCGGTGTTGAGCATCGTCCAGGTTTCGCGGTTGATCAGGTCCACAATTATGCGTGGATGTCAGACATCTATCTTTTGACCCCACGGATATAGCGCACCGTAATGGTACCGATCAGGCAGTAGGCGATGGACATGGCAAAAAGCAACTGGAAACCAAGAACAGGCTGGCCAGAGCGGGTAAAGCTATCGGTGAGCGGGCCTCCAAGAATAGGCGCGATAACCTGGGGCAAGGAGAGCGAGATATTCCAGACACCCATATCCTTTGCATAGTTGTGATACGATGGCAACACATCAGCCACCAAGGCCCAATCTACACTGATATACGCGCCGTAGCCGAGCCCAAAGATGGCCCCTGCTGCCAGCACAATGGGCAGCGATTGTGTGACGATGAAAATGAGCCCTACCAGTGCCATGAAACCACCAGCGATATAGACCATGCGCTTGCGCCCGAAACGGTCGGAGAGCCAACCCGCCGCTAGCGAGCTTACCAAGCTGGTGAGCGAGAGAATGATGATGAAGTTTGTAGTCTGCTGCTCGGGATGGGCCGCTTTGACAGCATCACGCATGTAAAACTGCAGGAAATCCTGCACGGTATAAATACCCAGCATCATCACCAGGCGTGTCAGAAGCACCCAGGCAAAATCGGGGTCGCGCCGCGGATTGAAGTCGAAGAGCCGCAAGATGCCAATGGTGGCGATCACCTCAAGAACGACCTGCTGCACATCTCCGCTAATCGCTACATTGGCGATGCGCAGTGTATTCCACAAGACCATAACACTCCAGGCAATGCCCAGCGCCACGAGCGTACTTCCAACGATGAGGATGACAGAACGGCTCAGCCAGGAGGGTCTCTGCTGCCTGGGTGCCTGTAGTGACTCTGCTGCCGGCAACGGCTGTGGAGCTGTTGCCGGGCGTAGATTCGCAGCGGCCTGTTGGGCTTCTAGCTCGGCCATTTGTGCCGATGCGCTCCTTCGTTCGCGTACAGACACAATGGTGATAAGCATCAGCGCTACCAGGACGGCGATGATGATACCGTACGTGAGCCAGAGCCCCTGCTGGTAGGCCGAAAGCGGCTTAGAGGCATCGATAAACATACCGGCGATAATAACACCTCCAATGGTGCCGGCGATAGAGAGCAGACCCATCACGCCCGAGGCCAGACCACGCTGTTCCTCGGGCACGATATCCGGCAACAAGGCATGAAACGGCGCGGTCGCGGCATTATTGGAGAACTGGACGATGACATAGGCGATAGCGAGCGAGGGAATATTGGGAGCCGCTGCCATCCAGATCAGGCCGCCAACGTTGACCAGCGTGCCAAAGAGGATATACGGACGGCGGCGACCCCAGGAGGCCAGTCGTCCACGTGTCCGATCGCTGAGCATACCGAATAAAGGGTTAGCGAAGAGCGAGACAAATGCCCCCGGAACAAGCACGAAGGCCAGCGCCTCGCCTTTGTTCAGGTCGCCAGCAATCTTGAAAACCTGGCTGGGAAGAATGATAATACCAAGGGCAGACCAGTGAAAGTTGAGAGCAAGCCAGAAAATACTGATAGCTAGAATTTGCGTCCAGCCGAGTTTGGGGAGAGCAATCGTCAGGCGGCGCGGGGCGGCAGCGCCTTCGCTTCCATGCTCTAAAGTAGCCATAGTCGATACCTCCTGGTCTGCTTCCTGATTTTGTGCTATAGCATACAACAAAATATACGTCAAAAGAAGGGGGAATAGCCCACTCTTGGCAAATGTTCTTCTATACATCAGTATCCAACAGACCAACTCAAAGGAACACACGATCATGACTAGCATAGCCGAACAAATCTCGCACGAACTGCTCTCCTGGCCCGGCGTCACCGTCCAGCCTCACCGCTTCGGTGGCCTCGAATTCCGCCTCAACGGCCACGAGTTAGGGCACCTACACGGTAATCGACAAGCCGATCTCCCCTTTTCCGTGAAGACCAGAGAGGAACTGGTGGCGGCAGGCAAAGCCTCGCTACATCATGTTCTACCAGAGACAGGGTGGGTGAGTTATTATATCAAGGGGCCGGAAGATGTGGCGGGAGCGGTAGAGTTGTTTCGGTTGAATTATGAGCGGTATGGAAGAGGGGCATAAAACGAGCGTTCAATCTGAATGTTGTTTGTCGAAATTCGGTTCTTGGACATATTCAGTGTGCTCGCTTGCTTTCTCTGACAACCGAGCAGACCTCTGCGCAGAAATGATGAAGGTGTTGCTCCTTGAGAGGTGGCTTCGCCACCTCAAAGTGGGAGGGACGGATCACGAGGCGCTCGTGCGATGTCCTGTGCCTGCTCACCACACTGGAGGTCATGCGTCTGTTACGTGCGCAAGCCTGAGCGGATTTCCCATTGGCGTTCGATGGGAGCGCCCAGCTCAGGTTGACAAGAGCGGGAAATTGATCACGCTACCCAGTAGTGATTGACAAAGAGGATCACATTGAACGCAAAAAGCGGCAGCGCCAATGCCAGGTAGAGCATATCGACATAGGCCCGTTTCCAGACGGCGATGCCGATAATGAGCGGAAAAATCACGATCATGTAACGCGGCACCGCCGTCAACGTTGTGCCCTGGATATAGCAGAGCGGGAGGATGATCATGACCAAGGCAAAGAGGTTATAGTGCAGTGGCAGACGCCGCCAGCTTAGAGCAAGCACGATCAGAGGAATAACTGTGAAGGCGAGATCTAGAACGTTCGGCGGTGGGGGAACAAAGAATGTCCTGATATTCACCAAGAATGCCCTGATATTATAGTAGAGCCCTACCCACGGGGGGACAAAAGGACGATGCCAGCTTGTAGCTTCCGCGACACTGAAGAGCAGCGGATTTCCCATCGTGTAGCCCAGGTAGATCATATAGGTCACCAGCCCCAAAGGAATGAGCAGAAGCGGCGCGAAGGTCGCTAGCTTCTGCCGCCAGCCTGTCTCCTTGAAACGACCAGGGAGCAGAAAGTGCTGGACATACACCACCAGGAATGGCACGCCCAATAAGATCCCAGAAGAGCGGGTCATCGCCGCAAAATAACCGCACAGGCCTGCCAGCCACCAATCCAGCGTGCCTGCGCGCTGCAAAAACAGAAACGCACCCAGGATCAGCAGCAGAAAGAGCGATTCGGCATATCCCGCGAAGAAGAACAGCGCATAAGGATAAAATGCCAGGAAAAAGAGCGCTTTTTGCGCCACCTGAGCATCAAACGCTCTACTAATGAGCTTATAAAAGACGACGAGCGCTAGGTAGAAAAACAGATTTGCCAGGATCAGGCCAGCGATATAATAGGCTGTGGTCGAACCGCCCAGAGGCAGGCCCAGCCAGTGAATGAGCAGCGGCCAGAGCGGAAAGAATGCAGTGTCGCGCACGCTGGTATATCCACGCGAGGCAACGCCAATATACGAGAAGACATCATAGCGTAGCCATGACATAAAGCAATCCTTCAGATTCAGCCCACAATTATGCCGCCCACTCCCCCCCGCCAGAGGAAAGTATGCACTCCCCACATAGGTAAGCACAATGATCATCAGGCGACTCAGCAGAAAAGTCCACGCGGCCTCTTTCCAAGCCGTTTTATCAATACGCATAAGCCTATAATCCTCCAATATTCTTAACGTTCTGCAAGAGATTGAAGTCTCAAAGAGGTACCAATGCCTTATAGGTAGGCGGAGAGCATTTTCTCTGGGCGACGTGTTGTCTCTCTGGAAGTGGGATGCAGCAGGACACGGCGTTGGAGCAGCGGGAAGCCTGCTTGTCCATCCGAGCTCCGTTTGATCCATTTCACTTTATTGATGAACCCCTCGACCATGCCGTTGCTCCAGGTCAAACTCCATCCGTTGGCCACGGCCTCCGCATCACATGTATCCCTGAGCGACAATTTCCTCGTCCAACTGGGCGACGTTGTGGCACCCCTGGTTCCATCGCGAAGAAAGACGAGGAAATGAGCGTATTCTAAAATCGA
>WNGR01003265.1_pt1 | contig 17746 bp, 21 predicted proteins | sample 5407581 | NCBI WGS metagenome assembly WNGR01 (sample SAMN13153383, study PRJNA577476) | soil metagenome | isolation source: 80 cm soil or saprolite under Garry oak tree replicate 2 | place: USA:California | collected 2016-06-15 | reverse complement strand
GACCTCGAAAAGAGGGTAGTATGGGGAATGGTCACATTTAGAACGTTCTCGCGCCAAATCTTGCGGGCGTTCTCTACGATTGCGGGAGAATGATTAGTAGTCGACCTAAACATTGTAAAGAGAATACGAAGCTCCTGATCAAGTGACAACTTCGACCACATCACCTTTTGGAGATAGCCAATAAGATCGGCCACACCGTCAACGGCCATGCGTTCAGCAGAGGCGGGGATAAGGATTATATCGGCTGCGGCCAAGCCATTGAATGCTAGCATTGCCTTACCAGGTGGAGTGTCTACAAGGATAAAGTCATACAGCGGCTTGAGGGGTTCAAGTATGGCGCTCAGCCTTGTTTCGTCGCCTTGCTCAAGGGCTGCCTCAATCGCAGCGAGAAAGGGACTCGAGGGTAAAAGGTCTATACCAAACTTAGTGGTAATTATTGCCGATTGAGGCGACTTAGCACCATAAAATACTTGAGCGAGACTATCAGTGTCCGCATCCGCACCCAGATAACGAGTCGCTGAAGCCTGTTGATCGAGGTCAACAAGTAAGACTTTCTTACCTGATTTTGCTAGAGCAGCAGCAGTATTGACGGTGGAAGTAGTTTTACCAGTCCCACCCTTAAAGATTGAGAAGCTAACGACTTTCATTTTGGCCCCGCTCCTTCCTGAGTTTTTCTATTGATGAAAGGGGGATTCTCCATTGGTGTCCCTCTGATGGACTAATTGCTCCCTCGATCAGCCCTTTTTTGAGCCACCTCGACACGGTCGCCCTATCGACTTTTAGTAACTTCGCCACCTCTGATGCGTTCAAAAACGTCTTCATAACTAACTTAAGCTTAATGCAGCCATAATGACTGTGTCAACAGTTTTTGTTGCATTTGTTGCATTAGTAGTCCGGGTAGTACGCCCCGTACGGGAGGTACTATAGTACGGCCTGTACGTCCCGTACAGTAGTACGTTCCGGACTATAGTACGGCTAGACACTAAAATCAGCATCCTATATGCTTACCCTAACTAGCGATTACTCCGTAATTTGTCGTGATCTTACGAGCCATCGCTAGGAAAATCGAGGGTTTTTATAGAAGCTAAGGTGTTGACACATCTGAGTGATTGCTTTATAGTGTTTGTTACACGACAGATTACGAAGTAGTCAAAACTACAAAGCAAAAAACCCTGAAAGGGGTTTTTCTCTTTCTAAACCCCCTTTAAAAACCAATCTAAGGGGACAATCATATGGCCACCCAATCAACGGCAACCATCCTTGCCGAACGCATGGCTCAATTCAAGCAAAGCAAAGATGGCATCGCACAAACAGCGCGCATTTTTGAGCCAGTTGTAGCGCGCATCACTATCAAGCCCGCAGCCTGTAGCTGGGAAGAACTAGAACAGAAGCTAAATCGGATTATCAACCTACCTGGCCTCTGGATTACGGTGCGATCACTATACGAAGCAGGGCAGGGCGCTGAGCTAGAAACAGCAGCAGAGATCGCACTCGCTACTGCTAAAAAAAGCCCATTCAATCTGTTTGCAGCGATGGTCAGCAAGAAGAGCGGCAACTGGACAACACGCACCCTTAAAATGGTACAGGATACTTGGGAAGTACGCCGTAACGCCCTTCAAGTCATAGACCGGCTCAAGCTAAAGGCCGAGAGTACCAAAGCCATACTCGCTATGGCATGGCGGCTGAAAGGAACAATCATCCGGTTCTTAGGCATTGCCACAGAGCAGGGGACGGGTATTAAAAATCCTGTCGGCCTGTTTTTCGCACTCACCAAGAAGTCCCGACCAAGTACGGCCTGAACGTTTTACGCATAGTTTTTGGGAGCCTGCCTTCGTCGCAGGCTGTTTGCATTGAGGGCAATGTACTATCAATAAAATATTGCTTATGTTGTGTCAAATTATTTATGCTTTTCTGTCCTGTGGCGTAGGAATTTAGGCAACGATCGGCCAGACAACGTCAGCTTGGCATCACAAACACCAAAATGAGGCAAAATTTAACAGATTAAAACACAAGAGTTAAATGTAAGAATTCATTGTGAGAGTTTTTTGTTTTTAAGAACTGCGGGGGATGCAAACTAAAAGGAAGGGGGACATAATGCTACTATCAGCGTAATGAGTGTAGTACGAACACCAGCATTAACACCCGAAAAGGCATTTCTACATCTTATTTATGACTATCGGTACATTGCCCTTGCAGCTTTTGCATGGAGAAAATATGGAGTCAGTGGAGCACCGAGCGACCTTGATGAGATCAATCACCTCATACCAGGGGTAGGGGTTATAATTCAAGATAGCTTGCTGCTTCACGCACGCGCACTAGTTGACTTCTATACTAAGGGTGCAAGCGACGATACGGATATACTCCTAGAGGATTTCGGGTTTGCGCCAATAGCGTCCGGGCGAAAAGCCAGACTCAAACAATACAAACCATCTGTAGAGCTTAACCTAATGCACCTCACTGCCTACAGAGATAAAGACTTCCGGCGGCATAATCCAACCACACTGCGCGGCACACCGAGTAAACGTATTAACTGGAACAAGGCAGATAGCAAATTAATCGACGAGTTCGTCGATGTGCTGCGTGTCACGCCCAAACGGCGTGGTGCTTGGAGTAGGCCTTTTCAGGATTTATATAAGGCAGTGGAGAGTGAAATTGGAGCGCCAGGGAATTGGCCTAAACATCTAAGCGAAAAGTCAGCGGTGAATGTCTATCTAAGAAAGCAAGGGTTTACGGTATAGGTGGTAGGACTTCCCAGAGTCACAACGCCTCTCAGACCTTAATATATTACCTAGTTCTTTTTTGAGTTTTTGATCTTTAGCTTCAAAATGCAAATAGGATATGTTGAGGTGAGAGTTCCATATGACTCTGGGAAGTAGTAAGATATCAGATATGGGAACAGAGCAGGGAACACTCTTCGACAAACGCCCCTTCAAAGGCCAGCAGCAGACGCATGCTATCGCACCTCCTACGCCCGACATGTCCGTTGGTAGCACACTGCCCGCCTACCACGTGTACCTGAGCAGCGGAGCTTATTCCAAGTACACACCTGACGACTTTACGGCAGACCTAAAGCGCTTTGCATTGTTTACTGGTTCTAGACCACTCTCAGACGTTCAGATGGTCGATATTCAACAATGGATAGCAACACTTAAAGAAACCATGCCAGCCAAGACCGTGAGCCGCAAAGTGTCTGCAATCGGCAATTACTTTAGATGGTTAGACGCTGAAAAGGTGCTTGAGAAAAACCCCGCCAAGAACATACGTGCAGCGCGGGTGACTGCACCACTGCCGGATGTCCTCTTTGAGAAGGAGTGCGAACGATTGCTTGCTGTAGCCAGCAATGACCCACGCACATATTTATTGGTGTTATTGCTGCTCGAAACCGGCATTAAAAAGGCCGAGCTGCTGGAGCTTACGACCGACAACTTCGACCTCTCGAACAAATACCAGCCTGAGCTATGGATAAAGCACACTGGTAAGCAAGTATACAAAGATCGCCGCGTAAAGCTTCCAATGGAGGTTACGGACGTGTTTAACGACTACATCGAACGCTACGGCATTAGCGGCACGTTGTTTCCATATACGCAGCGCTTTGTGACGATGCTCTTAAACGACGTTGCAAAACAGGCAGGCATAACGAAACAGGTGAGTGCTGGCATTTTGCGCGATATGTTCGTGGTGCGCGGCGTAAAGCGCGGCCAAAAACTCGAGGAGCTGTTTGAGAAGATTGGCCTAGCTAAGTCGAGTTACGACGATGCGCGGAAGAAGTACGGGAAGCTGACACGGGAGGCACTATAACACCCTAGCCGTAGCGTATTTTTTAAAAGCTACATACTCTGGGTACATCCTATCGCGTAAGTTATTCCATGATATTCCATCTAAGGCGCCTAGCGAAGCATAGCCTAGTCTGTAAGCGCGAATTGCCAAGCCTAGATGGCTTAATGTTGTTTTAGTCTCGTGTTTAATCCGTACAATCTGCTCGGCAGTACAGGTGCCTTTTTCTATGGCTAGGGCTGCCATATGCTCTATGAATATTTTGGACGGAAAAAGTAACTCAGCTGCAAATGCATCGGCCGCCCTCTCTAGCGTAATTTGTTCGTTATCAGCACTACAGAGTGACACACCTTGCACCTCGTCCATTAGGTGGTGTTTCAGTTCATGCCCCATAGTAAAAGTCTTAGGCTCTATTTGTGTAATCAATTTTTTATTGACTAAGACCGTTGCCCCTGCAATATCATTAAAGTAGGCACCCTTGATTTTTGTGCTCCTGAACTTGTCCCAGTAGTCCACGTTCGTTATACCTTCAGAGCGTAATATCCTCTTGAGGTCACTTACCATTACACGTGGTGTGGTGAGGTTGTATTTCTGTCTTACCTCTCTGGCGCGTGCTCGCGCCTGTCGGTACTGCTCTGCGGACGTCACTTGAACTCCTTACTGTCGTACTCTTGATGTTTGTTTTACGGCTTTGTACATATGCCTTGCTTGCCGAAACTCGGCGTAACGCTCTAGTTCCTCTAAATCATTTTTACCTAGATTGCCAGCCGTACGCAACAGTGCCTGTAATTCCGGCTTAACCGCTGGGTCTTGGCCTGGGAAGAATGCTAATACTGATACTTTGAAGTGACGTGCCAATTTATCTAAATCTTCCAAGTCCGGCTTATATGTACCCGTTTCCCATCGAGAAACTTTATTGCCCGGTACTTTTAGATCGTTTGCTAATTGTTCTTGTGATAGCTTGGCATTTATTCGTAGCTTTTTTATTTCCGCTGCTACGTGATCTAATATCGTCACATTATTACCCCCGTTAAGTTGCTTCTACCGTAACTTAAATATGCGATTATGTTGACAAACCTCCCCCTCCCCTTTTATACTTATTACGTAGCCTAATTATACAGAAATGCATAACAAACGCGAACGTTTTTATCATTTAAGCCACCAGTGCATGACTTAGAAAAGGAGCCATCAAAATGACAGATCAAAGCGAACTACAAGAAATCAAAGACTTCATTCACATAATTAACGGAGAAGAACACCGCAGAGAAAACAACCAGGTAAGTTACGAGGAAGTGGTTGGACTATCATTTCCAAATCCACCATCACCAGATACGCGTTACACCGTGACTTATCGTAATGCCAAAGAGCCTGCGAGAGATGGTAGCTTAGTAGCGGGCCAGTTTGTAGTTATTGATGAGAGCAGGACAGTGTTCAATGTTACCGCAACTACTAAGTCATAGCCCCGACTTAAAGCGGCTTGTCGATGAGGGTTACAGTCTCGAATTAGTATCGGGACTGTTATTACTCAAAGACGTACCATACGTGAACGCCGATAAGACGGTGAAGCGTGGCATTATCGCTACTGAACTTACTACCAGTGGTGATGCTACGATTCGTCCTGGCGATCACATTGTATCGTTTGTTGGTGACATTCCTTGCGACGATAACGGAGTTGAGCTTGATAATATTCTCAGTCAGAAGGCCGATTTCCAGCTTGGCGGTAATCTTACTGCTAGTTGCAAGTTCTCAAGCAAGCCCGCTGATGGCTATGCTAACTACTACGATAAGTTATCTACCTATGCCAACATCTTAGGCGGATACGCCCAAGCAATTGACCCTACAATGACAGCCAAGACACATCGGCCATTGGCTACTGGCGAAGATAGCGTATTTGAGTACATGGACTCAGCAACGAGCCGTGCACATATAAGCGCCATAACGGAGAAGCTGGCAGGCCACAAGATTGCAATCGTAGGACTTGGCGGCACAGGTGCTTACGTGCTTGACCAGATCGCAAAAACACCTGTTGGGGCAATTCATTTGTATGACGGTGACGCATTCTATACACACAATGCATTTCGTGCACCTGGTGCAGCATCGATCGCAGAACTCAACAGCGCACCTTTAAAAGTCGACTACTTCAAACGTAGGTATGAGCCAATGCACCGTATGATCATCGCTCACCCAGGGTTTATTACTGGGACTAACGTCGACGAACTCAAAGGTGTAGATTTTGTGTTTCTGACGCTTGATAGCGGTGCCGCTAAGAAACTGATTATTGAGAAACTTGAGAGCTTCGGTACCCCATTTATTGATACGGGAATGGGTGTCTTGGAGAAGAATGGCTCACTCGTAGGCATACTACGAACGACGCTCAGTACTGACGAACAAAGGCAACACGTAGCACAGCGCATTTCACTCGATGATGGTGGCGACAACGAGTACGATCAGAATATCCAAATTAGTGACCTTAATGCACTAAATGCCATTCTTGCGGTCATCAAGTGGAAAAAACTTTGCGGGTTTTTTCTTGACCTGGAACATGAGTTCTCCAGTTTATATACAATTGATGGCAACCACTTGCTAAACGAGGATCAGTCGGTTTGAGGCTAGCAACTGTACAACACAAATTTGTCGAATTTATTCCATCACAATTAGAGCAAGGAGTTGTGTACATCTCTGGAGAGTACCGTACTGCGGTGCATTTATGTGCCGATGGATGCGGCAACAAAGTCGTGACCCCAATTAGCCCTGTAGACTGGCAGCTTATGTTTGATGGCGAAACAGTGTCACTGACACCTTCGATTGGCAACTGGGATTTTCCATGTCGGTCGCACTATTGGATAAAAAACGATCTGATTGAGTGGGCTGATGCTTTAAGTGCGGAGAAGATTGAAGCCGCACTGCAGCACGACCTCGAAAAGAAGAAAGTGACGCACGTAAGTTTCTTAGGCAGGCTAAAATGCTGGTTCAAGCGATAAATACTGCATATCTGAGTATGGGCTAGATGAACAGAAAGCGTCCATAAAACCACCGTTTTTTATACGAGTTGCTAGATGGTGGCAAACTTAACAGGACAAGCTGTTAAGCAAAGTACATAAATCCGTACAAAAAACAATGTATACTTTTTGTTTTATAAGTTGAGTTTTTGTACAATTAGAGTATGCACTACGCGCCGAAGCGGGGAAGCCGCGAATATGTACAATCTAAAAATGCAGCACTCGCTGCAATGGTTCAGCCGCAACAGTATCTTTTGCAAGTCTGTACGAATGGCCATAAGATCACTGAACACTTTGGTCGCAAGATCGAGGATGACAGGGATTTTTGCCCTACCTGCGGCGCACCGACTACAACCACATGTCCAGCCTGTGAGACTGAGATGCTTGGCTGTATGCACTATCCTCACGTCGTAGGTGGATGCGATGATGTAGATATACCCGAATACTGTAATGGGTGCGGCAAACCTTACCCCTGGACTAAAAAGGAGGCTGCGGCATTTCTTGAAGCTGACTTTGGCAGCGCTGATGCTAAAAAACTTACTATTGCCGATGAGGAGAAGACCATAATCCAAGACCGGTTGGACGAAGCGGGCAAAGGCCTAAAAGCAGATATGCCGGTATCGGTGGTTTTTTCGTGTGGCAGTGCTGTAGAGGGTATGCTTTTTGCATACGCGAGCAGCCATCAACGGCTATACAACCAAGCAGGATCTGCGCCGAAAGACCTCGCAGGTCGCACCAGACCACTCATCGACTGGAGATTGAACGACCTTATCAACGTCGCAAAGGAAGTAGGCCATATTGGGCATGATACAAAAGTTTTTGCCGAACCCCTGAAAGGGTTCCGCAATTATATTCATCCAAGAGAGCAGTTGCGATCCGGTTTCAAGCCCACCTTATATACAGCACAAATATGCTACCAGGTTACTAAGTCGGTCATTCATGACCTGGAGCAAGTGTAATGCTAATCGGCTACGCCCGCGTTTCCACGCAAGAACAGTTGCTTGACCTTCAGCTCGATGCGTTCAAGGCGATTGGAATTGACGACCGTAACATTTACACCGACAAGAAAACCGGTAAAGACTTTGACCGGAAAGGACTCAACGATGCACTCGACCACTTGCGCGAGGGTGATACGTTAGTCGTCTGGCGACTAGACAGGCTCGGCCGAACGCTAAAGCAACTCATAGAACTAGTAAACGGCCTGAATGATAGAGGCGTCGGGTTTAAGAGCCTTACCGAAAGCATCGACACTACTACGAGTGGAGGCAAGTTAGTGTTTCATATTTTTGGAGCACTTGCCGAGTTCGAGCGCGAAATCATCAAGGAGCGTACTCAAGCTGGACTCGACGCTGCGCGGGCACGTGGTAGGCTTGGCGGCCGACCGAAATTAGAGCTTGACCCCAAGAAAAAGGCGCAATTATTTGCTTTATACGATGCCAAAGAGACAGATGTAGCTTCATTACTCAATACATTCAATATATCCAGGGGCAAGTTTTATACGATGTTAAAGGAGAGAAACGATGCGTAAGAAAATATACTTGGCTGGCATTACCACTGTTCTTATTCTAGTCACTGTCCTCCTGTGTACTAAAGAGATAAATCAAGCCACGTTTGGAAGTTTGGTCATTGCATTGCTGATAGCTTTTATTCTGATGTTTTTCGACGGTAGAGTGAAGGAGGCCGATTTTAAGAAGCTCGTTATAAAGCTCTACAAAAGGAGTGAAGAGGCCGCAGTGGGTGACACGTTCGTGGTCGATATTGCAAAAATACTGGCAAAACTTTCGCAGCAATCAACAGGCAATGCCAACCAACGAAAAAAGCGCGAGGCAATGATAGATGACCTCCTTAGAAAGGCCAGAGCCAAAAAGGAACAGCGCGAAGAAATACTGGCCGATGCTGAACTCATTACGCGGCTAATGGCCACTGATGAAGGCCCAGAATTAGACAAAATCAGGGCTGAAATTGATGAGCGGGGCCTATTTGAGTAGTAGCCTTGGCTTTCGAGAATAGAAGGTTATCACACCCTAGAACATAAAGGAATTGTGCTCATGCAATGTCGCTTGAAATCCAAAATCTATTTTTGGTATGTGCTGTTGACCGGCACCGGCTCAAACGAAAGCTGTTTTAGCATAGTCTCAATAAGCGCGTCGTCGATTGAGGTGTCGTAGTTGACGACGGCAGACTCTTTGAGCTTTTCAGTTTTGGCAACTTGCCAGTGTGCCAATATATTACTTGGCGCTATCTCGGTCCTTACTTCCTTTTTGCGTACTAATGCCAGCACCTCATCGAGGTTCGGCTTCAGGCGTTCCATAATGAGGTAGAAATCAAAAAAGTCTCGGTAACGTATTCTGTCATTCATGGCTCGGATCTTTTCGGCGCAGATCTCACGAATGTCCATGACATTCACGGTGACGTCCAGACCCCACACATTCGTATATGGCAGTGCAAGTGTGGGTAGTATCACGTTTTGTACCTTATCTATCTCTACTTTCAGGGAGTTTGGCTGATTAAGCGGTCCGACATACTGCACGCGCTCGAGCTTGATCGTTGCACCAGACACATATTCCTTACGCACCGAAAGAAAATCCTCAGCCTCGAGCACCTTCTTTACGTCATCAACCGTGATGCTCTGATCAACGGCCGTAAAATCTAAGTCCTCAGAGAATCGAAGCTGCGGCAAGTAGCAATGGTGAATGGCAGTACCGCCTTTGAAAACGATTTTATCTTTCAGCCCCGACTCGTATATAACTTTCGATACGATCGCGAGAAAATAATCTTTTTCGGCTTCGGCACCGCTATACTTGAGCACCTGCCTGTTTATCGCTTGTAACTGTTCCCTGGTGAGTAATGTTATCGTCATAATAAAGCCGCCACTTGGCATTGAACGTTTCTGTCGTACTGCCTAATTTACTGTATGTGTTCGACTTAATCTTATCAGATAATAACACCTCTGTATCTACCCCTATTTGGTCAAGCAAAAATCCAACCCGGCGGATCATTGTTGTTGAGTAGTTGAGCGCGTAATGCTTTAGCTTGCCAAAATCGAGCTCACTTCTGTAGTCGTTAAGTTTCTCGAGCACTGAGTTCGCCGTTAGGGTATCGGTGCGAAAATAGAGCATATCCAGCAGGGCCTTTTCGGCTTCGGCAATTACTATGCGCTGCGCTATGTAATCAGTCTTTATTTGCATTTGGCCAAAATCATATAGATCCTGTTTAATATGCAAAAACCGATAGGCCTTATTGCCTTTTACCTGGTACGCGCGGGTCCTGACTCTCGTTACGCTATCTATGGTAGAGAGCCTTTGATCAAACATGCCGTGGTACTGCAAGGCGGCCTCAAATGATATATATGCTCTGTTGTTTAGGGTCATGGCAATTACATAATCAGATACGTCACTCATACCCAAAGAGCTTATATCGGTAACTACTAGGTATACACCCCTTTTTAAGCGAATAAGCCACCCCCTTTTCGCGAGCTCCGCCACCCGGTTACGGAGCCCCTGCTCTGAATACGTTTTACCCGTTCTTTTCTCGAGATCTTCCCGGAGGTCGTCAGTGAACACAATTTTACCATATTTAATGACAATCCCCTCTAATAGGGACAAGTCATTTGCAGATAGCATAGTGTTTTTTGTAACCATTTAATAACCTAATGTGTTATTTACTGGCTTTAGTATACACTAATTTCGCTTGAAGATCAAGGTAGCTCTTACTAGTATCATAGGCTTCTAGCAAAAATAGTGCGGTCATTCATTGAAACTCCCAGGGCCGTAAAGTATACTAGCCCTCATTAACGTAAGGCTGGCCCCTGCCCCATTCCGCAGAAAGGATGCCTGATATGAGGATGAACTCGTCCCCACCTCGCACTACATTGGAGCCATAGCTTCATTTTTTAAGTCGCTTTCTCGGCTTAACAGCGCACATAAATTTCATCCCTACACCGTAACTTAGGGTTACATGGTTGTGGTCATAATCCCGAATAGATCAAGGAGTTTCTCTATGAAATACTCTGCGTTGATCGGTGAGCCTACCGATTACAGTGTTTCTCATATTCTGTTCCCTGAGCTCTCGAAAGCTGCCAAGCTGCCGGAGTTTTATCAGCATATCCGAGTAAACGTGGCTCCCGATGAGCTAGAACAATCACTGGCCGCATTTAACACCCTGCACTTTGTCGGTCTTAACGTGACGTTGCCATACAAGCTAGAAATCATGCAGTATTTGGACTCACTTGACCCCGTGGTTCATGAGCTAGGGGCAGTCAACGCCATTAAGTTAGGCGAAACCACGACTGGATACAACACTGATTGGGTAGGTATCACAAAGTCCGTTAAGCAATTCGGCAACGAGACACAATACGAGACTGCTACTATTTTCGGAACTGGCGGCGCAGCGCGAGCGGCAATTTATGCGTGTAAACAACTTGGCATACGACGCATATATGTTCTGCATCGAAGCGAAGTAAGCGAGAGTACCGACAAAATGCAGGAACAAAGCGAAAGTTTAGGCGTATTGCTCTATCCATACTCCAAAGCGAGCGAGCATTTACAGGTATCACAGCTCATCATCAATGCGACCTCGGCGGGTATGATCGGCAAAGATGCTACCCCGCTCGATCTAGCGACCATAGAAGAGGTTGACTTTGCAGGTAAGGTTTTCTTGGATGCCGTATTTAAGCCCTTGAAGACGCCGCTACTTACCCATTTTGAAAGTAAGGGAGCGACCGTAATAGACGGCCTTTGGATGATGATCTACCAAGCCGTGGGTGCACTAGAAGTTTGGTTTGATCGCGACATAGAAGTAAGTACAACTAAATTGCAGAGAATACATAACTTATTAGAAAAGGAGTTGCAGCATGTATAGGGTAGGTATTAATTTTGATGAGATCTCAGACAACCTGGACACCGCCATAGGGGTCATGGAAGACTGCGACGTTACGGTTGGCGAGCTCCGCACCGTGAATGGCAAAAATTTTGTCTTTTGGACCGACGATGAAGTTGCCGCCTTTAAAGATCGATTAGCGCACACCAAAATTGAGCTGGTAGCCGCAGCCACACCTCTTTTTAAGTGGTACATGCACGAAGATGATCCTGAGGTTGGGCACGACAGTTTTGGTTTCAATCCTCGTATTGGCGATGACGAGAAAAAGAAAGTTATGGACCGTACATTCGAGATAGCCACCGCCCTAGCCATACCGCGCCTGCGTATATTCTCCTGCCTGGGTAAGACCGAAGATGCAGGGCAGGTTTTCGGTAAGGACCCACTTTTGATGTATGCCCTCGAGCTTGCAGAGAAACATAGTATTGATTTGCTCGTTGAGAATGAGCCAGTCTGTCGGGTGCATGACAAAACACAAGTCGTCGAACTGTTGAACACACAAGCAAGCCCTCGGCTGAAGTTTTGGCTTGATATAGCAAATATGCTGGAAATTGGCGAACAGATCGACGAGGCATTTTTGCAACAAGTAGCAAGCAGGCTCGGTTATGTGCATGTGAAAGACTACGTGATGAAAGGTAGTGAACGGATCCATGTACCTGTCGGCGAGGGTGAAGTGGACTATGCAACGATACTTGCTGCTATCGACAAACTACACGTATCGGATCTCATTTTTACCGTTGAGACGCACGCTAAAACTGACAAAGTAGGCGCATCGATAACATCTATCAAAGCAACTAAGGAGCTCGTCTCAAAGCTGGCTAATAGATAGTGTCTACCACTGGAATATCGACAATGGATGTGCTTGTTATTGGTTATGGAAAAATCGGGCAAATTAAGGCCGCGATTTGGCGGACATTGGGTCGGCGTGTGTATGTATACGATACGGACGCGAATAAGGTAAAGCACGCTAAAACTGACGGCTATAGCATACATGCTGATAACCGCCAGTATAGTAACGACCTATTGGCGGACGTTTCTACCCCGGCACATTACCACCTCCATTCTCTGAGGTGGCTACTCGATCATGTAACCTCTATGCCAAACCGGGTCCTGATTGAGAAACCCTTGGCATCAACGGGTGAAGAGATTAGCGCATGGCTGGAATTGCTAGGCACCGAACAGGGCAAGGACCTAGACCGACGCATTATCGTAAATGAGTCATACTACCTTTCGACCGCTCTTGAGTATGTAGCCAACGACATTGCCCGGCATGGCCACCGTCTGCAAAGTATCAGCACAGAACTCTCTAAAAACAGATTGCCTGACGTCTCACGAGGACGTTTTGTCGATGAAACACTCGGCTCGCTCGGGATTGAGCTACCCCACATGATCGCTATGATGCAGCGGCTCGGCGTACAGCTGCATGACCTAGCAGTTGACGGTGTGCATATTTACAGAGGCGACAAGCCGCACAACGAGGGCTTCCAGCTGGACTTATCGAGCAACAACATGTCCGTTACCATTTCCTCCTACCTTGGTGATTTCAGAATTGCTCAGGCTGGCGCAGTGCTGCCAAACACCACCATCACCCGATCACTGGAAGTTGTTACGGACGGCAGGCACTACACCGTTGATTTTGACCCGGTAAAAGGGCTTGACCGTTACAAGGCACGAGTACGGGTAAAAACAGATAAGTTTAGTGCGACCAAAACCATTATCTTAGATGATGACCACCTTGCTAATCACCTGAGAAAAATACACGAGGCGATTAGTGATGACCAGCTCGACCCGCTGTTTGGGGCCAGAAACGCTTTAGCTATCTCTAAGTTTATTTTGGAACTGAAAGGCACTGCTCGCTACTTTAGCGTCGATCCGGTGCCAGCGCGTACATATACCACTCAACGAGTCAGTACTGCACTAGGAGAGTATCTATGAGGACTACCAGCCTCTACTTAGGCGAGCTAAATATCCAAAATAACGGAGGGGAATTAGTACCGAACGTTGCACAGGACTTTACGGATATTGCCGAGTACAGTCGCTTTAAGTTTGGAGATGGCGAGGCCGGGGATAAATATGGAAGTATGCTCGGTAACCTTGTACTCAGCGAAGTCGCCGATTTGCTGACGTCTGATGACGTATATGTAGCTTCCTCCGCATATCGCACTGCGCCGCCTGCCTCAGAAAGTCTGGTCGCACCATTCATAAATAGCGCTGACGCAGCGGCAGACTCGGTTGGCAGCGATACCACTTTTAACCGTTTCAAGATCAGTAAGGCAAAACTAGCCACCGACAATTACGCAGGCATGTCTTTTGAGGAACGAAGCCGGACATTACAGAGTGACCTGATCCTTCCTGAGGGTCTAGACCTTGCCGGTAGAAGGGTTGTGATACTCGATGATATTCGGGTGACCGGCCTCCGAGAAGCTGCCCTAAAAGATCTATTGGGTAATGCTGGCGCTGAACATACGTCGTTCTACTATGTGTTGAATGCCCCTCAGGGTAAAGAATATCCACAGACTGAAGCAGTTATAAATATCAGATCAGTAAAGACGATCGACAATATTTTAGCGCTCGCTGAACAACCTACTTTTGTGCCGAATGTCAGATTATGCAAGTTCATTCTTTCTCAATCCGTTCACGACGTCGAGCGATTTTGCCAAATCGCCCCGCAAAACGTCGTGGACACCGTCCTGCACTATATTCGTGCAGACAACCTTGAGGAAGTAGTTAAGGCACTACCGTAAATGACAGGAGATACACAATGAACATCCATGAAGTAGCACCGCCCATGATTTACGACATGGACCACGTACTGCATCACGACGGCAGGATATTGCGCGATATAACTTTCCTGCTTTTATTAAAGGCCGCTATCGTCTTTTTATTTTTGAGCACCGCCTACCTAGCCTCTTTCGGCATAATTCGTGTGTGCTTTCTGCTGATGAAGTGGCAAACCTCTATCACTTCCCTGCTCCAGGCACATCAACGGAGAGCCTAGTGCAATCATTAAGCCGGACTTTGCCGGCGACGCTTTCACTGAAACGTGGCGATAACATTGACGTAGTGCTTGGAGTAAACCGCCACGGCGGCCACGACACGCCCATTGGATTAAGTAAAGCTGAACGGGCACGCCACACGTACGTACTCGGAGCAACAGGACATGGTAAGTCAACCATGATGCAGTACGCCATCGTTCAGGACATCATTAAAGGATACGGGGTTGCTGTGCTCGACCCGCACGGTGATCTGGCTCGTGATCTCCTTCAGTACATACCCGAGGAGAGAAAGAAGGATGTTATTTACTTTGACCCTGACGACCTTGAATATCCAATTCGCCTTAATCTCTTAGAGCTTGATCCCAACTTAACGGGTGACGACTTAGAGCGCCAGAAATACCTACTTACAGAGTATACCGTCGAGATTTTTCGTAAACTGTTTTCCGATGATGACTCAGGTGGCAGCCGTATTGAAGCAGTGCTACGTAACGCTATCTACACGGCTTTTACTACAAAAAACCCTACCCTTTTCACAATTCACCGGCTTATTACCGATAAAGATTACCGCAAAAAAGTGGTCGGAAAACTCGATGATGACGTGCTTAAAAACTTCTGGAATAACGAGTTTGACGCTGGCGGTGAATACCAACGCGTAAAAATGGGCTTCGGTGTAACCACCAAAGTAGGCCGGTTTCTTACCGCTGTTTTTGTGCGGCGTGTCATGGACACCCCCAAATCAACTATCGACTTTGACGACATCATCAACAACGGCAAAATTCTTATATGTCGCTTTTCTAAAGGTGACTTGGTTAAAGATACTTCCTCCCTGTTCGGAACCACCGTACTCGCTCGACTTCAAATTGCTGGACAGCGCCGAGGTAAGATACGTGAAAAAGATCGAAGACCCTTTTACATCTATATCGACGAGTTTCAAAACTTTGCCACAACGACATTTGTTGAGATGTTGGCCGAGGCTCGGAAGTACGGGCTGCATCTTTTTATGGCCGAGCAATCCACCGCACAGCAGGATAAAGAAGTGACCTACAATATCCTTAATAATGCCAACAATCTGATCTGTTTTAGTACTGGCAACCCTATGGATGAAAAGCTAGTGCTTCCCCGTTTTAAGCCCTCTATTGAAGAAGGCGAAATACAAAATCTACCGTCATACAACTTTTACGCACGGATTAAGCCGGTCGGCACAAACGACTCGCAACTTCCCGTGTCAGGTATGACGATCATACTTGATGAACCGTATGACGAGGATAAAGAACAGCGCATAATTGATGCTTCGCGTGCTAACTACGCGCGCAAATATGAGCCTGATACGCGCGGAGAAGCCGTAGAAGACGGCAAAAGTGCACAAAGCATAACTATTACAAATCCAACGGAAGAGCCCGTTTAGGCGGCTTCAAGGCTCGTTATATCACTAAGCTTTGCCGCAGGATGCCAGACGTTTGTATCGCTCGAAAGATCATTCAACGCGCCCTTGATAGCGGAAAAGAATCGTAAATCAGTGTGTTTTTGCTTAGTAATGTTTTTCTGCAGACGTTTTTGAGTGGAAGCTTTATCACAAATCGCAAGTATTTTAGGCAACTCCTCCCCTGTTTCCTGCCATATCCGACTGTCGGCATGCGCCACATACTCTTTAATGCGTTTGGGTAACTTAAAGAAGGGCTGCTCTACTGTATGCACGTCAAAGAAGAATTGTTTACCCTCTCTACCCGTGTTGAGACGTATGTACGCGTCCGGCAATGGTTTTGGAAAGTGACCGTGCTCGAAGCCCGCTAAGTCACTCTTGGTGAAGAAATGTAATTTATCGCCGTAGTAAGCCTTCAGTTGCGTATAGGTGTCAAAAATCGTAATGCTATCTGCAATAAACTGCTCTGAGGCTCCAGCATCTCCATAGATATTGTGCAATACCTTAGGGTCATAGGTTTTGTCTTGGCGATCTTTAAGGGCAGCGATTCCCTTTGCCCGCAAGTAATAGGTTGCGTGCATGTCTCTCTTCCGAAACGCCGGTTCAAAGTTTCGCCCTACATACTCTTGTTCAACCAGTGTCATAATGCGCCGATAAATACGCGTGCCGGTCGGTTTGCCAAGATATGCAGCCATTTGATCTGTTGTGGCAAATCGAAATCTATAGAGTACGTGCAACAGCTCTAGCTGTTTCTGGTTTATTTTTTTACGATATCCCGGTTCCCTGACCATTGAACCAAGTATACAGCTTATGCCTATAGCTCGTCATTCTTCAATCTGTTAAATAAGCATAGGGGATGCCGGCGATGTGTTATTCATCGACAGAGACGGCAAAACCTGCTTTTGTTGGCTGTGTCGATGAATAATGCAGCGTTGAGCAGAGAGAAGGTCGATCAGTCGGCGTATATGTAAATATAATAGTAAGGGAGACAAAGTTAATGTCAGTAACGGGGTATTTTTTATAAGAAAGTATGATAAGCGGTTATGCTATTTTGGCGCTAATAGTACGGGTAGTACGCCCCGTACGGGAGGTACTATAGTACCCCTTCTTGTCGCTTCTTCTCAAAGTAGTCATCGAGGGCTTCACGCACCATCGCACTCATACTACCCTTTCCGCCATTCTTGCGGTCTTCTACTGAAAGGTAGTTGAGTGTGTCATTTTGATCTTCATAAATATCAAAGGGATGACGGGACTTAATTTTGCGGCGTACGGACTGTACGGGTAGTACGCCCCGTACGGGAGGGACGGGTGTTGAATTAACAGAGGTGTATTTATCACTAAACTTGGGGGGCTTTTGAATTAATGGCATATCTTCCATTGAAGACTTTAATTCTTTAACGTCCTTGCCAGTGGTGTTGAAGGCGTCAAAATCAGGCTTTCTCATTTTGCAGCCTCTTTGATTAACCAATCAGCCACGATCGCGTAAGCCATAGCACCGTTACTCTTGGGGTCGAGAAATGCAATCGGCGTTTGCTCATCGTACGACCTCGAAAAGAGGGTAGTATGGGGAATGGTCACATTTAGAACGTTCTCGCGCCAAATCTTGCGGGCGTTCTCTACGATTGCGGGAGAATGATTAGTAGTCGACCTAAACATTGTAAAGAGAATACGAAGCTCCTGAT
>WNGR01012783.1_pt1 | contig 17747 bp, 20 predicted proteins | sample 5407581 | NCBI WGS metagenome assembly WNGR01 (sample SAMN13153383, study PRJNA577476) | soil metagenome | isolation source: 80 cm soil or saprolite under Garry oak tree replicate 2 | place: USA:California | collected 2016-06-15 | reverse complement strand
GTTTCTACTCCTCGTCATGACGACCGGGCTTCTGCGTCAGCGGGACCACTATCTCGGACGTCTCCTCTTCAACCAGGTCGCTACCTCAATACACGTTTCATGCTTGTCATACAACTGACCATGTGCGTGTCTTCCGTGACAGTGTATGATTTGTTTAGTCGTGGCTACATTCACCGAGGTTCCGCCATTTGTGAGTGATCCAGCCATTGTGAGTCTGCTCGCGGACTTATCACCCTCAGGTACTTTTATTCATCAATCTCAATGGTGAGAAAAAGTTCGTTTGCGGTTGAGATATTTTACTTACATGTACCATTTCCGCCCAATATAAAGAACCGTTGAATATGGTGGGTGATCGCACTGACTTATTAGTTCTGATTTTGATCCTCTGACTGAATTGAGCTCTGAAGATGTTTCAGGTATCGTGTCGTAAGTACTACCTGTTATGTATGGGGGACGAACAGATTAACGACTCAACGTCCTACAAGTCCTTGCAATGTGAGAGGCTCAAGTCTGCATGAGAGACATGTCCACTCATCTACCATGGGAACGATAGGACAATTTGCGTCACGCGTATGTACAGGGGCCTAAGCGCGGCAAGGGATCGTCGACAGTGAGTCTCGCCTAGTTCGTTGTACTGTCATCTCTCACCCGGATGCTACGCAAGCGTGCCGAAAACCCTCGATATACCCTTCACTGTGCAAGATAGCGCCGCGCCCCCGTCCGCGTCTATTCGACCACGTAGCTTGCAGTTGTGGGCAACGGAACACACGACAATATTATCACCTCGGGGTTTACATTCACGCGATGTGAGCGACGGCACCGAGCGTGAGTTTGAGGTCATCAAGATGTCCGAGTTTCGCGGACCTGGCGTCGTATGATATATCGTACGCTATCTATCATATGTCCCAACTCGTATTGATGCAAGAACCGCATAGTGTCCTACTTCGCTGTGGGCTGCTGCGCGGCTCCTTTCTCTCGCAATCGATCGACGAGGGGGGCATCAGCGGCTGTTGCAGCAGGTATCTCGAGCTTGCTGCTGCCCTCCTTCCGTATCGTTCTGGTTTCACCCTTGAAACCGATATAGTATATCCGAGTGCTTTCTTCGCCCACAGAATCACTCTATGTGATGGGCCCATCAGGGGGGCAGAATTATGGGGTATTTGTAGGATACTCACGAAGAATAGCGATAAACTATTAATACTTGCAAAGGTGGCTGCGCGCAGTGGGTATTCAGTGACGCCTGTCTCTCCTTCCAGCAGAGAGATATCTAGGGACGGTTGGATGTCGTCCACGTCCGAAAAGTCTACGATGTTTGCGCGATTGGCGTATATGCGCATACGTTGGGGAGTCAAGTCTCCCCTACCTGTCAGTCGCGAGTCAATGTCATGACGTTTGGCATATTTGACGCGAGACATACCGAGCTTCAGCAGTACAGATTTTATTCGAACGTTCAGGGCGAATGGGACGTGAATGATCAACTGTAACACAACAGATCAGCTACAAGTCAAGAGAACGAGTACGTTCCCAGTTAGGGCTGTCGTCCGACCTGGTCATCGACGTTAGAATCCGCAGACTTCTCTGTGGACTCGCGCTCGTCCCACGGCTTTATCGTTTCCTTTGCATCCTCTGGAACGGTGAGATTCAAACCGTGTACGCTTCCTCGGAGCGCCATCAATCTGTGGGTGAGCGTGATTGTGTAACAGACGAGCTCACTTCTCCCTGTCTATTACCGCGAAAAGGTTGTCTATATTGCTGCCCACTATCTGAGATGCATTGGAGCTTGGTTCTGGTTCCATGATCTTGTCTGAGTACCAGCAAGGGGCTTGAATGGCATGAGCGAGCGAATACAAGCCATCGAAAGTAAATAATTAAATAATTAAAAGCTCATGACTTGTCGCGTCGCGTCCGAGTCTCCGCTCCGAGACGATGATGATGAACAGACTCACAAGGGACTCGGTCTCCCGCTCTCGTCTACTCATTAGGTCGACTCTGCATAACCACACAGTTCTCTTGCGCCCCTATTCCTCCGACGCACCCTCCCCACCCGCACCTCCTCAACCCCAAACCGATGTGCCAGCGCAAGCACCAACAAGCGGGGGGACCCTCCCGACACCACGGCGGCGGTCAAAAAGGCGCATGAGAGCGCCATCAGAAATCATCCACCATCTTCCATTTCCCGACATTTCGACGCCCAATCCTCTCCTCGACCTCTCCGACTCGAAAGAGTTCCCGGCGTCCAAACTCTCCCCGTTCGCGTCTCGCGTGGTCGTCCGCAACGACCCCCGTCTGTTCTCCGAAGATGCAGCGGAGGCTAAAGCTGGGGCCAAGCAGGGGGAGGACGAGGAGGAGGCGGAGGTCGTGGAGGTGGACGGCGACGAGCACGCACCGATTTTGCCGCTCAGCCGGCGCGAGCTCGAGAAGCTGCACCGCTTCCCGCTCATCGGGCGGCGCGTGACGCAGCAGACGGGGAAGGGTCAGATCCGCCGGCACGGGGTGCTGGTCGTCGTCGGGAACGGGAACGGGCTGGTCGGGTACGGCGAGGCGAAGCACGACGACCCGTCGCGCTCTACGGGCCGCGCGTTCGCGATGGCCGTGCGCAACATGGACTACGTCGACCGCTTCGAGGGCCGCACGATATGGACGGAGATGTCGAGCAAGCTCGGCGCGACGCGCATCATCCTCCGCCCGCGGCCCGTCGGCTTCGGCCTCCACTGCAACCCGAACGTGCACCAGGTCCTCAAGGCCGCGGGCATCAAGGACATTTCCGCCAAGGTCTGGGGCTCGCGCAATCCCCTCAACGTCATAAAGCTGCTCTTCCGCATGCTCCACGCGGGCAACGCGCCGCTGGCGATGGGTAACGGCATCGGTGGGCCTGGGCGTAAGCTTGACAAGGGCTCAGGCGTGCGTGGGAAGCAGGAGATCGAGCGTGAACGGGGCAGGAAGCTAATCAACCTTAGGACGCAATGATCGTGCCCTATCTTTTTAATATAGCCCTGCAGCATGCAACATGCATCACATTTCTTTATTCACTTCCGCCTGCCGTGATATTGGAAAGAGGGCATTCCCGTGCTTGTCATAAACCATAAAACAATGATGGTACATAATACATAGATGATGACCTTGAGGTCTGTTTTCTACGGTGAATGCAATGCGAGGAGTAAGGAGGGGTGGAAGATAGAGGTGAAGGGAGAGTATTGATCAGAGGGGTTGTACACTAGTGTTCAGATTCAGTAATAAACAATTGGGTGCTCGAGTGCTGGCACAAGAGTATTTAGATGAGGAGGACGAAAGCCGAATTGATAAATATCGTGTCAAATAAGTGTATCCACGCGCAGCGTTCTACACTGCGGCAGCCGCGAAAAATTTACCCGAGAAGAGCCAGTCCCGAGCGGAACGTAGTGGTTGACGATGACGCCGGCGTCCACGCGAGTGTTCCGGCACTGGGACGGACTGGTGCACCAATTCGGCGCGTGTCGGTTTTCTATGGGAGGTGTGTGGGGCACAGGGGACATGAGTGAAGACGTTGACGGAGGCAGGGGCCGAACGCCGTTTGGGAACGGACGGGGCCGGAGAGGGGTGGCGGGGAGGAAACGCGAATTTGATGGGATTAAAAAAACTTGAGGAGCGTGGTTTCGTGCGGGCGTTGGCTGGCCCGGAGGAAGGGGACTGAAAGGGCGTCGAGGTTGCGGGGGAAGATTTGAGGGGGACGAGTGGAAAAGGGAGCCGGGTGCCCTGGACCTGCGATTGGGGTATCGGAGTCACGGTGTAGAAATCCTGCCACTGTTTGCCAATGATGGGCGAGTGACCGATCGTCGTGTGCTCCTGCTCGGTGGGGCTGAGGTCCATCGAAGATACATCAACAATTTCGGACTCGGCATGAGTGCGTTGTTCATAGGCCGAGGCCTGTGTCCAACTCATAGAATCGCGAAGATGCTCCTCGTCCTCGTCATAGGTACTGATCCCCACCTCGAATGCGGATGGTGCCGCGAAGGAGGGTTTCGAAACGGAGACAGAGCTTTGGAGGAAGAAAGACGAGTATGTCACGGGGCTCTCAAGCGCAGTGTGCATCGTGGTGGAGTCTGCAGAACGCATGACGATACTACCCTCGTACAACTCGCTCGCGCTAGCAGTTGTAATGGAGAGAGCCTGTGGTTCGATTTCCTCGGTGCTATCGACGAAGGTCGACTCATCGCCTTGTGTAGACACGTAAGGCCCAGACAGAGCTGGAGAGTACATCGAGAATGATGAAGAAGGTGTCCGCCGGTCGTCGTAAGTGAGGAAGCTTGCTGAACGCTCCGACGGTGCGTCGGTACGCAGGTCCGAGTCGGCACCCCAGGTCGCCACTGACGCCGTGTAGGGTACCCACGAGCTGTCGTCTCCCTGAGACAGTGCAGCAAAGACCATGTCGGCGCTGGAGTCCGTGCTCCAGCCGGACTTGGGGTCCTCTTGCTGTGGCAGGTCGAAGGACTCGTCTTCGGGTTGGGATCCGTGGGTGATGTCAATTCCTGCCTCCCAGGAGCATCGTGCCATGCTGCCTTCGAACACAACGTCATCCGCATAGAACGTCGATACCCCTTTGATCGCACGTCGTAACTCGGAGATGCTTATGCGGTTCCGCCAGTTGATGTCGAGCGTTCGCAGAAGGATCTCATTCACTTCGGCAGAGATGGGAAGAACGCTGGGCAGGAAGCTTACAGGGTCTTGCAGGTATGCTTGGAACGTAGGATCCGAGGACGAGGCTGATTTCCATGGATTACGTCCAGTGATAAGGTTGAGAAGAATGATGCCGAGGGACCATATGTCATTGAAAGGTGGCGAGTACGTCCCACTGGGAGCGAAGCTTCCTCCTTGACACTCTTGAGAGTACGTTAGTACGTCTTTAAGACACACAAGAAGGGGGGAAAAATAGAATGTGACGTACCAGGACTCATGTGGTACACGCTGCCGGTCCGGAACTCTTCGCTCACTTTTTCAGTGGTGGCCAGTCCAAAATCCGTGATCGCAAGCCGCAGGCCTCCATTGAGGCAAAGGACGTTCTCCGGCTTGAGGTCACGGTGATAGATGCCCAAGGAATGGCAGAACTCGACCGCCTCGAGGAGCTGAAGAAATACGTGCTTGATCAAGTCATCGCGGCCGAGATAGCGACGCTTGTGTAGGATTTGGCCAAATAGATCACCATCAGGGCAGTAATCCATGACGATGAAGGTGCAGTCTTCCTCCTCGATAACACGGTGGAGTGTGACGACATTTGGGTGGACGGATGCGAGTTGATGTAAGGTGATCTCTTGCATGTGAAGCCGTCGTTGGCGGGCGGCATTTCGTGTCGGTGTGTGAAGGAGACACTTGACGGCGTAGGACGGTGGTTCAGGGGAAGCTGAACGAACGTCGACCGCACGGTAAACGACGCCGTAGCCGCCATAACCCAGGACGCCTACGAGTTCGAGGTTACCGTTGTCGATGACGGTGCCAACGGCAGGAGGACGAGGGAGATTGTTGGACGACATGCCGTGCAGAGTCTGAGGAGGCCTGCGGGAAGTGTCTTTGGGAGAGAAGGGATGAGGGGGGGAAGGGGGCCTTCTGGCGAAAGGGATAAACGATCAGTGGGTCGGGGGAATTGATGCAAGAAGAGAGGATTGAAAGTCTGCCACTTTTACGTGGGCGGTGGGTGAGGCCGCGAGGGCGCGGGACGGCGGAGGCGTGTGTAACATGAGCTGACCACGTTTACAACTGACAGAAGTAACGAAGTGTCCAGCGGGGCATTCTATCGAATCTAGACTTCCGGATCTGATCTATGTGGCAGAATCGAGAATGCGGGCATTAGATGTGCCAAGATCCACCTTAGGAGTGGCTCAGGCACCTTCCTGGCCCCGGCCTGGCGATGGCAAAGATTCCCGTGAGGATCAGATAAATCGCTCAAGCTCTGACGCTAGAAACCTGAGTATTCCACAAAAGAACCAGATTGAGACCGGGGTTGCCCCTAAAGTGTCTATCTAGTCAGAACAAGACCCTAATTTCCCCTTGATAGGCCGAGGAGGTTAAGGTAAGGGGCCCAGTGCGGAATCCCGTATTCGGACGCAGGGGATGGATCCACTCGGCGTCGATCGTACCCTTGGGAATGTGACTCCAATATTTAGCTCAGCAAGGCGGTTTAGGTTTGAGATATGCTTGGGGAGGTTCGATCAGCGCGTCCCAAGACCTGCGCACCCTGAAACTTGTGCTTGCTAAGAACTGCACTACTGAAATCAACGTTATTCATCAAATTTCGGCATTAATTGAGCCCACGATAGGACGTCATTAACAATGGCACGAGAGATTGATAAATTTAGCTGACCGATACTGCACAGCCGGATCCAGGCGTGCCACAAGCTCCTTGTTCCGCCGCAGCAAAACCGTTTTGGCCCCGGTAGAATGAGTAAGAGGGGAGCCGGTCGGGGCGGCAAGATGGAAAGTGGACATGGATGTGATTAGGTAGGTGATTAGGTTTCTTGTGAGGCGCTGCAATCGCCGTTGATGTGCTTCATTACGAGAGGAAACCACGAGGTGAAGGTGCAGCACGAGAGAACATCGGCTCATCAGTACTTCACGCACGCCGAAATTTCGGAGTAATAGACCTGCCCCACAAAGCTATGTACGCTCCACGGCTTTGAGGCTTTTGGGGCCATTAGCTCTCAACTCTCCTCCTCCCTCGCAAGTCCTGCCAGTGGCCCTCTTTACACGTGACCTGAACGCGTGTCACGCGTCGAGAGAGGAGGGTGTTTCCATAAAAGGATAAAATGTGAGGAGTTGTTCGGAGTTTAAAGAGAGCCGAGTTGTTAAAGAGGGCGCTGCCACGACTCCCGGCTCGACTTGGTCCTCACCACTTCGTCGTGTTCATTCACCTCGCGTGTGCCATCGTCACAACCCTGATCCCTGGCACCGCCTCCCTTCCATCGTTTATCATCACCGCTAGCTCTTTGGCCCTTCCGTAACGCGCGTCATTCACATCAAGTTCACGAACCGCCTATTCCACAAACGTACAAACGCAACATGGCTACTCGCGCATTTGTAGTCTTTCGGGATGAACCACCCAAGCCCTTATCCACCACTGTCAAAACTGACGTATCACTATCTCCTTCCTCACTTGTTCAACCTACCATTCTCGTCCTTTCCCCTGGCACCCCTTTGACCACTGCTGAGAAAGAGAACCTTCATCCCTCAACTGGTGCTCGCTCCGGTGTGATTGCCGACCCTCAATCAAAGAAGCGTAAGAACAGCGTCCTTGCTACCAAGTTGCACATTCCCCCCACCCTCAAGAAGCAGAGGGATTCGGCTTTAGACGGGAGGAAACGTAAGACCGCCTCAACGTCATCGTCCAAGGGCAGCAAGGTTACCACGTCAGGAGCTCCAGAACTCCCTAGGGTCGAGGAGGTTGTTGAGCCCGAACCGTGCAGTCAGAGCAAGGTCACGCAAGCTGAGGTTGATTCGAGATGCTATGACCTCACCGTTTCGCCACTCGCCGATGTTTCGCATGCCTTCGATCAAGTATCCCTTTCGCCTGTAGAATCACGGCCAGATAATCCTCGTGTGCTTGCTCCCAAGGTTGGTTCGCGTCTGCTGTCATAGCCGACCGACGTTTAACGTATCTCAGCAGACGACCAGCCTCAGTGAAGAGAGTGAAATTTCCTTACCGAAGCCTGTAGCCCGTGCTACTTCTCCGAAAAAGGCCGACGTCGCAAGTGAAGAGGCCTTGTTTTCGACCCCGGAGCGGAAGCAAATTTACGCTGCTTTTACATTTACCTCGCCATCGCCATCGTCCAAGCGCTTTGCAACTCCTCACCTCGACATTTTTGGCGATATCAGATTTGATCCCTAACCCTTACTCCTACGTATCTGAACTTATCTCCCGACGCTTACGACCACTCGATGACCCCAAGACTACTCACCGATTCCCCATACTGTCCTTGTTCTCACTGGAATGGAACTAACGTCGCATACTGCTGTGTTGCACTTTGTCCTCACATTACCCCTTGTCTCCCCTTTCCCCCACTGACACCCCAGCCTGGAGCATTCATTTATTTATTACATCTCGTGTCTGCACCTATCACACGTTTTCTAAACACTTCTTGGTCGTGCTTTATTGTATGCAACACGTACCTGTTTCCCCATCCGTTCTGTGTGTTCCAAGCATCTACACTTGTTTGGCGTTTCGTCGCTCCGTTGACGGCTTGCGTGTGCATTCGCTCTTGATAAACGTTTCAAATCCTTTTCGGGATGCCATTGGCGCTAGTTGACACCGACGTCGGAGAAAGATTGAAGAGAGCGTATCCAAAAGAGGAAGGTGAGTAGGTTCGTTATCTCGGTTTTCCACTCCGGGTAGTCGGACGCTCGCACACCTTCGAAATTTCCCATGGCCTGGCTTCCTCAGAAATTTTCAACACCAAGAACTCCTTTAATACGCCGAGTCCTAATACTCGAATCGGTGTTGCCATGGTCGCCAGTTGGCTCATTTCCAAGCTTGAGATTCACCACGATGAAGCACTGACTGGGTCACAGCTCCTGCTCACGGTATCGATCATCTCGGTGGCGCGCGCCTCTGCATTATACTGACGCCCAATTCTATAGAGTGAGGATCTATTGCCCGTCGGACCTGAGAAACAGACCTGGGACACGATTAATTTTGTCACTTTGTACATCATTTTGCATTCGTTTACCGTCACGTCAATTCACTCACCAGGTCCGCGCATGTAGCTGGATAGCAGACAGCTTCAATGTCAACACGTAAGCGCGCATAGATGGATGATTGCTTCTTCCATGATTCAGCTCGGCCTTTCATGGTGGCAGGCATGGCTCTGCGTCTGGATCGGATACGGCATCGTTGCGCCATTCATTGTCGCTAATGCCCGTCCTGGAGCAATCTTTCACGTCACATTTCCGGTGGTCGCTCGCACCTCTTTTGGTATTTGGGGCAGCCTTTGGTGCGTCTTCAACAGAGGGGCGATGGCATGGTGGGTCATATCGAAGGCTTCTTCGGTGATCGGCGACTAACTGTTCTTGTAGCATTTGGTATGGCGTCCAGGCCAGTATCGGCGGAGACTGTATGAAGGTGATGTTGCGGTCAATATGGCCTAGCTTGGAAAATATCCGTAGGTTCTTGAATTATGGGGTCGAGGTGCGCACCGCCATGGGCTGATGGCCGAGCCTACAGCAAACACCATGCCCGCGTCATCTGGCACCAATACCAGGGACTTTATGTGTTTCTTCCTTTTCTGGCTTATTTCCCTTCCGGCCATCTGGTTTCCCATCCACACAATGTATTCTATTCATGTTCTCAACGCCTCGTCCGCATTGTGATTGACGCTTATTTAGTCGGCACCTTTTCACCCTCAAGGCTATAGTCGCGCCAGCTGCCGGAATCACCTTCTTCGTCTGGTGCATCGTGCGAGCTAACGGTGTCGGCCCCATCATTCATCAGCCCTCCACGTTGCACGGAAGCGACCTCAGTTGGGCGATGATAGTCAGCCTTATGTCCTGCATTAGCAATATGGCTACACTCGTCACGTACGCTGCATCTTTAGAACACGTCCTCCCTTCCTGGGTGCTTTTGCTAACTCTATCCTGGTGCCGCAGCAACGCCCCAGATTTCGCTTCTCGCGCAAGGCATCCGTCTGCGGCTGGCCTCCCGCAGCTTCTTGCTGTCCCGCTCACATTCTCCATCGTGAGCTTCATAGGCATCATAGTCAGCTCCTCGTCCCAGGTCATCTTCGGAGAGCCCGTGTGGTCCCCAGTCGACCTGCTGGATAGGTTCCTTGACGACAACCCATCCCACGCGACACGTTTTGGTGTATGTTGTTTGCGTCCCGATCAGAAGTTTCTTTCCCGCGGCTAACAAGGTGCCAACAGGTGTGGTTCATTTCAACTGCGTTTATCATTGCACAGGTATGTGACGTTTCTCCGTCCGGTGAAGTCGGCTGCTCATCACCTTCGGCAGCTCGGGTGGGTGCCCCCCTCGTCATGCACACGGATGCACATACTAGATAGAGAAATACAGCACCAACATCTCTGCCAACTCCATCTCAGCGGGCTGTGACCTTACGGCTCTGTTGCCGCGTTTTATTGTACGTAGCCACCTTACGCCCGGCTTCCGTACGCATACGGATCATAACCCTGCGCATAGAACATCCGCAGAGGAGGCTACATAGCGGCGATTGTTGGGATATGTATGCTCCCCTGGAACCTGCTCAAGAGCAGCAATAGCTTTACGTCCTACCTCTCTGCCTATTCCGTCTTCTTGAGCTCGATTGCAGGCGTAATGGTCGGTCCCGATAGGCTCTCCTTCCCTTCCGCTGGTCGGCTGCTGATACGCCCATTTCACTTAGATCACAGAATACTTCTTCGTTCGGAAGGGGCATTACCGTGTTGCGGACCTGTACAGCCCTCGCAGCGACGGGTGGTACTACTACACGTCCGGCGTAAACCTTCGGTTCGTTCCAGAGCCTCGTCAACTTTTATGTCTGTTCCGAGCAAGCAAGTGCTGAACGATTTCTTGTGCAGAGGGTATGCCGCGTACGTTGCTGGCATCCTCATCAACGTCGTCGGATTCGCGGGTGCCAGTAAGTAGCCTTTCTCATCCCTCTGCCCAACCGCGGCTGACAGCCTGCAGCCGGCCGCACGGTCCCCCTCGCCGCCACGCGTATCTACCAGATGTCCTTCTTTACCGGTTTCGGCGTGTCTTCCCTCATGTATTATAGCCTCAACGTAGCGTTCCCTCCACCAGGCCGCTTCAAGCACTTCAAGGAGGTCGACCTCTCAGACGGCGAATTACCGGGCGGCAGAGGGCATGAGGTATGGGTGGGCGAAGAACCCAACGTAAAATCGAGAGGTGACAAAAAAGGAACTAGAGTGGAGGTCGTCGATTCGGTGAATTCTGTGTAAGGTACGCAAGTAGGTGGCTAGGGGCTAATGTACAACATTTGTTTTTATTGGCAGACAGAGTGTACGAGATACCCCAAATACCCAAACGGCCGCGCAAAACGCATCGATTACACATCTCTAGCCGGCTCCAACCCATCATCCCCGTAACCAACCTTGTGCTTCTTCTCCCGCGTATCCTCGGCATAGTTCTCGTAGAAATTGTTGGGGTCGCGGTCCCCGTACCCGCCCTCTCCCTCGCCGTGTGTACGACCTGGGCCGTCCCAGAAGTGATACGCCTGACTGTGCACGCCGTATGACGCAGGCACGACCTCGATGAGATCTCCACGCGCGACCTCGATAGCCGGTATCTCAGATGGCGGCAAACCAATTAGGTACGCAAGCAGGCAGCGGATGACGGATGCGTGCCCAATGATAAGCAAGTCTTCCTGTTGTCGCTCGAGCTCAATCAACGTCGGCTCCAGTCGGACTTTTTGCGAGTTTCACTCAGATCAGGCACGGAAATGAGGAATGGGGTACGTACCACTGAGGTCATGATAGCTTTCCGCGCGGGGTGCACGGAAGGTATAGGGATCCTTGAGGAAGCGTTCCCATTCCTCCGGGTACTCCCGCTTGGCGTCTGCTACAGTGAGCCCATCCCAGACACCGGGATTGATCTCGGACATTTGCGGTTTCTCAATGACTTTGACGTTACATTGGGAGCCGCCTGGCTGCTTGGGGTCGGCCGCAACCATGAACGGCCATGCGGTGTGGTGCGAACGGCGGCGAGCGGAGGTCCATATCTAAGTAGGAATGAGCTGCGAGATTTGCACAGGATGATAGCGGACAAGCGAACCACTAAGCGGCTCGTTTTCGGATCAAGCCCCCGGTCCTTTAATGACTTGGCACGGCGGTCAAGGACGAAATCTTTCAGCTGTGCAGCATATTCCCATCCAATGTCGGAGAGATCGGCATCGATCTTATAGGAGTGCTCGTGAAGTGAGTGTCCTGACTGAAACAAGCCATAAATGAGCCAACAGTTTGACCGGTTAGAAGTCAGCCGTACGCGTGCGAAATATATGGTCCGGTATCGGTTGTGAATGTTCATCAGGAAGAAGATTATTCTGGACTACGCCACATAAGTCACACACATGGTACGGCACCGTTTTGTTTTTCTTACCTGCAGATAGCCCCGGACATTCTAAAAGTACGTCTGTATTGAGTGACAGGAAACGCCGGCGAAGCGTGAAACGACGTTACGTTGACCATAATCTTTTCACCAACCTAAGTTTCACGGGCGGTGAGCTGAACGGTTATAATGTGTACAGCAGCGTGGAAACACACGTTGATGATCCGGATGGACGGCACATCGAGTTCGTCCACAGTTTCGTAATCTTTCTCGTGGCCCTTTATACGGTTGTAGTAATCCTGCACCGCGAGGTCTGGATTCCACGAACGATACTTCACAAGGCATGGAAGGATCAAACAAGCAGACCAGATGAGAGGGAGCGGCCGGAACGTACATCCGGTGAAGAGATTTTCACACTGCGTATATTACGTTCTATAATTGCAGGGTCGTCACAGATCGATTCTGCAAGTGGTAAGGTCAGGGAAGGGAACGCAATGAAGCCAAACGTAGTAGTTACGACCTAGGATCACAACGTGTATGCCCTCCTTGCAAAACTTCTCACAAACTCTCTGCCGTTGTTCACGCCGCCCGTTGTTGGCGTCGTAGATAACACACTGGCCTCCGGCGTTGAAAAAATCCCAGATGAGCTGCTCACAGCCATCCTGAACCTTTTGGCGCAGTTCTATGGTCTCAGGGCTTTTCATCCCTAGTAAGGTCGGCGGCGTAAACATACAGCAATACACCCGTGATCGATCAGCCACGCACCGAGTGTGAAGTAGTCGGAGGGGAGCTTCTGGGCGCCCCCTATTGTCTTCCGCCGGTAGTCACCCAGAGAGACGACCTGAGTCTTTATCCCAGCCCATCGGAGATAGCGTTCGAGGGCTCTGGATATGTGGGTCTTGCCGCGAGCAGGTAATCCGACAGTGACGACAAGGATCTTTCCTGCGTGGAAAAGGAGCCCAGAAGCAGTGGTGTATAGTGGGGCGACCATTACAATAGAGATAACCGGTCAAGTGAAGTGGTATTGTTCGTCGTCGATAGACCGAGACTCGAGCTCAGATAATCATAATTGATTGACCCTAACCCTATACCAGGGTGTTCCAATGCACTCATCAGGGAGGAAAGGGCATACAACATTATTCTACTGCATCCCGAGCCAGACACCCTCAATCTCAACATATGCATAGTATGTGTCAGAGATACAACGAGAAGGGAGGCCCCGAAGGGAAAAGCATACAGGTGTTAATCGCACACCGAGGGTGCGATTGGCCAAGGGGATATAAGATCAGCAACTTCCTGCAATTTGCACACAGCACACAATCCATTTCGAAGGGGTCCCGAGGGCCCAAGCAGAACAAAGGGACCCGAGCACGGGTTATGCAACCTTCCTGTCCGTAGCAGACGCCCGATAGTCCTCCATCTCTTGGTCGAGCTGAGCGACCGACTTCTTGACGCGTTTGGGTCCCTTCTTTGTGCGCTTTTTGGGACCGGACACAACAATCGAAAGCGTGTGTTTCTTCACCGGACGCTGTCTAGACAATAGTAAGATTTTGCCGTCAAAACAACGCGACTAGAGAGAATCAGCTTCAATCTGGGACATACGGGGGAGGTGCAGAAGGCTCAGCGCTTGGAGTTGGGTCTGGCGCTGGTCGGGTACGAAGACCGGAAATACGAGATAATAAGGAGGGCTGCTCTTTAACCGCCTCGGGCAATGGTTCGTCGCTGTCCGTCACCAATTCAATTTTGAGCTTGTGTTCTAGTTTTTAGTTAGTTATATACGCGCGAAGTGAATTTAAAAAAAAACTTACTCCCGTCAATCACTTTGCCATCGTACTTTGACCGAGCCGAAACGGCGTCCGTGGCGCGTTGAAATGTGACCACTGCCATTCCCTTTGATCGCCCTTGGCTATTGTAAATGATGAACATCTCCTTGATTGGGCCCACTGTTCTCTTGAATAGCTCCTGCAAGTAATGAGGGTACTATGGACAGGAAAGAGAATGTGAGTGCACGTACCTCAATCTCGCTCTCCGCGACATCCATAGGTAAGTTGCTGAGTAATATTTTGCTTCCCCGTTGCAACGCCTTCTTCGACAGAGGTGAAGTGCTTCCGTTCACAGCTGCTGCGCCGTTCGCTGTCCGCCAAGCAGGCGCAACTTGACCAGCACTCGTTCCAGTCAGTTGCCGCTTCGTCCCATGGTAGGCGTTCAGTCGCGCCGAGCCTGCCCTTGTCTGTCCGCTCATTTGGAAATTTCGGAAGATTGTTTCCTTCGGAGATATATCGACCTGAGTGAGGCAAAAGCAATAGAAATCCAAAGAGACACGCTGGTCTGGTCTTATGCGTGTCACGTGTTCGTTGCACAGTGGCTTACACAATACGCGATGACCCGGCTGCTGATGATCACTTACTCTTATAGAAGACTCATGAAGAACTTAGAAACCTTCAATCTATCTCTCTTCACAACGACCATCTCCTTCCTATCCACTCCGTTTTCGAGCTGTAAGCCGTTGTCAATGTCCCGCTATCTGCGCTCATATGTCACCCCAGATTATTCGTAGTCACCTCAATGGTTCCTTTCAGCCTCTGGCACCGCGAATAGATCACTGATGCTTATTCAGGCCGACGCTGTGCACACCTATAAGTTTGATGTCAAGGTAATGTCGAAATTTTGCATGATAACGTTGCATAGCTGACCACGACGATAGATGACCTGCGGCGGTTGCTCCGGCGCCGTGACCCGCGTTCTGGAAAAGGCCAAAACTTCCGGCGGGGGTGAGTAACACAGTTACGACCCCGAGCAAGTCCAAAACTGACCTCTCTGATTCAGTCTCCGAGTACAATGTTAATTTGGACACCCAGGAAGTCATAGTTAAAGGAACCCTTCCTTATGATGATGTCCTCGGGACCATTAAGAAGACGGGCAAGGAGGTTAGTATGGACACGATTTCCAGAGAAACATTCTCTTATGTCCGTGTTAGGTTCGCTCTGGAATAACTGTCGAGTAGACAAAGACATAGAATCGGAAGTTAACAACATGTAGATTGATTATCTGAAGTAACCCTGATGCAGGATTGAGACTGTGTCCCGCGTGTCAGTTCTTCGGTCCATCTGGCCGACCACTCCCCGGGAGCAAAAATACTGTCCTCCTACTTAAAGCTAGGACCTCTGTCTCTCGGTACTGCTCCCATTAAGGAGGTCATGTGGCCACCTTCGCAATGAGATATCATCGCTGCTAGGCCATCCCCGGCATATCGTCGGCTTCTTGATCCCATTTCTCGACTGTGCCAGCTCAAAGAAGACGCCGGCCTGTGTTCTACTTCGTATGGTCCGATGCTAAAGGCTATCTCAACTTTAGTTTAGACGGTCAACCTTCCCCATCGTCATCAATTAACGTTGACCAGACCAATGTCCACCAACATTTCTGGCTACCCCCGCAATCCGCTCCCTAAGGGGATCCCCCGAGCAACGCCACCATCGAGTACCTTAGCGAAATAAGTGGCATTTCTCCGTGGAGTCATACAAGGATCGGCAAACACAAATGAGGCCACATTCGAGGATGTTTCGTCTGAGCGTTGAAGGGCAGCAACCGCTCTTGACGAAACCGGCGATACAACGGCAGCGACCTCGTGCACAGGGTTTTTGGTTCTGGTGAAGCTTGCCGTTTATCGGTGACATCTGCGTCAGGGTCGTCCTTTCAAATCGCCAAGACTCATCCAATTTCCTCTTCTTGCTTGCTAGACCAGTGTCATTTTCCGCAAACCCCCACTCCCCCAAACTCAATTTCATGCTCCCGTGGGATGCCGGCTGATCTCTTGGCTTTTTCCCGGCCGGACCACCTCCCATGGACCGATATCGATAACTTGAATACGTTCCTGGGACCATGACAGGCTTCTGAAAGGTGATTCTCTCACTTGCGCCGATGGCTCTGTCATCTAAACTGAAAATGAAACTCATAAAGAGCGCCTTCAAATTACGACGAAACGATGATCTATTTATCCCGCTGTGGTAGCCCGATGCTCCGCTATCATTTTCCAGACGGCTGACGGCTATTCTGTCAGTTGGCAGCGATGCGCCTCTGATCCGGATCGCCGAGGAGACTGTATGATACGAATCGCATTTTAAAATAATCCTCACATTGTGTTAATAATCGTGATGCCGTGATGAGAGCTCTACCTGTGCGTGGAAATTGATGCGCCCACACCTGGCACGTCTTTGGCCAGACACGGTAGACATTTATCACACGTCCAAGGTACCGGGCGGCAGTCTTGGGTTGGCGTAGTTTCAGAACTGCTCATCTATGGCCCCTAGCTAGAACAATATTGTTCAGCACGAAGTTAACGCCGGGCGGTAGTAAGTCACCACGTGTGACTGATTGCTTGGTCCTATCTCCCATGAACATGGAGCCGCTTAGTGGTCCCGAGCTTCTATAAGATCGGGCTAGTAGCTAGCATTGCCCCGGAATGTGCTATCATCGCTTTGCGGCTCAGAATTGCAGACGTTACTACTGGCGGCCGTGTCATGTTTCCCTGACTAGATCTGCGGGCAAGTCTTTGAGAGTAAATAATAGGAAATTTCATACCATACCCCGTTCCTTTGTTTTGCCGGTTTGTGCGGGGTAATTTTGAAGATGATTACAGATCCTGAAATTTTAGGCCCGAAACCTGAAGACGATCCCCTGAGTCTAACACGCTCGCCTGGGCGTCGACTGGATCCTAGTGTCGTTTCGTGTTTCTCGGCCGACTCGGAGTATTATTTACGTCCACATCTGCGAATGAGAAGGGGTTCAGAAGTGTTTGAGACCAATTCTGAATGCAATTGAACACCTCTGAACACCCAGCTTTACAGATGCGGTCTTCTTGATCATCATCTCTTAGAGGGTCCGTGCTCTCCAAAGAAACCTAGCAGGAGCAAGCAGGCTTCAGTACTCCGAAACTCGGTGCCAGCGTACAGTATCATACTGTAGTCATGAAGGTTCGGGGTGATGGGCGTCGCATGGGCGTCAGGATGGCCCGGCGCTTTGATAGACTTGCCGGTGGGTTGTGAGCCTCGCAAACAGCCACGCCCAGTACTGTATAAGCGAAAATTTCAGCCGACGGCTATTCAGTACGTAAGCCGCAAAGGTTGTGGCCTGCGTAGATCTCCGCTGTACCGTGGCTTATCCTACTGTGCAGTACTGTGAGTCTGTGTGCACATTAGGTGTGCATGGCAGGCCAATTCCAGTTTGCAGCCAAGTTTCCAATGGGCTAAATCATATACAGTACGTGTCTGGACAAGCCGATGGCGCACTTGACGGTCTTCGTGTTGATTGTGCTGTAAATGCCTGTTCTATGACAGAGACGCCAAAGGGCTTGGGTGCGTGACGTCAATGAGTCAGCTTCTCTTCTTCGTTACACACCCACTGGACCGTAGTGTACTCGACTGATATCTGACTCAACTGCTGGAACTTCGACGGTTGGCACACCTATTCCTACGTCAACTGCCTCTGTGGTTCCGCTTGCATTGTCGACTACGTCTGCAAAACAAAAGCTGTATCACAGGCCACACTGTGCTGGTATCTCTTCGTTGAAGGTTGGAATGACGGCTTAACTGAGCTACTTCTCCCAACTGTTCAAAGCTACTAGTACCTACCGTATCAGCATACGGTGGTGAGCCATAACAGACAATTGCCCTCGAAATATATCGTATCTCAGGGCTTCTTAATAGGCGCGTTCTCTCTCATGCCCTTAAATGAC
>WNGR01003263.1_pt1 | contig 17748 bp, 15 predicted proteins | sample 5407581 | NCBI WGS metagenome assembly WNGR01 (sample SAMN13153383, study PRJNA577476) | soil metagenome | isolation source: 80 cm soil or saprolite under Garry oak tree replicate 2 | place: USA:California | collected 2016-06-15 | reverse complement strand
GTTACGGGATCGGCCGGGCCAGCTACCCGATCGACTTCGCGCTGGTCACCAGCGGCGCGCACTGGGTGATCGACGAGATCCAGCTCTGCCCGGAGTCGACGACGACGCTGCGCCAGCTCGCCGCGTTCGCCAGGACCTTCCCCACGGCGGAGCCGTTCGGGCTGACCTGCATGTCGGCCACCGTGCCGAAAGGGCTGCTGGAAACGGTGGACAACCCGGCGGTCGGCGACGTGGTCGAAATCTTGCCGGAGGAGCGCGCCGGGGAACTCGCGGTGCGGCTGGATGCGGCGCGTACGATTCGGCGGCTGGACGCCGAGCCGGGCGACTACAAGGCGATCGCGGCAGCGGCCCGGGACCGGCACCGGGCCGGGGAGTTGACGCTCGTGGTGCTCAACACTGTGGAAACAGCACGGAAGGTCTTCAAGCACCTGAACAAGGACGCTCCGGCCGAGTGCACGCTGCTGCACTCCCGGTTCCGAGCCATCGAGCGTGAGCAGCTCATGAGGAAGGTCACTGAGCGTCCGCAGGACCGGATCGTCGTGTCCACGCAGGTGGTCGAGGCCGGTATCGACCTGAACGCCTCAGTGCTGATTACTGAGGCGCCGCCGTGGCCGTCGCTCGTGCAGCGCGCAGGACGGTGCAACCGCACCGGCAGGGTCGAGGGTGCCGAACTCTGGTGGATCGTCCCGCAGAAGCCGGATCCCTACCAACAGCCGGACATCGACGCGACCCGTGCTGCGCTCAGCCGCCTCGAAGGGGAGCTCGTCACCGGCGAGGACCTGCTCGGCCGCGATGTCGTCTCGGCCAGGGAGCAGATAGCGGTGCTCCGGCGAAGCGACTTCATCGGCCTCTTCGACACGGCCCCCGATCTGAGCGGAAACGACGTCGACATCGCGCCCTACGTGCGGGATGCAGACGATTTCGATGCTCAGCTCGCCTGGGCCACGTGGACGCCGGGAACTGACGACGGCGCACCGCCCGAAGACGCCAAGTCCCCGTCGGCCGAATACCGCTGCCGCGTTCCGGTTACGAAGGTGAACGAGTTCGCCAGCGACAAGACCGTCTGGCGGCTAGATCAGGTGCTAGGCAAGTGGACGCGGGTAAACCCGCGGAACTCGCAGTCCCGGGCACGGCCCGGTGAAGTGCTGGTGGTCAACGCGGCCGTCGGAGGCTACGACCCGGTCACCGGCTTTGACCCCGCCGTGCGCGGCCCTGTGCCCGGCTGCCCGCCGCTCGACGCCAAGGCAGAGCCCGCGGAAGGCACGGAGGACCGGTACGCCGCGGATTCAGCCAGCGTGCGGCAGCGGAGCTGGATCAGCCTCGACCGGCACAGTGAGGAGACGCGTGATCAGGCGAAGGAGTTGCTCGACGTACTACATCCGAAGCTGCCGGACGGAACCGCGCTGTCGGCCGTCACCGCCGCGTACCTGCACGATGTGGGCAAGGCGCATGAGATCTGGCAGGACGCCCTATGCGACCTCGCGGAACCGGACGAAGAGGACCGGATCAATGCCGGGCGCTCGTGGGCCAAGTCCAAAAGCGACGGAAGGCTCTTTTTTAAGGGCGGTGTCGCCTTCCGGCACGAGCTGGCCTCGCTGCTCATCCTTGACGGGCCGCTGAACGACCTGCTGAAAGAAGCCCCCGATCCAGACCTGGCCCGGTATCTCGTGCTCGCCCACCACGGCAAGCTCCGCATCCAGGTCCGCAATCCGGCCGACCTGGCCGTGCTTGAGGCCGCCGACGAGAACACGATCCTCGGCCTGCGAGCCGGCGATACCACGAACATCAGGCCGCTGCTCGGCCAGCCCGCGACCAGGCTCACGGTGGACCTGGACCAGTTCACGCTCGGCGGCGACCGCTCCTGGACGCGCACGGCCCTGAACCTGCGCGATCGGTACGGCCCGTTCGTCCTCGCCTACCTGGAAGCGGTGGTCCGCATCGCCGACTGGCGGGCCAGCGCCGGCGCAGAGCTTGCGAGCGCCAGCACTGAAGCGGAGCTTGCTAGCGCCGAACCAAAGGAAGTCCGATGAAGACCCGGCACATCTTCCCGGGCCTCCGCCCGGAACCGCTGGCCAGCTACCTGGCCGGGCTCGGCCTGATCCGGGTGCTCGGCGAGCAGGCCGACCCGGCCGCCGCGGCCGCCTGGGCGCCCGGCGGGCTCGCCGTTACCACGAAAGTGGAGGACATCGCCGCCTGGCTCGCCGCAAGCTACGTTCCGACGCCCGTGCTCAGCCCATGGAACAACGGCAGCGGCTTCGGCGCCAAGGATAAAGAGCCGCTCGTCCGGCTCGAGGCCCTGCGCGAACACCCGTCACCGCGGCTCGCCCGGTTCCGGGAAGCGATCACGATCGCGGAAGCGGTTGTGCGCGACGCCCGTGACCAGAGCTGGGCCGATGACAAGAAGGGCCTCGTGCTGGAGTTCCGCAACCGCTGCCCGGAAGGGCTACTTCCGTGGATCGACGCGGCGGTCGTGCTCGCGGGAGACGATACGGTCTTCCCGCCGCTGCTCGGCACCGGCGGGAACGACGGACGTCTCGACTTCTCCACCAACTTCCACCAGAGCCTGCTCGACGTCATCGACACGCCACGTTCGGCGGCCATGGCGCGTGACCTGGTAAACGGAACCGAAACAGAACAACTCGCCAACGCCCCCATCGGCCAGTTCGATCCGGGAAGCGCCGGTGGACCGGGCTCGTCGAAGTTCGGTTCCGCTATAACGTTGGTCAACCCGTGGGGCTACGTCCTACTTGTCGAGGGTGCCCTGCTGTTCGCGTCCAGCGCTGTGCGCCGGAACCAGTTCGCGGCGGGCCGGGCGGCGATGCCGTTCACTGTCTTCGGATCGCCGGACGGCTCGGACAGTGGTGCCGCAGGGGAGGAGTCCCGCGGGGAGATCTGGGCGCCGCTGTGGCCCGAAGACTGCACGCTGCCCGAGATCCGCCAGCTCTTCGCCGAGGCCAGGGCCTCCTGGCGCGGCCGTCCCGCCCGGCGCGCGGCCGACTTCTACGCGGCCACCCGCACCCTCGGCGTCACGCGCGGCGTCAAGGCGTTCACCCGGTTCGGCCTGCAACGCCGCAACGGCCTCGCGTTCGCCGCGGTTCCGCTCGACCGCGTCGACGTGCATGAATGCGCCGCGGTGCGGCTGGCCGCGGAGGTGGAGGACTGGGCGAACCGCTTCGGCGGGAGCGACTCGTCGGCCGCCGTCGGTGAGGCGGCTCGACGGTTCCGGAAGGCGCATCTGGAGTACACCCGTGACGGCGGCGCGCAGCTCGCGGTCATGCTCGCCGAGCTCACCTCCCTGGAGCTGGCCGTCGGCCGCAGCGGCCGGGCCAAGGAGAACGCCCCGGTCCCGTACGCCCCGGCGGCGAGCAGGTTTCTTACGGTGCTCGCCGAGGACGAGTCGCCGGAGTTGCGGGTCGCCGTGGGGCTGGCGTCCTGTGCCAGCCTCGGGAGTCACGGAGCCGACCGTTTCCTTCGGCACCTGCTGCTTCCGGTCGACCCGGACGGTCAGTGGCGCTCCTCCCCGGTCATCCCCGGCTTCGGCGTCCGACCACTGCCGCAGGTGCTCGCCGACGTGCTGGTCTGGCGCTGCCGTACCGCAGCGGACGAACCCGGAGCGGCGCAGTTCCGTGGTGTCCCCACCTTCCAGCGTGGGGTTCGCGTTCCCGCGGATGACTTGCACGCATTCGCGTCCGATGAGCTTGACGACAAGAAGCTCGACCTGCTGCTACGAGCGTGCCTGGCGCTGAACTGGCGGAACCCGGGCCGCAAGTGGTCCCCGGTCGATCCCCGGCTCCCGGTCCCCACGCTGGGCGTCCTGCAGCCACTGGCCACCGGCCTCCGGCCGGGAACAGAGTTGCGGCGGGACACCGAGCTGCCGTCTGCGGGCGGAACAGGCGAGGAGCCGGAACTGGCCCTGAACCCGGACTGGGCGGCCCGCCTCGTGGCCGGCCAGATGACGGCCGTCCACGGCGAGGCCGCCGCCAAGCTGCGCGTGGCCGGCTGGGAGGCGGTTCCGGCGCCACCGGTGCACCCGGACGGCACCCGGATCGCTGCCGCTCTCGTCCCGCGCTGCCAACGCGTCCGCTCGGTTCTGCCAATGGTCGCAACGAAGATAAAGACCCCCGAATCCGAGGAGCAATCATGACCACCTCTCGTACCGTCATCGAAGCTGAACTCGTGCCGCTAGCCGGCTCGCTCATCCAGCCGACCGGATTCCCCGACCTGGGAGCCGCGGAGTTCGGTAATGACCAGTTGCTCGTCGAGTCGGCTCAGTCGATGGCGAACTGGCTGGAGGGCACTACCTGGGACAGCGCGCGTAACGACCAGGTCGCCGAGCTCAGCGTGTTGCCGTACGTGCGCATCGTCGGCCAGGACGGTGAGTTCCTGTCGTCGAGCAGGCTGGAGGCGCACCGGCTCGCGTCGTCGTACATCATGGATGGCGAGATCAACGGCGCCAAGGGCCGGGACTGGCTCGCAGACCGGCTCGGGCTCGTAAGGGGCCGCCCGCTGGACTACCGTGCCGTTGCCTGTGCGTGCTTCAGGCTCGATCCTATCTCGCTGGTGCACGGCGTGTTCTTTGCCCAGAAGCCGTGGCCGTGGCAGCCGAAGATCGCCCGCGCCGTGACCAGCTTCATCGAGGCGTCGGACGTCAAGCCCGCAGTCAGTGGTGGCGTGAAGAAGGACATCGTCAATAACGAGGCGAAGGATCGTGCCACCTCCGAGGGATACGGCACCGTCCCGCACCACCGGGTCGAGTACACCGCGGATCAGATCACCGCCTACTTCACGATCGACCACGCGCAATTTCAGTCGTACGGCTTGTCCGAACCCGCGACCGCGCTGCTTGAGGCGCTTGCGGACTTCGAGATCGCAACCCTTTTTGACCGAGGGCTGTGGTTGCGCACCCGGTGCGATCTCGTGGTGAAGGAGATCATCAGGGGAACAAGGCCGGACGCCGCCGACGCCGCACAGCGGATCATGAAGCTCGCCGCCGACTGTGCAGGCGAACTCGGCGAGGTGACCACAGTGACCTGGTCCGGACGGGCCAAGTGAGCACGACGCTCGCCGTCCGCTTCCCGCTCCGGCGTTTTCACGGCAACCCGTGGGACCGGGCGGTCAACGAGGGTGCGACCGAGTGGCCGCCATCTCCGTGGCGGATCCTCCGGGCGCTCGTCGCGACCTGGCACACTCGCTGGCCGGACCTTCCCGCCGCCGCGCTGGAGGGATTGCTCGACGCGCTCGCCGACCCGCCGTGCTACCGGACGCCGAACACGGTCGCCGGGCACACCCGGCACTACCTACCGGATCTGGAACACCGCAAGGGAGAGCAGGGACACACGGACCTTACCCTGGACCCGTTCCTCTCACTCGCGCCCGGCGAGGAACTGCTGATCCGCTGGGATACCACCCTGGACGCCGGACAGCGGCAGGTGCTGGCCAAGCTCGCCGAGTTGCTGCCGTACCTGGGGCGTTCGGAGTCCGCCTGCGAGGCGCGGCTGCTCGATGAGGAGACCGAGCCGGACGAGTCCTGGTGGCGTCCCGGGACCGGCCAGACGAGGCTGCTCGCCGTCACGCGGCCGGTGACGCGGGCGGCACTCGAGGTAACCACGACAGAAGTCCGGAGGCACCGCCGCACGATGCCGCCGGGGACGAGGTGGGTGAGCTACGTGGCCGGCGATACGGCGGCCGCCGCGATACCGCGGCGGGCGGTCGAAACGAGTAACGTGACCGCGATCCGGTTCGCCGTGATGGGGCGGGTGCCGATGAAGGCGACGCACGGAATGCTGCTTGCCGACCGGGCACACGAGAAAGCGGGCACCGCCCTCAGGCAGGCCGGGATTCTGGAGGCCCGGCGTCACGAGATCCTGGGCACCGGGGGAGCAGCCACCGATCACGCTCACGCACACTGGATCGCATTGCCGGACTCGGAAGAGCGCGGCGCGTCGGTCCGGAATCTGATCGTCTGGTGCCGCGATGGGCTACAGGCTGATGAGGTGCGAGCGCTGCTCCGCCTGGGCAAACTGTCCGGCCGACGCGGCGACTACGAGGTGAGCGGGTTTCCGGACGTCGAGCTGCTGTTCCAGGCGGCGGGTCCCGTCGAACTGGTCGTGCCGGAGCTGTACAGGCCGTCCCGCCGGTGGCGCAGCCGCACACCCTACCTTCCGGTGCGTCACCGCAAGCGGGAGACGCTGGATGAGTACCTCGCGGTGGACGTGGCCGCGGAGCTGCGGTACCGGGACAAGCCGGCTGCGGTGGTGAGCCGTATCGAACAGGGTTCCCAGATGACCGACCGATGGGCGGGCGAGTTCCGGCGGCACCGGCTGCAGGAGCAGCTGAAACGCTCCCGGCCGGGGATGGGACTCAGGCTGGAATTCGCCGAGGAGGTCAAGGGGCCACTGCTGCTCGGCCAGCTCAGTCATTTCGGATACGGCATGTTCGTGCCAACCAGCTGAGTGAATGCCGGGGCAGTATCCTCGGATAGGGCGTGACATCTGTCACGAGCGGCCGATGGCAAGACGTGGCGGAAACTCGTCTGGGAGTTCCTGTTAATGCCCGTGTCGCGGTTTGCTTTGGTAGATACCGTGATTCCCAACGCGCAGCCACACCAGGACGGGTTCACCTGCGATCTCCGCCAGTCGGAACAAGGCCCGGCCGTCGGGTCCCGCGAAGCTCCACGTCATCGAATAGTCAGATCCAATGCGGTGAATACGCAGCGCTTTCGGCCATGGCACAGCGCCCGTATGCGCACCAGCCTCCAGCGCCGGGCGGAGTACATCGTGCACCGCCTGGGCGAACAGCTTGCGGTGCTCCTCTGGCAGCCGACGCAGATCAGACAGGAAGCCAGGTGTCCGGACGTACTTCACTGATCCAGGTCAAGGTCAGCCAGCAGTTCGTCCATCGAGTCATACACCTTGCCCGCCGGTACATCGTCACCTGGACGCGACGGGTGCCGAGCTTCGTGAACGGCCCAGTACAGCTCGGCTTCGCGCTGCTCCAGTGCCTTCAGGGCCCGGTACTCCTCCAAGGGCACGACAACTGCTTCTACGTGGCCGTCGCGAATGATCACCTGATGATCGGCAACCTCGTCACCAACGCTCAGGGGATGCTCACTCATAAGGGACAGGGTACTCCGCTGTCAGCGGATACCGGGCAGTCACGTTCCGCGCTGTCGGAGCTATCGCTGCGGCATGCTCTTCTCGGACGCGGCCATGATCGATCGCAGGCGGGTGAGGCCGTCGGCCAGGTCGGGGCGGATGGTGGTCAGCTCGGTCAGGTGGACGGCCCTGGCCCGGCGGTCCCATGACGTGGATGCCTCGGCGCAGCGGCCGATCGCCTCGTCGGCTTCGGCGGCCAGGCCGGCGGCCAGGGCGAGGACGGCGTGGACGAAGGCGGCTTCCGGGTCGTCAGGGTCGAGGCCCGCCCGGAGGCGGGCCAGCGCGAGATGGCGAGGCTCGAAGGCGGTCAGGGCGCGCGAGCCGGGAGGCTGGCGGAGATTATCCGGGTCCGCTGAGACCTGGAAGGCTGCTTCCTCGCCGTCGTAGCGGCAAAGGGCGAGGAGGCCCATCCGCCAGATCAGGTCCGGGGTGCGAGCGCTCGTGGCGAGCATGCTCTCAGCCTGGCTCGTAGCTTCCTCGCTCAGCAGCAGCACTTTTTCTTCGGCCATGACACCCCGGAGTTCTTCCCTGGCCGCGCTGAACCAGGTGGCGAGCGCTTTGGCTGCCCCCTCCCGCCACAGGAGCCTCCGGTGCTCCGCATAGGCGTACTTGACGCTTGCCGCCCGGGCCGCCCGGATGATGTCCCGGTGCATGTGCAGCCACCGGTTTCCCGGGTTGCCGTCGATCAGATGGTCCAGGACGGCCTCGGCCTCCTCGCTGATCAGCCGGGGGTTCGCGGCCAGGGATGCTTCCTCTTCCTCTATCGCCGGGGCGGCCATCCAGCGGTCGATCTGGTCGGCGAGAAGCTGATCGCGGTCCAGGTGGCGCAGCCAGGCCGGCTGGTCACCCCGCGCGTCTTCCCAGGCCAGGTCGAACTGGCCGGGGTCTTCCCGCCGCAGGCTGCGCAGGAACTGTCGCCCCTAGCGAGATGGCGAGTTCGGGAAGATACGCGTCGGGTGTTGCCGCGGCCAGCGCGCGACGCAACTCGACGCATTCCTCAGCCGCGGCCAGCGCCTCCCCGTGGCGTCCGACGGCACCGAGTCGGCTGGACAGGGTGCTCAGCGACGTGGCCAGCTCCGGACGGAATCTGTCGGGCTGGCGCTCGGCCAGCGACCAGAAGATGTCCGCCGATTCCCCGGCGACGTCCACCGCTTCGGCTGGCTGCCCGGCGGCGGCGAGCCGTATCGACAGGTTGCGCAGCGAGCTCGCCAGGTCGGGAGCGTAGAGGTGGGGCCGGGCGGCGGCCAGCTCGCGACGGATCGTGACCGCCTCCTGGATGGCATCCAGCGCCTGGCGGTCCTGCCCGGCGGCGGCGAGGTCGGCCGACATGTTGTGCAGCGCAGCGGCGAGGTCGGGGCGGAACCTGCCCGGCTCGCCCCCCGCGAGGGCCCGGCGGATCCGGACTGCTTCTACGGTCGCGGCCAGCGGGTCCTCAGCCGGGCGGCCCGCCCGGGTCAGGTCGACCGACAGGTTGTTCAGCGACGTGGCCAGGGCGGGCAGGTAACGGTCGGGATCCCTTTCGGCCAGCTCGCGGCGGATCCGAACCGCCTCCTCGATCGCGGTCAGCGCTTCGGCCTGCCGCCCGACGGCTCCCAGCCGTACCGAGTAGCCGTTCAGCGAGGAGGCGAGGCCGGCGCGGAAGCGGTCCAGGCCGGATGCGGACAGGTCGCGGCGGATCCGGATGGCCTCCTCGATCGCCCGGAGGGCTTCGGCATGGCGGCCGTGGGCGGCCAGGCGAACCGACAGGTTATGCAGCACCCACGCAAGATCGGCCCGGCCCCCGCTGGTTCCGGCATCGGCTAGCGCGCGCATGGCTCCGGCTGCCTCTTCCGCCGTGATGAGGGCCTCGTCGTCTCTCCCCGCTTCGGCCAGGCTCACCGACAGGTTGGCTAGTGCGCTGGCCAGGCTGGGCAGGTACGTCTCTCGCTCCGTTTCGATCAGTCGGCGGAACAAGGCCGTCGCCTCTTCGCTGGCCTTCAAGGACTCCTCGATCTGGCCGGTCTCATGCAGGCTGACCGACAGGTTGTTCAGGGCGGTGGCAAGGCCCTCGACCTGTTCGTCCCCGTCGCGTCCAACGAGCAGGCGGTGAATCTCCACAGCCCGTTGACCTGCGGCGACCGCCCATTGCCGTTGTCCGTCCTCGGTGAAGAGCGTGGCGAGGCTGCCATGCGCCCGAGCCCGTTCCGCCAGCAGTTCGTCTCCGCCGCCAGCCGCCGCCTTTTCCAGGGCCAGCGTGGCGATCAGCAGCACCTGGGTCACCAGGCCTGCCAGCGGCCCGGTAGTCGCCGGCAGGCTGTCCATCGCCGCGACCGCCCCGGTTCCTGGCTGTATCAGCGTGACGGCGAGGCTGAGCGCCTGGGGAAACTCATCATCGCCGACGCCGCCGACGGCCCGCTGAACCAGCGCGGGCAGGTGACGGTCCAGAGCTCCCCGTGCCGCCCGCGCGACGTCATCCCGGCCCTCGGAGGCCCGGGTGAGAACTGTGAGCGCACGGGTGAGCTGCCGGCCGGAGGCCGCGGCCAGGGCTGCGCCGAGAAGGTCAGCCGGGTCCATTGACACCGAGTTCTCTAACGACGAGCGCTTCGGCCAGCGGATCCGGCTCGAGCGGCGCCACGGCGGGACGGGCATCCAGCCGCCCAGGCCCGTATAGGCAGGCCAGCCAGCGGGCCACCGCGCGGACCCGTTCGCCCGGAGCGTCCGCGAACCCGGGCAGCTGCCGGACCAGGCCGAGTGCCTCGGCCTCGGTCTCGGCGCCCAGCAGGGCCGCCCGGGCTACCGCGCGACGCTGGTCCGGCCTGCTGAGTCCCAGGCCGAGCCGCCGGTTCCACCGGTCCCAGTATTCCGCCTCGTGCCGGTCGAGTACCGCGGCGAGAATGTCGTCCGCAGCGAGCTCGTCGACACCGAAGCCGCTGTCTTCGGTCATGAGCAGCGCCGCGGCCAGCACATACAGCGGTCGGCCGAAGTGCTCGGCCTCCAGTGCTGGTCTGTTCACCGGCTGCAGCGGGCGGCCCAGCCGGGCGGAGAAGGCGCGCATCGCGACATCGAACAGGCCGGACCGGCTGACTTCCTCGACGTCCCGGTCCAGGCGGACCAGGTCCGCGTCCCGGACGAGACCCGCCAGCTCGAGCATGCCGTCACCGGTTGCGAACAGCTCCCGCAGCGCGTCCTTGGTATTGACCTGCCGGGTGACCAGGACGACCCGCACGGGCGGCGTGTCGGGCCGCCGGTGCAAGCTGAGCAGCAGTTCGGCGACGGTGCCCGGCCGCGTCTCCGCGTAGTCGACGGCGACCAGGAGGCGGCCGGGCCAGCCGGCGAGCGCGGCAACCCTGTCGAGCTGGCGGTCATCGGCCAGGGCGAGGAACCCGACGGTCCAGCCAGCCCGTTCGGCCGCGACGCACACCTCGACAGCCGTCCGGGTCTTGCCGAAACCGCCGGGGCCGGCGAGCACCACCACCCGCAGCGGTTCGGGATGCTCACGCCACAGCATCAGGCGGGCGAGCAGTTCGGCGCGGCCGAGAAAGGGAACCACGCCGTAGCGGGGATGCAGCAGGTCAGCGCGTGACCCGGCGACCACCCGCCGCACCTCCAGCAGCGGCCGTAGCAGAGGCAGGCCGGCCCAGCGGCCCGAACGCTCGGCGGTCAGCTCGATCTCCCGCCTGAACGCCTGGCGCCATCGTGCATCGTGGGCGTGATACTGCTGGTTCCGGTAAAGCAGCGCGGGCAGCGAGCCGAGGAACCCGGTGACCGGCACTCCGAACCCGCCCAGCGCGCTGCGCGCGTCTCTGGTGCTGTCCATCAGGCCGCAAACCCCGCCCGTTCTCATGTTCAGCAGCGGCCCGCCGCTGAACCCGTGAGCGACCTGGCCGTTCTTCAATTTCAGGAGGTGGCCGCCGTCGGGGAGAAGGGGCCCTTCATACTCGAACGTCGCGCTGGTGAGCACGACGGAGTCGGGGGCGTACTCGTCCGCGGTCCATGCGGCCAGGCGCAGCACGGCCGCGGGCGACACGGTCGCGGGCAGCGCCGGTTCCAGCAGCACGCACGGCTGCCTGTCCGCCGGGTCGGTGACCCGAAGCAGCGCGACGTCCGGGAAGGGGAAGAAGCGCTCCCGGGGATCGCCGCTGTCGAGCGGGGGGAGCTTGTCCACGATGACGGCCGCCGAGCCGCCGCCATCCCACTCAACAGTGACCGCGTCGCTCGCATGAATCACATGGGCGCAGGTCAGGACCTCGGTAGGCGTGACAAAGAAGCCAGATCCACGGAAGCTCCCGTCACAATCGACGCGGACGACACACTGGCTGAACAGCGCGGTGAGCGGTGCCGTGCTGGACAGGCTGGGCAGGTGGGGCTCAGGATCCGTCACCGCTGGCTCCGTCGGGGCTGCTGGGTCCGTCGCCGCTGGCTCCGTCGGGGCTGCTGGATCCGTCACCGCCCTGCCACTCCAGCGTTACTCTCAGCGAAGCGCTTCCCCTTCCATCGACGAGCATCGCGGTCAGGGCACCAGCCTTCATCGCCATCTCAAGGCCGAACTCAACCGCTACCTTGTCTGGCGCTGCCTTCGCCAGCGCTGACTTGACGGCGAGGCTCATTCCCTCGAGTGTGCCCATCACGGCAGACAGGTCGGGTTTCCCCGCGCGGGCCGCTTTGGCAGCCCCGCCTCCGGCATCGACGGCGTGCACCAACGCGGTAACCCCATTGGGTAGCTCAACCTCTACGAAGCTGCGATCCATCTTCCGCCTTCTGCCTGTTCCTCTCGTTGAGATGCCCCAGCCAGATGTCCTTAGCCAAGGGTCCACCCAGGCCATGGCAAGTGATGTATCCAGACGGACACTGTTCCGTAACATCGTGGTACTGCGAGCAACCCTCCCTAACTGATGCAAGTCTTACTGGAACTTACTGGAACTTACTGGGATATGCTAAGGTCATCGCTGCTGGTGTATTCGGAGGATGTGGCGTTCCGGGTCGCATGGCGTCTGTAGCAGGAGATCGGCCGGGAGGGAATATGACAATGACGGAGGTGCCGGAGCTGGTGCCGGCCCGGATGCTGAACGAGTATGCCTACTGTCCCAGGCTGTTCTTCATGGAGTGGGTGGACCGGCTCTGGGCGCCGAGCAGCGACACGGCCGAAGGGGACAGGCAGCATCGCCGCGTCGACGCCGGGGGAGGGGCAGCCCCGCTGCCCGACGAGGGTTCGGTCAAGGCGGCGCGGTCGGTCGAGTTGTCCAGTGAGCGGCTGGGGATCATCGCGCAACTAGACCTGCTCGAGGGGGATGGGGGCGGCGTGGTGCCAGTCGACACGAAGAAGGGGCGGCCGGGACCCGGCGGCACGGTGTGGGAGGCCGACGCGGTGCAGGTCTGCGCGCAGATCCTGCTGCTACGTGAGCATGGGTACACGGTCGATCGCGGCGAGATCTTCTACGCGGAGACCCGGCAGCGGGTGACGGTAGAAGTGACACCGGATCTCGTGGCCCGCACGATGGAGATCGTGGGCCAGGCGCGGACGGCGGCGGCCCGGCTGGCCCCGCCCCCGCCGCTGCGGTCCAGCCCGAAGTGCCCGCGCTGCTCGCTGGCGGGCATCTGCCTGCCTGACGAGGTGAACGTGCTCACTGCGCGGCATCTAGGCCAGCCGCGCCGGCTGATAGCCGCCGACCCCGACGCGGTGCCGCTGTACGTGACCGAGCCGGGATCCGTGGTCGGCATCGACGGCGGTCGCCTGACCGTCTCCAAGTACCGCGAGCTGTTGGCCAGCGTTCGGCTGATCGACGTCCTGCACGTCTGCGCATACGGGAACGTCCAGGTCACCGCGCAGGCCATGCGCGCCTTGTTCGAGCGCGAGATCGACGTCTTCCATCTCACCTACGGCGGCTGGCTGCTCGGGCTGAGCACCGGGCTGCCGAGCAAGAACGTGATGCTCCGCATCAGGCAGACCACGGCGGCGGCACGCGGGCAGCTGGACGACCCGCGGGGCATGATCGCCGGCAAGATCAGGAACTGCAGGGTGCTGCTGCGACGGCACGGCGGGGACGCGCTGGCACGACGCCTCCGCCAGCTCGCGGCGCTCGCCGATCAGGCCGAACGGGCGGAGGACGCCGCGTCGCTCCTGGGGATCGAGGGCACGGCGGCGCGCCTGTACTTCGAGGCTTTCCCGTCGCTGCTCACCGGCGCGAAGGCCCTGCCCGGCCCGGGCTTCACCGGCCTGCGGAACCGCCGCCCGCCCACGGACGCGGTGAACTGCCTGCTGTCCTTCTGCTATGGCTTGCTGACCAAGGAGTTGCTCGCCGCGTGCCTCGCGGTCGGCTTCGACCCGTACATCGGGCTGTACCACCGGCCCCGGTTCGGCCGTCCGGCGCTCGCGCTGGACCTGGCCGAGGAGTTCAGGCCCCTGCTCGCGGACTCCACAGTGCTGAGGCTGATCAACAACCGGGAGGTTTCCGCCTCGGACTTCCTGGTCCGCGCCGGAGCGGTGGCCCTGACCGCCGATGGCCGCAAGACCGTGATCAGGGCCTGGGAACGGCGGATGACGACGCACGTGCGGCATCCGATGTTCGGCTATCAGGTCAGCTACCGGCGCGCCGTCGAACTGCAGGCCAGGATCCTGGCCGCCCGCCTGACTGGCGAACTGACCGCCTACCAGCCACTTGTCACCAGGTAGCCGTCGTGGCCCGGCGGAGATACCTGGTCGCTTACGACATCCGCGATGACCGTCGGCTGCGCAGCATCGCGGGATGCATGGAAGGTTATGGCACGCGCATCCAGTACTCGGTGTTCGTTTGCGACCTGTCCGACCGGGAGAAAGTCCTCATGCGCGGCGATATCGAGGGCCGCATGAAGCCGTCCGAGGACAGCGTGATGGTGATCGACCTCGGCCAGGCGGGCGACTCCAGCCGCTTCCTCTTCCTCGGTCACCATGAGAAACTACCCACGGCCACTGCGGTCGTCATCTGAGCTGCGAGCGCCGAGGTGGTGACTCTGAAGCCGGGGAGCGCTCGCATGCAGGTCAGCAGGTATTTCGTGCATCTTGACAAGTCCATAGCGCAAACTCGGAAGCCGGGTTTCAGCGACCGCTCGCACGAGCTAGGATTTGGCCAGGTCAGGCGGCCCAAATTCTGCGAGCCTGGTGCTCCCGCCGCTGGTCGGCGGGCTCCATTCCGGCCCGATGTCTGGGTTCAGTGCGAGCCGGTATCAGCAGTACTCCCGTTGATACCGGCGGAGTCCATGGCGGTAAGGTCGGCCGTCGCAGCCGTCATCGCGGCGGGGCTTGATACAGCTCGCAGAGACCGGCTGCAGTCGGGTAGCCGGGCGAGCAGGGCGTCCAGGTCGGCATCTTCGATCTGCTCACCATCGGGACAGTCCTCGGCGGCGATCCACAGGGACCGCCGCTTGTCCCAGAGGAACGACCATTGGTCGCTGAGTTGCCCAATCGTGGCCAACTGGTCCGGCGTCAGCTTCATGATGTCAGGCGTCTGCGCTCGCTCCGCCAACTCCGCATCGATAGCGCTCAGGTGGGCCAGGATCGGCACGCGCGCAAGTGAGTCGGGCCGTGCCAGGGCGAGGCTGGCCCGCAGCTCCCGCCTGATGCGCTCCAGCTCGCTCGCTGTCAGGCCCCGGACGTCACGGGAGCGGCCGGACTCAGGCATCGGCGAGCCTCTTCCGGTCTTCCTGCTCGGCGATCACGTCGTCAAGCCTGGCTAGCAACTCGGCATGGGCTGACGGCACGGGGTCCCGCGCGCCGCAGAACGCGATCGCGCTCTCGAGCCGGTGACGGTAGCCGGTCAGTTCGAACGTGGTCATCGCGTACAGCGGATGTTCCGGCTGGTCTACGGTGGTCGTCATCGGCTGGAATTCCTTTACGGGAGCGCTTTATCTCGCTTCCTAACGTCCCAGCCGGGGCGCACAATTGCTATGTGGCGCAGCCTGGGGGCACGGTGCCGCCACAGCCCGCCACACCGAGAGGGAAAGAGCACGATGGAGCGCGACTCGGATGGGGTGTTCCTCGGTGCGGTGCTGCGCAGGGCGCGAATAGCGGCGGGCATCACCAGCCAGGAGGAGCTGGCCGAAAAGCTCGGCTACGAGCGAACGGTCATCGCCAAGGCCGAGTCGGGGCACCGCCCGCCGTCCCCGGACGTGGCCAGGGCTTACGCCAGGGAGTTCCCCCAGCTCAACGCGCTGATCGAAACGGGGCTGATCGAAGAGTGGGCCGAACACGTCAGGAAGAACGGCGGATCGTTCCCGACGTTCTTCATCGACTGGGTTGAAGCCGAGACGAAGGCGGCCACGCTGTTCTACTGGGCTCCGATCCTGGTACCCGGCATACTCCAGGTCGAGTCGTACGCCCGCGCGATCCTTGCGACAGAGCCAGACGACACCGAGTCGCCGGATGCGCGCCTGGCGGGCAGGATGGGCCGCCAGGAGGTTCTGTCGCGCCCGCAGCCGCCATCGGTCACTGTGGTCATGGCGGAGGCTGTCCTGCAGCGCGGTGTCGGCGGACCCGCGGTGATGTACGAGCAGCTCACCCACCTGGCCGAGGTCAGCCAGCGGCCCCAGGTGATGATCCAGGTGATACCGGCCGAGATAGGCGCGCATGCCGGTTTGGCAGGACCTGTCTCGATAGCCGATCGTGAAGGCGCACCGACCGTCGTCCACCTCGACTCGTTCACCGCCGGGCAGACGACGAGCGCGCCGGAGGTTGTCACCAGGGTGCGGCAGATGACCGACATGCTGCGCTGTGAGGCACTTCCGCGTGGCGCCTCCCAAGAACTGATAATGAAGGTGACGAAGGAACGATGGACAACGTGAACTGGCGGACGAGCAGTTACAGCTCCGGAAACGGGGGCGAGTGCGTCGAAGTGGCCAGCCCGGAAGGCGCCGTGGCCGTCCGCGACACCAAGCAGAACGGTACCGGCCCGGTGCTCCGGTTCTCCCCAGGGGCGTGGGGCAGGTTCGCCAGCCAGGTGAAGCGCTCGTTAGCTCCACGTCGGCTACTGGGTCAGGAAGCGGCAGGCACCGGACCGGGTGCGTATCACCCGGTCCGTTCGGCCCGATTCCGGTGCGTGGGGCGGGCGGCCAGCCTTGGGCCGACCCGCTCCGCAACCCACGGCCGGGCTCAGTGCGCGAGCGCCATCTGGACGATCCGGACGATGACCATGACTGTCGCGATCGCGACGTAGCTACCCAGGACGGCCAGGGCGACCTTGCGGCCGGCGGACATCGCCGGCTTGGACAGCATGTTGAGCGGCGGCATCCGCCAGGTCTCCCGGTCGCGGCGGTCCACCTCGACCGAGCTGTGCGCCCGCAGCGACCGGATCAGGGTCCAGCCGCCCGCGGCGACCGCGACCGCCGTGCACCCCAGGACGATGTCGATGATCTGCCGGCCGGTGATGCCGGGGAATACCACCGAGACGGTCAGCACGACCGACATCGAGATCAGCAGGGCGACCACGGCGAAGGCGAACACGTTGGTACCGCGGCGGTTGGTCCAGGGCCCGAGGACCGCGCGGTCATTGCACAGCAGCAGCAGGAACACCGTGGCGGACGGCAACAGCACGCCGGCCAGCGCCTGGACGCCCTCGATGATCAGGCCGAGCGGCGCGCCGGGGATGAGTACGATGGCCGCGGCCACCGCGATCAAGGCGGCGTAGATCGCGTAGAAGCCCTTGGCCTGGCGGAAGCCGCGGTGCAGCGAGTGCTTGAGACCGAGCGTGTCACCGACCGCGTACGCGGTGGACAGCGAGACCGCGAACGCCCCGATGATGGCGGCGTCGAGCAGCGCTACCGCGAAGACCACGCCCGCTACCCGGCCCGCCGCCGCCGTGATGCCGTGGGCCAAGCCGATGGCGTCGGTGAAGTGGCCTGCGGCCGGCGAGTGGGCGAAGGCCGCGGCGGTCGCGCCCATCAGCGCGGCCGCGCCGACTACGACGATCACGATGCCGATCCACAGGTCGACCTTCTCGTAGCGGATGAACCGCGGCGTGATCCGCTTGTCGACCACGTAGGACTGCTGGAAGAACAGTTGCCATGGCGCCACCGTGGTGCCGACGATGCCGATGATCAGCAGCATGACCGTGGCCATCTGCCCCGAACCGCCGGGCAGGGCCGGTACCGCGAACCCGCGAGCCATCGAAGCGCCGGCCGGATGGCTGACCAGGTACAGCGGGATGAGAAGCAGCGATCCCGCGCACAACGCCACGGCGATCCGCTCGAACCGCCGGAAGCTGCCGGTGAACGCGGCCGCCAGGATCACGCCTGCGGCGAGCAGCACCGCCACCGGCTTGGGTACGCCGAGGTACCCGGCGGCCATGGTGATCCCGATGAACTCGGTGACGAGGGTCAGCGCGTTGAGGATGACCAGGTAGATGACCATGAGCGCGCCCCAGGACTTCCCGAACCGCTCGATGATCAGCCGGGCGTGCCCCACCCCGGTGACCGCGCCGAGGCGCAGCACCATCTCCTGGTTCACGTACAGCACGGGGATCAGCAGCAGCAGCGTCCACAGCAGCCTGGTGCCGTAGTTCTGCCCGGCCTGCCCGTAGGTGGAGAACGCGCCGGCGTCGTTGTCGCCGCACATCACGATCAGCCCGGGGCCCACGATGGCCAGCAG